>WNFC01010486.1_pt1 | contig 20944 bp, 23 predicted proteins | sample 5400541 | NCBI WGS metagenome assembly WNFC01 (sample SAMN13153342, study PRJNA577476) | soil metagenome | isolation source: 120 cm saprolite under Douglas fir tree site 2 hole 2 replicate 1 | place: USA:California | collected 2015-04-18
TCGCCGGGTGCATCGGTGATGAGCTCGACGTTGCGCGTTTGCCCCACCGCGACCAGAGCGGTCGTCTCCGGCCACTGGGCCGAAAAGGGGATATCTTCACCGTCGGTCGCGGTGATACGGAAGTGGTGCCCGTGGATGTTCTTCGGGTCCGTCCACACTTCCGTCGGAATGCGTGCATTGGCATACGCGGCTGGTACCGCCGGATGCTCATGGTCGCCATGGGCGTGGCCATGGCCCTTGGCTTTGGGCTGACTAGCCTGCTGTTGCGCCTGCGCGTGGCGGAGCGTGAGTCCTGCAAGCCAGGCGGCGGAAACCGCCAGGCCGACGATGGCGATGACGACAGACACTCGTGTACGAGTCACAGATCCCTCCCCTCAAGTGGCAGATACGCGCGGACGGGTTACGCCCGGGATCACACTCTGAGACCAGGGCGTAAATCGAGACGAAGGAAGGGGAGCGACTAGATCAGGAGGGACGCGTACAGCAGGAACAACAATGGTCGACTTGGCAGCCTTTTCGGATCTTCTAGTGACGAGGTGACCAGCCGAGCGGGAGCCCGACTGGCAACTGGAAGCGCCTGCACGACATCGAGGCCCGGACCCAACTGGAGGTAACCTGTGCTTGACGGAACAGCTACTCCGTCACACGAAATCAGATTCTCGTCCGAATGGTCATGCGCGGAGGGGCGAGCGTCCTCGTCGGCATGCGATACAAGCTCGGCGTAAGCAGGCAGGTCACAGGTGTGGCCCAACACAAGGAGCAAGACTAGCATCGGCACGAGCCGCAGAGGAATCGACAGCAAGCGGTGGGAGCGAATCATCGAACAGGAGGTTACCCTGTCGTTCAAGCCCGTGTCAAGGATAGCCCGGTACACAAATGATATCGAGGGCTGGTAGAGCGGGCCATGCTCGGTTGCGGCCTCACATGGCATTGCTTGGAGCCTAGCCGAGGCCGGCGTACTTTAGTGGCGTGCAAGCTCAGGGCTTGTCGGTTTTCCCGTTCGTATCGCCTGCCGCGGCTCTGGCCGTACTCCCCCGGCGCGCGGCGTGATCGGTGAGCTCCGGCGGCTGCACCGTCACATCTGGATCGCCTGGATCCTCATTGTCGGCGTGGCGGCGGCCTTCCTGGTCTGGATGCAGCCATGACCTTCACGCCGAAGTGGAGATTCGACCTCGTCCTTGCCGTCATCATTGGGGTCTGGTTCGGTGTAGGTCGTCTGCTGTTCCGGCACCTCGACATCGACGTCTTTCTCGTTAAGGGGAGCGCCATCCTGACTTTTCTCTTCCTCTCGGCTGCCATCAGCCTTGGCCCGCTCGCGCGGCTCTGGCGGCCGGCCACGCACTTCATCTACAACCGCCGCCACCTCGGCGTGACCACGTGGGGGCTGGCCGTCTTTCACGCGGCCTGCGTCATGCACTACGGCAATAGCTGGAAGCCTGCCAACCTCCTCGAGGTCCTGCCCGGCCAGAAGCTCCTGGGTGTCCCCTTCACACTCTTCGGGGTGGCCGCCCTGCTGATCCTGACCGTCATGGCCCTGACCTCCTGGGACTACTTCCTCCACGCCTGGGGCGCGCCGGGCTGGAAGCGACTGCACATGGCCGTCTACGTCGCCTACGGCTTCGTGGCAATCCACTTCCTCGCGCGGTTTCTCGGCGACCCTCCAGTGGCGCGGCGCCCCTTGGCCGCGTTCATCGGCGTGGCGGCCGTGGTGGCGGTTCTCCACGTGGCGGCCGCGATCAAGGAGGCCCGAGGCGATCGTCCAGCACCCGCGGCGGGCGATGGCCTCATCCTGCTCGGCACCTTCGCGGAGCTGCCCGAAGGACGCGCCACCACCGTCCACGTCAACGGCGAGCGCATCGCCATCGTGCGCAAGGACGGCGCCCTCTACGCGCTCTCCAATGTGTGCCCGCACCAGAATGGCCCGCTCGGCGAGGGTCTCGTGCGCGACGGCTATCTCGAGTGCCCCTGGCACGGATACCAGTTCGACCCACGAACCGGCCTCGGCCCCCCGGGCTTTTCCGACTCCGTCCCGACCTATGAGCTGGTCACCCGAGGGAATCAGACTTACCTGCGGAGCCGCTAGGTTTCGGAACGGCTCCATCCTAATTGAGGCTCAATCGGCGCAGCAGGTCCTGCCGGTGATCGCCTGCCATCCTTCCCATGCGATGAGGGGAACCATCGCGAGCCCAGCGACCGGATCGGCCCACCACCAGCCGAGCCATGCGTTGAGACCAAGCCCTGCCAGGAGAATCGCCGAGAGAAAGGCGCAGACCCGCGTCTGACGCGCTTCGGCCTCGAGTGCGCCACTGCCCAGGCGAGCGGCCACGCGTCGCTTGTAGTGGACGAGCACGGGCATCACGATCACCGAGAGCGCAGCAAGGACGAGGCCGGGAATGGACCGCTCGGGCAGCTCGTGTCTCCGGAACACTTCGACGGCATTGACGGGCACATAGCCGGCCAGGAGCAGGAAGCAGGTGCCGATGATTCGCGCTGTGGTGCGCTCCGAGGCTTCCCGCCGCGCCTCGTCGTCGTCGCGACGCAGGCGCCACAGGGCGGCGAGACTACTAGTCACCTCGATGGCGGAATCGAAGCCAAACCCGACGAGGGCGACGCTCCCGGCCAGGAATCCGGCGACGAGCGCCACAGCGCACTCGACAGAATTCCACCCGATCGTCAGGTACTGGAGCCGGCGGCCGGCCGTGACGCTATGGGCACGGGGAAGGGAGACCAGATCCTCCACTCCCGCCATTGTCTCATGCGTGCACCGGACCGAGCTCGGCCGGCGCGGCGACCGGGAAGGCTGCCTCCCCGGAAAGTTGCAGGATGGGGGCCCGCTCCGGTATAAAGGGGGGCCACCGATGAGCACTTCAATCTTCCTTCTCTCGAAGCGGACGGCGGCCCGGGTCACTGTGCTCGTGCTGCTGGTCCTGCTATCGCTCGCCTTGGGCATGGAGGGCATTCAGCCCATCCACTCCCACGAGGACGGTGGGCTCGGTTTCTACAATGCCGAGTGTCCGCTGGCCGTCCTCGCCGCAGTCCATACAGCGGGCGCTCTGCCCGCCGCTCCCGCGTCGGCCGGGATCGTCCTCATCGGCCTCGGCACGATTCTCGCCGCGTCACGCAACATCGCCACTCCGCTCCCGAGCTCGGCGTCTCCGCGCGCTCCGCCCCTCGCCTGACGTCCTTCTGCTGATCTCGTAGTCGTCGGCCCATCGCGGAGGTCTCTCCGCTCGCGGCCGCTCATTTTCGCCACTCGTGGAGGAAAAAGTCATGCGTCGACTCGTTGCCGTCGCCCTCGTGGTGGGCTTGCTCGCACCGGCCCTCCCCGTCCACGCGCAAGATACAGAGGCGATCCGCCGGGACATGGAGCAGATGCGCAAGCAGTTCGAGGCCATGCAGGAGCAGTACCGCAAGACCATGGAGACCATGGCCGATCGCCTCCAGCGCCTCGAGTCCCAGGGCCAGCAAACGACGACCACGCCCGTCGCCGCCCCTCCGGTGACGGCGCAGCTGCCGCCCCCGACGCCGCCCGGAGGCAGCCCACCCTCGCCCATGGATCTCATCCGTCCGCGCCAGCCGTTCGCGCTCTACGAGCGCCGCGGGCCGGGACAGCTCCTCTTCGACATGGGCGTGACCGGGGATTTTATCGGGAACCTGACCCAGAGCAATGTCGAGAAGAACCAGGGCGGCAGCTTCTCCGGTCTCGAGAACCTCTTCTTTCCTCGAGAGGTCGAGCTGTCCTTCTTCGGCCAGGTCGATCCCTACGCGCGCGCCGAGGTGCGCATTGAGAGCGGCCAGGGCTCCCGCAATGACGAGCTCACGGTAAGTCTCGCCGAGGCGAACCTGACACTGATGACGCTGCCCTTCGGCACCCAGCTCAAGATGGGACGCGTCCGCAATCGCTTTGGCCTCCTGAACGAGCTGCACTCGCACGATCGGCCCTTCATCGACGATCCCAACGTGCTCGTGCAGTTCTTCGGCCGCGAGGGGTTGCGCGAGAACGGCTTCGAGGCGACGTGGGTGCCCGACCTACCGTTTTACCTGCAGGTCCTTGGCGGCGTCTTCAATGGCGAGAACGGTCTCGCTTTCGGCCGGAACACGCTCCGGCACCCGCTCGCGACCGGTCGCGTCCGCACCTTCTTCGACCTTGGGGACTTCGGGGCCATCCAGCTCGGCTCGTCCATCGCCAACGGTGACACGCCGGAGCAGAAGTCGAGCACCATCATCGGCTTTGACATGAAGTACAAGTACACGCCCACGGGATGGCAGCGGGCACTCTTCACGGCCTACGGAGAGTACCTGTTGTCGCTCCGCGACGTCCTCGTCACAGACTCCGACGGGATCGACCAGACGCGACATCGCAATCGCCAGGGTTTCTACGTCGGAGCGGATGTGCGGCCCTTCGCTCACGGCGAGCTCTCGAAGTGGCTCCTCGGCTTCCGCTACGACTGGACCCAGTACCCGGTAAATCCCGGTCAGGAATGGGCCGTGGGTCCTTTCCTCGCGTACTATCCCTCCGAGTTCCTGCGCTTCCGCCTGGGCTACAAGCACACGGAGCGCACGAACTGCTGCAGCTACCTCAACTTCGCGGATAACGGCGGGAGTGCCCGACGGGTGGACGAGATCTTCTTGCAGGCCACCTTTATCCTGGGCGCCCACCCGACGCATCCATTCTAGAGTCGACAGGAGCCATGCTCATGCTGCGAAGTCCCCTGCTCGTGCTCGCGGCTGTTGCCGTTTGCGGTCTGCTCGACCCCTCCCCCACCCTGGCCGCGGACAAGCTGCGGGTGGTGACGAGCATCACCGATCTCAAGGCTCTCACCGAGGCCGTGGGCGGGGACCTCGTGGAGGTTGACGCGCTTGCGCGGTCCACGCAGAACGCGCATGACCTGGAGGCCCGGCCCAGCCTCATGATCAAGGTGCGGCGTGCCGATGCCCTCGTTCTCAACGGGCTCGATCTCGACGATTGGGCCGACGTCGTCGCACAGGGTGCGAACAACCCCAATGTCATCGTCGGCGCTCGTGGCCGTATCGACGCGTCGCGAGGCCTCCTCGTGCTCGAGGTACCGAGGGCGCGCATCGATCGCTCGATGGGCGATGTCCACCCGGCAGGCAATCCGCACTACACGCTCGACCCTGGTCTGGCTGCACAGGTGACCCAGAACATCCTCGAGGGCCTTGCCCGCATTGCGCCGAACAATCGCGCCGCATTCGAGCGAAACCGCCAGCAGTTCCTGGCCGGCCTCGAGGAAGCTATGGGACGATGGAACAAGCTCCTCGAGCCCTACAAGGGCGCCCCTATAGTCGTGAACCACAACATGTGGTTGTATTTCCTGACACGGTTTGGACTCGTCCAGGCCGGCAGCATCGAGGAGCGTCCGGGCATTCCACCGACTCCGAGCCATCTCGTCAAGCTCGTCAATCAAATGAAACAGGAGCGGATCAAGGTGATCGTCGTCGAACCGTGGGGCGATCTCAAGACAGTCAAGCGGGTGGCGGAGGAAGCAGGAGCGCAGGCAGCCGTGCTGGCCTCGAGCGTCGGTGCGCTCAAGGGGACGGACACCTACATCAACTGGGTGGACGCGAACGTCAAAATGCTGGCTCAGGCCCTAAAATAGCGCCGTGGCCCACGACCTCCTCGCGTTGATGTGGGTGCCGTTCCTGATGTGCCTCGTGCTCACGGGCATCCACGCTTATCTCGGGCTCCACGTCATCGCGCGGGAAGTCGTGTTCGTGGACATCGCCCTTGCCCAGATCGCCGCGCTGGGGGCGACCGCCGCTTTCCTCTGGAACTATGACCTGGAGACGTGGGGCTCCTACGCCTTCGGCCTGATCTTTACCGTCTTCGGCGCGCTCGTCTTCGCGCTCACGCGGAGCCGGGAGCGTCGCGTCTCCCAGGAAGCGATCATCGGCGTGGTCTACGCGGTCTCCTCCGCCGCCGCAGTGCTCGTCGCTGACCGCACGCCGCATGGCGCAGAGCATCTCCGCACCATGCTGGTCGGCAGCATCCTTGCCGTCAGGGGCAGCGAGGTCATCAAGGTCGCGTGTCTCTACAGCCTGATCGGTCTTTTCCACTGGCTCTGCCGGCGCCCGTTCTTCCTGATCTCGGAGTCTCCCGACCGAGCGTATGCCGAGGGTCTGCCCGTGCGCTGGTGGGACTTTCTCTTCTACGCCTCCTTCGGCGTGGTCGTGACAAGCTCCGTGCGGATCGCCGGCGTGCTCCTGGTCTTTTCGTACCTGATCGTCCCGACCCTCGCGGCCAACCTGCTGGGTGGGAGCGTGGCGAGGCGGCTCGCCATTGCTTGGGGGTTCGGAACGCTCGTGAGCGTGATCGCCATGGTTGCCTCGGCGATGCTCGACCTCCCGACGGGGGCCACGGTGGTCTGCGCCTTCGGGCTCATCCTGCTGTTGCTGGCCGTGATCACGCGCGCGCGAGGCGGCATGGCTCCCGCGTGAAGTCACTCCAACCCCTGGTGCCGCTGCTCGTCCTCCTCGCGGCGACGGCCTGCCAGCAGTCTCCCCCGCCGGATGCCAAGCCGCTCGTCATCGCGAGCTTCTACCCGATGTACGATTTCACGCGGCAGATGACGGGCGACCGCGCGCAGGTCGTCTCGCTCGTGCCCCCGGGAGTGCACGGTCACGACTGGGAGCCGTCGCCCCAGGACGTGGCCCGTCTCCGGCAGGCGCGCGTCTTCGTGTACAACGGCGCGGGCTTCGAGCCGTGGGCCGAGAAGGTGATCGCGGAAGCCGCGGGGCCTTCCCTGGTCGTGGTCGCCGCCAGCGCCGGCCTGGCAAGGGCGCCCGTGCCGGGCGGCCCCGAGGTCGATCCACACGTGTGGCTCGATCCCGTCCTGGCCCAGGGCGAGGTGGAGGCGATCCGGGCCGCCCTCGAGCGGGGCGATCCGGCGGGCAAGGCCGTCTACGATGCCAACGCGCGGGCCTTCCAGGCGAAGCTGGCCGCGCTGCACGAGCGGTTCCAGGCGGGGCTGCGCGACTGCGCGCGGCGCGAAGTGGTCGTGACGCACACGGCGTTCAGCTATCTCACCCGACGCTACCAGCTCGAGCAGGTGGCGGTGATGGGGCTGGCCCCGGAGTCCGAGCCGAGCCCGGCCGCCCTCGCGACCATCGTGCGCTTCGCGCGCCAGCGCAAGGTCACCGCCATCTTTCTCGAGCCGCTGGTCAGTCCGCGGCTTGCCGAGACCCTCGCCCGAGAGGTGGGCGCCAAGGTCCTGTCGCTCAATCCCATCGAGGGAGTGACGGCCGAGGAGGCGGCCGCCGGAAAAGGCTATACGGACCTAATGGCCCAGAACCTCGAGAGCCTCCGGGCCGGTCTCGGGTGCAAGTAGCGCCGACTGCCGGACCCGCGGGAGGTTCGAGTACAATCTGGGCCATGGATGACGTCGCGGCCCGTCGGTGGCTCATGCTCTCCATCGGAGGCGGAGCGCTCTTCCTGGCCCTCGCCGCGGTGGTCTTCAGCGTGGGCCTCCTCCCCGGCGACGTGGCCATCTACAACGGGATCCTCTCGCGCCGGACGCCCGCCGTGCGGGAGTTCTTCTGGTGGGCCAATTTCTTCGGCAACTGGAAAGCCCTGCTGCCCGTGACCCTTCTCCTGCTCGTCGTGTCGCCGCAAGCGCGCCGGCGCTGGTGGCTCATCGCTCTCATCATGCTGGGCGCGCCCGCCGTCGAGCATGCGGCCAAGGTGCTGGTGGGGCGCACCCGGCCCCAGGGCTCCGCCATGGGCTTTCCGAGCGGGCATAGCACCGGGGCCGCGGCCTTCGCCGTGTTCGCCATCTATTTCGCGGTGAAGGAGCGCTGGGGGCGCATGCGCCGCGTGAGCCTCACGGTGGTCGTGCTCGTCCTCATGATCCTGGTGGGAATCGCGCGCATGGTGCTCCACGCCCACTGGCCTTCGGACGTCCTGGGCGGCTTTCTCCTGGGCGGCTCGTGCGCGGCAGCCGGCGCCTGGTGGGACGCGAGCCGGAGCCCGGCCTGATGCGTCCCTTCGTGGAGCTCGAGGGTGTGGCGGTCGACTACGGTCCCGTGCGTGTGCTCGACGGCATCAACCTGACGGTGGATCCCGGCGATTTCCTGGGCATCATCGGGCCGAACGGCTCGGGCAAGACCACCCTCTTGCGCGTGATGCTGGGCCTCCTTCCCCCGACGGAGGGCGCGGTCAGGCTCTTCGGCAAGCCTCCGGCAGCCTTTCGCGAGTGGGGACGGCTCGGCTACGTGCCGCAGAAGACCACCCTCGATCCCGCCCTGCCCGTCACCGTCGAAGAGGTCGTGGCGAGCGGGCTCGTGGCGGTGCTGGGACTCTTCCAGCGGACGGGGAGAGCGGAGCGGACCCGCATCAGGGAAGTGCTGGCCCGGGTCGGCATGGAGACGCAGGCGCGCGCGCGGATCGGCGCGCTGTCGACGGGGCAGCAGCAGCGCGTGCTCATCGCGCGCGCCCTCGTCTCCGACCCCGAGCTGCTCATCCTCGACGAGCCGACGGGCGGCGTCGATCCCGAGGCGCAGACCTCGTTCTATGCCCTCCTCCATCACCTGAATCGCGAGCGCGAGGTCACGCTCATTCTGGTCAGCCACGACATCGGCGTGGTCGCCAAGGAAGTGACCAAGCTCGCCTGCCTCAACCGGCGGCTGATCTTCCACGGTCGCCCCGGCGACTTCCTGAGCGATGCCGCGCTGACGGCCTTGTATGGGCCGTCGGTGCGCGTCGTGAGCCACGACCACTAGTCCCGTGCCTGAGTTTCTCCAGTTCGGGTTCATGCAGCGGGCTTTCGCGGCGGGCGCCGTCACCGCCATCATCTGCCCGCTGATCGGCGTGTTTCTCGTCCCGCGACGCCTCTCGCTCATCGCCGACACGCTGGCCCACGTGGCCCTCGCGGGCGTGGCGGTGGGACTGCTCCTCGGCGCCTCGCCCGTCCTGGGCGCCCTCGTGGTCACGGTGATAGGCGCCCTCGGCATGGAGCGGCTCCGCGCCCCAATGCCGATCTCTTCGCCATCCTGTTCGGGAGCATCCTGACCGTGAGCCCCACGGACGTCTGGCTCATCCTGGCCCTCGGCGCCGTGGTGGTGACGACCATCGCGCTGACCTACCGGCGGCTCTTCGCCACCACCCTCAACGAGGATCTCGCCCGGACGAGCGGGGTCCAGGTAACCGCGCTCAACTTCACCCTCACCGTGCTCACGGCGCTGACCACCGTGGTGGCCATGCGCATGGTCGGGGTGCTTCTCGTGAGCGCCATGATCGTCATCCCGACGCTCACCGGCTTCGCCATCGGCACGAGCTTTCGCCGCGCCACCGTCGTGGCCATCGTGATGGCGCTCGCCTCGGTAGCCATCGGCCTCACCGCCGCCTACTACCTCCGTCTGGCCGCCGGCGGGGCCGTGGTGCTGACGGCGCTTCTCATCTTCGCCGTGGCCTCGATGCTCCGGCGCGTGCCGTGGACCCGCCGTCTCAGGGAGTCGCGTCCATGACCCGTGCGCGTCTGGCCTTGCTGGCCGCCCTCGTCCTCTTCGCCACCGCGGGCGCCTCCGCGGACGACGGCGAGTGCAAGCGCTGGCGGGCGGCCTTCGCCGCGATGCCGGTCCGCATGGTGACGGTGCAGGCGGGAGCCAAGACCATGGCCCTTCGGGTCAAGGTGGCGGAGACCGCGGAGCAGACGGCAGCAGGCTTCCAGTGCTCGACGCCCGAAGAGATCCAGAAATCGCTGATCCTGTTCGACTTCGGCCGGGAGATCTACACGCAGTTCCACATGAACAACGTCCCCGCCGCCCTCGACATCGCGTTCGTCAAGGAGGACGGCAGGGTCTTTGCCATCCTGCGCATGGATCCGAGCCCCACGGCCCTCTACGGTCCCCTGGGCAACTTTCGCTACGCGCTGGAGGCCCGCGCCGGCTTCTACGAGGGCCAGGGCATCCGACAGGGCGAAGCGCGGCTGCTGCCGCCCGTCACCGCCAAGTAGCCCGTGCACGAGCGCCACACGCACTCCTCGCGGCACAAGCACCGGCTCTGGGCCGTGCTCGCGCTGTCCTCGACCTTCATGGTCATCCAGGTGGTGGTGGGCTGGTGGACGGGCTCGCTCGCCCTTCTCGCCGACGCGGCGCATCTCTTCGTCGACGCGGCGGGCGTGGGACTCTCCCTCCTCGCCGTGTGGTTCGCCGAGCGGCCGGCCACGCCGGAGAAGACCTACGGCTACTACCGTGTGGAGATCCTGGCCGCCCTGCTCAACGGGGTGGTGCTGTGTGTTCTCGCCCTCGTCATCCTCTTCGAGGCATGGGAGCGCCTGCGGACGCCCCACGAGGTGCTCGCGGGACCGGTGCTGGTGGTGGCGGTGGCGGCGCTCGGCGTGAATCTCTTCGCGGCGCGGCTCCTGCACGCCGGGGCGGGCGAGAGCCTCAACGTGCGCAGCGCGTATCTCGAGGTGCTGGGGGACGCGCTCTCCTCGGCGGCCGTGATCGCCGCCGCCGGCATCATCCTGCTCACGGGCTGGACGACGGCCGATGCCCTGGCCAGCGCCGCCATCGGGCTTCTCATCCTTCCGCGCACCGTCTCGCTGCTGAGGCAGGCCGTCAACGTGCTCCTGGAGGGCGTCCCCCCGCACCTCGACCTGGGGCAGATCGAAACCGCGCTGCTCGCCGCCACCGGCGTGCGCCGCGTCCACGATCTGCACGTGTGGACGCTCACCTCGGGGCGCGAGGCCATGAGCGCCCATGTCGTGGTCGAGCCCGGCACGCCGGCCGACAAGATCCTCGAGGAGCTTCACGTCATCCTGCACGCCACGTCATCCTGCACGCGCGCTTCGGCATCGATCACACCACGCTCCAGATCGAGACCGAGACGCCCTCGCTCCTGCAGATCTCCCCGCGCTCCTGAGGCAGCTGAAAAAGGCCCATCTGCTTCGTTGGCGCCCTCGACCGCAGGCTCAACGTAGAGAGACTACGCCTCGCCTGCGGCCTTCGGGCGCCGCCTCGCATCTGGACCTTTTTGAGCCGCCTCAGGCCCTCGAGAGCGGAGTCTAGCGCATGTTGCCGGTGTGACCGAGTGAGTAGCGGCCGGGCTGGGGCCAGACGGTGAGACCGTGCGGCTCCTTGCCCACGGGGATCTTGGTCACCTCTCCCGTCGCGGTGTCGAAGACGTAAACGACATTGTCGTAGCGCCCCGAGAGCCATAGTCGCTTCCCGTCGGCGCTCACGTTGCCCATGTCCGGGCTCCCGCCCCCGGGGATCGGCCAGTTGGCCTCGATCCGGCGGGTGGCGAAATCGACGACGGAGACGCTGCCCTTGCCGCGGGGTGGGCCATGCACGTGGTTCGAGCCGCGGTTGGCGACGTAGAGCTTGGTCCCATCCCGGCTCGGGTAGAGACCGTGCGTGCCCTTGCCGGTCTTGATGAAATCGATCTCCTTGAAGGTCTCGCCGTCGAGCACGAAGACTCCGTCGGCCCGCATGTCGGCCACGAAGAAGACTTTGCCGTCCGGGGACACGCGGATGTCCTGGGGCATGCCGCCCCGGGACAGCTTGAGATATCCCAGCACCTTTCGGCCGGCCATGTCGATCTTGGCCAGGCTGCCCTGGAACTCGCACGTGAAGATGGCGAAGCGCCCGTCGATGGAGAAGTCGGCGTGGTTGATCCCCGCGCATTGCGGTACCGCGAGCGAGCTCTGGAGCGTCATCGTCTGGGGATCGCGAAAGTCGAGCCGCTTCAGAGCCTCGGCCACCACCACGGCCGACCGGCCGTCGGGGGTGAAGTACATGTTGTAGGGGTCGTCGACGGGAATGGCCCGGCCGGGCTTGCCCGTCATGGGATCGATCGGGGTCAGGCTCCCGTCCGCGCGGCCCTCCGCGTTGTTGGTCACCCAGAGCGTCTTGAGATCGTACGAGGGGACGACGTGCTGGGGATTGACGCCGACGCGAAACCGATCGACCACCTTGAGGGTGGCGGGGTCGATCACGTACACCTCGTTCGATTTCAGGTTGGGAACGTAGACACGCGGCGGGGCCGGCGCCGCCACCGCGCTCATCTTGTCGGCGCGCGTCTCGCTGTAGAGATTGCTCGGATCCACCACGGGCGGCATCCCCGGCACCGTCTCCACCGCACGGGCGGGCGGCTGGGCGACGGCGTCGCCATATCCCCCGGACACGGCGGCCGCGAGGCAGACCATGGCAAAGGCACGACGCCAGGCATCAGTCAGTGACTGGGCAGGCACTTCTCACCCTCCGCACTCGACAGCTCGGTTCACGTCGCCTTCCTCGTGCCGGTCCTATGGACGGGCGGTCGCGGTCCTGACCGCGCTGACCGTGCGAGCGACGATGGCCTCCACTCCGAGCCGGCCCAGCTCCGCGCTCGCTCGACCGGGATCGCCATCCACGCCGTCCCCCGTGGGCCCCGTCCCGCGGCGCAGGCGATCCATTCTCACCAGCCGGGGATCGACCGCCAGCATGAGGGAGGTATCCGCGAGGGAAGCGTGGCTGCCCAGCTCGTCGTCCCGATAGCCGCGCGCCTTCAGGAGCTGGCGAAACTCGTCCTGGCTCGCTCGGTAGTACTCGCCCACGGCGTGGACCCGGGCGGGGGCGGATCCCCACTCCCGGTTCAGCCGCGTCGCCACCGCGCTCTGGCCGGACTGGGTGGATCCGTGATCGCCCAGGAGCACGATGTGCCGGAAGCCGTGGGCCTTGAGGCTCCGGGCCGCGTACTCGACATTCTTCTGAAACACGTCATCGGGTACGGTCAGCGTGCCGGGGAAACGCATGTGACCCGTGGGCGGGCTGACCTGTCCCTCCGGCACGTACGCGAGCACGGGCGCCACCAGAGCGTTGCCCAGCGCGCGCGCGATCTTTTCGGAGAGCGCCTTCACGCGCACGTTGTGCTTGCCCACGGCCATGTGCGGACCGTTCTGCTCGGTCCCTCCGATCGGGACTATGACCGTCGTTCCCCCCGCCTGGATCCGGTCGCGGATCTCCGTCCAGGTCAGCTCCTCGAGGAACACCGTGTCCGGCGTCTCCGCGAGCGCGCCCGACCCCGCCATGAACAGCAGGCACACGAGTAGCCCAGACACGCTCCACTTCACGTGACCCAAAGGCGCCCCCTCACCCTACCCTCTCCCCCTTCGGGGGCGAGGGTTCCAAAAAGAATCACCACCAGCCGCGCCACCAGACGAAGAGGGCGATCACGAGGGAGAAGCCGACGATGTACACGAGCCAGGATTCGTACCAGGCGACCTGTGGCACCTCGACCTGATCGGGCTCCCAGGCCACAGTCTGCCGCCACCGCTCGTCCCCCTGCGAGTACTGGGCAAAGATCTCGATCGTTCGCTCGAGGACGACGGGCGCGCCCACGCTCCGGTAGCGCCGGGTCAGCGAGCCCTGCTGATTGGTCAGCGTGAAGCCCGCGGTGGCGCTCCCCGTGGCCTGGAGGTAGGTCTCCTCGGCGTGGGCGAGAGTGGCGAAGACATCGCGCCGGCCATCGAGCGAGCCCAGAACCTTGGCGACCGTGTCGGCGTCGGGGGCGTCGTAGGACCGGTCGATCGTGGAGAGGGTCAGCGCCATCAGTACGAGCGGGGCAGCCCCAGCACGTGCTCCGAGAGGTAGTTCAGGGCCATCTGCTGCGAGATGGGCGCGATCTTGTAGAGACGGATCTCGCGCCAGAGACGCTCGACGTGGAACTCCTTGGCGTAGCCGTAGCCGCCGAACGTCTGCAGGGCCGCGTCGCAGGCTTGAAAGCCCGCCTCCGCGGCGAGGAGCTTGGCGGCATTGGCCTCGCGCCCGCACGGCCGGCCCGTGTCGAAGAGCCAGGCCGCCTTGAGGCACATCATCTCCGCCGCGTCGAGCTGGGCGAGGGCGAGGGCAAGGGGATGCGCGATGGCCTGGTTCTTCCCGATGGGCCGGTCGAAGACGACGCGCTCCTTGGCGTACTGCACCGCGCGCTCGAGGGCGGCCCGCCCGATGCCCACGGCCTCGATGCCGATCACGATACGCTCCGGATTGAGGGAGTCGATCAGGTGATAGAAGCCGTCGCCCACCGTGCCGACCACGTCGGCCTCGGGCACCTCGAGGTTGTCGATGAAGATCTCGTTGGAGTCCACGGCGGCGCGGCCGAGCTTCTCGATCTCGCGCACGGCGATGGCCTTGCGATCGAACTCGGTGAAGAAGAGGGTCATTCCCTTCAGGGGTCGGGCGGGATCGCGCTCGCTCGTGCGCGCGAGGAGCAGGATGCGATTGGCGCGCTGGGCGTTGGTGGTCCACACCTTGCGGCCGTTGACGATCCAGCGATCGCCTTTCTTCTCTGCCCGCGTCTGGATGCGCGAGGTGTCGGTGCCCGCGTTGGGCTCGGTGACGCCGAAGGCCATGACGGTCTCGCCCGTCACGATCTTGGGCAGCTCGCGCCGCTTGAGCTCCTCCGTGCCGTAGCGCACCACGGGCTCGGGCGGGAAGCAGTAGAAGTGGATGGGCGAGGCGCCCGAGGTGCCGGCGCCCGAGGCGCAGATCTCGTGGAGCATGAGGGCCGCTTCGGTGACACCGAGGCCGGCGCCCCCATAGGCCTCGGGGATCATGAGCCCGAGCCAGCCGTTGTCGGCGAAGGCCTTGACGAACTCCGTCGGGTACTCGGGCTTGGTGTCCTTCTCGAGCCAGTAGTTCAGAGAGAAGGTCCGGGCCAGAGCGGCGACTTCCTTGCGGATCAGCTCCTGCTGCTCGGTGAGAGCGAAATCCATCGTGGCCTCCCTGCCGGCCTTTGAAGGGCGAGCCGCAGGACGCTCGCGGGGCTGGGGCCCCGCCGTCCGAGGCGAGCGAAAACTCAGAAAGAATATCACGGACTTGCCCCGCGGAAAGCCCCGGGAGTATCCTCGACGCATGGAAACGACCCCCGCCATCCAGGACTACCTCGGCGCGATCTACGATCTCGCGGGCAGCGACAAGCCGGTCATCGGCGCCCGGCTCGCCCGGCACATGCACATCTCGGCGCCGTCCATCACCGAGGCGCTCCGTCGGATGCAGCGTGAGGGCTATGTCAGGGTGGCGAGCAAGAAGGAGATCCGGCTCACCGCCAAGGGCCTGGACATCGCGCGCACCATGGCACGGCGCCACCGGCTCATCGAGCGCTGGCTCACCGACGTCCTGGGGCTCGACTGGTCGCGCGCGCACGACGAAGCCCACCGGCTGGAGCACGCCCTCTCCCCCGTGGTCGAGGAGCGTCTGGCCACCATCCTCGGCATGCCGAGCACCTGCCCTCACGGCAATCCCATCCCGGGCATGCCGGAGCCCGAGGCGCACAATCCCATCCCGCTCTCCCAGGCCCCCGCCGGCTCGACCTTCCTGGTCGAGCGCATCACGGAGGAGGCTGAGGCCGATCGCCAGCTCCTGCGCTTCCTCTGGGAAAGCGGCATCCGCCCGGGTAGCCGGCTCACCGTCACCGACGTGGCGCCCTATGCGGGCACCATCTCGGTGGATCTCGAGGGCCGCACCATCACCATGGGCCTCGCCGCCTCGCACAAGATCTGGGTCTACGATCCGCAGGAGCCGGCGCCCCGACGCAAGTCCGCGCGCCCCCGGACCGCCCGCAAAGTCGCCAGATAGGAGCCTGTCCTCAGAATGTCCATGCCCTCACGAGCAGGAATGTTCCGGTTCGAGCGCCGGCTTCGCCGGCGCAATCCGTTCGGGGGGAGGCTTCGGAAGGGGGGCGGAGCCCCCCTCCGAGCTTCATAGTCATGGCCGTTCAGGCGCTCTACGCGCTGCAGAACGGCTTCATGGGCTTCGAGAAGAGCGGGCTCTTCTTCGGCGAGCGCTCGGGGGAGCGGGTACGCATCCCCATCGCCTGCTATCTCGTCAAGACCTCGGACACGACCATTCTCTTCGACACCGGTCTCTCACCGCGCGCGGTGCCCGGCCTCCTGAGGAGTGACGCCCTGGCGGCCTTCACCGAGGCCGACCTGCTCGTGAACCGCCTGGACTCCGTGGGGATCGAGCCGGAGAACGTCGACGTGGTGGTGCTCTCCCACCTGCATTTCGATCACGTGGGCGGCGCCTTCCTCTTCACGAAGTCCGAGCTGGTGGCCCAGCAGGACGAGTACGCGTACGCCAGCTACCCGGCGGGGTTCTTCTCGGGCTTCTACTACAAGAAGAACTTCGACCTGCCGGGCTACCGGTGGCGGCTCCTCGACGGCGACACCGAGATCGTGCCCGGCGTCACCGTGCTCCGGAGCGACGGGCACACCCCGGGGCATCAATCGCTCCTCATCGAGCTGCCCCAGACGGGGCCGGTGATCCTGGCGGGCGACTGCTGCTACTGGCAGGAGTCCATCGAGAAGGAAATCCCGCCCGGCGTCGTCTGGGATCCGACGCGGGCCATGCACTCGATCAAGCGGCTCAAGACGGTCGCGCGCCTCATGAACGGGCGCATCTTTCCCAGCCATGATCCCGTGTTCTGGGCGTCCGCCCTCAAGGCGCCCGACGCGTACCACTAGGAGGAACAGCATGGGAGTTCTCGACGGCATCAAGGTGCTCGAGCTGGCGCGCGTCCCCCCCGCGGAAATGCCCGGCATGATGCTGGCAGACATGGGCGCGGACGTCCTCAAGATCGACACGCCCGGCGACACCCAGGAGGACCCCGACGGGCAGCGGCGCTCGGCCTTCGTCTACGTCAACCGCAACAAGCGCTCGATGGCGCTGAACATGAAGGCGCCCGAGGGCCAGGCGATCTTCACCAAGCTGGCCACGCAGGCCGATGTCATCGTCGAGGGCTTCCGGCCCGGCGTCATGAAGCGGCTGGGCGCGGACTACGAGACCGTGCGGGCGCTCAACCCGCGCATCGTCTACTGCTCGCTCTCGGGCTTCGGCCAGAACGGCCCGTACCGCGACTACCCCGCCCACGACATGAACTACCTCTCCCTGGCGGGCGTGCTCACCCTCATCGGCGAGCCCGACCGGAAGCCCGTGATCCCCCTCAATCTCGTGGCCGACTATGCGGGGGCGAGCATGCATGGCGCCCTCGGCATCATGTTCGCGCTCTTCGCGCGGGAGCGGACGGGCAAGGGCCAGCACGTGGACGTCTCCTACCTCGACACCACCATCGCCCTCCTCGCCGCCACCCCCAACATGCGCTACTACTTCAGCGATGGTCTGGCCCCCAAGCGGGGCGAAGGCTTTCTCGGCGGATCGTATCCCTACTACGCGATCTACGAGACGAAGGACGGCAAGCTCCTGACCATCGGCTGCACGGAGCCCTGGCTCTGGGAGAACTTCTGCAAGGCCATCGGGCGCCCCGACTTCGTCCGCTTCGCGCGCAAGCACGACCAGTTCGTGCGCGCCGCCAATGCGGAGGAGGTCAAGGCGCGGGAGGAGATCGAGGCCGTGATCCGGACCAAGAACCGTGACGAGTGGTACGACCTGCTCGTCAAGGCCGACGTGTGCGTGGGCAAGGTCTACGAGCCCGAGGAAATGGTCCAGGACCCGCAGGTGCAGGCGCGCGACATGATCGTGGAGATGAAGCACCCGACCCTGGGGACGATCAAGGAGTTCGGCATCCCCATCAAGCTCTCCGGTACGCCCGGCACCGTCCGCACGCCCGCCCCGTACGCGGGCGAGCACACCGAGGCCGTCCTGCGAGAGCTGGGAATGAGCACGGCGGACATGAAGGCGCTCCGAGAGAAGAAGATCGTCTCCTAGCCCGGCGGGCTCGGAGCTCGCGCTCGCTCGGCGCTCACATGACAGTGGCTCGAGTCTCCCTCGAGGCGTGGAGCGCGCTCTGGCGCAGGCTCGGGGCGCGCTCGGATCCCGCCCCCGCGCACGGTGAGATCCACCGCGCCTACTCGGAGCCGCATCGTCACTACCACACCCTCGAGCACATCGCGCACGCGCTCGGCCGCTTCGACGGCATACGGAGCCGCGTGGACGCCGCGGATGCCGCGGAGCTCGCGCTGTGGCTCCACGACTTCGTCTACGACCCGCGCGCCAAAGACAACGAGGCGCGGAGCGCGGCCTACGCCAGGCGCCTCCTCGCCGAGGGTGGGGTCGTCCCCGCGGTGGGCGAGCGGGTGACCGATCTCATCATGGCCACGTGTCACGTGAGCCCACCGGACGCTCCCGATGCCCGCTACGTCGTGGACGCGGATCTCTCCATCCTGGGCGCCCCCGCGGCCGAGTTCGATCGCTACGAGCGCCAGGTCCGGCAGGAATATGCCTTCGTGAGCGGGCTCGACTGGCGCGCGGGCCGGGCTCGCATCCTCCGGGTGTTCCTGGACAGGCCGCGGATCTTCCTCACGCCCGAGTTCGCCGCCCTCGAAGGGCCGGCCCGGGCCAACCTCGAGCGCTCGATCGAGGCCCTGCAACGCGCGCCTTGACGGCACTGCGGGGGGCTGCTAGCGTCGCTGACGCGATGCGATTCGAGGTGGATCTGATCCAGGAAGAGGGCGGCCTCTATCGCGCCACGGCCGTCGCCTACCCCACCGTCACCGTCACCGGTCGCACCGAGAAGGAAGCGCTCGGCCTCCTGATCGACGCGCTCGATCGGCACTTCAAGGGCGAGGCGCGCAAGAGCCAGACCCGGTCATGAGCGCGGCGCCGGGCGCGCTCGGCGATCTCCGGGTGATCGACTGCTCGCGGCTGATCGCGGGCGGCGTGCTCGCCACCATGCTGGCCGATCTCGGGGCCGACGTCATCAAGGTGGAGAATCCCAGGGCGGGCGATCCCCTCCGCACCTGGTCCAAATCGCTCGGCGAGCTCTGGTGGAAGGTCTACGCCCGGGGCAAGCGCTCGATCACGCTGAACCTGACGGCGCCGACGGGACAGGCCCTCCTGAGAAAGCTCGTGAAGAACGCCGATGTCCTCATCGAGAACTACGTGCCGGGGACGTTCGAGAAGTGGGGCCTTGGCTGGGAGGCGCTCTCCAGGGAGAATCCGCGGCTCGTGATGGTGCGCGTCTCGGGCTGGGGGCAGGACGGACCGTACCGCGATCGTCCAGGCTTCGGCACCATGGTCGAAGCGATGTCGGGCTTCGCGGCGACCACCGGTCCCGAAGAATCACCCACGCTGCCCTCATTTCCCATGGCCGACATGGTCGCCGCCCAGGCGGGCGCGGTGGCGGTGCTGGCGGCGCTCCACCATCGCGACCGCGTCTCCGGCCGCGGCCAGATGATCGACGTGCCGCTCTACGAGCCGCTCCTCTCCATCCTCGGCCCCAATCCCATCGAGTACCGGGCCCACGGGATCGTGCGCGAGCGCATCGGCAACCGCTCGCACAACGCGAGCCCGCGCGGGACGTACCGGACCAGCGATGGCAAGTGGGTGGCCCTCTCGGCCTCGACTCCGGCTTCCGCGGACGCGATGTTCAAGGCCCTCGGCATCGGGCGCCTGCTCGCCGATCCGCGCTTCGCGACGAACGACGCGCGCATCGCCAATGGCGAGGCGGTCGACCAGGCCATCGCGGAGGCCATCGGCCAGCGCTCGCGCGAGGAGATCGTCCGGCTCTTCGAGACGGAGGGGCTGACGGCGGCCCCCGTCTACGACATCGCCGACATCATGGAGGACCCGCACTTCAAGGCCCGCCACACCTTCGTGGACCTGCCGGACGCGGAGCTGGGGACGGCGACGATGAGCGCGCCCACGCCGCGCCTCTCCGACACTCCCGGCACCATCCGCTGGGTCGGCCCGCCCCTGGGCGCCCACAACCGCGAAGTCTACGCGGGCGAGCTCGGCCTGTCCGACGGCGAGATCGAGCGACTCAAGGCCGACGGCGTGATCTGACCCGCCTGAAAGTCGAGTGATAGGATGTGGCCCATGCCGCTAGATTTCGGGCGCAACCCATTCCTCGACGCGACGGCGGGCGGCATGCTGGCCGCGGTGGCCGAGCGCTTCTCGGAGCGGGAAGCCATCGTCGTCGCCGACCGGCGCATCACGTATGCCGAGCTCTACCAGGGCGTCAATCGCTGCGCCCGCGCGCTTCTCGCCGCCGGGGTGAAGAGGGGCCACACGGTCGCCCTCTGGCTGCCCAATCGCCCGGAGTGGTTCTTCATCCAGTACGCGTGCGCCATGCTCGGCGCCGTGGCCGTCTCGCTCAACACGCGCTACAAGGCGCACGAGCTCGGGTACATCCTCGATCAGTCAGAGGCGACCACCCTCATCCTGACCGACCGCCTCGGGCCCGTGGACTATCTCGACACGCTGCACGCGGTCCTTCCCGGGCTCTTCGACGCCGAGCCCGGCGACCTCGCGGCGGAGAATTTTCCACATCTCAAGCGGATCATCGTGGACTGCGAGGATCCTCATCCAGGCTGTCTCGGGCTCCGCGACCTCGGCGAGGCCGCGGAGAACGGCACGTGGCAATCGCGCGTGGACGATGTCGCGAAGGCGGTGGGGCCGGACGATCCGTGGATGATCCTCTACACGTCGGGCACCACCTCGTTCCCGAAGGGCGCGCTGATCAGCCACCGGAATGCCGTCCCTCACGGCTGGTACGCGGGCAAGGTGCTCGGCGTCACGGAGTCCGAGCGCGTCCTCCACGCCCTGCCCCTGACGGGGACCTGGGGCGGCCTCTGCATCCCGCTTTCCACCTTTGCCCACGGCGGCTGCCTCGTGCTCATGGAGACGTTCGACCCCGCGGTGGCCCTGCACCTGATCGAGCGCGAAGGGATCACGATCTGGAACGCGGTGGACGCCATGGCCATCGCGGTGCTGGATCACCCGGACCTGGCCCGCCGCAAGCGCTCGACCCTTCGCACGGGCGGCTTCGGCATGACGGGGGGCGGCCGCGACGGGCTCTTCGAGGACATCGTCCACACGCTCGGCGTCCCTCAGGCCTATCAGCCCTATGGTATGACAGAGCTCAACGCGCTCTGCCTGCTCCACTACCTCGACGAGAGCGAGGCGTCGCGGGCGATCTCCGGCGTGTGGCCGGCCGAGGGCATCGAGGTGCGTGTGGTCGATCCGGAGACCGGAGAGGACATGCCCGTCG
>WNFC01004857.1_pt1 | contig 20941 bp, 15 predicted proteins | sample 5400541 | NCBI WGS metagenome assembly WNFC01 (sample SAMN13153342, study PRJNA577476) | soil metagenome | isolation source: 120 cm saprolite under Douglas fir tree site 2 hole 2 replicate 1 | place: USA:California | collected 2015-04-18
GAATGCGAAAACAAACATGTTCCACAGCCGCGCCATCTTGCTGCGATAGGGTGGTACACGCAGTAACAGAAAAGGAACCTCGCCAAATCTCTCGAAGGTGCATAGTTTTTCGTGCGCGCAATTCATCTGCATTCCCGTTACGTGATTGAAGCTTGACGCGATAATTGTGACATCATGCCCGCTTCGGATCAGTTCTCGGGCAAGAGCATAGTGTCGCGTCCAGCCCGGCTCGGATGGCGGAAGAGCATAGTGATTTATCAGCCACACTCGCATTTGAGATACTCCTATAGGTTCGACCGACCGTCGAGGTATTGTCCTTTGTCTCACGTTTTAGCGTTATCGAAAATAGCGCCGTCAGCCATGCTCGGACTCCATACCTGACAATCGCCTGGTCCCGAAGTAACCGCAATTCATCAGAACGTCGACCACGGCCAGGTTTCCAACGAACTCCCCAAACAGTTGGGGATAACTTTGTTGTGAAAAGGAAGAGAACACAGGAGTGATTCCCGCATTCTCAAATTTCTCATCTTCCTGATAAGACTTACCTCCCGTTCCAGCCAGGTAGGTAGGTCGTCGCTCCGATAGCGTTGCATATATGACAAAATTAGATCAGTCTTGTGACCCAGGTATCTCTTTGAAGTAGGGCGGCCCTTCCATAATTGCACCGGAGTGTTGCCAGATGCCGTTCTGCCCCCTGGTGAGTATTGTCGGTTTCCACTTCACCGATAAGCTGGCCGGATCGTCCATTTTTAAGTACCGGGATCGTTAGCCATGCCGGACCGTTTGGCGTCTTTATAGTATTCCGGTTGACGAAGCTGCCACACAATCTTGAAGAAGTAACCGAGCCAAGGTATGTACCTTTTGACCTGCGATGTGGCCAGACCAGCCGCGGCACTAACTTTTGTTGAGATGGAATACAACGTCGGTAACCCAGGCAGAACCTTCATCCAGAGATGAAAGAGGGGATTGATGGGAATCGCCACTGGAGGCGGAAAATCGACCCGGGCGGGATGGAACTTGTTCTTGAAGATGTGCAACGAGCCAACGCCGAGCGAGCCGAGATTGTAGCTGGTACCGCCACTGCGGATCAGATCTTTCATCGCGGTCCAATGCAACAAACACGACGGACTGGTCTTCTGGCCGCACAAAGCATCGACATCGAGGGCCCCGGCGACGTAATGACCAATGTTATAGTCGCGGACAACCAGAATCGCTTGAACCAGTCTGCTTCCAAGATGGGCAGTGTACAGTTTTGCGCAATTGTGAGCCTTCGCGAGTTGTACTAGGGACCGATAACTCTCAACGGACCTTCTATAGAACTGTCGCCCCTTGCGTTCGCACATCTTTGAAAATATGGGCCAGGCCTGAACCAGTGACTCAGGAGACTCACTCGAGTGGATTTGATAGCCGATTTCAGCGCTTTTGCGTATCTCGTGCCGCGCGACCTTCTGGAGGCTCGCCATGAGTTTGTCTTCGTCCTCCAGCAGCTCGACACGCAATTCGTAATCCGGGGAAGGATAGATCGGAAACGGTTCTACGTTCTGTGCGCCCCTGAGAGCTCTCGCCGCCGCAACCCACTGTAGATCAGAATGAGTGATACGAAGGAACATGTACCCACGCCGCCGTGCCCATACGGTCAGGGACCGTAGAGCTTCGTCTGGGGCGAGTTCACGGTCGAGCGTGACCGGTCCCAATCGAATCAGCCCAAATGCTGCAGGTGGCACTCCTGAGGTCAGTATCGCGACGAACGCCAGCGCCCGACCATTTTTCCGATAGACCAGATACTTCGGTCGAATCAGGCATTTCAGCTTCAGAGACTCATTCCAAAATGGATACTGGTGAAGATGGGATGCAGTGTTCAGCAGACGGTCGTTCCACTGCGGGAGATCGCAGGGCCACACCCGTTCCCACGCACCCATTGTAGGCCTCGGTTTTCGCAACTTCCAATGCTCGGCAACTCTCATTTGAAGATCCGATCTCTGGATATCAATGCATTCAACTATGCGACGACTTCGGTTGCTGCCTGGAGCAGCATCGACCGTCTCTGTGCTCCATAGGGGCGAGGTTCGACCGAGGAGCGTTTGCCGCTAAGTACGTTCTTGTATACCTAACTCAGAAGATTGCTCGCAGCCGACCAGATATACGCTCCGAGGACGGGCGTCGCGCCCGTTCCTTCCCAGTTATTGGCGCACTTCCGGCCGCTCCAGCAAGCCGGGGCTTCCTTGTTCAGAATGGCTGCTGCATCAAGCTCCGGGTGCCTAAGCCTGACCACACTTCGAATGCGAAAACAAACATGTTCCACAACGTTATCGAAAATAGCGCCGTCAGCCATGCTCGGACTCGATACCTAACAATCGCCTCGTCCCCAAGTAACCGCAATTCATCAGAACGTCGACAATGGACAGATTTCCAACAAATTCGCCAAATAGTTGGGGATAGCTTCGTTGCGAGAAGGAAGAGAACAGAGGAGTGATTCCCGCATGCTCAAATTTCTCATCTTCCTGATACGATTTACCTCCCGTTCCGGCCAGGTAGGTCGTCGCTCCGACGACGCGGCATATATCTAAAAGCAGCTCCGTTTTGTGACCTGATACATTCAATTCACTTGCACGTATGAACTGCGTATTGATGCGGAGATAAGTGGCGATTGAACAGATCACCTCGATATTAAAGTTCGACAGAGATTTTCTTTTATCAGTGGCAGCGCGGAAATGAGGCTCAAGCAAACCAAGTGTCTCTTTAAAATATGGCGCCCTCCCATAGTTACTCTGAAGCGTTGCCAGATGCCGGCCTGCCCACGGCTGGATATTGCTGGTTTCAGCCTCACCAACGAGCTGGCCGAATCGGCCACTTTTGACTACCGGGATTGTTAGCCATGCGGGGCCGTTTGGCGTCTTTATCGAATTTCGATTTACAAAACTACCGCTTGAATAGGCCACGATGTCTAGAAAGACGAACTTATCCGAGTGGGCAATCTTGAAGAAGTAACCGAGCCAGGGTATGTAGTTCGGCTGGTGAATAGCCGCAGTGATTCCCCTGGCCGCGTTAGGGTCCCATATCGTCGGAGACTGGCATGACTCGTTTGCTGCTGCTTGGGCTACCACTTGAGTCTCATCACTTCGAAGGCTTCGGCGTAAGATGACTTCACTTGCACCCCGCGAACTCGCGCCAACCCTTCGATGAACTCCCGGGAGAAATAGGGGCGGCCAAGTTCAAACTGCGACTTGTATGCCTGGAGCGCTCCCCACTTAGCCTGCAAATCACAGGGCTCTAGAGTGACAAACGCTTGCGCTGGGAACCCAATATTGTTCCAGGGTAGTTCGTACCCCCAAACGGTCATGTCTTTGAAACAACGCAACCCTTCTGCGTTCAGTACCTGGTGATCCTGATGCAGGTCGCTGGCGGATGGGAGAAAAACCATATTTGGGTTGACTTGATTCCGTAGTTTCACTAACTCTTCCAATAGGTCCTGGCGATGATAGGACAGGCGGCGAACCGGGTATCCGAACACGAATGTCTTGTCGGGTGGGATCCCCAATACCTGCATGGAGCATAGGAACTCGTCGCGAAGCCGAGTAGGCGCCGCTCCGGGGGGGAGAGATCCTTCGGCCGTGGAAAAAGCTGCCACGAAAACGTCGCTACCCTCCCTTAGCAATCTCGCAATCGTGCCGCCGCAGCCTAACTCGGCGTCGTCCGTATGGGGCGCGAGAACCAAGACTGCCTGCCTGAGAGTCATTAGCTGTTTCACCATATTCTAACCGTTGGAGCATGGTCCAATCTCGTGACCGAATTCGGGCTAATGGACACAGGCCCGGTGTTCTGAGTCTTCGGCGCCTCAATCTCAAACAATGGGCGGAATTTTCATGGTCTGGCGGCGCCCCCTACCTCCGGCTGATTCTCCCTTGATCTCATTGCTCCCAGTCGCTTCTGCCATTGCCTCACCGGGCGGGGCAAAACCGCACAGCCGCTTCCTCCGGCAAAGGGAAACAGTCTCTAGTGTCCCGTCTCTAAAGTTATTGACATAAATCTGTCATCCCGGCCGGAGCGCAGCGGAGTGGAGGGATCTGCTGTTTCTGTGGGTTAGCAATCATGCTACGCGTCGCAATTATGTCTCTAATTTTAGACTCAGGACACTAGGGAACCCTGCCATAAATCGCCATGCCACTCGCTACCTGGACGATGGCTTCAAGGGTTCGCGCACCGACCTTTTTAGCGGTACTGGTGGGAACGAAAAGTATGTCGTCCGGTTGCAGATTGATGTCCGGCGATTTTGCGGCCAGAATATCCTTAAGCGATATCTGTGTCTCCTGTGGAGGGCGTTCCGATCCCGCTTTGCGGATCAACTGAGCTCTGTCGAGGCACCCTGTGCCATTGCGTAGGCCTGGAGGATCGTCATGTGCGAGTTCTCCATCACGAACCCGCCGGGCAGGCGAACCTCTCCAACGACGTAGACAACTCCCGCTTTCGACACCACAATCGTGTCGCCGGGATACACATAGATATTGCTTTGGCTCGACGCCTTGCCATCATAGGACAGAGTTACAACTTGGGACTTTTGTGAGTCGGAGCGAGGCAAAAGTGACACGGTGTTGCCAGCTCGGGGAGTGGTACCGCCAGCGGTCGAGAGCGCGTCGTACAGCTTCCGTGGCCCGTGCATCTGATAGACCCCTGGGTGCTGCACTTCGCCCAGTATGGAGATCCCTTGCGAACTAAATTCCTTTTCGAGGACGGAAACCCGCGGATCATTGAAGAAGTTGCCGTCGCTGAGACGCTTTGCGATGAGCGCTTCGGCCTGGACTGGGGTGAGGCCACCGACTTTCACGGTACCCGCCAGAGGCAGCGTTATTTCGCCCGTTGAACCAACTCTGACGTCCTTGACGTAGTCCGGCGCACCGTACACGCTGACCTCAATTAGGTCACCGGGCCCAATCAGGATTTCAAAACCACGGTCCCCGCTTGGGGTAAGTGGTCGCGGGACGACGACATCGCCGCTTGCGCCAGGAACAGAATCGGTCATACCGCTACCCCCCGAACCGTCTGTCGAGATGGAGTGCACTGCTGCACCGTTCTGGCCAGGAACAATCAGAGTTGGCAGCGGGGCGGCTCTCACCGGTGAGACGGGCACTTGCGAAGTGCCCGTTTGGGCCGGTGCAACGGCTCCAAGCAGCAGAAAGGTCAAGCCGAAGCGAAAAGCGCGGGTTGTGGCTTCTGCGAGGTAGTACATAATCACCTCGAACTCTTGGCAGATTCAAATGCGAACGAGTTGCTAAACTCAGCTTTCGATCTTTGAGCGGAGGAAAATGAGCTGAAGCCGAAACGAGAAATCACGAATTTGCAGTCGATAACCCGATATTTCGCATTCTGATTGAGAGTATGTATGCCGGTGCTTCCGGGAATCCAATCAGGAGTGATGCTCGCGAGCGGCGTCTCCCGATAGTCCGTTTCGGAGAGCACATCCACACGGTGCAATCGGACGGCACCGCCATAGCTCTTTGAACAATCCTGGCCGGGTCTGATCAACTGTCCATTCTCGAAATACAGGCAACCGGCTGGACGAGCGTGGCAGACGTCGGAGACGACGGGGTTCTTCGGATGCGCCGACCAAGGCCCCCAGGGGGAGTCAGCGGAGAACAGGCACAATGTTTGTTCGGGCAAAGCGTGATCGAGCACGCCTGCGGTAAACAGCCACCATTTATCGTGATGGTGCAACAGAGTGGAGTCGGCTGCCTCTACATCTGACATCAGTGTTGATTCGTGGACCCATGTATACGGGAAATCGCTTGCCCGATACATCTCAATCGTTCTATTATCAAGAGTTTCGGGAATCATGTATATCTCCCCTTGCCAGCTGAACAGAAACGGATACGAGAGATGATATGGGCGTTCCAGCACCACGCGTGGTTCGCTGCAGTTGCCCTCGCTATCTATCTCGCAGCAGGAGATCAGGCCCTTTCGGGAAGAAAATCTGTAATCTTCGAAAAAAAGACAACTGCGCCCATCTCTCTCGATCAGGAATGGGTCGGCGTAAAAACGATCCCGAGGGGGCCGCACGATTTTGAAACCGTGATCGGCAATCATTTTCTGCATGTCGGGCTTCGCTTGAATGACAATCGACCATTGCTCACGGAACAGACGTTTCGTAAGTTCGTGACGAAGGGTTCGCATGGTCCAATGCACCAGAAAACGCGCCATGCGTAAGTTACTCAGAGTGCGAGACATTTCGTGTTTCTTCGCATTAGCTTCAGAGCGCAGTTGCACCTCAGTCCGCAGGCGCTCTGCATCGGAAAGTTGTGTCACCAGAACGTGTACCATTTCCCAGTAAGCGGCGTTCTGAGTCAGTGCCAAGGAAAGCAAATAGGTGGTACCGGACGAGCGATACACGACCCGCGCCCGACTCTGCTTTTGCTCAATTATCCGGGGCCCATACAGAGTGAAAGGATTGCCTTCGTCCGACCAAACGCCCAGACTGGCGCATGCTGTGAGTTCGGCTCCCGGAACATCGCGGCCGAGATATAAAAGCAAGTCGAGATTGGCTGCCTTAATACGCGCGATGTCGCCGTCCAATAGGTGGGTTGTCTCGCGCGTTTGGAGCAGCAAAACTGGAATAGAGCGGCTCCTCGACAACAAACGCCAGTCCCGCGACCGGAGAGCATCGGTTTCAGGTTGACGGACCCAGCGATCGAGCGCAGCCCAGGATCGAAACAGAACAGGACCGCGGTCCGACCCCGCCGTCCCCTTCGAGTCGTTCTCTAGGACGAGGAGGAGAGCTTCGATTGCGCTGCAACTCGTCAGCTTCTCGACAAGATGGTAAATCCATCCAGGCACCGGTGAAGAATCCAGCACTACCCCCAATTTGAGTGGAACTGGAGGCGATTGGCTTCTGGAGGCAGCGTCGACTACGTTATAGAGTTGAGACACGTGAACTATTCCGATCGGGAAGCGTTTGGAATGAAGGGCCCTAGCTAGCTAAAACAGGATTACTGAGTTGTTCGTTTTCTCGCTGGACATGGATACCTACAACGGACAACGCCCAGACGAACCAGAATGCCTTTCGCCAAAGGATGTCAACGCTAAAGCCCGAGATCAGCATTCCCCAACACGCCGCTTCGAAGGCAACGAGCTTGGCTGAAGTGAGGATATTTTTAGTGGGTCGCGGAAAAGCTCGCAGATGTGAGCGCACCGCCAAAAACAGAAGCAGCATTCCAAGAATTCCGAATTCAACTGAAACGCAGAGATAGATGTTGTGGGAGTTGCGTTGATCTCCTACGGAAAAACGCGACGTACCAGCATACCTCTGAAAAGCGTGTTGGAAATTTTCCAGCCCCGCACCGAATGCTCCGTAACTTTTCAGGGAATGGATACCGATTTCCCAGATATCCTGCCGTCTCCCCATTCTGCTGGTGGCAGCTTCCTGCATGCGCTCAAAGAACAACTGAGGCATGAACAACAATCCAACGCCCGCGGCCACCACTGGGAGTAGAAGCCGCCAGTTGAGGCGCAAGCGAAGCAAAAAAACAATCGAAATTGCCGCCACAGCGGCGACGGCACCTCGCGACATAGTCAGGAACAAGGCAAGCGCAATCACGCCAGTGCCAGCCAAAAAGAGTCCTCGACGCAACCAGGTTCGGCTCGAGAGTACACCGCCAAAGGAGAGCGATAAGGGCAGCAGGAGAGTGACAGCAAAAAAGTTCGGGTCCGATAGAGTCGATCCTTCCGCAAGCGAGACGCGGCCAATAGCATGGCCCGTTCCGAAGAACATGTAAGCGGAATACATTGAAGCGCCGAGCCCACCGAGGATAGTCAGCAGAGTAATACAGGAAAACTCCTTGGCTGTTAATCGCACGGAAACCATTGCCATGTAGAGCAACCAAAGGCCAAGTGCAGTCGGCAGCCGATGAAGAGCCCATTCTTGATCGATCGCCCATAGAGTAGAAACCCCGCCCCATAGGACAAACAGCGACCAAAACAGCGCCGTCTGTGGTGGCCGTATGATGCGTTCGCGTATCCAGCCGACAACCAGAGTCACGAATAGCGCAAGCAGGCCCACGTATCTCAACAAAGTTGCAGTTGACCCGGTGCCGTTGTCCATTGTGGTCATGGACTCGAATGGGATCAGGAAGGCATATAGTCCCAGAGCCACTTCAATCGGGCGCACGATCAACAACAGCAAGGCACACAGGCTCGCGACGAAGAGCCAATTCTCCGACGCAATCATCCAGCCTAGGGAACATGCGGTCACAACCAGGGCGGCGACCTGCCAATTCAGGTGCCAGTTCTTCGCCGGGAAGCTCCCGTGCGGATCGCGGATAGTTGTGGAAAGCATGCCAGGGCTGCGTGCCTCACCGTTTCTTAATCGACTACTGTCATCGGTCTTGAGCCTTTCTGCTGAAAATCTGTGAAGAACGCGTCATAGAGAATCGGCAGAGGCGAAGACATTGTGAGCAATCCCAAAAACACTCCTACTGTACTTGTCGACAACAAATGGATTGATATAACTCCACTTTGGTTCTGGTATGCTTTTCAGCCGAGTATCACTGGTTGATCTCATCGCACGCGATTTGCATTATGCTGTGCATTCAATCAACCTCATGGTGGAACGCGCAACGCCGACGGCACCTGTTTTTGCAAAAGCATCATTGCACCTTAGGCAAGAAGCCTGCCGACAACTGGAAGACGGAGAAGTTCCGGGAAGGTATCGGCAATCTTTAGATGCTTCTTGACCAGCCACAACACAAATGTCGAAACCGTAAGGGCAAGCGTCAGTGCGACATAGATGTTATTAGGCGTGACGAGTTGGATCAGGTACAGACCAACGGCGCTTGAGCCAAGCATCAGGAAAAATGGGGCATGACGCTTCTCGAAAAAGCTGATGCCGCCGCCCCCAAGCCACAAACTCAGCTGCCGAAGCAAATTCTGCGTAATGAGGCCAGCGGTTGTTGCGACTGCCGCGCCGATAGCACCGTAACGCGGGATCAGCAATAGGTTGAATAAGACGATGATGATAGGAGTCACGATGTTCAGGATCACCATCAAGCGAATCTTGCCAAGGACTTTCAGCGTAATGCCATTGAAAGCGAAAATGACATTGATGAAATGGCCAAGCGAGAGTATCGCCAAAATCGGAGCGGAGGCAGCGTAGCGTGCGCCGTAAAGAAGGATCGTAAGCGGTCGCGAAAAGCAGGCAGTGGTGAGAAAGATCGGAAATGCCAGCACACTCATCCAGAGTGAGGTCTCCCAGAAGAGGTGGTTGATGCCAGACGTGTCACCTCTAGCAAACAGACGCGACGCGGATGGCATATACAGCCGCAGGAAATTGTCCGGGACCATGCTGCACAGACATGCAGCCGGTAGCACAACGCGGTAGTAGGCCACTGTTGACATGGGGTGGAAGTACCCGAGAAGCAATACTGGTATTGACCTTCCCATCATGCCTATGACGTTCGAGGACATCAGTGGCACGCTGAAGCTCAATATCTCTCGGATTGGAAGTCTGACGGAACTCAGCTTCTGCAGAAGTTTCTGCCGACGCAACTCGCAAACAATCAGCGAACCGAACACAACAACAGTGATGAGCTCGGCCAACAGGTACCCGCACGCAAGAAACGGGAGCTCCAAGTGTCGAAAGACAACCAGTGCAATAACAATCACCCGCAGCGCCGGCGGGATGATATATCTTCCCCAGAAGATCACCCGGGCCCGAGCGAAACAAGCGAACAGGTTCATGACCAAGATATCGGTGGTTTCTAGCGGGACCAGAAACATCAGGATCAACAACAGGCCAGCCGGTTCCCTTCCTTTCGTAAGAAGCGCCAGAATCGGACCTGACGCAAAAGCAAAAGTCGAAACTAGAAGACCGCTAATCAGGAGCGATACGGCAGAAACTACAACAATACTGCCGAGCACTTTCGAAGGATCTTGCTTGGTGTGGTAAATGGGCACAAAGCGGCTCATCGCTTCACTGAAGCCCGATGCGTATGTCGTGCCAATCGAAACCAGGGACAGGGCATAGGCCAAATGACCGAACGCTTCGGTGGTCAAATAACGTACTAACACCAGATGGGGAAGAAGTACAATCGCCAAGTAAAGCACGTTCCCACCCAGGAACAAGCTGGAACCACGAATCTGGTCGCGGGCGATTCCTGCAGAATCGCTTCCCTTGTTTTCGTTGGTAACCGAACTGAGATCTACTAGTTTCGACGCCATACTCTCACTTAATCAACGAAATTAGCTCTCGCCCTATATCCGCGAGTGTCCCTTGCGGAGCTGAGGGTTCAATTGAGGTTTACGACTGGATCTTTGCTGTTGCTTTGAAATGCCTATCCCGTCGTCGAGGCCGTGGGAATGTGGTAATCCCGAAGGGGTTCCAAAGAGTGTGGGAAGGGTGGCAAGCCGGCTTTATGGCTTTCCATATCGTCGTCTGTGTAGAAATGCGCTCCAAAGCACGCCACTACACCGCGGACGGCAGGTAACAGAGGGCGTCGATCTCAAGTTCATTGAAGCGATAACCGTGCTCGACAAGCTTGCGATAGAGCGCATCAAGTGCCGGTCGGGCTGTGTGGCAATGCTCAAAGTGGATAATCGTCGGCTTGACCCCGCAGGCCAGAACTTGTTCGACCACCTCGCCGTCGTATCCTTGCACGTCTGTTAGGAGCAGATCAATTTTCGTGATCCGATGTTTGGCGAGAAGGGTCTGCACCGACAGCGCCGGCACTTCGACCTCATGAACCTGCACCTGCACTCCGGCTGCCTTCGGATTGTCGAGGCCGCGAATCAGGGCGTCCTTCTTGAGGCTGGCGAACACTGTCAGATCAGCGGTTTCGTCCTGATGGTCCGCGACGAACAACCGGGCAGTGCCGTCTTTGTCCGCGATGGCAGCGTTTTCAAAAGCGAGTTGCTTCTCCACCTCATAGTTTTTGAGAAGCTGTTGAAACACCTGCGGCTGCGGCTCGACCAGCACTCCGTGCCAGTGATATTTGGTCACGAACTGCCGGAGGGGATCATCGGTCAACCCATTGTTGGCCCCGATCTGGACAAAGAAGAAATCCGGCCGCTCTGCCGATAATTTAGTGAGCAACAGATCCAGCACGTCAATGGGCGCTTTGACGGCGTCCTTGAGCTCTTCGATGCGATAACCGAACACATTGGCGCAGCGCTGGACGAACGCTTTGAGCTTTCCTCCCAAGGCCACGTTGCTCTCCATACGCTCATCATCCCAACCTGCTTCAGGATGCCAGTGCCTCAGACAACTGGACAGACGCCCTTTTCAGCACCTTCTCAACCGCGAGAGCAGTGTCCAGCATGTCCTGCTCCGAAAGCGTCGGGTGGACGAGGAACATCAGGCTTGTCTCGCCCAACTGTCGCGCTACCTGCAATCTCTGAGCAGGCCGCATATCTTTGGGAAAAGCCTTTTCGAGGTAGATTTCGCTACAACTGCCGCTAAAGCATGGAATCCCTTCCGCAACTACCGCCTGCAGTAAATGGTCCCGACTCCATCCATCCCGCAACCATTCCGGACGAAGGAATACATAGTATTTGTAATACGCATGACTGATCTCTTCAGGAGGAATCGTAACTCTAAGGGCTGGAAGAGCACTGAACCTTTGGCTCAGAATATTGGCGTTTCTGCGACGGAGGTCCAATTGGCCAGGAAGCTTCGCGAGTAGACTGCGTCCAATGGCTGCCTGCATTTCGGTTAAACGCCAATTCGTACCGAAAGAGTCATGCAGCCAACGAAAACCCGTAGAAGTTTGCTGCCTATGCGCGGCGTCATGGTCCTTTCCGTGATCCTTGAAACTCCACGCCCGTTCCCAAAGTTCGTCGTCATTGGTGGTCAACATACCGCCTTCCCCACCGGTGGACATGATCTTGTCCTGACAAAAAGAGAAGGCAGCAGCATCGCCGAGGCATCCAACCGGCCGCCCCTTGTACGAGGCGCCGTGCGCCTGAGCGCAATCTTCGATGACCTTGAGCCCATGTTCGCGAGCCAGCTCGATGATTGGATCCATGTCACACGGCCAACCCGCCAAGTGGACCGCAATGATCGCTTTCGTACTTGGTGACAACACTTCCCGGATAGTACTTGCGGTGAGCGTCTGACTGATCGGATCTACGTCCGCGAATACAGGCTTTGCTCCTCTCATGATGGCACAACTGGCCGATGCGACGAAAGTGCGGCTGGGGACGATTACCTCATCGCCTGTTCCAATCCTCAACGCATAAAGCGCCAGTTCGAGAGCCACTGTTCCGTTTGCGACGGCAATTGCATGTTGACAGCCCGCAAAAGAGGCAAACTCGTTTTCGAACTGTCTAACCTCCTCACCCGTCCAGTAATTGAGTTTTCCCGACCGCAAGACAACGCTCGCTGCTTCGACTTCGTCTTCAGACAGTGACGGCCAGGGTGCAAATTTTCTGGTTTGTACACATTGGCCACCATCGACGGCCAAATCACTCTTAGGTCGTTTCTGTTGCATATCGGCATCCAGCAGAATCGTTTTCAAGGTATCTTCCAATGAGGACTTGGGAAACTCAACTTTCCTGCAGACCAATAAGAAGAATTGCGTTCTAGCAGTCAGCCTGCTATGCGGTAGCTGCGGTAAGAGCGGTAGTCCATGGCAGGATGTTCGGCTGCGTTGAGAACGAGCTCGACTACTGGAGCTGAGCGCACTCCTCTCAACAGATCCATGGTGCGTTTCAGGCTCTCGCGCGTGGTCACCCCGGAGCGTCCAACCACGATGACCCCATCTGCAAGGGCGGAAAGCGCTCGGCCATCGGAGAATAGAAGCATTGGAGGCGAATCGATAACAATAAATTCGAACCTCTGTCTCAGTTTCCCCACCAGATCCGACATTGCACTGGATGAGATCAGTCCACCCGGTTCGCCTGGCGCGGAGCCTGCCCCCAGGAGTGACAGGTTGGGTAGCTGCACTGCCGAAACGAGCACCTGGTCAACTTCCATGGACTTCGACAAAACCTCCCTGATCCCGTGATAGGCGACGACTCCTAACGCTTGCGCGACACCCTCCTTGCGCAGGTCCGCATCCACGATGCAAGTTCTCCCGTGCCGCGCGAGCGTGAGGGCAAGGTTGACGGAAAGGGTTGTCTTCCCTTCACCCGTAAGCGGAGAAACGATCAGCAGTACCTGCGGTGTGCAGGCATTCTGACGAGACAGGCGCACAGAGACGCAGATGCTGCGAAGCGCCTCCCCTGCAGGGGAATTCGGCCGTTCGATCTGAAATAAGTAGGGCTTTTGCTGCGCATTATTTGGCCGCAACTGCTGCCACGGACGAGCCTGCCCGATCGGTTCCCCGTTACCAATCACTGGCACCACCGAAACCGAATCCGCTCCAAGGCACCTCTTGATATCCTCGGGCGTGCGGATGCGGGGATCCATACCTTCGCACAAGAATGCCATAATCACTCCGCCCACAATGCCTACAAGCAGACCAATCCCGATGTTCTGCCTTCGATGCGGACGGGTAGGTTCATCCAGCACGCGCGCCCTGTCTACCACGCGGACATTGCTCGACTTTGTTGCCGCTGCAATGGCTGCCTCTTTGATCCTCTGGTAAAGCGCCTGATAGAGCTGCGTGCTCGCATCCGATTCCTTCTTAAGAGCGTTGTATTGGGCCAACACAGTCATTTGCTTGCTGGCGCCCTGCATTTGGGATTGCATCAAATGCTCACGGGCTTGTGCCGCGGTGTAGCTTGACTTCATATCTCGGAGGATCTCCGCGCGCTGCGCGCTTAATTGCACTTGCAGTTCGTCCGCCTGATTCTGAAGCTTCTGGGTGTTAGGGTGGCTCGTACCGTAGATTGCCCGAGTCTCAGAAATCTCCGCCTTGACTTCCGCTAGTCTCTTCGTAAGCTCCTGCACGACAGGGTTGCTGCTAATCTGGGGCAGCGAACCGTCTCGAACCCCGTTAAGCTCATTCATGTATGACTGCAGCTGAATCCGGTCGGCCTGAGCCTGCATCAATTGCCGGCTCAGTTCTACCATCTCTTCTGTGAACCTGTTCTGGTTGTCCCCGATCGTGCTGATTCCGTTATCCTTCTCGAAACTGCTCAGCGCACGATTCGAATCATCCATGCGCTGGCGAATATCTTCCAGCTGGCGCTGCAGCCACTTCGATGACTGCGAGATGGCGTCGTTTCGCAGCTTGTAGTCCCGTTCAATAAACATGTTTACCAGCGTGTTCGTGACTGCCGCCGCCACCATTGGATTGTGCGCTGACACGCTGACAGTGATTAGCCGACTCGCTACGTCACGCGTGATCTTTCTGGACTGTTTAAAGACAAACAGGGCCGTGTTTTCGGCCGGCGTCAAGGGAACTGCAACCTCAGTAGCCAGTCTCGGTTTACTGCTGATTGCATACGGATCCGCTCCGAAGTAAGGGCTCTGATCGAGGCGAAGCTTGCGAATCACTTCCAGTGTCAACTCATCATTTTGTAGGTTCTGCGCCTGTGTTTCGATGTAATCCGCCGAAGCTCCGCTATTGCTATTGCCTTGGAGAGAGAACACCTCGGCTCCGGGAGGATCAACTTCCACGCGCGCTTGAGGCTCGAACACAGGCTTCATCATGAGAGTGGCTACCGTCACACTCACCGCGACGGCCAGGGCGAACGCCGTCGATAAGCGCCAGTGTTTCCTGAGAATATCGATAGCGCGGCGCCAATCTGTGTGTTCGGGAGTATTTGCATAGCCTGGCAGGGGGTAAACAGGCCGGTCAAACTCCTTAGAGTATCGCGGACTGGGGACCGGCTCTGTCTCCGACTCAACAGGCCGGTTGAACTCCTTCGAGTATCGTGGGTTACTCCCCTGCCCAGTCTCCAACTCGACGTGCCGGTTCATTGCTTCAGCCCGCCGTGCGGCTATCGCGTTCCGTCGTTCAGGCGGTGTCCAGAGTTCGGCATTTATGCTCATTAGTTTCTCCGTTCTGCTGCTCTCGCGTCTGAAACGGTGATCTCACTTGCGGAAATCAGATCAATGCGGCTGTTCATAACTTGCCTGTGCTGGCATGGCGAATTGCGCGGGTAAAAGCTGACTAGGAATGTGGCTGGCCGAGGACCAAAGTTCTCCCCGAGCGCGCCGATATGTAAGCGCCATATCGTGACGGTCGACTTCACAGAGGGCAAGGATCTCCTCGCTGGGCTTATACTCCGGCACAATGCGTTGGAAGGTCTGTATCAGGCCGTATACGTTCTTCGCTTCCACTAGCGCCGAAAGTTCATCGAGCCATAGCTGCACTTGCTCGAAGCTGACAGGCCCTCCATCGAGCACTCGAATCTTCGGGTGTGACGTTGGTTTGACGCCCTCGCCGTCCAACATAAGCTCTTCGAACAATTTCTCACCAGGCCGCAGCCCTGTGTAAATGATCGGAATGTCCTGGTCCGGTTCCAGACCCGAAAGCTTAATCAAATTGCGTGCCATGTCCGTAATACGGATCTGCTGGCCCATCTCCAGCACAAAAATGTCGCTGGCGACTCCCATGGTCGAAGCCTGCAACACCAGTTGAACCGCCTCCGGAATCGTCATGAAGAAACGCCGCGCTTCCGGATGCGTTACCGTGACAGGGCCGCCCGCGGCGATCTGCTGTTGGAAGATCGGCACGACACTTCCGTTGCTGCCGAGAACGTTTCCAAAGCGCACCGCAACGTAGCGCGTATGCTCGTGTTGCAGCCCCAGGATGATCAGTTCGGCAATCCGCTTCGTTACACCCATCACATTTGTCGGGTTTACTGCTTTGTCGGAGGAGATCATGACGAAGGTCTTGCAACCGAACTGCCGTGCAACAAGGGCAACATTGTAAGTTCCGAAGATATTGTTGGTCACCGCCTGAAAACAGCTTTGTTCCATCAGGGGCACATGCTTATACGCGGCCGCATGAAACACAATGTCAGGCCGATGCAGGGCGAAGATCTCACGCATAGCGCTCACATCCTGAATATCAGCAATCACAGGAACAAAATGCTGTTGCGGTCTGTTGGTGCTGAGGTCCAGACCCAGTTGGAACAGGGCGTTCTCTGAACGATCGACCAGGATCACCTCACGTGGGGCGAAGTCACAAACCTGCCGGCTTAGCTCCGAGCCGATCGACCCACCGGCCCCGGTAATCAGCAGCACCTTACTTTCGAGCTGATTTCGTATGCTCGCCAAGTCGATCTGTACTGGCTGACGACCCAGCAGATCTTCCAGGCGCGCATTGCGGAGATTGGCAATTGATGATCGCCCCCCGTTAATGTGCCGGCTCAACGGTGGAAGAATCTTAAAATCGACCTTGCACTGGCGGCACTGTGCGATGATCCGTTCTATTTGGCTTCCGCTCGCGGAAGGGATGGCTATCAATACGCATCGAATCCTCATTCGGCGAAGGATCTCCGACATGCAGGCACTTGATCCCAGTACCGTCAAGCCGTGAATGCGAATACCGTGCTTACTGGGATCGTCATCGATGAATCCAACCGGCTTCAGGTTGAGCTGTGAGTTACGCTTCAGTTCGTGTGCGATAGTGCCCCCCGCCCGCCCGGCTCCAACGATCAGCGTGTTGAACTCAGCCGCTCCGCGCTGCGCGCCTTCCGTGTACGCGCGAACTACAAAACGCGTGCCCCCCACAAATAGCACTGTGAGGGCAAGATTAATCGCAAGCATCGACCGAGGATACCCGTCCACCTTGAGAACCAGCTCGATGAACACATAAAGGAATACTCCGCTACTAAACGATGCCTCACAAATATCCTGCGCATCGCTCATCCCCGCGTAGCGCCACCAGCCACGGAGGAGACCAAACGCGTAGAGGAAGAGCAACCCGACTGCAACAACCAACGGCAGTGTCCGTAAGAACAGCGATTGATAAGCCGCATCCGGATGGAAATCGAATCGCAGCAGAAAACTCCCATAGTAGCTCATCGCTAACAGGCAGATCTGCGAGAGGAGAATGAGTAGCCTTCTGTAGTTCAGCAGACGGTTCAAGAAATCCGCTCCTGTAGGTTTGCTAGGTTTGTTGGGTGCGAGATGGAGAGAATCTTTCGACAATTAGCCGCCACCTACGGTGACGGCAGAGAGCCGACGATGCCACTCTTTCCAAGCCAGGCTCAATTTGCGTCCGAATGAAGTTGGTTGACTAGGCGGTTATCTTCAGAGGGTTCACGCAGCAACTGTGGAAGTATGGGTTAGTTCGCGACAGTAGCCGTCCTCGATGACGTAATGGCGACCACAACCGCTGCAGTTCACATTGTTTGCTTCACGCAGGCGATCTCCACAAACGCAAACCCATCCAGCCTGAATTGCGGGAAGCCCCATGACGAGCGCGTAGTCTGGAACATCACTTGTGACCACCGCACCAGCGGCCACAAAGCAATACTGACCTAATATCACGCCGCAGATAATCGTTGCATTCGCCCCAATGGTAGCGCCTCGTCTCACCAGGGTTCGTTTGTACTCGTGTTTCCGTTCAACGTGACTGCGTGGATTGATCACATTCGTGAAAACCATGGACGGCCCGCAGAAGACATCGTCCTCAAGCTCTACCCCGGTATATACCGAGACATTATTCTGAATCTTCACCCGATCGCCAATCCTGACACCCGGACTAATGACGACGTTTTGACCGAGATTACAGTAGCATCCGATCCGTGAGCGGGTCATCACATGACTGAAATGCCAAATCTTGGTACCAAGCCCAATTTCAGTGTCACCGTCGATAACTGCCGTTGGATCGGCGAAATACTTTGTCGATGCCTCATGAACCTGAACCGATGCGGCTTGTCCGCGTAGCGATCGCTCGCAGGCATCCAGTACCTCCAGCACCTTCACACCATTTCTGCCATCGGTGCGAGGAGTTCTGCGTGTGACAATACTTTCAATGAAGTGCTCACATTCCTTTCTGAGGGGCTCCTCAGTTGGAAGTGGTACTGTTTGACCTTCTCCTTTATGCGCTATCGGTAGACGGTTTAACCAATCAATACTGTGCGAGTAGATGACAAGCTTGCGCTCCTTTTCTACGTCATCGAATACCGCCATTTTCTGGGTGCCGACGATAACCAGCCGCTGCTCTTTGAAGGGGTGAAGCCAACTGACAAAGATGTGCGCCTTCACACCGCTTTGAAACTCGCATGCCGTCAGGGTAGTGTCGTAGATTTGAGGATTTATGTAAGAGCCGCCTGAGGCAGTAACACTGGTTGGCACCTCATCCAGAAGGTAGAGGATGGCCGATATATCATGCGGAGCGAAGCTCCACAGAATGTTCTCCTCTGACCGGAGCTTGCCCCAGTTAAGACGCGACGAGTAGATGTACTGGATGCGACCGAGCTCTCCCGCGCCGATTAACTCTTTGAGTTTCAAAATTGCGGGGTGATATTGGAGGATGTGTCCGACCATAAGCATGCGCTGTCTCGCTTCCGCGATTTCTACGAGTTCCTGCCCTTCGTCGACCCGCAGCGACAGTGGCTTCTCTACATACACATCTTTCCCCGCCAACAGACATTCTTTAGCTAGCTGATAGTGCTGGGCAGCAGGTGCCGCGATCGCCACCCCCTGGATTTCGGGATCGTTGATGAGTTCCTTTAGCGAAGAACAGGTATCCACTCCGAACTGGTCATGCGCCTCTTGCAGAGCTTCGCTGCGCGAATCGCAAACGTATTTCAGCACACCAAGGGCATGAAAATTTCGCACCAGATTCTTTCCCCAATATCCATTGCCAATCACAGCAATCTTCGGAAGCATCTCTTCTCCTTCGACCTCGAATCTTATTCGTTACCTTCTAAGGCTCCACGCTGGTAGAAACGCGAGATAGTCGCAACCACCGCTCGCTGCTGGTCGAGCGTAAGCTCGGGATAAATCGGGAGTGAAAGTACTTCCCGGCAGGCTGCTTCGGCATTCGGAAAATCACCGATGCTGTGGCCCAAATATGCAAATGCCGGCTCAACGTGGAGCGGGCTCGGATAATAAACTTCGGTCGGGATTCCCCGGCCGCGAAGGTATTCGCGCAACTCATCTCGCCGCGGAGCACGAATCGAAAACTGGTTGTACACATGAGAGCTGGCTTCAGGCTCACAAGGCAGAGCTAGTTGCTCCGTCAGATCGTATTTGGTGAACAATTCTCGATAGGTCTCGGCGTTTCGCCGGCGACCATCTGTCCAGCTGTCTAGATACCGGAGTTTCACTCGCAGGATAGCCGCCTGCAGCGCATCGATTCGACTGTTGATCCCTAACAATTCATATCGGTATTTTTTGCGGGAACCGTGGACTCGTAATATGCGAAGTTTTTCCGCAAGCTGCGGATCATTTGTTGTAATCATGCCGCCGTCGCCCGCTCCTCCCAGATTTTTAGAGGGGAAGAAGCTAAAGCAGCCGCAAGTCCCTAGACTCCCAATATTCTTCTCCTTCCATCGTGCTCCGATTGCCTGCGCAGCGTCTTCAATCACGGCAAGATGGTGCTTGCGTGCGATCTCCAGAACGACATCCATGTTGGCCGGCAAGCCGAACAGGTGAACCGGCATAATAGCTCGGCTACGCGATGTGATCGCTGCCTCGAGTTGTCGCTCGTCGAAGTTGAATGTATCCGGATGGATATCGACAAACACTGGACGAGCTTTCAGGCACGCGATGGAACCCGCAGTCGCGCCGAAAGTGAATGGAGAGGTAATAACCTCATCTTCCGATTCAATGCCAATGGCCATTTGGGCCAACAGAAGTGCATCGGAACCAGATGCGCATCCGATCGCGAACTCTACGCCGACGTACTCAGCTACTTCACGCTCCAGCGCATCGACTTCGGGGCCCAGGATAAAGTGTTGAGATTCAAGAACTCGAGTAACCGCGTCCAGGAGCTCATCGCGGATCTCTCCGAACTGTGCCTTAAGATCTAGAAATGAAATGTTTGCGAACGAAGATTCTGCTGAAACCGGCGAATCGGCAAGCGCCATAACCTCGAGAGCCACGCGGATTTCTCCTATTCAATAAGGCTGTAAATTGGAAACGACAAATACCAAGCCGCAACCGGATGATCGACCTGTGATTTTCTTTGGGATGGCATCCCGATGGCGTGTCCAGGTCGTGGCGAGCACAAGATCAGGTGAAGATACCCGCGACGACGACCGAGCCTGTTCAAGCCTGTTTAAGACGAGGCTTCGCCAAGCCTAAGAGTCGTGGAAAACTCTAATAAACTTATATAAATCAGCTGCTTGGAAGATATCTTGCACCGACCGTCAGCAGCGCCGTCGACGAAGCCCATTTTCCAGAGCCGAACGATTCAGTATTGTGTTCGCGGGAGGGGTCGCGGCTGCATCTCTGGAACCATTGATGGGCAGATGTCAATTCAACAAAGTGATTCATAAAGTCCTTCAGGCAACCTTCGGGGTTGGAAGCCAAAGTAGACAGTTCACGGATAGGCGTCGGTATGGCGGCATACATAATCAAGAATATTTTTCTTGCATCCTGCACTTAACAATTTTGCAGGTTAGTCGGACGATACTAAGTTTCGCTTCAATAGTGAGTTAGGCAGGTTATTAGGGCGTGTTCACACTAGCGAAGCGCTTCGATAATGAGGGCGAAGTTGAGGAAGCCGAGGAAGAGGACATCGAGTTTCTCGAAGCGCGAGAAGATTCTGCGGAAGCCTTTTGAGTCGCCGGAAGAGCCGCTCGATTTCGTTGCGCTTCTTGTAGAGCGCGCGGTCGTATTTCCAGGGTTCGATGCGGTTGGACTTTGGCGGAACGACCGGGATCATGCCCAAGCTGAGCACCAGTTGCCTGGTTTCGTCACCCTCGTAGGCGCGATCCATCAAAAGCGGCAAGCCTTCCGGCATAGGTCCCAGTTCCGCCAGCAGGGCGCGACCTTCGGGAGCATCGTGCGCATGGCCGGGCGACAGGGCGAAGGTTATGGCCGTTCGAGCATTCGCGGCAACCAGATGAACCTTGGTGTTCCATCCGCCGCGCGACTTGCCGATGG
>WNFC01004703.1_pt1 | contig 20939 bp, 24 predicted proteins | sample 5400541 | NCBI WGS metagenome assembly WNFC01 (sample SAMN13153342, study PRJNA577476) | soil metagenome | isolation source: 120 cm saprolite under Douglas fir tree site 2 hole 2 replicate 1 | place: USA:California | collected 2015-04-18
AGGCCCACCGGCCCGGCGCCGGCGACATACACCGTCGATCCGGCCTGAACGCCGGCATTGACCGCTCCGTGGAAGCCGGTTGGCAGGATATCGGTCAGCATCGTCAGGTCGAGGATCTTGGCCTTCGCCTGTTCCTTGTCGGGAAAGCGGAGCAGGTTGAAGTCGGCGTAGGGCACCATGACGTACTCCGCCTGGCCACCAACCCAGCCGCCGAGATCGACATAACCGTAGGCGCCGCCGGCCTGCTTTTCATTGACATTGAGGCAGACGTCCGTGTGACCCTCACGACATGTCCGGCATCGCCCGCATGCGACGTTGAACGGTACCGAAACAAGATCTCCCACGTCCAAGTACTCGACGTCCGCTCCGCGCTCGATGATTTCGCCGGTAATCTCGTGTCCCAGGACCATCCCGGTCGGAGCGCTGGTCCGACCGCGTACCATGTGCTGGTCGGACCCGCAGATGTTCGTGGAGAATACCTTGAGGATAACGCCATGCGTTATCTTGCGCCCCGCTGGAGTTTCGAACCTTGGGTCAGGAATTGCTTCGACGGCGACCCTGCCGGGGCCTTTGTAAACGACGCCGCGGTTAGCCATGGAGACCTCCTTCGTTGTGCGACACGAGAATGGAGACGCGAGCAGCGGAACGCGGAAGCCCCGCAACGCGCGGCGGGTCATTGGGCGAGCTTGCCGGCCAGCTCGACTATGCCTTCAGTCCGGCGAAGCTCACCCGGTCAGCCGGCAGGAACCGGCTGCCAATTGGTGCTGCACTGCTGGACGTTGGGGTAGTAGCCGGAGGGGTTCTGGCAGTAGTACCAATATTGCGACGCGTAAGGTTGGCTGTAGCCGTTGGAGGGGTAAGCGCCGTAATCAGGGGACCCGTAGTCGTTACCGTAATCATAATCCGTTGCGCCCCATCCCAAGCCGCCACCCGACCAGCCGTCGAACCCGCCGCGGTGCCCAAAGCCGTTATGGCCGCCGAACTGCGCGCCGTGAAACCCGCCCGCACCCATTGCGTTGGCGTGAAAACCGCCACCGCTAATCCCGCCACCATGGAACCCGCCGCCGAAGCCGCCGCCATGGAAGCCACCGCCAAAGCCCCCGCCGTGACCGCCGCCGCCCCCACCGCCATGCGCGGCTTCAGCGGGGATTGGTTGGCTCAGTGCCAGAACGCCCGCGAGCGCTGCAACGGCAATACCCAGACGGCTTGCAGTGCTGATCGTTTTCATGCGGCCTACTCCTCACGTCGCTGCCGAAGTGGCAGCTGGTTGGAGATGATCTAGGGCCGCAGCATGCCGTCCGCCCTCGCCCGAGGATGAAATCGCGTTTAATCGGTGCGGAGTTCTCCGGCGCGGTCCTAGGTCTGCGAATAGTCTCGGCATGGCTGGCGCAGTCACGCCATCCGTTCTGGTGGGCGCTCGCGCGTTAGCGCAGACGCCCCCCTTGCATTGCTGCAAAGGGGGCGTCCGTAAGTGTCGTGCGGAGGAAAGCCGGGCGACGAAGCATCGCCAACTCGCGCCTTCGCTCGAATATCACGAGCGGTAATACCAGCTTCGACCGCCGTCCTGGTGTCACTCAGGAGAATGATGGCTGGCGGAGGGCTGATTGCCTCCGGGTATCCCCTGGGTGGGCGATGGCTGCCCGTAGTCGCCGCTCAGCGTGCCCGGCGCCAGCAGGCCGGCGGCGTAGCCGCCCTGCGACACCATCGACTGGCCGTCCGTTGCAGCCGACATCTGGCTCCCGACGGTCATCGGCGTATCCGGGGTCGTCGACTGAACAGTCTGCGCCATTGCCGGCGCCACGCCGGTGATAGCAGCCAACACGATCGCCACATAAGTCAAATTCCGCATCACATCACCTTCACAGCTCTGTTGTTTCACGATGACCGCGGCGGAACCGCCGGGCCGGAGATAATCTGGGCGGGTCGCATAAGGGCCCAATCTCGCGAAGGTGAATTATCGTTTAGCCGATGCCGGGCTCATCCCGACGTGATCCGAACCATCAGGGCGGGCGGGATGGCGCGGCATTGGTCGCGACGACAAAGCGCGAGCCCCGCCCCAGCACCGAATGCACCTCGATACGGTGACCAAGGAACGCCGCCGCGCACTGCATGATGAAGAGCCCCAAAGAGCCATCCGGCTCCTCTTCCGCGTCTTCATTTAGAGTGGCAGCATGAGCTATATCGGAGCTGGACGCGCCGAGGCCCGGCCAATATGCTCATTGGCTTCCAAGGGTTATGGTCGCGCGAATTCCAATAATCAGGGTATTGGACAGCGGCTTTGGACCAAAGGAACCGGGGATGTGAGCGTTTGGATTTAACACGAACTGAGCGTCTGGTTGCAACGTCAGACGATCGCTGATGCGCGCCTTGTAGGTCGCTTCGATTACCGTCTCATTGGTCGCATAGGAAGATGCCGCTTGCCCGAATGCGACGAGATCGCGGCTGAACCGTTGGGCTGCCGGGCTGATTCCGAGATAGGCGAATGAGAGCCCGGCCACGTCGTCGGGGCACTCATGGAACGGCGCGTTCCAGTTCAACCCGCCCTCGACGAGCAGATCGCTGAGGTTCCGGTCGCCGGGCCCGGCGTGAACTTGCAAGAACAGCGCGATGCCTTCGTTCTTGGTGCCCTCACGCTGCCATACGACTTGATCTACGATCCCGTAAAGGGCGAAATCGCCGGTGTGCTTTTTCGCGATACCTGAACTCGATGGGCTCGCCAACAAGCCGCCGGTTACGTCGATTCGTCGGTCGTCAAACCGGGCTGAATGATACCAGCCCCCGAACCTGTAGGTCGTGGACAGGGCTTCGGGCGCGTCAGGGTCCGGCGAGTACCGCAACTCGGCGACGCTGTAGCTGTTGCCGTTGAGGCGAAATGCCGTCCCATTGCGGTCGCGAATTTGCGGGTCGCCACGACCCGGCGGCGCCGGATCGCCATTATAGACCGCGCCAACGACGGTGAACTTGTCGGTTGCCTTCCATCGCGCCCGGGCAAACGGCGTTGCCAGCGGATAACTCGGGCCGCCGGAGGGAAGGTCGGCGGCCGGGAGCCCAGGGAACCCGAAGCTCGAATTGAGAAACAGCGCGCCGTAGTTGGACGTCATCTCGTCATTGGCAACCGATTGGCCAACTCGGACGTATAGGGTACCGAAAAGCCTCTGCTCCAACCACAGCTCGTAGAGCTTGAGAGCCGGCCTCGCCTCAATATTGCTGACGACTTGGTTGTTTCCGACAAGGCTGTCTGTCGGCCCATGGCCGTGAATATCAATAGCACTGACGAAGAAACGTGCTTCCTTCCACCCCAAGGACTTTTCGAGATCAAGATCGAGGCTTGCCGTGGTCAGCCCGTTATAGCTGGTGGCCCGGTGACCGCCGCCGAGCAGGCTGGCCCATACCTCGCTCTGTTCCTGCACTGCGAATTTGAAGCCGGATTCGGATTTGGCGGCTGCCCCATCTCCCCTCGCTTGCTCGCCCACCTCCTGCGGGGAACCGAATTCCGGTGATCTATCCTCAGCATGCCTTGATTCCGAGCCGATCGATCTCGTCTCAGCGCCGACGCCTTGTTGCGGGGCAGAGTTGGGGAATGCGCCTGCTGCGGCTTGCGCCCAAGCGGTGCCCGCCGATGCAGAGAGGATGACGAGCATGAACCCGACCTGGAAGCGGGCTGGCGCCGTGAACTTGCGTCCCATCTTATCCGGTTCGATCCCGAGCGCATTTCGATGTGCTAAGGTGCCATGAGGGGAACGACGATGAGAACCGCGATGATCGGCTCTCGCGGCAACAGCGGATGGTAATTCGCGCTGTTGCTGCTGCTGATCGCCGCAGCAGCCGGAGGCGCCTTTGGATCTGCCCGTCGAGAATGACCGCTAATGCGGCGCAAAGCGGACAGGGGAGGCACGGTGCTCGAGCCGTGGCGAGTTCGCCGGAACCTCCTCGCGCCGCAGCGTCACGCGGCAGCCGGGAGTGGCGTCCTCGATCGCGAGATGGAGCCCGTGCAGCCTTGCGACAGCAGCGACGAGACTAAGTCCGAGGCCGCTGCCCGGCGTATGGCGGCACTTCTCGATGCGGTGAAAGCGGCGCAGCACGATGTCGCGATCCGTCTCGGGGATGCCAGGCCCGGTGTCGGTCACTTCGATGCCGGGCTGATCGTTCCCGGTAAAAATGCGCAACATGACCCGCCCACCCGAGGGGGTGTACTTGATTGCATTGTCGACGAGATTGCCTATGGCCTCGAACAACAGGCTCGGGTCGCCCGGCATCTCGGCTGAAACGCCATCTGCTCCGAGCGAAAGGGAGATGCCGTTGCGCTCGGCCAGCGGCTCATAGAAATCCGTTACGTCGGCCGCCACGGTGTTCAGGTCGACCGTCGTGAAGCCGGCGCGTCGGGCGCCCGACTCGACCTCGGCAATCCGCAGCAACGCGCCGAAGGTGGCGAGAATGCCTTTCGATTCGGCAATCGCCTGCTCTACCGCGTCGGCATACTCCTCAACCGACGAGGCCCGGCGGCGCGCCCGCTCAAGGCCCGCCAGCAGGCGGGTCAAGGGCGTACGCAAATCGTGGGCAATGTCGTCGGTGACGCCCTTGACCTCGTGCATCAGCCGCTCGATCTCGTCCAGCATCCGGTTGACGACGTGGATCAGCCGGTCGAGATCTCCACCCGTTCCGCCGCTCGGCAGGCGCTCGTTCAAATCGCCATCGACGATGCGCGCGATGGCGCGGGTGACCCCGTCGATCCGGCCGAGTGCGCCAGCACCTATAATCCCGGCGCCGGCCAGCCCCAGGATGAGCACGACTAGCCCGCCTGAGGCCATGGCCCCAAGCAGGAGATCCCGGAATTCGCTGGAATCGCGCATATCCTGTGCGACCATGAAGATGTCGCCGGAGGGCAGCCGGAGTGCGATCCCGCGGAATGGCGCGAGATCGCCGCCGCGCGGCAGGGTGAAGTCGAAGATGCGGTCCATCGACGGCAACGGCGACGGCAACGTCGCTGGGTTGCCCGCAATCCAGCGTCCCTCAGCGTCGAACAGCACGAATGGGCGGCGCCCACCGGGATCGGCGGTCGCGTGCGCGGTGATCACCCGGTTGAGCTCGGCAGGGTCCGCCGAGACCCGCGCCGCCATTTCGCGGGCGAGCCAATCGTCAACCCCGCTCGCCAGATAACCCGCAGTTTGCCAGTACACAAATCCAAAAAGAATCAGCGACGCTGCTCCGAACAGGCCGAGGAACAGCAGCGCGAGCCGAAAGCTCGTCGTCCGCCGAATTTCACTCAGACCGACGGAGGACATAGCCGGACCCTCGGACGGTGTGGATCATCTGCGACAACCCGCCTTCTTCAAGCTTGCGGCGCAGCCTGCCGATATGGACGTCGATCACATTGGTCTGAGGGTCGTAATGATAGCCCCAGACCTCTTCGAACAGCATGGTCCGCGTGACGACCCGCCCGGCGTGCCGCATCAGATATTCGAGCAGGCGGTATTCGCGCGGCAGGAGCTCGATCGTCCGGCCGGCGCGGCGCACCTGGCGGGTCAACAGATCGATCTCCAGATCGCCGACCCGCAAATTCGTCTCCCGCGACGGGGTGGCGCGGCGCCGCGCCAGGACCTCGATCCGGGCGGTCAACTCGACGAACTCGAACGGCTTCGTGAGATAGTCGTCGCCGCCCGCCCGCAGGCCGCGCACGCGCTCGTCCACGGCGGACAATGCACTGAGGATCAGGACAGGCGTCTCGCTGCCGATCGTGCGCAATGTTGCGAGGACGCCCAAGCCGTCGAGGTCGCCCGGCAGCATGCGGTCGAGCACGATTGCATCGTACTTTTCGCCGGCCGCCTTGAGCAGTCCCTCGCGCCCGTCATGCGCGCATTCCACATCGAAGCCGTAATCGCCGAGCGCCTCCGTTATTTCCGTGGCGGTCTGCAAATCGTCCTCGATAACCAGGACTTTGGCCATGTCTCTCCTTTACCCGCAATGACGCGTCGACGCTACGGGGATCCTTGGGGCTAACGCGGCCCCGTGTACCCGGTTAGCTCGTGGCCGATCGCCAGCTCCGGGCGGCTCAGGCCCGACGGGTTCTGCTGCAGCAGGTCGCGCCGAGCGCCCATCAGCTGGGTAGCGTAATTCTGCTGCATCTGCTGCTCCAGCGGACTGGTGGCCGGCGTCGACAGGGACAGGTTGCGGTTGACGGCGTGCGAGGAGGCAGAAGGCGGCCTGTGGCCAAGTTGCTGCGCAGCGAGCGGACTGCTGAGAAGCGATGCCGCAATCAGCGCCAAGGCCGGAAGCGATAGGTTTTTCATCGAACACTCCATAGAAAGCTGACCTTGTGAACCAACCCATCGCAGGCGTGTTCACGATCGGTTGAATGATGCTAATCTAAGGCGGCGTAAGCAAAACGCCGATCTCACAAGCGTGAAATCGCTGTTAGGAACGGGGGGTCCTCCGTTGCGCGTGCTGGTGGCCGAGGACGACGAGCGGACCGCGGACTATCTCGTCCGAGGCCTGAGCGAGAGTGGCCACATTGTCGACCGCGTAGCGGATGGCGAGGCCGCGCTCGCGATGGCGCTCGAGGGCATCTACGAGGCGGTCGTTCTTGACCGAAAGCTGCCGGGCATCGACGGGCTGACCGTGGTCCGTCGCCTGCGCCAGCGCGACCGGCGGCTTCCGGTGCTAATGCTGAGCGGCGTCGCCACGACGGCCGACCGGGTGGAGGGGTTGCGCGCCGGCTGCGATGATTATCTCGCGAAACCCTACTCGTTTTCCGAGCTCCAAGCGCGGTTGGAGGCGCTCCTGCGCCGCACCGATCGAGCGCGCGGCAATGCGATCCTTCGCGCCGCCGACCTCGAACTCGATACGGTCCGCCGCACTGTCGCCCGAGGCAGTCAGGTCATCGATTTGCAACGCCGCGAGTTCCTCCTGCTCGAGCAGCTTCTTCGGCACGCCGGGCAAGTGGTGACGCGCTCGATGCTGCTTGAGGCGGCATGGACCTACGATTTCGAACCGCACGGCAACATCGTCGACATGCATATCCACCGGCTGCGCCGCAAGGTCGACGAGGGCTTCCCCGATCGACTGATCCACACCGTGCCGGGCGCGGGCTACATGCTTCGCGAACCTGACGAAACGCCGCCTCAGCCTGAACCGTCGGCCTGATTAAAACCGATTTCACGAGCAGGCAAACACCGCGCCACACGCCTACTCCCATCTTGAGCCTCGCGAGCCGTCCTCCCGGCGGCCGACACGGAGGAGTAGGTGCGGATGAAATCAATCAGTATCGAGGGCATCGCCGTTTCCGCGTTGCGGCTTGACGCTCGGCCCAATCGCGGAAAGGCCTTGGGGTTGGTCGGCGCCGCCATTTTGGGCATCGCGATCATCTCCCAGCCGACCCTGGCCCATGCTGCACACGGCGGCGGCGGTTTCCACGGCGGTGGTTTCCACCATGGCGGTTTCCCCGGCGGGGGATTTCATCGGGGCGAGTTTCACGGCGGATATCACGGCTGGCGTGGCAGAGGCTACGGCTGGTCGGGCTGGGGCTACAACCCGTATATCTACAGCCCAGCCGTCGGGTATCGGTACTAAGTGCCAATCGCGTTTGTGGCAGTGCAGTGCCCCTCGCGGCCGGTTCCGTTCGGCTGAGGTTCAGGCCGCGGCAAGCACGACACACCTTGCCCGATGAAGTTCGCCTGGTTCTCGCTGCCGCCGACCTCGCGGCGGAGCGGACGGCTGCACGCGTTCGCCTCGCAGCGCTGATCCTGATCGGATTGCTGCTGGCTTCCTTGGGCTGGCTATCCGGGGTGTACCGCGTTCACATCGCGGTGATCTTCGCTCTGAACGCCGGTGTTTCAGTCGCCGCAATCGTGCTCGCCCGCCCCGGGGTGTTCCGTTCATGGGTCCCCTGGGCGCTGGCGACCCTCGACGCCGCAGTCGTGCTCGGAATCATGATTTACGGCGACCTTAACGAACACATGCTGGGCTACACGCCGTCACTTGCGGTCTCGTGGGCGATCTTCGTGCTGCTCGGGCTGACCGCGATGCGCTTCAAGCCGGCCCTGGTGCTCTATCTCGGCGGGGTCTTCGTCTGCGGCATTGCCGTCGTCATCGGATTTCATCCGGCCCGACCCGTGCCGATCGGCGCCGATCTCGCGCGGCTGTTTGATCCCGAGCACAACGTCGTGAGGCTGTCGCTGATCGCGCTCACCGCCGGTGTTCTGGCGGTAACGGTCGGGCGGGGCCGGCGAACCCTGGTGGAAGCCGTGCTCGCCGCGCGGCGCTCGGCTAACCTGTCGCGGTATTTCGCCTCGGGTCTGGTGCCGCTGTTGGCCGACGCCGAGGTCGAGGTGTTGAAGCGCGGCCGTCGCCAGCCTGCGGCCATCCTGTTCGCTGACATCCGCGGGTTTACCGCGATGTCCGAACAGTTGGAGCCGGCGGCAATCGCCGAGTTCCTGGGGTCTTTCCGATTGCGGGCGACGCGCGCGATCGAACGGCATGGCGGCATCGTCGATAAGTTTGTCGGCGACGACGTGATGGGCGTGTTCGGCGTGCCGATCGCGAACGAGGGGGACGCGGCAAACGCGCTGGCGGCGGGTCGGGCCCTCATGGCCGAGATCGAAGCGTGGAACCACAAACGGCGTTCTGCCGGGCGCCGAACGCTGTCGATCGGGATCGGCGTTCACTACGGCGAGGTATTCGCCGGCGTCATCGGCGACGGTGAGCGGCTCGAGTTCACCGTCATCGGCGATGCCGTCAATAGCGCCCGCCGGATCGAGGAACTCACCAAGACGACCGGCTGGGCGATGCTCGTTTCCGCCGAGCTAATCGAGATGGCGAAACCGTCATTGGACCACGGTTTCCACGCGCTCCCGGCGCTGACGCTGCGCGGCCGAAAAGAGTCGGCCCGGCTGTTTGCGCTTGGCGAGTTCAAGCCGCCGCATCGTCCGAAAAGTGAGGGCACCGGATATGCGAACCTGACCGAACCAACAGCGCCCAGATTAAACCCGATGTCATTCGAGGGCGAAGCGCACGATAGCGTCGCTGGCTCAGATTGCGTGTTGCGCGCCCCGGTCTCGGCGGCCGCCGCAGAGGAGCCAACCGCATGAGCAACCTGATATCGTCGCCCAATCCGCCCGTGCGCAGGGCATGGTTGCGCCGCCTCGATCGCGCTGCGGGAGATTTGAACGTCCTCCTGGTTGTGTTCGCGATCGGGCTTGCCACGCTCGACCTGACCTTTCTGTTTACTCAGCAGGTAATCGATCGGCTGCCGCAAGTTACCCGGGTCGTCGATGTCGAACCGCCGCCGGCTGCGCCCGGCCCGATCAACAGCGCGATCCCGCGCTAGGCGCGGATTGCGGATTAGTTGCTTGAGGCAGCAATCATGCAACGCGCATTGGGGAGCGCCCCGATCCCGGAACGATGGATGCTGACGCGAAGCGAGGCGGCCGGGCTGGCAAGCCGGGCGCTGCCATTCATTCTCAGCGTAATCAGCGGATCCACCGACATCATCGGCTTTCTCGGCCTCAACGGGCTGTTCACCGCCCACGTTACCGGCAACATCGTCATTATCGCCGCGCATGTCATTGCCGGCGAACGTGCTACGTTTTCGGCTGTTTTAGCGGTTCCGGTTTTCATGCTGGTCGTCTTCTTGGCCCGCGTGCTCGCAGGCGGTATCGAGCGGGCTCAAGTTTCGATCCTCGCGCCATTGCTGCTGGTTCAGCTGTTGTCGCTCGTTGGCTTTCTCGCCGTTGGCGTCGCTGTGGGTCCACAGACCGACGCGGACTCGGTGCTGGCGGTCATCGCGGGAATGCTTGGCGTCGCGGCGATGGCGGTGCAGAACGCGCTCGTGCAGATAGCGCTCAGGGACACACCCGCCACTGCCCAGATGACAACCAATGTCGCTCATTTCATGGTCGACATCGCGGAAATTCTGGTCGCTCGCAATGCGGCCGATGTTGCAAACGCGGGCCGCCGTGCCGCACGCACGTTGCCTGTGCTGCTCGGTTTTGCGCTCGGCTGCGGGCTGGGGGCGGCATTGGAAGCCGCCGCGGGCTTGTGGTCCCTGGCTCTGCCGGTCGGCCTCGCCCTCGTCGCGTTTGCGATCGGCCTGGCGCAGGAGCTTCCTCCTTGAGGTAGGCCATCAGTCGACGCTTTTAGCCAACGCCGACTGTCACTATCGTGCAAAGAAACTGTCGCCGCGGTTGCTTAGCATTCCGGGGCGTGTCGTTGGAGGGGGGGCGAAGCATGGCGGAAAAATCCCGGAGCCGGCGCAGCTGCTGCGCGGTCGTTGCGTTCTACGCGACGATCGTACCGGCCGCGGCCATTGCACAAACCTCCCCAACCGACCGGATCGAGGCCATCGAGCGCGAACTGCGCAGCCTGCAAAGCGAGGTGCAACAGCTGAAGGGCGAGCTCGGGGCGGCGAGGCAGCAACTCCGCCAGGCACACAGCGAGGCACAACGAGCCCGGCAAGACGCGCTCGGCGCCGCAACTTCCGGGGCCCGAGCCGTGCAAGCCGCGATCCCTGCGGCACCGGCCGCCCCCCCGCCCGTTGCCGCCCCGCCGCCCGGGCCCCACGTCGTGCAGACCGCGGGGAACCGGTTCGGGCTCGAGAGCTCGGACGGGCGGAATTCGATCTACCTGACCGGCCGACTGCATTTCGATGTCGGCGATTACCTCGACTATCATCCGCAGTCCCGTGCTGCGGCTGTGCAGACCCTCAACAGCGGCGTTAACGCGCGCCGCGCTCGGCTCGGTGTCACCGGCAAGTTTGGCGGCGATTGGGCCTACACCTTGGTCTACGATTTCGGCGGCTCGACCGACGCGGTTCCCGGCGTAACCGGCAGCGGCATCGAGACGGCGTTGGTGACCTATAACGGTCTCAATAAGGGGCCACTGCCGCTCGCGTTCGATATCGGCTACATGGACACGCCGTTCACACTTCAGGAGGCGACCAGCTCGAACGACCTACTGTTCGTCGAGCGCACCTCGATCCGGGAGGTCGCGAGCAACATCTTTGCCAACGATTTTCGCTCCGCCCTCGGCGTCCGGTCGAACGACGAACGCTATTGGACCGGGATATATCTGACGGGGCCGCAATCGGGCGCGGTGCATACCGCCGGCGAACAGTACGGCGCCTTCGGCCGCGCTACCTACCAGCTGCTCCAGACGCCGGAGTACTCGCTGCACTTGGGAGGCGATGTGGGCGGCCTGCTCAAGGCGCCGACAGTCGGCGGCATTCAGACGATCACGCTGTCCGAGCGTCCCGAGCTGCGGGTTGACCCGACCGCGATCCTCAGCACCGGCTCGTTGGGCACCACCGCCCATCCAGTCACCGGTGCTGCCGTCTACGGTGTCGAGGGCGCCGCCGGCTACCGCAACTTCTTCGTGCAGGGCGAATACTACCATGTCGACGTCAACCGACGGGGGTTGGCGATCAACGGTTTCGACGGCGGGTACATCGAGGGAAGCTGGATCCTGACCGGCGAGCAGCGCAAGTACGTGCCCACGACCGGAGCCTATACGAACCCCGTCCCGGCCCATTTGTTCTCGCCGTGGGACGATGAATTTGGTTACGGCGCGATCGAACTGGCGGCTCGCTTCAGCACAATCGGTCTCAACGACCATTTCACCCCCGGCGTCGCGCCCGCCGCCACCAGCAACGCCGTCGGGGGCGGCACACAGACGGTCTACGCGGCCGGGCTGAACTGGTACCCCAACGCCAATATCCGGTTCATGTTCGATTACCTGCACGGCAGTATCAACAAGCGGTTTTCAGCCGCCGCCGGCGGCGGCACCGCCGGGACCGCCCTCGGCACCCCGGTCGGCGGCAATTTCGATGCCGCGGTGATGCGATCGCAATTCGCGTTCTGACCGGATTGGTCCGCCGGCCCGGCCTTGGATGCGCCCGAGGCCGGGCTTAACATCGATTTCATCTCCGCGCGAAACCCCCGATGGCCATCGCTTGCCATATTGGGCGTCGCTGGCGGTCAGCCGGCGATTCGAGGAGATATGTCGATGTCTGCAATCCTTAGCACCGGTACTTTAATTTCCGCCGCCGTCTGGCTGATGTCCCTGCCGATAATCGGCTTCGCGCTGCGCTGGGGCGAATTCCACCGGACAGCTCCCCTGGCCGTCTTTGAGGCGGCGGCGACCGGCCGCGATCGGCGTTGCGAAGCGCCGTCCTCGCTGATTTGACCTTGCGGCAGAGGTTTGAGCTGCCTGGAGGAAGGTCATGAACGATCGGATGCCGACCGGGCGCGATGTCGCCGGAGCCTGGCTATTCTGTGTCGCGATCGCGGGACTGGCGCTCGCCCTGAGCGCCGATCTCCACCGCGGTGTGCCGCCCGCGGCGATCATTGCGGAAACCCCCGCGCCATGCCCACCCGGTTCTTGCCGGGGATCCGTCGGGGCCACGGCAACCCGAGCCGACGCCGTTCCAGGGCTGCACCGGCTTGCCCTGCCAGCACCGCATCGCGATGCAGCCCGGCCCGGGTGAACCCGATTTCACGACCGGGCGAAGCGCGCACGCAAGCGAGCGCCTCACATTGCCAATATGGCGGAACGTTCGCTCTACCGCCTCACAAAAGGAGAATCACCATGCGAAACTTTCGTCTTATCGCACCGATGCTGCTGGGCGTCGGACTCATCGCGCTTCCTGCGTTGCTGCCGGAAGCCCATGCCGCTCTGCCTGAAGTGCAGAGCCCGGCGCCGGGGCCGGGGATGGCTCGGGTATGGTTCCTGCGCACGTCGGGCTTGACGGACAGCAGCGCGGGAGCCGATCCGATGCTGTTCGCGAATGGCACGCCGCTCGCTGCCCTTCCGGCGGGAAGCGAATTCTTCCACGATTTTCCGGCGGGCACATATCGCTTTGCCGTGCAGCCTTACGGTCCACCGACCGGCCAAGCCGATACGGTTCAATTGGCGGCGGGCACCCAGACCTACCTGGAGGTCAATTGGCTCGCCGGCTGGGAGGAAGGCTATCCGGGGTCGGGCCCTACCTCCGATCGCTTCTTTGTCCAGACCATGGCGCCGCAGCCGGCGGAGGCATACCTCCCGGACTTGACCGATCTCGGCCAGCGCTGAGGCTCGACGCGGCTCGCTCTGATGCTGGCGCCAGCCGGCATCAGGCGCGCGCTGCCAGGTGTTCCTACAGCAATCACATAGCAATCAGCGGGGAGAAAATCGCGGTAGCGATCCGAAATCGACGGTAGCCAAAATCGGTCGGGAATGCTAGGATTTCTGCGAGGTGGGACCGTCAAAGTAGCGGCCGGTAATCGGCGGTAGACCACCAGTATCAGCATGGTGTGCTGAGGGTCGGGAGTTCGAATCTCTCCGCTCCGACCACTCTCTCGGCATCCCCCTCGGAGGGAGGCCATGGACCGACCGGAATCGGATCTCGAACCCTGGCAGTGGCCGGACGCGCATTGGAAGAAGCTGGTCGAACGGGTGCGCGCCGGACGCGCGCTGCGCCCGCGTGAGTGGCCGGGTGCCGCGCGCTGCGCGGTGGCCCTGTCGTTCGACAGCGATCACGAGACCAGCGATCTGCGCGACGGCGGCAAGTCGATCGGACGGCTTGCCTGGGGCCAGTTCGGCAATCGCGTCGGCGTGCCGCGCATCCTCAAGCTGCTCGAGCGCTATGGGGTCAAGGCGAGTTTCTACGTTCCGGCGGTGACCGCGCTGCTCCACCCCGACGAGCAGCGCCGGATTATCGCCGAAGGCCATGAGATCGGCATCCACGGCTGGATCCACGAGCTGAACTCGGTACTGCCTTACGAAGCCGAGCGCGATCTGATGCTGCGCTCGGCCGACACGCTGGAGAAGGTGAGCGGCGTGCGGCCGGTCGGCTTGCGCACCCCATCCTGGGATTTCAGCTGGCACACGCTGGGGATCGAGGCCGAGATGGGGCTGCTCTACGATTCCTCGCTGATGTCGGACGAGGATTGCTATGAGCTGCTGCTCGACGGGGCGCCGTGCGGCGTCGTCGAATTACCGGTGGAATGGGTGCGCGACGACGCGGTCTATTTCATGATGAACCGGTTCTCGGCGTTGCGGCCCTATACCCCGCCGAGCGATGTGTTCGACATCTTCCGGCGCGAGTTCGAAGCGGCCTATGACGAGGGCGGCCTCTTCCAGCTGACCATGCACCCGCATGTGATCGGCTACCGCTCGCGCATCTGGATCATCGAGGAGCTGATCCGTCTCGCCCAGGCGCGACCGGGGGTATGGTTCGCCACCCACGCCGAGGTTGCGAAATGGGCGAAGGAGCACGCCGGCTGAGCAATTCGCGAGCCATCCCTGGGGGTCATACCTCAACTGTCCGCTATGCGTTGGGACCCGCCTTGACGACGGATTTGCCGCTCCCCTAATGTCAGCACGGACCAGACAGAGGAATCCGCGATGAAGCCGACGCCGGTGAGCGACAGCAGCTTCGATGCCGTGGTGCTCCGCGCGAGCGAGCCGGTGCTCGTCGATTTCTGGGCCGAGTGGTGCGGCCCCTGCAAGATGATCGCACCGTTTCTCGACGAGCTCGCCACCGAGATGGCCGGCCGGGTGACCGTCGCCAAGGTCAACATCGACGAGAACCCGCAGACGCCGCGCAAATATGGCGTCCGCGGGATCCCGACGATGATCCTGTTCAAGGACGGCCAGGTGGCGGCCACCAAGATCGGCGCATTGCCGAAGAGCAAGCTCTACGAATGGGTTGAGTCGGTGTTGTAGGCAGTTTCGTTTATCGACCATCCAATCGAGCAGGCGGCCGCCGCACAATAAATCCGTGTCATTGCGAGGCGCCCGAAGGGCAACGAAGCAATCTCGGGCAATCGAGGCAATGTCGGCACGAGATTGCTTCGCTACGCTCGCAATGACAGTTGCGGAGATGGGGCGGTAATCACCCGTTCCGCCCCGACCCCGCCCGCCCGACGATGTCGCGCAGGGCTGCCTCGACCGACGCCGCTTCCTGCGCCGCGACCCCGATAGAGCGCGCGGACGCCGCGATCTGGCTTGCCGGATGCGGGTTCTCCTCGCCGGCAATGGTCACGCCGTGGAGCGAGCGCATATGGCGCGCGAGCGGGGCGAGGAACCCGGCGGCATCCTTGGTATTCAGCATTCCGACGATCAGATGGAGCGGGCGGTCGTCCCAGCCCTTTGCGGTTTCGCCGAGAACCGCGCCGGCCGCCGGGTTGTGCCCGCCGTCGAGCCATAATTCCCATCCCGCCGGCAGCAGGTCGACCAGCGGGCCGCGCGTCAGACGCTGTAGCCGCGCCGGCCAATCGATATGGCGCAACCCCGCGGCGATCGCGCTCGCCGCCAGCGCAAAGCCGGAGAGCTGCTCCAGACAGGCGATCGCGGTGCTGGCATTGGCGATCTGGTGCAGCCCCGCCAACGCCGGCAGCGGCAGATCGAGCCGCCAGCGGTTGCCCTCATAGCGCATGCCGGCAGCCCCCACCCTTCCCTCCCCCGTGATCCCCGGGTCAAGCCCGGGGAGAGGAGAGTCACGGAGGGGGCCCGGGTCGCAGCGCCATTCCTGCCGCCAGCGGTAGAGCGGCGCGCCGACGGCGGCGGCGCGCGCCTCGATGATTGCGGCGGCATCCTCGGGCTGCGGGCCGATGACCGCCGGTACGCCGGGCTTCAGGATGCCGGCCTTCTCGCCAGCGATCGCCGCGACGGTGTCGCCGAGGAACGCCTGGTGGTCGAGCGAGACCGGGGTTATCGCGGTGACCGCTGGCCGGGCAATCACGTTGGTCGTGTCGAGCCGACCGCCGAGCCCGGTTTCGAGCAGCACGATGTCGGCCGGGACCCGCGCGAAGGCAAGAAATGCCGCCGCAGTCGTGATCTCGAAAAAGGTGATCGGCGCGTCCCGGTTGGCCCGCTCGCATTCCTCGAGCAGCGCGAGAAGCGCGTCCTCCTCGATCAGCTGTCCGGCGAGCCGGATGCGCTCGTGGAACCGGACGAGATGCGGCGAGGTGTAGGCATGCACGCGGTATCCGGCGGCTTCGAGGCAGGCGCGCAACGTCGCGACGGCCGAGCCCTTACCATTGGTCCCCGCGATATGGATCGCCGGCGGCAACTTTTCGTGTGGGTTGCCGAGCGTTGCGAGAAGGCGCTCGATCCGCCCGAGCGAGAGATCGATCTTTTTTGGGTGGAGCTGCATCAGCCGGGCCAAGACCCGGTCGGTTGCCGCTGGAGCGCCGGCACTCATCGCTCGGCCTCCCGCCGTTCCACCGCATTCGCCAGGGCCAGCGCCTCGCTGTTGTCCCGGTAGGGCTCGCGCAGCAACGACAATAGCCGGGCGAGGGTCGCGGGCAGCTCGGCGCGCGGCACCACCTGATCGACCATGCCGTGCTCAAGGAGATATTCGGCGCGCTGAAACCCCTCCGGGAGCTTTTCGCGGATGGTTTCCTCGATGACCCGCGCGCCGGCAAAGCCGATGACCGCGCCCGGCTCGGCCAGCGTGATATCGCCGAGCATCGCAAAGGAGGCTGAAACCCCGCCGGTCGTCGGGTCGGACAAGAGAACGATATAGGGGAGCCCGGCTTCCTTCACCATATCGGCGGCGAGGATCGTGCGCGGCATCTGCATCAAGGACAGGATGCCCTCCTGCATGCGGGCGCCGCCTGAGGCCGGCACGACGATCAGCGCCGCCTCGTGCTCGACGCCGCGCCGCGCCGCGGCAATCAGCCCCTCGCCGACCGCAACGCCCATCGAGCCGCCCATGAAGTCGAAGTCGAACGCCGCCACAACCGCCGCGATCCCGCCGATCCGGCCCGAGGCGACCGCGACCGCATCGCTGCCGGCGCCGAGTGCCGCCTGGCCCTCGCGCAGCCGCTCGGTATAGCGCTTCCTGTCACGGAAGCGCAGTGGGTCGGCCGCGACCTTCGGCAATTCGAGCTTTTCGAAAACGCCGTCATCGAACAGCATCCTGAACCGCGCGTGGCTGCCGATGCGGAAATGATGCCCGCAGTGGTGGCATACCTCGAAATGGGCAGCCAGCTCGCGATGGAACAGCATCTGTTCGCAACCCGGGCATTTCTTCCAAAGATTGTCGGGCACGTCCTTCCGGGTCAGGGCCCGGATCTTCGGCAGGACGTAATTGGTCAGCCAGTTCATGGGTTAGCTGCCCGGTCTCACTCTTTAAGGCCAGTCCTGCGCGCTGTGGTAGAGGCGCAGGATCTCCACAGCATCTTCTTCCACCCGATAGACGGCGATGTAAGGCAGCGGGACGAAGACAAGCTCACGGGTTCCCGCGACTCGACCCATACGACCCCGGTTGGGGAACATATCCAAGCCCATGCAGCCGTCGTAGAGAGTCTTGGCGACCCGCTGGGCGGCCACCGGATTATCTCGCCGGATCCGGCGGGCGATGTGTTGTAGGTCCTGGGCCGCAGGGCGGGTCCAGCGAACCTGCATCAGGATCGGAGGATGCGTTCGACCCCCGCCCAAACCTCGTCGGACGGCACGAAGTCGCCGCGCTCCGCTGCATCAAAACCGAGCTTCACGGCTGCGGCAAAGCGCGCCTCGTCTTCGAGGAAACGGATTACTGCTTCGCGCACGAGTTCGGCGGCGGTGCGGCCATCGCGGGCGGCGAGGTCGGCGAGGCGAGATTGCTCCTCAGGAGACAGGTGGATTTCCATGTCGCTCAGATTAGTGGAGCAGCTGCCCGCTGCAAGGGTGAATTCACCTCCGCGCCCCCCTGACCCCCGCCGCGAGCGCGCGAATGTCGGCGAGGACGGCCTCGACTAGGCCGGGCTTGGCGTTGCCCGCGGGGTCGAGGTTGAGGGCCAGGCGATCGACGACGGCGGAGCCGACCGCCGCGGCGTCGGCGGCTCGCGCCACCTGCGCGGCCTGCGCCGGGGTCTTGATGCCGAAGCCGACCGCGATCGGCAATTGCGTGAAACGGCGCAGCCGCGCGACGGCGGCACTCACATCCGCGGCTTCGGCCGAGCGCGTGCCGGTGATGCCGGTGATCGCGACGTAATAGAGAAAGCCGCTGGCATGCGTCACGATCGCGGGCAACCGCGCTTCGTCGCTCGTCGGGGTGGCGAGGCGGACGATGTCGAGCCCCTCCCGGCGCGCCGGTCCGGCCAGCTCCGCGTCCTCCTCGGGCGGCAGATCGACGATTATCGCGCCGTCGACCCCGGCCGCGACCGCATCGCGCGCGAAGGCGTCCGCGCCATAGCGGTAGATCGGGTTGTAATAGCCCATCAGTACATAGGGCGTGTCCGGGTCGCGCTCGCGCAAGGCGCGCACCAGGGCCAGCGTGCTGCGCAGGCTTGTCCCGCGCTTCAGAGCGCGTTGCCCGGCCGCCTGGATCGCCGGACCGTCCGCCATCGGGTCGGAAAACGGCATGCCGATCTCAACGAGATCGGCGCCGGCCCCGGCGAGCCCCCGGAAGAGCGCGAGCGAGGTGTCGGGGTCGGGATCGCCGGCGGTCAGATAGATGACGAGGCCGGCGCGGCCCTCCGCGCGCAATTGGGCGAAGCGGCGCTCGATGCGACTCACGACAGACGTCCCCCGTCCACCCCCTCTCCGCCCCTGGGGGCGGAGAGGGTCGGGGTGAGGTGGGGGATTCCAGAGCGCTCGCCGACACCCACCTCACCCTCCCATCGCTCTGCGATGGGCCCCTCCCTCTCCCCCCTGAAGGGCGGAGAGGGGAGTTCTGCTCGGCCCGGGATCACAACTTGACCCCGAGATGATCGGCGATGGCGAAGATGTCCTTGTCGCCGCGGCCGCACATGTTCATCACCATGAGATGGTCGCGCGGCAGGGTGGGCGCGATCTTGGCGACGTGGGCGAGGGCATGCGCCGGCTCCAGCGCCGGGATGATCCCCTCCTGCCAGCTGCATAGCTGAAACGCATCGAGCGCCTCGCGGTCGGTGATCGCGACGTATTCGACGCGGTGCAAATCGTGCAGCCAGGCATGCTCGGGGCCGATCCCGGGATAGTCGAGCCCAGCCGAGATCGAATGCGCGTCGCGGATCTGCCCGTCCTCGTCCTGCAGCAGGTAGGTGCGGTTGCCGTGCAATACGCCCGGTATCCCGCCATTGAGCGAGGCTGCATGCAGCCCCGTTTCGATGCCGTGGCCGCCGGCCTCGACCCCGATCATCGCGACCGAGGCATCGTCGAGAAACGGGTGGAAGAGGCCCATCGCGTTCGAGCCGCCGCCGATGCAGGCAATAAGCGTGTCGGGCAGCCGGCCTTCGGCCTTCATCATCTGCTCGCGCGTCTCGCGGCCGATCACCGACTGGAAATCGCGCACCATCTCCGGATAGGGGTGCGGCCCGGCGACCGTGCCGATCACGTAAAACGTGTCATCGACATGGGCGACCCAGTCGCGCAGCGCCTCGTTCATCGCGTCCTTCAGGGTCGCGGTGCCGGAATGCACCGGCACGACCTCGGCGCCGAGCAGCTTCATACGGAAGACATTGGGTTTTTGCCGCTCGATATCGGTGGCGCCCATATAGACGACGCACGGCAGATCGAAGAGCGCGCAGGCCGTCGCGGTGGCGACGCCGTGCTGCCCGGCGCCGGTCTCGGCGATGATGCGGCGCTTCTTCATGCGCCGCGCCAAGAGGATCTGGCCCAGCACATTGTTGATCTTGTGCGCGCCGGTGTGGTTCAGCTCGTCGCGCTTGAAGTAGAGCTTGGCGCCGCCGAAATGCCGGGTCAGCCGCTCGGCGAAATATAAGGGGCTCGGCCGGCCGACATAGTGGTCGAGATAGTAGTCGAGCTCGGCCTGAAAACTCGGGTCGTCCTTCGCCGCGTTATAGGCGGCTTCGACGGCCAGGATCAGCGGCATCAAGGTCTCGGCGACAAACCGCCCGCCATAGATCCCGAAATGGCCGCGCGTATCCGGCCCGTTGCGAAAGGTATTCGGTGTCTGCATCGCTGACCTCATGGAGGGCGAAGATGCACCACGAAGGCACGAAGATCACGAAGGAAATCTCTTGTTTCGCACCAAGCCCGGGCCGGGTGCGAAACGATATATTTTCTTCGTGTCTTCGTGGTGAATCACAGGCTGCGCGCAATGCGGAGGAATTCGCCGATCCTCTCGGGGTCCTTGTCGCCCGGACGGCGCTCGACCCCGGAGGAGACGTCGACCGCGCCGGCGCCCGAAATGCGCACCGCCTCGGGCAGGAGCGCCGCCGTTAGCCCGCCCGACAGCATCCAGGGCCGCCGCCAGCGGCGCCCGGCGATCAGATGCCAATCGAAGGCGAGCCCGTTGCCGCCCGGCAGCGCATCGCTGCGGCGCGGCGGCTTCGCATCGAACAGCAGCATGTCGGCATCGTCCTCGTAGCGCGCCGCCGCAAGCACGTCCTCCGGCGCGGCGACGGCGATCGCCTTCATCACCGGGCGGCGGAAACGCAGCTTCGCATCGGCCACCCGGTCGGGGCCCTCATGGCCGTGGAACTGCAGGATGTCGATCGGCGCCAGGTCGAGGACCGCGCGGATCGCCTCGTCCCCGGCATCGACGAAAATGCCGACCCGCTGCACGCCCGACGGCACCGCCGTGCAGAGCGCAGCGGCCCGCGCCGGGCTGACCGCGCGTGGGCTCGGCGGGTAGAAGTTAAAGCCGAGATAGGCCGCGTCGCCCTCTACCGCCGCGGCAACCGCAGCTTCGCTCGACAACCCGCAGATTTTAGCAGCGATTGTCATGGATCGAATATAGTCATTCCCCGTCATCATAAATAAAGAAGTCATCCCGGCGAAAGCCGGGATCCACGGTCCCGCGAGAACGACGCTTCCCGTATCGGGCCCATTTGTTGCGAGGTGGATCCCGGCCTGCGCCGGGATGACAAGGCATTTTAGCGGCGACACCCATCACCGGAATGTGGGAAGCCTGTTTCCCAGCGAGGCGTGAGGCATTGCGAACAAAAAACGTTTTAACGCAGAGAACGCAAAGGTCGCAGAGGTCCATCCTTCGGGCGCCTGTGCCCAATAAATGTTCGGTTCGCCAGGGATTC
>WNFC01005739.1_pt1 | contig 20930 bp, 18 predicted proteins | sample 5400541 | NCBI WGS metagenome assembly WNFC01 (sample SAMN13153342, study PRJNA577476) | soil metagenome | isolation source: 120 cm saprolite under Douglas fir tree site 2 hole 2 replicate 1 | place: USA:California | collected 2015-04-18
CTTCCGGGCCCGGCATCCTGGTCATGACCAGCGGCAACCGTTCCGACGAGCCGATCGCCTACGTCGACGACGATGCCACCGAGCGTCTCGACCCGATCGCCGACGCATTCGTCTCCCACAACCGGCCCATCCACATCCGCTGCGACGACTCCGTCACGCGTTCGTTCCGAGGCGAGGAGTACCTCATGCGCCGGTCCCGGGGCTATGCCCCCGAGCCGCTCCTGGTGGCGGAGGCGTTCGCTGTTCCCGTGCTCGCAACGGGCGCGGAGCTCAAGCACACGTTCTGCCTCGGCAGTGGCACGCGGGCCTTCGTCTCCCACCACATCGGCGACCTGGAGAACTGGGAGACCATGCGCTCGTTCGTGGAGGGCGTGGCCCACTACTGCAACGTGTTCCAGATCCGCCCCCAGGCGATCGCCTACGATCTGCACCCCGAGTACCTCGCCACCAAGTGGGCGCTCGACCAGGCGGCGGGCGAGGCGGCCCCGCCACCGGGGATCGAGTTGGAGGGCTGCGAGCTCGTCGGCGTCCAGCACCACCACGCCCACATCGCCGCTTGCCTGGCGGACAACCAGGCGGCCGGCCCGGTGATTGGCCTCGCGCTCGACGGGACGGGGTGGGGGACCGACGGGACGATCTGGGGCGGCGAGGTCCTCGTGGCCGGCCTTGCGGACTTCCGGCGGGTGGGCCATCTCCGCCCGGTTGCCCTGCCCGGCGGGGCCGCCGCGATCCGCGAGCCTTGGCGCATGGCCGCCAACTATCTGCGAGAGGCCTTCGGGGTGGCGGCGGCAGGCCTGGACCTGCCGTTCGTGCGGGAGAGGGCGGCGGGGTGGGGGCCGGTGCTGGAGTTGGCGGCCAAGGGGATCAACGCACCGTTGACGTCGTCGGCTGGCCGCCTTTTCGACGCCGCAGCCGCGGTGGCCGGGCTGCGGGGCAAAGTGAACTACGAGGGCCAGGCAGCGATTGAACTCGAGCAGGCTGCCGACCCAGGGGAGGCCTCCGCCTACCCCTGCGCCTTGGAAGATCGTGATGGCGTGGTAGTGATCGACGGCGTTGCACTGGTGCGCGCGCTGACGGAGGATCTGGTCCGGGGAACGGACGTGGCGGTGGTCGCCGCACGCTTCCACAACGGCCTCGCTGCCGCGCTCGTCGAGTGTTGCACGCTGGTCCGGGAGGCGACGGGGCTGGCGGCGGTGGCCCTGTCCGGCGGGACCTTCCAGAACCTCCTCCTGTTGGAGCGGGTCACGGCAGGTTTGGAGGCGGCGTCGTTCTCGGTGTTGCGCCACCGCCGCGTCCCCGCCAACGACGGCGGCATCTCGCTGGGGCAGGCCGTGGTGGCAGGGGCTCGGCTCTCGCGGTAGCGGAGAGCGCTACGGCACGTGGCCGAGCACCGTTGCGGGCAGACGGAGCTGGAGCGTCGGATCAAGGTCGTCGAACCACGCGTAGTTCTCCTGCACCATGGTCAGGGCCAGCTCGTAGGCCCCTGGCTCCGACGGGAACCTGACCGGGAGGGCGATGACCTGTGATCCTCCGGGCGCAAGCGGGGGATCGAATCGGCCCCGGTTGGCGAGAACGTCCAGCCGGTTGCCGTCGGCGTCGTACCAGCGGTAGGAGAGGTGGACCGGATAGTAGAGCGAGTCGCTCGAGAACCAGCACGGGCTGGCGTTGTGGACCGGGACCGTCAGCCATGCATCCAATCCCGGCTCGCAACGCAGCGTCTCCGGCGGGAGGCCGATCTCGAAGGCCGGTTCCACCAGGAAGCTGTCCTTCGGGGCCGTCGAACCGTCGAACTCGGCCTGGAGAGCGGCAAGTTGGCGTGCTCCCCGCCCACGCGCGCCGAGCGCCCCGCCGCGGCGGGCCCCGCCGCCACTCCGGGGCAGGCAGCACAGGTCGATCACCCCCTCCTTGCGCAGGAGCAGGTCGAGATGGTGCTGCGAGACGATCCGGGCCGGGGCACCGTCGTCCCCGATGGCATAGAGGTCGTGGTGGCGGCGCAGCAGGTCTGCAAGCTCGCGGTAGGACGTGCCGCCGAGGCGCTGGAGGAGGGCGGGGTTCATCTCCACGAGGAGCGCCGGCCGGTGACGGGCCAGGGTTGCAACGGCGCCCTGCAGCACGGAGACCTCCGCCCCTTCCGCATCGACCATGATGAGGTCGACCCGGTCGATGCCAAGCCGTTCGACGTAGTCGTCGATGCGCACTGCTTCCACGGTGCGGGTCTCCCCGCCGGGTGTTGGCCGCTCGCCGACGAAGGAGCCCGGCGGGTAGCCGGGAGAGAACACGAACTGGACGGTGCCCGTCGTGCCGTAGGCCGCAACCTGCTCGGCGACCGCATTGCCCCCACCGTTGGCCTCCAGGTTGGCGACCAGGTATCCGTACGTCTCGACGGCCGGCTCGAATGCGTAGACCGTGCCGCGGGGGCAGAGCCGGGCCATCACCACGGCGAACACCCCGATGTTGGCCCCGATGTCGATCGCCACGGAGGTGGGCTTCAGGAGCCGCCGCAGCGCGCTCATCACCCGGGGCTCGTAGGTGCCCCCCGACCGCCGGATCTGGCCGATGACGCCAAGGTCGTCGGGGGGGCCGACGAGGGTGAAGGGGACCGGGTCGAACGGCGCGGTGAGCTGAACCTCGGTCGACTCGCTCATCGGGCTGCTAATCCCCCTGGGGGCGGGACCTTCCAGACCGTGACGGACCCATTTTCCGCATAGACGGGAAGGTGAAGGGAGTCGAGATACGCCACCACCCCGGGCATCGGGTTCTCGTGATGGTCGACGATGAACCGTATCCCCAGGCCGTTCAGGTCGCCGGTGGTGAACGACGGCGGCGAGCCGGGAGCAGCGTCGATCTGGTCACCCTCCAGTTCGAGGATCTGGTGGTAGACCGGGATGCTCGTGAGGGCCGTCAGGCGCTTGTCCGGAAGCCGGGGCACGGTGCCGCCTGCCATGGCGCGGCGATGGACGGTTGCCGCGTACATGAACCGCGAGTCGTCTGCGGGGACCGGGGTGTCGTCGCCGACGACGCCGTACCCCGTGCGGAACTGGAGCGGGACGTCCAGCACCGCGCCGGGGTCGGGATCGCTGGCCATCCGTTGATAGACGGCGGGGAGCGCGACGGGCATCGCCAGGTACGTCGTCGGTGGGAGGAACTCGACGACGACCAGCAGCGTTGCCAGAGCCGGCAGGACGATCGCCCCCCGGGGCCACCGGCTCGTCAGCCGTTCCAGGGCCAGGGCGGCAAGCATGATGAGCGCGAGGGACGCCACGACGCCGAAGCGCGCGGGGGCTCGGAAGCCCTTGAAGCCCGGGATGCCGTTGAGGAGCAGGTATGGCATCGGGATCGAGAACTTGAACCCCTCGTACGTGAACGCACTGCCGGTCTTGCCGTTGACGTGCAGACCTGGACCGAACGACAGCAGGCCGAAAGCAACCGCCAGGACCAACCAGTCCCGCTTGCGGCGATCCGCAAGGAACAGGCCCGCCAAGGCAAGCCCGAGTACCACCACGCCGGTGAACTCGACCCGTTCCCCTCCCGTCACATTGGCGTTCTCGGTTGCGAAGGCGTGGCCCCACAGTGGCTGGCGATCGTAGGGGACGATCCACGAGACCAGGTCAGCCGAATAGCCCTGTGCACCGCCGAGGCCCGGGGGCGGAGCGTATTCGCCGTGGCGGACGTCGCTGATCGCCGGGACCAAAAGCGGCAGCGAGATCACGGCCGCAAGCGCTCCTGCCTGCAGGAACGCCATCCCCACCTGCCGGCGCAGCGTGGAGCGAAGGCGCATGGCGACGAGGATGACAATGGCCACACCCAGCATCAGGGCGTACGTGAAATCGGTGAGGAACGTGAGCCCCAACACCGCCCCGAGGACGATCGCCTGCCGCCGGCCCGGTTTCCGGTACACGTCCAGCAGCGCAATGATCCCGAAGACGAGGAACTCGGTGTGGATCAGGTTCAGGTGCGTGATGATCCTGTTGGTTCGATACGGAAGCAGTTCGAAGGCGACCCCAGCGAAGAACGCCACCCAAGGCGGGCACCGGAGGCGCAGTGCCAGGAGGTAGGCACCCAGACCGGAAGCCACGACGGCGAACAGGCCGATGACAACGGAGGCCCCCGACAGGCCGAAGACCCGGGCGAGCGGCCACGACAACATGCTCCAGAGGGGGACGTTGGTTTCGAATGCCGTGTGGACGCCGACCGGGTGGAGGATGGCCGTGGTGACGAACGGGTTGTGCAGGGACAGCACGGCGCGCGGAACGCTCCAGTAGTTCCAGATGAACGCCGCACCGTCACCGCTGTCTGCCCAGAATTGGGTTCGAACATGGTGGACGAGTGGCCAGTAGAGCCCGACCGCAATCGCCACAAACCCAAGCGGCGGTGCCCATCGACCTCGGCGGCTGCCGGGGGCGCGGGCGTCGGGCGGACCTGCGGGTGGGGCCGGGTTGCTCAACGAACAGACCCTGCCGCCCGCGTCTGCCTGATTCGCCGTACCGCCGCGGTGGCGATGCGCCGGGCACCACCTTCCAGCAGCGCCGTCGGGCCCGGCTTGCGCAGGAAGAGCATCACCGACGTCCAGCGGAGATCGGCGACCGCCAGGACGAGGTGCGGCGTCTTCAGTACCTGCTCCGGGAGCCACACGGGGTCGTCGATGTATTCGCGGGGTGGCCGCTCCGGGTCCAGTTCCTCGACCAGCACCAGGCCCGAGGGACGGACGAGCCACTCGTCCACCTCCGCGGGCGTGAAGTACTCGGGGTGGGGGCCTCCCTGCAGGATCAGTTCGGTGGCCACGCAGGCAACCCCGTCGGGCCGCAGCACCCTGGCCATCTCACGCATCGCCTGCGCCGCCGCCGCGTGGCCGCCGAAGTGCTCGATGGAACTGAGCGAGTAGACGACGTCGAAGCTTGCGTCCCGGAAGGGCAGGTGGCAGCCGTCGGCGGGCAGGCCGACCAGGCGGTCCTCGTGATAGCGGAACGGCGCGTACTTCCGGGGGTTGGACAGGAACTCCGGGTCGGCCTCCGAGGCGATCGATTCGACGAATCCGCCGCTGTACAGATCGGTGGCCACCGTGAGGCGGCTGCGGTTGGCCAGGTGGTACAGCACGCACTCGTGTCCCGCGCCGACACCCAGCACGGTCTTCGAATGGCCCAGCGCGTCGAGCCGTTCGAGACCGTAGATGCAGTGGGTCCACTCGAAGGCCTTCCGGTGGTACCAGCCCTCATCTTGCGGCAGGCCAAGCACCCGGCCGACCGCCCGCCAGTCCGGGTCTTCCCACAGCTTGGGATGCGGCATGCGGTTCAGGCTGAGACGCCCCGCGGACCGCGGCGGGACGGGGATGCCGGCCGCGGCGCCCTGCCGGGAGGCGACCTGGCGGACGCGTTCGATACTCATCGCCGTCGCGCGACCACCGTGTAGTTCACGAGGCTCGTGGCGCCTTCGACCGGGTTGTTCTCCGGGCGGTAAGGCTGGCGGTGGTAGGTGACGGTGGCGTTGGGGAAGCCCAGTACCTTCAACATGTCCACGATAACGCCGGGGGAGAGGCCCCACCAGCCGTTGGGGCTTGCGCCGCGGGTGATGTTCCACACGAGCACCGGCTGATCCACCTGGCTGGGGTCGTGACGCAACGGCTCGACCACGATGATGGCCTCATCCGTCCGCTTGGCAGCCTCGTGGAGCGCCTGGAACGGGTCGCGCAGGTGGAGCAGGATCGAACCGAACACCGAGACGTCATAGCGGCCGATGTCGGCCGGCAGGTCGTAGATGGACCCGTAGACGGCCTGCGCGGTGAGGCCGTATTCGCGCTGGAGGAACCACCAGGCGTTCTGGACGTGCGTGGCGAAGCTGATGTGCTCGGCCCGCATCGTGTCGAGATCGAAGTGCTGCAGCGGGATGAGGTCGGGTGGGACGTCCCATCCCAGGTCGAAGCCGACCACGCTGGCTCCCTGCTGCTCCATCCAGACGCTCAGCCACCCGCTTGCCGGCCCCAACTCGAGCACTCGCCGGCCGCCCAGGGCCACGCCGCCGAGGTACGCCGACTCGCCGCCGATCAGGTTCCACGCCCCCTCGATCACGCGCCCGTCGGGCAGGGCGGAGCGGTGGTAGAAGTGGCAGTCCTCGAGGGTGACGCCTGCCCAACGCTCAGCGAGCCGCTTCTGATTCTCGGGCTCGAGCTGGCCCAGGTACCCCGGCGGCGGGGTGTCGGGCCATACGGTGAGCGCCTTCCGGCCCTCCGGCAACGGCGGGACGTCGATGGGGATGGGCTCGCTCGGGATGGCCCGAAGCGGGGGAATGTCGAGTTCGGGCGGGGGCGGCGGCGTTGGCTGGGGGGCTTGCAGGAGCGTGGCAAGCCGCCGGGCAGGTTGGCGCAGGACGCGGGTGATGGGCTCGGGCAGCAGGCGCCCAGCCGCAACCGCGCGGTCCTGCATCCGCCGGAGGATGTCCCTGACTGGAGGCTGGACTGGAGGTTGGACTGGAGGCCGCGCCTGGGGCTGGGTTCGGGGGTCACTGGGCATGATCAGCCCAGAGTATGACCGGACCCGGCTCCGGCACGGCGGTCCCTATAATCGTGCACGGCACGACCATACCCGCGGTCGCGCGTCTGCGACGCGGTAGGCCCGGGTAGAGACCCGGGTAGGACTTGGTAGGAAAGGGGGCTCCCCAATCACGACAGCAAAGCGCCGCCTGGCGGATGCGGTCCGGCCCGCGAGGGTGGTCTTCCGCAAGGAGATCGGCGTGGCGGTGAACGACGCCGTGGGGCCGGCCCAGGCCGGCGTCCAGGCCGAACTGCGCGACATCCGGCGGGTCCTCGAGGACGACATGGATGCCGCGAATGAAACGACAGCCGTGTTCGGTCGCCTCCTCTCCCAGCTTGGCGACCGCCTCGACGGCATCGAGGAGACCCTGCACGCGATCTCGACCCGGCTCGAGGCTTTGGAACGGCGCGGCAAACCGCAGGCCCAGCGCGCCCGCGGGCCGGGCCAGGCCTCGGGGTCCGGGTCCGGGGCGGCCTCGGGGGCTGGCTGACCCGGCGGGAGGTGGGCGGCCCGGTCATTCTCGATCTCCAGGCGATCCAGAACTCGGAGTATGCCGAGCGCGGCGTCGCCCGCCACACATTGGAGTTCGCCCGTGCCCTCTGCAGGGTGCGGCCTGACCTGGTGGGCGCCATGGTGCTCAACCCCGACCTGCCCGCGCCGGCCGGCTCCAGCGGCTTCGCAGAGCTCCAGGCGACGGGCAAGGTGGCCCTCGCCGGAGGCCGGGACACCGGTGCTGCACGCATCTACCACGTCATCGCCCCCTTTGAGCTCGAAACCGGCATCGATCGCATCTGGCCCCGGGACATCGCTGCCGGCGGCCTCCACCTCGTCGTCACGCTGCATGACCTGATCCCCCGGGTCTACCCCGAGCACTACCACGCCGATCCCGGTCTGCGCCGGCGCTACCTGGCCCGGGAGGAACTGGTCCGCGCGGCCGCTCGTGTACTGTCCGTCTCGGAGGCGACGCGCGACGAGGCGGTGCTGCGCCTGGGCATCGACCCCCGCCGGATCCACGTGATCGGCGCCGGGATCTCGGAGGGCTTCCGCGTGCCGGCATCCAGGGAAGAGGCGTTCATCCTGGCGCAGGAGGCGCTCCCCAATCTGCAACGGGGCTTCCTGCTCTACGTCGGAGGGATCGACCATCGCAAGAACGTCGATGGCCTCCTGCGGGCCTACGCGCTCCTTCCCGAGCCGCTCCGCGAGGCCCACCAGCTCGTGGTGGCCTTCCGCATGCCGGACGCCTTCCGTACCCGCCTCGCCGGGCTGGCCCGAAGCCTCGGCATCGCCGCTCATCTCGACTTGCCCGGCTACGTCGACGACGCCACGTTGATCGCTGCGTACCAGTCGACGGACCTGTTTGTCTTCCCCTCCCTGTACGAGGGCTATGGCCTCCCCGTGGTGGAGGCAATGGCGTGCGGTGCGCCGGTGGTCTCCTCCAACGCGGCGGCCCTTGTCTCCCTCACGGCTCCCGAGGGCCAGTTCGACCCCACAGACCAGGCCGCCATCGCAGCGACCATCGAGCGGGCACTGACCGACCCGGCGACCGCGGCCGCCCTCAGGGCTGCCTCGGAACGCCCCCCGCCAACCTGGGTGGAAGCGGCCGGGAAGGCGGCCGCCGTCTACGACGAACTGCTCGGGGCGCCCCGGAGGGCCGGCGGCTCATTTCCTCCGACGTCCGGAAGAAATGACGCGTAGGCGCGTGTTTTTTTCCGAAGCTCCGCCCGGCGCAGTCTACGGTTGCTGGCCACCGAGAGCGGCCGGTGTAAGGCCCGCCTCTTCGGCCCCCACCTTCTGACGGATGTCGAAGGTGGCGAACTCCCCGACACCGGCAACCAGCGCGGTCGCCACGTGGAGGGCATCGAGCGTCCGCAGGCTCGCGGGCCGTAGGTCGACGGCGGTCCGTCGGATGTCGTCGCTCATCTCCACCAGCTCGCACCCTGCAAGGAGCCGGGAAGCCACGGAGCGCAACCGGGCAGGCGACGCACGGCGGCCCAAAGCCCGGCCGAGCTCCACCTCGGTCACCACGGAAGTCACGAGGTCGCCCACTCCCCGGAGCCAGTGGCTAGCTGCGATGTGGTGCGGTTCTCCGGGGCTGAGGACCGCCACGAGGACCGACGTGTCGACGTAGGTGGGGAGACGCGCGTCAGCGGTCATCGTCACGTTGCTCCGCCAGGGCCGCCTCAAGCGCCAGCGACGGCAGCTCGTCGAGTTCGGACAGTGCCTGGGCCAGGGCGCCCTGCGTGGCGGGCCGGGTCAAGCCCATCGCGCGGAGTCGCTCAAGACCATCCTGAGCCGGCACCGGTGAGAGGACGGCCACGACCCTGCCTCGGTCCGTGATTTCCTGGGCCGCGCCTGAGGCGGCGACGCGGCGGACGACCTCAGCGGCATTGCGTTGTAGTGCACTGATGGGAATGGCCACATACGTATAGTAGCATTTGGCCCATGGCAAAGGGCACATTGCTGCGACGCAACGGCACACCGCTCGGCATTTTCGCCGCGTCGAGGGCCGCGATCTTCGCTGTCCTGTTCTTCGCCACCCGCCTCCCGGGTGCCCCACCGTGGCAGCGGTTTCTGACCGGGTGGGATGGGGCCTGGTACCTGTTGATCGCCAAGCACGGGTATCCAACGTCGCTCGTCCCGGCGCCGGGGCAGACCGACCATGCCTTCTTCCCCCTGTACCCGATGATGATCCGGGGGGTCCACGCGCTGGGCGGCTGGTCCTTCGAAAGCTCCGCCGTCGCGGCGGCGCTGGTGTCGTCGGCAGCGGCCATGGTCGTCATCTGGCTGCTGGTCCAGCGTCTCTGCGACACCCCGACGGCCTCCCGCACCGTCGCCCTGATGAGCTTCTTGCCCTGGGCGTTCATCTTCACGATGGCGTACTCGGAGGGCTTGCTGCTGCTGCTCGGTGCGATCTGCCTCCTGGCGCTGCTCGACGAGCACTGGCTCATCGCCGGCCTGGCCGCCCTGGTGGCGGGTGCGACCCGGCCCAACGGCTTCGTGCTCGCCCTCCCGTGCGCCTGGGCGGCGCTTGTCGCCATCCACCGCAAGCGTGCCTGGCGGGCACTGCTGGCTCCGGCGCTCGCCCCGCTGGGAATCCTCGGCTTCTTCTCCTACCTGCAGCTGCGGACCGGCGATTTCCTTGCGAACCTCCATGCCCGAAGCCGGGGCTGGGCCTACGACGGCATCGGCTTCTTCCACCATCCAGCCGCTGGGAAGGCGGTCTCGTCGTATGCCGCACATCCCCTGGTCCGCCTCGACCGGCTGGCCAGCTTCACGACGATGGGCTTGATCCTGATTGCCCTCGTCCTCATGGTGGTGTGGCGGCCGCCGGCGATCGTCTGGCTCTACGTCGTGCCCGTCGTCGCGCTGGCACTGTGGTTCGACACCTACGTGTCGATGCCACGCTTCACGCTCACGGCGTTCCCGTTGCTGGTCGCGGTGGCGCGGCCGGCGAAGGGACCGGTGTTCTACGCCCTGATCGGGGTGTCGGCGGCCCTGATGGCCACGCTGTTCATCTTCACCGGTTCCACCCTGCTCCTGACGCCCTAGTGCTGCCACGATCTCGCCCTGAAGGGTTTCGGTGATACGGAGATACTTGGGGCCTTGTGACTAGCATTCTCTCAAGGAGAATTGTTGAGGAGCATCACGCCGACGACCAGATCCTCATCAGACTCGGCCAGCCACACCTCGCCTTGTCGAACGCGTCCTCCGAGAACATCGGATCATCTCAATGTCAGGGTGGACGGGTGACGGAATCGCAGGAGCAGTACGCTGGCGCGACCAGCAGTCAGTCTTGAGATCCGGAGGTCTTTGATGCCAACTCCCGACTACCCTTCGGCACATTGGGTCGGCTCCCCAAACTTTTGGCCCGGGCGAAGAGACGTTCAGGCAATCGTCTACCATACGGAAGTCGGATTCGAGGCAGGGACCATATCCGAGTTCTCCTCCTCTTTGTCCGGCGTTTCAGCCCACTACAGCATCGGTCTGGACGGCACCGTTCACCAATACGTCGAAGAACGCAATAGTGCCTGGCATGCCGGCGGCGAGTGGCCCGACCAAACGAACGCCAATACCCGCACGATCGGCGTGGAGCGTGAGGACGCCCGGGACCCTGCAAGGCCGATGACCGCCGAACAGAAGGCCTCGTGGATGGCCTTGATCGAGTACCTCTGCCACAAGTACAGCGTGCCCGCTCGCATTGCGAGTAACGGCGAGCGCGGCCTCATCTCGCACCATCTCATCAACCCTGACCATGCAGGCTGTGCCGGTCCTGCCGTGGAGCAGGTGGCGCAAGCTTTCTGCGCGGGCAATAGCCGAAACATCAACCCAAAGCTCTCGGCGCCGATCAGCGGCATCCGTGCGACGGCGAGCGGCCAGGGATATTGGTGCGTCGGCCAGGATGGGGGGGTGTTCAGCTTTGGGGACGCCATATTCCACGGGAGTATTGCGGGAGTCCCCTTGGCGGCACCGATCGTCGGCCTCACCAATGCCCCGGACAGCGGCGCTTACTGGCTCGTGGCAGCCGATGGCGGCGTGTTTGCCCTTCCCTCGCCTGGGGCCCCCTTCTTTGGCTCCATGGGAGGGCAACCGATGAATGCACCAGTCGTGGGCATCGCAGGCATTGGGAAGGACGGCTACTGGCTCACGGGCGCAGACGGGGCGGTCTTTGCCTTCCCGGCGGGCACTGCACCCTTCTTCGGTTCCTTGGGAGGGCAGCACCTCAATGCCCCCATCGTGGGCATCGCCCGGGTCCCCGGTCACGATGCCTACCTAATATTGGCTCGGGACGGGGGAGTATTCAGCTTTCCTGCAGGCCAGGGGCCCTTCTTCGGAAGCGCAGTGGGCCAAACGCAGTCTGCCGTCGGCATCGACTGCACCCCGACCGGGAACGGTTATTGGATCGCCGCTGCGGACGGCGGCGTCTTTGCCTTCGGCGACGCCCCCTTCGATGGATCCGAGGGAGGAAAAGCCCTCAACGCTCCTGTGGTCGGAATCGCTGGTCAGGGGGCGAACGGCTACTGGCTCGCCGCGGCCGATGGCGCCATCTTCGCGTTCGGGGATGCAGCCTTTCACGGAAGACCAGGCGCCTGACTTGCCCAGGTAGCTGGATGCCCAGAGCTTGGACCGATCCCCGGAGTGGTCTCGATCGTAAGGGGGAGTACCCTGCATTCGTCAGCTTGGTACATCCACCACAAGCCGTGGGGGGCCGGAGAGCACCGTCACCCGCCAGCACGACGCCCGGGTAAGGCCGAGCACCCACGTCACATAGCCCTCGAAGTCGCCGGTCTCCTTGGCCTCGACCAATGTGAGGAGCTTCGGCGTCAGGTTCTTGAGGCCGGTATAGGTCGCCCTTGGGGTGGTCTGCTCGGGATCCCGGCCGTAAGCGGGGCTAAATACAACTTTCAGGAATCCCTGGCCAGACACGTTCACCGGCCTTCCGCTTCCGTCCTCTGCGAAGGGAGGCGTTGCCGGTGACACCGTGTAGATGGCGGCCACACCAGAGGGTGCCGGGAACGCCGTGAACTGGAACGTGATCCGGTCGTACCCTGGATGGCTCGCGGCGCTCACGAGCTGCAGGACAAGCAGGCCGCCGGGCATCGATCCTGACGATTTGTTGCAGACGAGCCTGCCAAGCTCGCTGGAGAAGGCAGAGGGTGTGGGCGCCGGGCTCGCCGACTCGGTCACGGCCGATGTCGTGCCCGCGGCAGGTGAGGGGGACGCCGCGGCGGAAGGGGTAGGCAAGGGCGTCGAAGCTGCCGGAGAGCCCGCTGAAGGGGGCGCGGACTTCGTGCAGGCCCCCGCCGCCATCATGAGGCAGAGTACGGCTGTACAGTGCTTCCAGCCCAACACTTTCCCGCAGTGTAATTGATTCTCTAACGCCAAGCCGGTCAGTACTCACAGAACGTCATGGCTCAGGCCCCCCGACACCCAGGTGCGAGGGCAGGGGCGACGACTGGACCAGCACCAGGCGGAGCACCGCCCGGGTGATGGCGATGTAGAGCAGGCGCAGCTCCCGCACGTCGTCGCCAGCCGCCAGCCGTTCCGGCTCCGCCAGCACGACCACGTCGAACTCCAGGCCCTTGGCCTGGTCCGCCCGGAGCAGCGTGACCCGGGCTGCCGCTTCAAGATCGTTCACGTCCGCCCACGTCACCCCGGCGGCGTCGAGGGCCGCGGCCACGGGGCCAACACGGTCGGCGGGCGCGATGACGCCGACCGACCCGGGACGCCCGAGGGCATCGACGACCTGGGTCGCAACCGCCGCCGGAAGAGCGTCCGTCCTGACGACGATGCTGGCCAGGGCGTCGGGCGTGTCCCGCACGGCGACGGCGGGCGGCAGGTCCGGCGCGATGTGGGGCAGCAGCCGGTTCGCCACCTCGAGCACCGATCCCGGCACCCGGAAGGCCTTGCTGAGGGTCTCCACCGACGCGCCGCCGACGCCGAGGTTCCGGAGAGCCTCGTCCCAGGTCGTGGACGACCACGGGGTCGTGGCCTGGGCGAGGTCGCCGAGCAGGGTCACGCTGCGTTGGTAGCGGCGCCCGACCGCCCGGAGCTGCATGGGCGAGAGATCCTGCGCCTCGTCCACCACGACGTGGCCGTAGCCACGGGGCCGGTCGATCAGCCCGGCCGCCTCGTCGAGCAGCACCAGGTCGGCCGCCGACCACGGGGCCTTGGCCCGGACCGGCCGGCCGCCCCACACCAGCAGGGCCTGCTCCTCCTCGCTGAGGTCGTCACCCGCCGCACGAGCCAGCGTCTCGGGATCGGCCAGGAGGCCGTAGACGACGTCGATCGGGTCGACCTTGGGCCAGGCGGCGCCGGCGACCTCCAGGGCCGAGGTCGATGACCGCATCGCCAGCGCGACATCCGCCCGGGTCACTCCCTGGACATTCACCTCCGCCATTACCAGCAGCCGGTCGACCAACAGGTTGCGGAACGCGCCACGGCCGGCGTCGTAGAGGAGGTTGCGCTGCAGGACGCGCCCGCGGATCTTCTGGACCTCCCTCGGGGCAAGCCGGAGGGTGGTGACGCCGACCCGGGCCGTGAGCGGCGCCTCCGGTGTCGCCATGGGCAGGTAGCACGCCCGCCGGATGACCGCCGCCATCCNNNNCGCCATCCGGACGCTGTGCTTCACCTCGGCGGCTGCCTCGTGGTCGCTGCCGCGCACACGGATACGGGGCCGGGCCAGGAGCTGGCCCAGTGGCATCTGGTGGGCAGAGATCTCGCCGAGCGCCGGCAGGACGTCGCCGATGTAGCGGATGAAGGCGTCGTTGGGACCAACGACGAGGACGCCGGCCCGCCGGAGCTGGCTCGGGTAGGCGTAGAGGAGGTAGGCGGCCCGGTGCAGGCCGACGGCGGTCTTGCCGGTGCCGGGCCCGCCCTGGACGCAGACACTGCGGTCCAGCTCGGCCCGGACGATCTCGTCCTGCTCGGGCTGGATGCTGGCGACGATGTCGCGCATCGGCCCGGTGCGGGGCCGTTCGATCTCGGCGGCGACGAGCGGGGACAGGCCCTCGATCTCCTGGCCGAGATCCAGCAACTCGTCCTCGAACCCGGTGAGCCCACCCCGCTGGAAGCCGTAGCGCCGCCGGCGGTGGACGCCCATCGGCTGGCGGCTGCTGGCCCGGTAGAAGGGCCGGGCGAGGTCGGCCCGCCAGTCGACGACGACGGGATCGCCCTGGGTGTCCTGGACGTGGCGGCGGCCGAGATGGAACGCCTCGGCGGGGGTCCCGTTGCGTTCCGGGAAGTCGATCCGGCCGAAGAACAGGGGCACCTCGGGGTCGTCCTGCAGGGATGCCAGGCGGCGTGCGAGGTTGGCCTCGAGGATGTCCCGGGCGAGCTTGTCGCCGCCCTGGGCTTTCAGGCCGGCGACGTTGCGCCGCATGGCCTCCAGGCTGCGCCGGGCGTGGGCGAGGTACTCCTGCTCGGCGCTGAGCTCATCGCCCAGTGCCGGGCCCGCGGTTGTCCTCCCCACGGTCCCAGGATGCCAGGTATGGTCCCGTTCGTGAGTACACGCGGGTCCGGCGGCGGGCCGCTGATCCTCGATCTGCAGGCCCTTCAGAATCCCCAGCACCGTGACCGGGGCATCGGGCGCTGGTCCTTCGAGTTCACCAGCGCGCTGTGCGAGCGGTATCCGGACCTCGTCGGGGCGATCCTGCTGAACCCCGCGCACGAGGAGCCGGAGGGCATCGAGCCGCTGCGCCGGACGGGCAAGATCCGGCATGCGGACGACGCGGGCATCCCGTCCGGCCGCATCTACCACGTGCTGTCGCCCTTCGAGCTCGACGAACCCCTGGGGGTGGTCTGGCCGGCGGGGCTGGCCGGCAGCCCGATGCGCCTGGTCGTCACCCTCTACGATCTGATCCCCGAGGTCTTCCCGGCCCGCTACCTCGCCGATCCCGGTCAGCGACGCCGGTACCGAGCCCGCCTGGAGCTGGTGCGGGCCGCCGACCGCGTGCTGGCGATCTCGGGGGCCAGCCGGGACGAGGCAGTCGCCCGCCTCGGCCTCGTCCCGACCCGGGTCGTGGACGTCGGTGCCGGGATCTCGCCGTCGTTCCGGTTGCCGGACCCCCCGACGGGGGCTGGGGACGCACTGGCGGCGGCGCGGCGCGGCATGCCGGGGCTGGAGGGCTCCTTCCTCTTCACGGTGGGGGGGCAGGACGATCGGAAGAACGTCGAGGGCCTCATCGAGGCCTACGCCCTCCTCCCCCCCGAGCTCCGCGCCGCCCACCAACTCGTCGTCGCCTTCGGCATGACCGACGGCTACCGTGACCACCTGGAGGGCGTCGCCCGCCGCCGGGGCATCGCCGGCCGCCTGTACCTGCCTGGGTACATCGACGACGCGGCGCTGATCGCCGCCTACCAGGCGACCCGTCTGTTCGTCTTCCCGTCCCTCTACGAGGGGTACGGGCTGCCGGTTGCCGAGGCCATGGCCTGCGGGGCGCTCGTGGTTTCCTCCAACATCTCGGCCCCCGCGGGGCTCACGCCGCCGGAGGGCCAGTTCGACCCCGGCGACCCGGCCGGCATCGCCGCGACCATCGCCCGGGCGCTGACCGACCCCGCTACCGAGGCCGCCCTTCGACGGGCCTCGGAGCGGCCGGCGCCCACGTGGGCAGAGGTGGCAGATGCCGCGGTCGCGGTCTACGAGGAGCTGCTTGCGGAACGCGCGCCCCCCGTCCGGGCCGTTTCCGGGCGGGGACGCCGGAGGCTGCGGGTCGGCTTCGTCACGCCCCTGCCGCCGCAGCCTTCCGGGGTGGCGACCTACAGCTACCGCCTCCTGCAGGCCCTGGCGGGCCACTGCGAGGTCGACGCCTTCGTCGATGCCCTCGAAGGGGGCATCGACTCCTTTTCGTCGCCGCCCAGGGCTCCGGCGGGCATCCCGGTGCACCCAGTCCAGCACCTGGAGCGGGTGGAGGCGGCCCGGGGAGGCTACGACGCCATGGTCTACGCCATCGGCAACTCCGAGTTCCACACGGGCGCGCTCGGTCTGGCCCGCAAGCGCCCCGGCATCGTGCTGGCCCACGACGTCCGCCTGCCCCAGCTCTACGCCTTCGCCGCGCATCACGGCACCCTCGACCCCGACACGTTCCAGGGCATCCACCGCAGCCTCTATCCCGACGCAGCCACACCTCCCGACCCGCTCCTCATCGCCCCCACCCTCCTCAACTCCCTGCCCGAGCCCATGGCGGGAGAGCTGATCGGGCGGTCGCTGCGGTTCCTCACCACGTCGATGTTTGCCGCCGCTGTCGCCGCCGCCGACGCCCGCCCTGAGGATGCGGCTCGCATCGGGGTGCTGCCGCATGCGCTGCGCCTGCTTCCCGCCAGGGCGGAGCCGTCCGAGCCCCAGGTGGCCAGCTTTGGCGTCGTGAACCCGACCAAGGCGACGGGCCTGCTCCTGGAGGCGTTCGCCGGGGTCCTCGACGCCTGCCCCGGCGCCCGCCTGGTGCTCGTCGGCCCGGGGTCGCCGGAGGACCTCGCCGCCGTGCGGGCCCAGGCCGAGCGCCTCGGCATCGACCGGGCGGTTACCACCACGGGCCGGGTCGACGACGCTGCCTGGGACTGGCACCTCGCCGAGACGGCGGTGGCCGTGCAGCTTCGGGCATCGACCAACGGCGAGTTCTCCGGTGCCATCGCCGAGGCCCTCGCCGCCGGTGTGCCGACGATCGTGAGCGCCATCGGGTCGGCTGCCGAACTCCCCGCCGGCGCTGCGGTCCAGCTCTCAGCCGGTGCCACGCCGGCCGACGTCGCCGGAGCGATCCTCGCCCTCCTGGACGACCCGGCCCGCCGGAAGGCCCTGAGCGAGGGGGCCCGGGCCTACGCCGCCACCCTCAGCTTCGAGACCGTGGCCGAGGCCCTGTACGCCCTGCTGGCGGCTCCCTGAATGACGATGGTTTCAACCTTCTTTGTGTCGTGAGGGGTGATAATTACCCCCCGCTCACACAACGAAGAGTTGGACGTCCCCCTGGGAGGGCGGGGTTCAGTACTCCCGGGCCCCCTCGACCAGCGCGTAGGCAGTGCTGACGAGCGCCTCCTCAAGAGATTCCAGCGTCTCGCCGACTTCGGTTTCGTAGGAGTCGCCACCCAACCGCACCATTGTGCGGCCGGGAGCCCAAAGGATCTCGGGCCGAACGGGTTGACCGCTTGAAGCTCCGGCCGAGGCCTCGTCCAATGCCTTATCGAAAATGCGGTAAAGACGCGGCGCCAAAGCTGGCAGGCATTCTTCGATGGGGCGAGGTTGCGCTGCGCCACGGAGCGTTGCACTCTGGCTTCTCACCCAGTCGGCAAGTTCGTCGACGGGGTCTTCTCGTGCAGGGTCTCTCGGGACGGCCCTGACATCGTTGGTCTTCAACGTCGTCCTTTCTCCATCGGTCCTACTTCAAGGCGAGATCAGGTGGCGAGGCAGCTATCGATGGGCCCCCAATAGACCAACTCCGGTCCGTTGGCCGCAGCTGCGGCGAAGCTGATGGTAGAACCCCATCTCACAGTGACTGTCGTGTGCACATAGTACGGGTTGGGCTTGCCAAGTGAGGGCCGCAATCCCACCTTCTTCTCCCGGCCGTATCCATTGATCTGACCGAAGAGACCGAATCGGGCGAAAGCTGCTCCTTCTACGACCAGCCCCGTTCTGTCCACTGCGCCTCGGCTCCCTGGGTTGACCCGGATGAGCACCTCGTAGAGCTCGTAAGGCCCCCGCTTGCCCGCCCGCTCCCCCCGCTTGATCACGGCCATGGTCCCCCAACCCCCTCCGTAGGTCTTGTTGGTCCCGTATTCGCGACAGCTGGGCAACAACGACTGGGCCCGGGCGGCTGAGGAAGGCCCGACCGCTAGTGCACACGTCAAGAGAGCCATGACCATTATGCGCCATCTCATGTTTCTCCTCCCAACCTGTAGACTATCGTTGATATTTACAGTCATATACTAACATACGAGATCATAGGTAGACTACACAAAGATGCTTAGAGTTGTCCTAAGAGGGACATGGAGGCCGTCCCCCTTCTGTCGTCGGCGGGATTGACGAGGCGGGTGGTACAACAAGGTCCGTGAGAGTTGACCGGACGGATAGCCCAACCGGCCCCGGAGCCGGCGATGGGCTCGAGGAGGCAGTCCGGGAGCTCGAGGCTGCCCCCAGCTTCCCGGCCGCCTACGCGGCGAGGGTGCGAGCGGCGGTGCGTCGCCTCGACCCCCTGCCCCCTACGTTGGACGTGCCCGGCGCCCTGGCCCTCGTCGCCCAGGAGGCCCGCATCGACGTCGATGCGCCCCTGCGCACCCGCAGGCGGGGCGCCAAGGCCGCCAAGGTCGTCATCAAACGGCTGACCGCCTGGTACCTGACGTACCTCGGCGATCAGGTGAGCGATCTCGGGCAGGCCATGGTGCATCTCGGCGAGGCGCTGGCCGGCAAGGTTGACGACGTGCAGGAGGAGGTCGACGAGCTCCGCGACCGGGTCGCCAGATTGGAGGCGCAGTCCCGGGACGGGGACCGGGATCCCGCCTCATGACCGCACGGCTCAGCGCCATCCACCAGTTCCTGCCCACCTTCGCCGACCGGGATGCCATCGGCTCCCACGTCCTGGAGATCCAGATCCTCATCCGCTCCTTGGGTCTCGATTCCGAGATCTACTCCGAGGACATCCACCCCGAGATGCGGAGCAAGGGCCACCGGTTCGAGGCTCTCGCCGGCGTGGCCAAAGGGGAGGCAACCGGCCTGCTCTACCACGCCTCCACCGGCTGCCGGAACCTCGACTCCCTGCTGGCGTGGGAGGGGCCGTTCTTCGTCGACTACCACAACATCACCGACCCATCCTTCTTCGAGCGGTGGTCGCCGGGGGCCTCGGACAACATGCGCCTTGCCCGCCGCCAGCTTGGGCAACTGGCCTCCCGCTGCGACGTCGCCATCGCCCACTCACGCTTCAGTGCGGAGGAGCTGACCGCTGCCGGGTTCCCGGAGCCGTCCGTCGTGCCGATCCTCCTCGACTTCACCCAGTTCGAGGCAGCGCCCGACCGGCGGCGCCTCGGCCGGCTCAAGCGGGCGGCCGACCAGGGCGGTGCCCACTGGCTCTACGTGGGCCGGGTGGCGCCCAACAAGTGCCACCACGACCTCATCGGCGCCTTCGCCCTCTACCGGGCCGCCTTCGACCCCCTTGCCCGCCTCTCCCTGGTGGGCGGGGCCACCTCGGAGTCGTACTGGGGAGCGCTCGAAGCGCTCTGCCGGGAACTGGAGTTGCGAGCCACCGCCGAGTTCGCCGACACGATCTCCCCAGGCGATCTCCTCGCCTACTACCGCTCGGCTGACGTGTTCGTCTCGATGTCGGAGCACGAGGGGTTCGGTGTGCCCCTCCTGGAGGCGATGCACGTCGGGATACCGGTCGTCGCTTACGCGGCGACGGCCGTTCCGGAGACCGTTGGGGACGCCGCCCTGCTGCTCGACACGAAGGACCCGGTGTCCGTGGCCGTGGCGGCACGCCGGGTGCTCACCGACGGGGAGCTGCGCAGCCGGCTGGTGAAGGCGGGCCATGCCCGGGTCGAGGAGCTGTCCCTCGCCAACACCCGCCGGCTCATGCTGGACGCCCTCCGCCGGTTTGTCGATGCCTGAGGCGGGCCCCGGCGTGGGTCCCGGCCACGATCCGAGCCGGGGAAAGATCGCCTTCGTGCCTCCCCGGTTCGGCGACGAGGTGGTCGGCGGTTCCGAGGCGGTCATGCGTGAGGCGGCGGAGGGCCTCGCCGCCCGGGGCTGGAACGTGGATGTGCTGACCACGTGTGCCCGGGACCACTACACCTGGCGCAACGAGTACCCCGCTGGCGTGAGCCATGTCGGCGGGTTGACCCTCCGGCGATTCCGGGTGGTCCCGCCGGCGGTGGCCGAGCGCGACGCCCTGGGGCGCCGCATCCTGCTCGGCCTCCCCCTCTCGTACGACGACCAGTGCCGCTGGATCAACGCGACCCTGCGGGTCCCGGCCCTCTTCCGGTACCTCATGGAGCACGCCGCCGGGTACCAGGCGATCGTCCTGTCGCCCTACCTGTCGTGGATCACCGTCGCCTGCGTCGACATCGCCCCCGAGCGGACCGTCCTCATGCCGTGCGTGCACGACGAGTCCTACGTGCACCTCGACCTGTTCCGGGCGACGCTCGCCAAGCCGGCGCTGCTGTGGTTCCTGTCCGAGCCCGAATGCGAGGTCGCCCAAGCGCTGGCACCGCTGCCGGAGCACGTTGTGACGGGGGCCGGGGTCGTGGTCCCCGGCGCCTACGACGCGGAAGGGTTCCGGCGTCGGCACCGCCTCGACAGGCCGTTCCTCCTCTACGCAGGCCGGCGCGAGCCGGAGAAGGGCTGGGACCGACTGATGGCCGGGTTCGAGCTGGCGGTCGAGACCTACGGGCTGTCCCTCGATCTGGTCACGATCGGCGCCGGCAAGCCGATCATCCCGGCGTCGCTGGCCTCCCGGGTGCGCGACCTCGGGTTCCTCAGCGAGTCGGAGCGCAACAACGCCTTCGCCGCCGCCGAGGCGTACCTGCAGCCGAGCACCAACGAGAGCTTCTCCCGGACGGTCATGGAGTCATGGCTGGCCGGCACGCCGGTGATCGCCAGCGCCCAGGGGGCCGTCGTGCGGTGGCATTGCGAACGGTCGCGCGGGGGCCTGGTGTACGGGGACGACTTCGAGCTGGCCCAGTGCCTGCTGCTCGTCGAGCAGGCCCCGGCGCTGGCGAGGCAGCTCGCCGCCAACGGCCGGACCTACGTCCTCGAGAACTACCCCTGGGACGAGGTGCTCGACCGCATGGAGCACTCGCTCAAGGCGCTCCTGTGAGGATCCTCGTCGCGGGCCCGTTCCCGCCGTCGCCCGACCCGGCAGCGTCCGCCGCCCTCCGCACGGTGCAGGACCTGACGGCGCAGGGCCACGCCGTCGAGGTCATCTCCCCACT
>WNFC01009156.1_pt1 | contig 20930 bp, 18 predicted proteins | sample 5400541 | NCBI WGS metagenome assembly WNFC01 (sample SAMN13153342, study PRJNA577476) | soil metagenome | isolation source: 120 cm saprolite under Douglas fir tree site 2 hole 2 replicate 1 | place: USA:California | collected 2015-04-18
GGCGCCATAGGTCGCTTGAAAATTTGCGGGAGTTGGAAAAGATGCCGACAGCGACTCGTATCGATCCTCTTTCTTATTTGACCGATCAGCTTAACGATCTCAAGAGCAGGGGCACGCATTTCAGCCTGCGGGTGCTCGAAGACGAGCAGGCGCCGGTGTGCACGTTCGACGGCAAGAAGGTCATCAATCTGGCCTCGAATAACTATCTCGGGCTGACCACGCACCCCAAGCTGCGCGAAGCCGTGCTCGACGCTACCCGCAAATACGGCGTCGGCTCCGGAGCCGTGCGCACCATCGCCGGCACCATGAAAATCCACATGGAATTGGAAGAAAAAATCGCTCGATTCAAGAATGTCGAAGCGTGCGTGGTCTTTCAATCCGGCTTCGCCGCCAACGCCGGGACGGTCTCGGCGGTGCTGGGAAAAGACGACTTCATCATTTCCGATCAGCTTAACCATGCTTCCATCATTGACGGTGCCCGTCTCTCCCGTGCCAAGACTCTGGTCTTCGAGCACAAAAACATTGCCGACGCCGAAGCGAAACTCGCCAGCATCAAGAACCAGCCCGGCAAGAAGCTGCTGATCAGCGACGGTGTATTCTCCATGGACGGCGACATCGGCCCGCTCCCCGCGCTCTGCGACTTGGCCGAGAAATACGGCGCCATCATGATGGTCGACGATGCCCACGCCTCCGGCGTCCTCGGTCGCAATGGCCGCGGCACCATTGATCATTTCAAAGTGCACGGCCGCGTCGGTCGCAATGGCCGCGGCACCATTGATCATTTCAAAGTGCACGGCCGCGTGGACATCCAGGTTGGAACGCTTTCGAAAGCCATCGGCGCTCTCGGCGGATACGTCTGCGGCACACGCGATCTGATTGATTTCCTCTATCACCGCGCGCGGCCTTTTTTGTTTTCCACTTCGCATCCTCCGTCGGTCGCGGCCACCTGTATCGCCGCCTTCGAGGTCCTGGAAAACGAACCTGAGCGAATCGAGCAACTCTGGGACAACACCCGATTCTGGAAAAAAGAATTAGGCCTGCTCGGTTTTGACATCGGTGGAAAAACAACACCTGCCAGCGAAACTCCAATTACTCCAATCATCATCGGCGACGGCAAACTGACCATGGAGTTCTCGAAAGAGTTGTTCAAAGAAGGCGTGCTGGGCACCGGAATCACCTTCCCCACCGTGCCCGAGGGCAAGGCCCGCATCCGTACGATCATGACCGCCACGCATTCGAAAGAGGAGCTGCAGCAGGCATTGGAAGTGCTGAGGGCCGACGAAGAACACCATCATGCCCTAACCGAACAGGAAGTTGGTTCGGTTCAGTTTGGAACTTCCTGTTCGAAAGACGTCGCTGCGAGTTTCAATCGCGCCGTCGCCCTGCTGCATTCCTTCCAGTACGAGCAGAGCCGCCAGGCGTTCACGCAAATTTCGAAAGAGCATCCTGAGTGCGCCATGGCGCAATGGGGGATTGCGATGTCGCACTATCACGGCCTTTGGGACAACGGCGACCTCGCCGCCGGCGGCCGAGCCCTCCGCAAAGCTCAGCAGATCGCTGCGGCAAATCTAAGCACTACAGAACGCGAAAACGCCTACATCGGCGCCCTGGCCGAAATCTACCAGGAAGATGGCAAGGACAAGACCGCACACGCTCAGGCGTTCGAGCAGAAAATGGGCGCCCTACAGCAAGCCTTCCCGGACGACAGCGAAGCTGCGATTTTCCACGCTCTTTCGCTGGCCATTACCGCGCCGAAAACCGACAAGACCTTCGCCAACCAGCGGAAATGCGGAGAGATTCTCGAACCTATTCTGGCCAAACAACCGCACCATCCCGGTATCGCCCACTACCTCATTCATTGCTACGACAATCCGGTGCTGGCGGAGAAGGGCCTGGCCGCCGCCCGCATGTACGCCAAGATCGCGCCCGCATCGGCCCACGCCAACCATATGCCTTCGCATATCTTTACCCGAGTGGGGTCGTGGGAAGAATCCATCAGCTCGAATGTGAAGTCCGCCGAACTCGCAACCCAGGACGAAGCCGCATCCGCGACCGGAGAAGCCCGCGATCAGAGACTCCACGCCATGGACTACCTGGAATATGCCTATCTACAAAGTGGGCGTGTTTCGCAGGCTAAGGCGGTGGTGGATGAAATGAACTCGCTCAAGCCCGTTCCCGGCCTCAGCTTGACTGGAGGTTATGCGAACGCCGCCATCCCGGCGCGCTACGCGCTAGAGCGCGGCGACTGGCAGGCAGCTAACACATTGCAAGCGGCAAGCGACACCGTTCCGTGGGCGCAGGCCATCACCTGGATGGCAATCGGCATCGGAAGCGCGCGAAGTGGGAAGCTGGACGGCGCGGCGCAAGCTGAGCACACTCTCGCCACTCTGCGCGATTCCGCCGCCGGACAAAGCCAGTACTGGTCAAATCAGATTGAAGTCCAGCGCCGCGAAGTTGCTGCCTGGATTGCTGAAAAGAACGGCAAGACCTCGGATGCGATCACGTCAATGCGTTCCGCGGCGGAATTGGAAGAGAGCATGGATAAGCATGCCGTCACTCCTGGAGCCATCATTCCCGCCAGAGAAATGCTGGCGGAGTTGCTGCTCCTGCATCATCGCGCCGATGAATCGCTGGTAGAGTATCAGGCCGTTCTGAAAATCGCGCCCAACCGGTTTAACGCGTTGTACGCCGCCGCGAAAGCAGCGGAAGCCTCCGGAAATGCGGCGGCTGCGAATCAGTACTTTCAAAAGCTGACTGAGATTGCCGTCGGAGACGAACGGCCAGAGTTGGTTGCGGCGCGTAAGAAGATAGCATCCACCGAACGAAGCTCTGTGCAGTAAGGCGAGCACATACTTGGATGGCGGTCACCCGGCCCGGTGCACGATCTTTCCACCCACGATCGTCGCCACCACCTTGCCCGTAAGCTGTCGTCCGTCAAACGGAGTATTGCGCGACTTCGAGCGCGACTTCGCAGCGTCAAACGTCCAGCGCTTCTTAGGATCAAAAATCGTAACGTCGGCGTGACTTCCGCGCAGCAACGTCCCACGGCCACGCAAATCTATGACCCGCGCCGGCCCGGCGGTGAATAGTTCGACGATCCGCGCCAGTGGCATCCGGCGGCCGGAATGAAGGACAGTGATTGCCAGCCCCAGCGCCGTCTCTAGTCCGGTAATCCCAAAAGCTGCGCGCTCAAATTCGATGATCTTTTCGTGCGGCGCATGGGGGGCGTGATCGGTGGCAATCGCGTCCACCGTCCCATCCGCCAGCGCCACGATTAGCGCCTCACGATCCTCCGCTGAGCGCAATGGCGGATTCATTTTGAAATTGGTGTCGTAGTCGTGGATGTCCGCGTCGGTGAGCGCAAAATGATGTGGCGTAACTTCGCAGCTCACGCGCGCCCGGTTGCGTTTTGCACGGCGCACCGGCGTCAACGCCTCCGCGGTGGAAAGATGTGCCACATGCAGTCGAGCGCCGTTGAATTGTTGCGCCAATTGCACGTCGCGATCCACGATTGCCGCCTCCGCCATCACGCTCATCCCGCGAAGTCCGAGCCGCAACGAGGTTGGACCTTCGTTCATCGAGCAGCCCTGGGTGGTTCGCGTGTCTTCAGCATGCTGGACGATCGGAAAATTGATTTCGGCCGACGCACGCAACGCGTCGCGCATGGTGGTGTCGCTCAGGATAGGCTTGCCATCGTCGGTGACCGCCACCGCCCCGGCACGTTGCAGCGCGCGAAAATCCGTGAGCACAGCGCCCTTGCTGGCCTGAGTCGCGGCAGCAATCGGAAACACATTCACTACCGCGCCCCGCTGCGGCTGCCGCAACCACGTCACCCACTCCGGTGAATCCAGCACTGGCTGGGTGTTGGGCATACAACACACCGAGGTAAATCCTCCAGCGGCTGCCGCCGCCGTTCCCGAGGCGACAGTTTCCTTGTAACTCTGCCCCGGCTCCCGCAGATGCACATGCAGATCGATGAATCCCGGCGCAACTATGAGCCCACGAGCGTCAAACTTTTCATCCGCTCCCCCGCGAATCTTGTTGGGTAGGGAAATCTCGACAACCTGCCCGTCGCGCAACAGGATGTCCATCAGCGCGTCCACCTTTGCCAGCGGGTCAATCAGACGTCCGCCGCGAATCAGCAGCGAACCAGGTTTACCATCTCTCGACATAGACTCAGCTTGCTTTCCCCAGCGCCCGCGCCAGCACTGCCATGCGCAGCGGCACGCCATTCTTGACTTCTTCGACGATCACCGACTGCGGACAATCCGCCACTTCCCAGGTCAACTCCAGCCCGCGAATGATGGGACCCGGATGCATCAACATGGCGTCGCTCTTCGCCAGCCGCAGCCTCGCCATCGTCATCTGATACCGGGCCACGTAATCCGCGAGAGAAACCTTCAGCCCCGCCAGCCGCTCTTTCTGAACCCGCAGTACCATCACCACATCCGCACCGCGGACCGCCTCTTCGCAACTGCGAGTGATTCGCAACCCTGGCGCCAGCGTGGTCGTAATTTCTGGCAGCAGTTCCGGCGGGCCGCACAGTGTAATCCGCGCGCCGGATTTGCTGAGCAGGTGAACCGCCGACCGCGCCACCCGGCTGTGATAAATGTCTCCGACAATCGCCACCTGCAGGCCAGCAAGCTTCTTCTTGTGCCGCAGGATCGTATAGGCGTCGAGCAGCGCTTGGGTCGGATGCTCGTGCATTCCATCACCCGCGTTGATGACCGGAATATCCAGGTGGCTGGCCATCAGGTGCGGGGCCCCCGCGTTAGGATGACGAACAACGATCACATCCGCGCCCACAGCCCGCAGCGTGTAAGCGGTATCGAGCAGCGACTCGCCTTTTTCAATGCTCGACCCGCTGGAGAGAATCAACGTAGTCGTCGCGCCCAAAGCCTTTGCTGCGATTTCAAACGATGCCCGCGTCCGCGTGGACGCCTCGTAGAATAGCAGTAGGACCCGCTTGCCGCGCAGCAGCGGCCGCGCCTTCTGCGGATTCATTTTGCGGGCAAGCTGCAGCAGCCGGTTGATCTCCGATGCCGGCATGCCTTCAATGCCCAGCAGCGATCCTCGAGCTGCGGTTCTTTTTATAGCCTGTTGTCTGGCAACTTGCATGGTCGAATTTCAGTTCTGCTTTTCTTTCTCTACGAGTAGGACCTTCTCAGTTTCGTCCACGTCGCGCAGCAGCAGCTCAATCATCTCCTCATGTGTAGTCTGAACCTTGCGCCCGACGAACGTAGCCTCGATGGGAAGCTCGCGGTGGCCGCGATCAATCAGGACGCACAGCTGCACCTGCGTCGGCCTGCCCTGGCGAAACAACGCATCCATTGCCGCCCGAGTGGTGCGCCCGGTGTAGAGAACGTCGTCCACCAACACGATCTTCTTCCCCGTAATCGGAAATCCGATGTCAGCCTTCTGTACCACCGGCTTCGCCAGCGGAGATAGGTCGTCGCGGTACAGCGTAATGTCGAGCGTCCCGACCGGCACCGGCGTCTTCTCGATGCGCTGAATCATTCGCCCGATGCGCTCGGCCAGAAACACCCCCCGGCGCCGGATTCCCACCAGGCCCAAATCCTTCGCGCCGTCATTCTTTTCAATGATTTCGTGTACCAGCCGCACCAGCGTCCGCTCAATTTCGGACGCCGACATCAACTGCGCTTTCTGGCGTAAGTTCGCCAGGCGAAGAGGCGTCTTAGAAGACATAAACGCTGCATCATACGCGGGGCAGGTGGTGGAGGGCAAGAAGGTGGGGTGGGACGGCTGAAATCAGGCTAACGGCCCCTTTCGCCGCAGTAGAGCGGCAGAGATCGCTCCTCCCAAGCCGGAAAACAGCACGAACACCACGCAGGTAACGACAAAACCGAAAATCATCAGGACAACGAGTCCATGCGGGGAGGTGAAATACTCGAGTATCTGGCGGACCTGCGGGTCTGGGTTGCTGGCGAGGGTTTGTCGGAGCTTCTCAATTAGTTGGCCCCCTTCGCCCGAAGCTACGATCTGTGCTGCTCTAAGCACCCCGAAGATTGCCGACCCGAACAGTCCGGCAAGTGCTCCTAGCTTGAACCCGTCGCCCTTTGACAGTCCCTGTGTTGAGCTGCGCCCGCGGTAGAGTCGAACCGCGAGAAATCCTGCCAGCGGGGGGGCCAGGATAAGAACTGGAGGAATCAAGCTCAGGGTAGCGGCAATCGCTCCGGCATTCAGAGCGGAACGCACCGCCGCCGGGCGATCGAAGCTCCCGGATCGGCGTGCGATGGGGGTCTCGGCTTCGGCTCGGACATAACTCGAAGGAGAAAAGGTTGAAGACGAGAAGCTCGACGAAGAAGCACTCGGTCCGGAAACGCCTGCCCCCACAACAACGGCCTCTGAAGATGGCTTCCGGACGGAAAAGTGGATTTGCGGCCCTCCACAACTTGGACAAAAAGGAGAACTATCCTCGACCACCGCCCCGCACCCTTGGCAAAGATGTTCCACCGGCCTTGATTATCGCAGGCGGGCGCGCTCCCGCAAAACTTGGAGGACCTAAATGGTGTCTTCCTTGCCCCTAGTACGCACATAGACCAGAGCAAAATTGGATCCCTTGCCCTCGGGATTGATGGCAACGATGCGCTGATTGCCTTTGGTTCCCGCCTTCAACTCGGTGGTTTTGCCGTTGTCATTGCCGTCGCATTGCAGATCGTCCGAGTCACGGTCGTAGGAGTAATTGGTTCCGTGAGAATTCCGGCACTGGAGGACTTTTCCGTATTTCTTCAGTTGGTCCTGATAATAAGCGATGACCTTGGTGGGGGCGTCGTCAGTCTCATATTCCAAGGCGACCACTTTCAACCCGTAATCGCCTGCGGAAATACTCACGTTGGCGCTCTTGGAATCGTGGTCCCCGTTCTTCGGCTTCAGGCGCGCGCCGGGATACACCGGCAAACCAGTGTCGCGCGCGTCGGCGTTGTTGTTCACGTGGATGCCGCCAAACGGCGTATTAATGTCCACGTTCTTTTCCTCCCCGTTGTTGTCTTTTTTCACGTTGACGCTGCACGCCATCAGCAGCAACAAAGACGTCGCGATAACGCAAAGGCTGACAAGTCGAGTTCGCATTGGGGATCCTCCATTTTATTTTTGCGCCGGCCGTACTATCCCTTCGCCGCGCGCTGCAATGCCAGGAATTGTCACCGGCAAATGTCCGTGAATTTCAATTTCTCCGAACAGGGCTTTGACTGCACTGGCCTCCGAAACCTGGGCGGCGGAAAAGGTGCAAAGATAATTCTGCGCCTCGGGGAAATCTTTTGCCAGATACGGATTCCCCATCGCCATCACCATCGTCTTGGCCGCGCCCGTCTGCAGAATCTGCCGCAGCAGGTTCGCGCTCTCCTCGGGCAGCGAAACCGAGTTTCGCAGCCCGCCCTCGGTCTTTGCCATCATTTTCCCGGCGGTGGGCGACGCATACACAGCCACTACGATTTTGTCTGCCTCCGCCGCAGCCCGCAGAACGCCGTCCGTCAGCACTCCCGAAAGCTGGGGGTCGGTGTAGAGCACATTCGCATCCGGCACCTGCGACTTGATCTGGCGTTCGAGCACGCGGCCAGCTTCCAGGCGAACGTCGTCGGAAAACACAATCACCAGCAGATGATTGCGCACCTCTACTACGGTTTGATACGGAAGTGCGCCTGCGGCGGTTCCGGTTTTTTTCAGCGGCAAAACCACCCCATTCTCCCGTACCAGCGTGACCGCATCGTCGGCCATCTTTTGTCCGGCGGCGACGTTCTCCGGCCGCCCCACCGCCGTGTCGAGCGCGGAAAGATCGACTACTCTGGCCTTGTGCAACCCGAGAGATGTCTTGACCTTCAGAATCTTCAGCACCGACTCGTCCAGCCTTGATTCCGGAATCTCCCCGCTCTTCACTGCCGCCACCATTGCGCGATCCGCAGCGTCCAAATCAGGCGGGATCAGAAGCACGTCATTGCCGGCTTTGAATGCGTCCACCGCCTCGCGGCCAATATCAGAGGCATAGAGCCGCGTGAGTCCAGCCATGTCGAGCGCGTCGGTAACGATGATTCCCGGGAAGTGGAGGTCTTTCCTCAGCAGATCGGTGACAATTTGCGGCGAGACCGTCGCCACCGACTTCGGATCAAGGGCCGGAACGGTCACGTGCGCGACCATGACGGAATCCACTCCCGCTGCAATCGCTTTGTGAAACGGCGGCAGTTCGACTGAGTCCAGCCGGGCGCGGTCTCCTGTGACCTGCGCTAATCCCAGATGCGAGTCGGTCGCGGTATCCCCATGTCCGGGGAAATGCTTGGCCGTGGTCAGCAGGCCGGACGAACGCGCGCCGCGAATGTATGCGCTGACCAGTTCGCCAACTTGCTGTGGATCTTCGCCGAACGAACGCGTGTTGATGATCGGATTTTCCGGATTGGAATTCACGTCGGCCACGGGAAAGAAATTCCAGTGGATTCCAATGGCACGGGCCTCCAGTCCCGTAATTCGGCCAAAGCTTTCTGCGTACTCAGCGCGCCCAGTGGCACCAATCGCCATCGCATTTGGAAAAGCCGTCGTCCCGTGTAGCCGGTTGCTGACCCCAACCTCGAAATCCGCAGCAATCAGCAGCGGCAATTTGGAATCGGACTGCAGGCGGTTGAGCAATTGCGCAGCTTCGAAGGGTTCATTCCGGTAGATGAAGGGCGGCTCATAGCGCACCGTCATGGCAAACGAACCAACGTGATACTTGTTCATGGTGTCGCGCAACTGCGCATACTCAGGGCTGTTCACGTTCACAAATTGCGCTCGCGTCCAGATCATGAACAGTTGTCCGACTTTTTCCTCCACCGACATCTTGCGAAGAGTTCTCTCCGCCCATTTCTCGCCATCGCGATCGAGATGAACCGGCAGGGGCTGATATTTGGTTTTGGCAAAAGCGGGAGAAAGCAGAAGGGCGAGTGTTATGAAGAAAAGTGTGCCGCGAACCATGCGAGGAGAATACCACTGAGCGGTCAGGCGGCGGATTAGCCTCGCTTCTCTACCAGGCTCGCAGCCCGTTCAATAACCCCCGGATCATCGCCGAAACCCGAGATCCACTCCACCTCTGGCTCCCGGCGAAACCAGGTCATCTGCCGCTTGGCGTAATTGCGATGCGCCTGCTGTACCGCTGCAATCGCCTGCTTCACGTCAAGTTCTCCACGGAGAAGCTGCACCACCTGCTTGTACCCGATCGTTTCCAGCGGCCGCGCTGCGTCCCCGTATTTCTCGCGAAGATTTCTAGTCTCTTCGATCAGGCCAGCCTCGAACATTGCCTCCACTCGCCGGTTGATGCGGTCATAAAGCAAAGCCCGATCCGGATCGAGTCCGATACGCAAGATGGTGAAACCGCGCAATGCATCCCGCCCGCGCTCCCACTGCTGGCTCATCGGCTGCTTGGCGCTGAGCGACACTTCAATCGCGCGGACGAGCTTGGGAACATCGTTGGTATGGATTTTCTCCGCGGCTTTCGGGTCCAGTCGGCGCAGCAGACGATGCAAATGCTGCGGCCCGTTTTCTTTCGCTCGGGCACGCAGGGTTTCCCGCAAAGCTTCCGAGCGCTCAGGGCCGGGGAACAATCCGTCCAGCAAAGCTCGCAAGTACAGCCCGGTACCCCCCGCTATAACCGGCAACGCGCCGCGCTCGCGGATTTCCTGAATAACTTTTCTGGCTTTACGCGCGTATTCCCCGGCAGTGGTGTATCCAGTGGGTTCGACTTCGTCCAACAAGTGATGCCGAACGCGGGACTGTTCTTCAGCGGTTGGCTTGGCGGTCCCTATACGGAATTCGCGGTAGATCGCGACCGAATCGCAGTTGACGATCTCTCCGTGGAAGCGCGAGGCGATTTCGAGCGATAGCGCAGTCTTACCGCTGCCCGTGGGGCCAAGTATTGCAACCAGCAGAGCATCGGGCAGAGGATCCGGAGACACTCAGCGCGCACTCCAGGCAATGAGATGCCAAGAACGTGTAATCACGAGCGCCAATATCAGAATGACGATCACGATCAGGCCCAGAGTTTCCAGACGCTTGTGTGGCGCAGGCCCACCCCCAGCGAGGCGGCGCCTCGTACTCCGGCCAAATGAAGCCCGCATGGACACGAACCTCATTGTAAGCCGGGCCGGCTGAGCGCCGAAACTCTGGCGATGTCTCCCAGCCTGAGCATCCGCATGTACTCAAGCAGTGCGTCCCCTACCCCAAGATTATGCGATCAAACCATCAGCAAGAGAGATTTTTCCTTTCGGCAGACTGCTGGTGGCTGACGGCTCACTCGTCGGCTTACTTGTCATAGTGCAGCAGCGAGAACACATCGTACGCCTTCAGCTTTGCCCGGGGATTGAGAAAGTCAAGTTCCACGACAAACCCCAGCCCGGCAATATCCGCCCCCAGAGACTCCGCCAGCTTCGCGGTTGCCTCGGCAGTCCCGCCGGTGGCCAGCAGGTCGTCCACGATGATCACGCGCTGGCCTTTCTCGATCGCGTCCTTGTGGATCTCGAGGGTGTTGGTGCCGTATTCCAAAGCGTAGTCGTACTTCTCAGTTGCCGCCGGGAGTTTCCCGGGTTTGCGCACCGGAATAAATCCCGCATTCAGCCGATACGCCAGCGCCGGCCCGAAAATAAAACCGCGCGCCTCCATCCCCAGCACCAGATCAATCTTTTTGTCGATGTAATGCTCGGCCAGCGCATCAATCAACATGGCCAGGCCGCGGCGGTCCTTGAGCAGCGTCGTGATGTCATAAAACAAAATGCCGGGCTTGGGGAAATCCGGCACCTCGCGGATCAATTTCTTCAGCGGCTCACAATCCAGCGTTGCCTTCGCAGGCGCCACGTCGCTCATTTACCAGGCTCCTTCAATTCGAAATACGTTCAGACCCTCGACCGGCCTCGCCTCCAACTCTTCTATGCCGTCAACGCGCGCCGCGCGGGGACCTTCTCGCAGCTTCGACCGGAATCCAACTAGCTGCTCGCGCGTCCCCATGGCAAGCACTTCCACGCTGCCATCGGCATTGTTTCGTACCCATCCGGCAATGGCCAGTAAATGTGCTTCGCGTTCCACAAACCAGCGGAAACCCACTCCCTGCACCCGCCCCCGCACCACAAACCGCCGCGCCAGTAATGAAGTTTCCTGACTCTCCATATCGATTGAAAAACCCGGGAACTCAGAAGTGAGAAGTCAGAAGGAAGAAGTAAAACCTGGAATCATTCCGCCGTTCTTAACTTCTGCGTTCTAACTTCCGATTTCTGACTTCGTACGCGCCTACGCCCTCGACAAATACGCTCCTTCAGCCGTATCCACGCGTATGGTCTCGCCTTCATTGATGAATGGCGGCACCTGCACCACCAGCCCGGTCTCCGTCTTAGCCGGTTTGGTCACGCTGGACGCAGTCGCGCTCTTCAGCCCCGGCTCGGTTTCGATCACCTTCAACTCGACTGTCTGCGGCAACTCAATCCCCACCGCCTTGCCGTCGAAAAACTCCACCTTGATCTTCAGATTCGAGATCAGGTAATCCACCGCGTCGCCCAGCGTGTCGCGGGTCAGGTGGGTCTGCTCATAGTTGGTGGTGTCCATGAAGTAATAGCTGTCGCCATCGCTGTAGAGAAATTCCATTTCCACTTCGTCCACGTTGATCTTCTCAATGGGATCGGGCGAGCGGAAGCGGTGCTCGAACATGGCGCCGGTGCGCAGGTTGCGCAGTTTGGCTTGAATGAACGCGCGCAGATTTCCCGGCGTGCGGTGCTCAACGCTAAAAACCGAGTGCAGATCATTGTTGTGCTTGATGATCATGCCCGGACGTAGCTGGGTAGCTGGAATCGACATTGCTGGAATTGCTCCTTACACTGATTTGCGGCACTCTGGATTTGCTACACAATGACCTAATGCAAAACGACTTGCGGCTGGCCTGAGCGACTGACAACAAAACTGCCAGCAGCCACAGTCGCCGATGAGGGCTAAAGTCTGTATTTTATACGGCTTGCCCAAATTTGGGAATTCGCTGCCAAAATGGACAATGATTACGACTGCGCCATGCAGCTAGGATGGCGTTTCCAGCCATCCAAGACTAAAATCTGGTGACGAGGTGCAATCCATGCGAGAAGGAAAATACGAATCCAGCGGAAACGTCGGAACCGCGATCACTTTTCTGTTAATCGGACTCGGAGCTGGAGCAGTCGTCGGGATGCTTTTCGCTCCCAAAGCCGGGCGTCAGATGCGCCGTGACTTGCGCCGCGGCTACGACAATGCCCGCGAAACTTTTGACGATTGGAAAGAAACCGCCCAAGATTTCGCCGAGGAAGCCATTGGACGCGGGTCGGACTTTGCCGACGACCTGCGCGACCGGGTTCGTCCGCTGACCAAAGCCATCCGCCGCGGTTAGGTACTCGGTCGTCAAGTTCTAAAAAATCGACGAAAAGAAGCCCTTAACTTTCCCTAGGAAGCCCTTGTGTGCCTGCTTGGGATTCGGTGCGGGCGGCAGAACTACCACTGCGGGCAGCGGGTCCGCCGGCTTCACCGACAACGGTAGCGCCGCAGCTTCTGTGATCGGCGCGGCCGGTGCTTTAGCTCTGGCCAGTTCTCTGCCGCTGAACACCAGCGGCGCCTCGACCTCCACCTTCGTCTCACCGGGTTTGGTCTCCGGAACCGGTTTCGATTCCGGACCCAGATCCGCCGCCGGAGCTGCGCCTGAAGGATCGCCGCTCGGCTGGGGGTCAGTGGAATTCGATAGGTGCAGTTTTGAACCAGCCTGTTCCTCTGAAACCACCGGGGTGTTCTCCGTCGACGCCCGCATTACCGGCACCTGAACCGGAGGACATCCGCACGGAGCCACCGGGCTTCCCACCGTTTCCAAGCTCCCTTGGCGGAAAAGAATCTGCTGGTCCGGTTTGACTTCGTAAGTTCCGTTTCCAATCAGTTCTGCCACTACCACTGATGACGTGTTCCCTGGCATTGCGCTGACACAAGTGTTGCCGTGCGAGTCGGCGCTTATGCCCAAGTCAAACTCGCCCGGCCCGGGAAGGACAATTCTAAAATCTGGCGTTAGCACCGAATCGGAAGACTCTTGCAAGCGGTAATGAGTCTCCATCGCACCCTTGCTCATCCCCAGCATCAGATCCTGACCGCTCACCGAGGTAGTGACCGAAACCGTAGTCCCCGGACATACCCGCACTTCGCCGCCCCGCGCCAACCGCAGAACTGCCGTCTCCTCTGCAGCCGTAATGGATGATCCCGACGCCACCCGGCTGCCCGCTTCCACCAGAGTTCCCGAACTGCCAACCGCAACCGGGACCGCCGCAGGCTGGACGCCCGAACTAAGGGCCGGAACCGAAGCCGGCTTGGCCGTGGCGGCCTGGTCGGCGTGCAACCGTATTCGCAGACGGTTCCCCATCGCGTCCCATGTGTAAAGGACAGGCCCGGCAAGGTCCACCACGATCCTCACTATTGGAGGATCAACTTGGTTCTGGTCAACCCGTATGCCTTTGATCTGCTCATTGCGGAACGGAATACGCCTGCGGTTCGAAGCTAGCCTGGAGTTGGGAAGATCAACCACCAGCCGCAGCGGCCCTTCGACGGTCTGCAGCCTGGGCGTCAGTGGACGGCTGGAAACAATCTGCACGACCGGCCCGTTGTCTCCGGGGACGATCGTCACAGATTGCACGTCCGCTGTTGGCAGGCGCCGGGATCCGCTGTCCGCTTGCGCGGCAGCCTCCGCCGACACAAGTGCCACGGTGGTCAGAACCGCAACACAGCATTGGGCTCGGACGCTAAACACAGGTTTATCCAGAATGTTGGTGAACTTGCGATGAGAGTAGCACTACTTTAGGGGTTTATAAAGGGCAGGGATTGAGAGAATTGAGAGCAGTCAATCCTTCCACTGCTCACGAATCGAGCCGCATGCGCGCAACCAGATCGCGGAAGCGCGGTTCACCTCGCAGCCCATCGAGCCGGGGGTGCACCTTAAGCCACACCAGCGTTCCGTCGCGCTCGGCGTAGGCCTTCTCCAGCCAATCGAGAGCGCGGTCATTGTCCCCGATTACGGCGTAGTAGGAGGCGATGCCATAGGGCGAGACGAATTGCTTCTGCGCCAGCGCCTGCACTGACTCCAGGGTGGAGCGCGCATCGTCCTGCCGCCCGGCGCGCGCGTAGAGGATGGCCAGGCCAGACGAGGGCCGCGACCGGCCATCGGGGCCCGCAGTTCCCCGAACGAACTCTTCAATCGCTTCGTCGGCCCGCCCCAGGTGCTCCAGTGAGCGCGCGAGATCGGTGTGGGCCGCGCCAAAGGTCGGGTCCAGTTCGAGGCACTTGCGATAAGGCACCACGGAGCGATCGAAGCGGCGCGCGTAGAAAAGGGTATCGCCTACCACGGTGTAAGTGAGCAGATTAAGAGGATCGAGCTCGTGCGCCCGCTGGGCTTCGGCAATGGCTTCCTCGTGGCGCCCCATCCCCGACAGCAGCAGCGCATACCGGCTGCGTCCAAACGCATAGCCGGGATTGAGCTGCACCGCCCGTAAGGACTCGCGCTCGGCGGCCGGCCAATCCCAGTCGAAAAGACGATGAATCCAACCTAGGGACGTGTGGAGCTCCGCTAACGATTCATCGAGCGAGAGTCCCCGCTCGGCGGCTTTGCGCCCCAGCGAATAGCCTTCGCGCGGTGGGAGGATGTGGTGATTTGCCAGCATGACATAGCTGTCGGCGAGCCCGGCGTAGGCGGCCGCGTAGTTGGGATCGATCGCTAGCGCCTCCTCGTAACGCCGGATTGCCTCCTTCACCGATTCGCTGGTGAACCGGTTCCACAGAAACGATCCCTGTAGATAGGCCACGTGCGCCGCGGGATTGACCGCTCCCTTGGATCGTAGTCGCGCCCGTTCGTCGGGTGTCACTTGAATCCGAATCTCGTCGGCGATTGCGTGCGCGACTTCGCTCTGGAGCGCGAGGATGTCGCTGAGACCGCGCTCGTAGCTTTTCGCCCACAAGCTCCTATCGCTCGCGACGTCCACCAACTGCACTGTGATGCGGACTCGGTCGCCGACCCGCAGCGCCGAACCCTCGACCACACCATCCACACGCAGCTCACGCGCGATCTCTGACAATGGCGGATGGATCCCCTTGAACCGCATCGCCGAAGTCCGCGAGATGACCCGTAGCGCCGCGATCTGCGCCAGGTCGGCGATCAGGGCGTCGGTCATCCCGTCGGCAAAATATTCCTGCGCCGGGTCGCCCGAGCGATTCTCGAACGGCAGCACCACCAGCGATCGGATGCCCCTCCCCGGGCCAGACTCAAGAGCGTTGACTGAGGACGAAGCGGTCCGGGTGGGCAATCCCCGACCGTCGTCTGAGGATTCACCACGCAGCGCACGAAGCAGGGCTCCGGCGTCTGAAAAGCGGCGCAGCGGCGCCTTTTCGAGGCATCGTGAGACTACGGCCTCGAGCTCAGCCGAGAGGCCAGGACGCATAACCCGCAGGAGCGGCGCGGGTTCGTGCACAATCTGGTAGAGAAGCGAGAGCACGTCATCGGCAACGAAGGGACGCCTCCCCGTCGTCATCTCGAACAGGAGTGCGCCCAGCGCGTAGAGATCGGAGCTCGCGTCCACGCGACCGTCCCGTACTTGCTCGGGGGACATGTAGGGCACAGTGCCGACCAGTGCGGAGGGGCCGCTGATGGTGGCCGACTGTGTGACGTTCGCGGCTCCGGGCATAACGCGGGCCAGGCCGAAATCGAGTACCTTGGCGCGCCCACGCGGCGTGATGACGATATTCCCCGGCTTGAGGTCACGATGAACGATGCCCTTCTCGTGCGCCGCCTGGAGGCCCTCGGTGACATCGAGTGCAATGGCGCGGGCCCGAGTCTCGGGGAGGGGGCCGTTCGCCAGCGTGCGGGCTAGGGATTCGCCGGGCACGAACTCAAGCACCAGGAAATCGACGCCTCCGTCCGAGTCAAAATCAAACAGTGTCGCAATGTTGGGGTGGAGCAGGCGCGAAAGGGCGCGCGCTTCGAGCCGGAACCTATGCTTCGAATCCTCGTCATGAAGCGCATCCTGCTTCAGTACCTTGAGGGCCACGTCGCGCTCAAGTCGCGGATCCTCACCGCGGAACACCACTCCCATACCGCCTTCGCCCAGGCGTTCGACGATACGATATCGGCCGAGCGTTTGACCAATCATTGGCAGCTCCGGGATGGTGCGGGGGGACAATGTTCCCGAAGTCTATTCCGCAGGCCAGAGCCGGGCAAGCCGGCGGGCGGGCGGCGTGATCGGAAGCGTGGCGAAACGGGTGGGCTCAGAGACTACGCTTCCGCCAGAAACTCGTACTCGTCAATTACCGCCGCGACCGGCACCTTGGAATCCGCCAGCCCGGGTTCGACACGTACGACCTTTCCCTTACAGCGTACCCGAATACTCTCGGTCAGGGTGATCTCCGGCGGAAGGGTCAGAGTGAACTCAATATCCGAGCCGGTCGCCAGCGGCGCTTCCAGATAGAAGCAGATGCCGCGGGCGCTGACGTCGCGCGTCTGCGCCGACATCTCCGGACCCGTATTTCCGTTGTAATTCACCGACACCGGCAGCCGTAGCGCAAACCTGCGAGTTGCCCGCTTTTCCGCTTGCTGAACTTCGACCACCATGGGGGAGTCTCCTAAACCCCTGTAAGGATGAGACCTGGCGGCCCACATGTCAAGTCGAACTTAGGACAGGGGGTACGGGTCCGGTCGGCCAATCCCACCCGCTCTAATCCGACCGAAAGCTCCGCCATTGCGAGCGGCGCAGCCGCCGAGGAACCGGCTTTTCGCCGGCATTGCCACGACTCCCGCCACTTTTGATACCCTGAAGTCCATACCCATGGTCTTCGTCCTCGACAATTACGACTCCTTCACCTATAACCTGGTCCAATACTTAGGTGAATTAGGCGCAAACGTGATTGTCCGCCGGAACGACCAGGTCACAGTCGGCGAAGTCGAGGCGATGCACCCCGACCGCATTGTTATCTCCCCCGGCCCCTGCACTCCGCAAGACGCCGGCATCAGCATTGACCTTTTTCGCCATTTCACCGGCCAACTGCCAATCCTCGGTGTCTGCCTCGGCCACCAAGCCTTGGGCGCCGCCTTCGGAGGCAAAGTGATCCGCGCCCCCCACCTGATGCACGGCAAAACCAGCCAGGTCACCCACGACAATCGGACGATCTTCAAGAGTCTGGAGTCCCCGTTCACGGCGACCCGTTATCACTCATTAATTGTTCAGGAGAAGGACTTACCGGACGGCCTCGAAGTCAGCGCCTGGACCACGGAGCCAGACGGATCGAAAACAATCATGGGGCTCAGGCACAAGAAGTTTCCGGTGGAAGGAGTCCAGTTTCATCCAGAGAGCGTGCTGACGGGAGAGGGAAAGAAACTAATTGCAAATTTCCTCGAAGTCAGTGGTCAGTGACCAGTGGGCCGTGGTCAGTCTTCGCAACCTACCCTTAAGTGAACCCAGCAACCCGTTGAGAATTCGACCCGCTTCTTCCGTGCGCTTGAGCAGGCTCGTGCTACGTTCCGGCGAAAAATATCCAAGATTTCTGGCAATGAAAATTTGTGTTTCCACCTCGAGCAGCGACCCGCGAGCGTGACCGAGGAACTGTTTGAACTCTCCGGTAAATTGCCTCTCCTGTCCCTCAGCTATGTTACTCAGGACCGAAACCGCAGCCCGTCGAAGCTGAGAGGTCAATCCGAAGCGCTCACTGTCTGGAAAACTCTGACTGGCGCGGTAGGTTTCCGTGACCAGTTCAATCGCCTTCTGCCAGGCGATTAGATCACGATAAGATCGAGCCGGAAAAGAAACGAGACGTTCGCTCATCGGACAAATATGCAGGTGTCTATGTCAGCAAGTCTGTGACGGATGTCACAAACCTTTCAATTACTCGAGCCCAAATTGGGAAAACCACGATCGCCGACCGAAAAAACTGACCACTAGCCACTTCCTTTCCTCGCTACCTCCACTGCCCGTAACACCGCCTTCGCCTTGTTGAGCGATTCCTGATATTCGCTCGCCGGATCCGAATCCGCCACAATCCCCGCTCCCGCCTGCAAGGACGCCTTCTTGCCCTGCATTAGCATGGTCCGGATGGCGATGCAAGAATCCAGGTTCCCGGCAAAATCGGCGTACAGCACCGAGCCGCCATAAATTGCCCGCCGCGTCGGCTCCAACTCTTCGATGATTTGCATGGCGCGAACTTTGGGCGCGCCGCTCAAAGTTCCAGCGGGGAAACATGCGGCGAACGCATCCAGCGCATGCAGTTCAGGACGCAGCCTCCCCTCCAGTGCTGACACAATGTGCATCACATGCGAATAGCGCTCCACGTACATCAGGTCTTTCACTTTTACCGACCCATACTCGCTCACCCGCCCCAGATCGTTGCGTCCCAGGTCCACCAGCATGACGTGCTCGGCGCGTTCCTTCTCGTCGCTCAACATTTTTTCCTGCAGTCGCTGGTCTTCAGCTTCGTCGCGCCCCCGTGGATGCGTCCCTGCAATCGGCCGGTATTCCAGCTTTCGCCCGGTCACCCGCACCAGCATCTCCGGCGACGAGCCCAACACATGGGTGTCGCCCATGTGCAGAAAATACATGTAGGGCGAAGGATTCACCGCCCGCAGCGCGCGATAGATATCAAACGGCGCAACCTGAGGCGTGAAGTCCAGCCGCTGCGACATCACCACCTGAAAAATGTCCCCCGCCTTGATGTACTCCTTTGCCCGCTCCACCGATTCCTCAAACTTCTTGCGCGCGGTTCGCGAATGCACTTTAAGCTTCCCCAACGGCTTCGCAGAACGCTTCTGCCAGTTGCGCGGGCTCAACCTGGAAGCGAGTTTCTTTTCGAGGACGGCAATGTCGCGGACCGCGCGGTCGTAAGCCTTTCGCGGACTCTCCGCCGAAACGTCCGCCGCCGCAATGATATGAATCTGATGATGCAGGTGGTCAAATGCCAGCAGCCGGTCAAAAAACATCAGCACGCAATCGGGAAGCTGGAGATCGTCTTTGGTGTCGTCGCCAATGTTCTCGAGCTGGCGGACAATGTCGTACGAGCAAAATCCCACGGCGCCCGCGGTAAACGGAGGCATTCCCGGCACCACGGCAGGCCGATGCCGCTGCAAAAGCTCTTTTGCGATCTGGAAGACATTCCCCTGCCGAACCTCGCGCTTCTTTCTTTCTTCAATCAAGATCTCTTGGCCCTGCGCGCGCAGCTGCATATACGGACGCGCGCCCAGAAAAGTGTACCGTCCAATCTGCTCTCCGCGCTCGACGGACTCCAGCAGAAACGCATGCTTCTCTCCGCGCGAAATCGCGAGAAAAGCAGAGACTGGCGTGAGCAAATCCGCCATCACGGACTTCACCACTGGCACCAGTGTGGACTCGCGCGTGAGGCGGGAGAATTCTTTGTAGTCAGGACAAATCATTCGATCAGGGAAACGGATTCAACATTATAGGGGAGGACGAATTAAAGGATTTTCTTCCCAAACGCCGAAAGCGCCAACTCCACCGCCAGATCAGCCGTGCGGTTGTGCTCGTCAATCACCGGATTCACTTCCACAATTTCGAAGCTTACCATCCGCCCATGGTCGGCGATGATTTCCATCGCCAGATGCGCCTCGCGGTAAGTCGCGCCGCCGCGCACTGGAGTTCCCACCCCGGGCGCGTCCTCGGGATCAATCCAATCCATGTCGAGCGACACGTGATAGCCTGCCGTCCCGCGACCTGCCGCGCGCAACGCTTCTTCCATCACCGTACGCATGCCGCGTTCGTCAATGTCGCGCATGGTAAAGACTTCAATCCCGGCGCGGCGCACGTTGGCTTTTTCGATAGCGTCAATATCGCGAACTCCCACCAGCACACAGTTTTCCGGCGCGACTTTCGGCGAGAAATTGAAAATGTTGGCCAGTTCAGCCGGCCCCAGCCCCATGATCGCCGCCAGCGGCATCCCGTGCACGTTGCCGCTGGGAGAACTTTCCGGCGTATTAATGTCGGTATGCGCGTCAATCCAGATCAGCCCGATTTTCTGGTTTTGCCGGCGATAAAACTCCGCCACGCCCGCAACCGTCCCCGCCCCCACCGAGTGATCTCCCCCCAGCACCAAGGGGACTTTCCCCGCCTCCAAAGTCTTCACCACCAATTCCGCGTGCTTGGTACAGGTCGCAGTGATTTCCTTCAAGTACTTCGCGTGTCGATCGCCTTCCTTCTTCTGCTCCGGCATGGCGACGGCGATGTTCCCCGCATCTTCGACCACATGCCCCAGTTCTTCCAGACGAGCCTGCAGCCCAGCCACCCGCACCGCTGAAGGCCCCATGTCCACACCCCGCCGAGACTGCCCGAGATCGAGAGGCACACCGATGACGCGAATTTTCTTTGGCGCAATGCTGGTATCGGATGTGATATGCGCGGTCATGGGTTGATAAATTGAATCATTGAATCATCGGATCATTGAATCATTAAAAATCTCGGCTCACGGGGTCAAATGATTCAATCCCCCGATGATTCAATGATTCAATTCCTACGGATACAGCCGGTGCAGCGTTCTCGCAAACGGAATCGTCTCCCTAACATGCTCCAACCCGCAAACCCACGCCACCACGCGCTCAATCCCCATTCCGAAGCCGCCATGCGGCACTCCGCCATACTTGCGCAAATCGAGATACCACTTGAACGATTCCTCCGGCAAGCCATGCTCCCGAATCCGCGCAAGCAGCAGATCGTATGAAGCCATGCGCTGTGAGCCGCCGATGATTTCGCCGTAACCCTCCGGCGCCAGCACGTCCATACATAGGGCCAAATCAGGGCGTTGCGGGTCGGGTTCCATGTAAAACGCTTTCACCTTCGCCGGATAACGATGCACGATCACCGGCTTGTCAAATTGCGCGGAGAGATAAGTTTCATCGGGCGATCCAAAATCTCCGCCATATTCAAATTTGT
>WNFC01002202.1_pt1 | contig 20922 bp, 17 predicted proteins | sample 5400541 | NCBI WGS metagenome assembly WNFC01 (sample SAMN13153342, study PRJNA577476) | soil metagenome | isolation source: 120 cm saprolite under Douglas fir tree site 2 hole 2 replicate 1 | place: USA:California | collected 2015-04-18
AGTGGTTTCGTGCTTCGATTGAGCGATTAGCACCTCAATAGGACCGGAGCCTGCGGGAACCGGGGCTGTATCAGCAAGTTACGCGGATTAAACAGTTTAGGGGCGTAGCTCAGTGGTAGAGCAGCGGCCTTTTAAGCCACTCTGCGCTCCATGCCCCGACACGACTTCATGTGCCAACACACGCCAATTCAATAAGATGCGAACGAACCAAGTTGCCGCGATGCGCCTGGTTGCGCCCAGAATTGCCAACCCAACTGACACCAGAACTGACACCGGATTTTGCCGCAGCAATCTCTCCTTGAAACTACGCGGCACCGATGGCTATCGGAGTCGCGCTTCGAAACCCCAAAGGACACTTATCGGGCTATGCATTCGAATTAAACTTTGCTGCACGGATGGTAAGCCAGCAATTTCTCTAAACAGCCGATGGAATAGGCATTTCCGAGATGTCTTGGCGTACGAGCAAGAAAACAATTCTCGCCAGCACTACATGGATGTCAGCGGCGTTAAAAATCCCAAATCAAAAATGGAATTTCATCGAGAATTGAAGTTGGCGAGCCGGGCTAGCCGAGTTGGCGTGGCCGAAAAACGTGAGGTCTGTACGCCGACGAAGTTCTTGAAATTGACCCGATTGAAGACATTGAATGCATCAATGCCGACTTCTAACCATCGCCCGTGGCCTTCGCGACGTCCTTCACCCAGGTTGGAGAGACGGCCGCTCGCATGTTTTTCAGCAGGTCGTGCTCCGCCGTCTTTACTTTCATTTTTTGCAAACGTAATGCGCTTTGAGAGATGGAAGTCGACACTGGCGTAACCCGGCCCCGCTCCCGTATTTCGGCTAATTCCGAGTGGCCGATCGTTTGGCACGGTGTCACCGTTGTTGTCGAAGCCGGTCGTTATATTGTATGGGATACCTGAATTCATGCTGACAATCGTGCCGGCCCTGAAGTCCCAGGGCAAATGACAGATACTGATAAGGTTGAATCGATGACGGCGATCGTAGTCGGATCGCCCGTATTCGGGGCGCAGGTCATAGGTATTCGCGGGAAAGAAAACATCCCGCGCGCATCGTCCATGGATTTTGAAAACGTGTACTGCCCGAGAAGGTCGAATCTGTTTCTCAGGGTCGTCTGCAAAGAGAAGGTCAGACTATGACTGCGGGACCTCCCGGACGATTCGAATTGATCGATGTCAATGAAAGAAGGATCAGGAAGTACTCCGCTTCCCGGTAGCGGAGCATTGGTGTTCCGAGTGCGATAAAGCTTTTGTCCTCGCACCATGGTGTAATCAACAGCCAAGAAGTTCTTGCCTACCAAGCTTACGTTCGATACCCAAACTGGCCTGGGTCAAGTAAGGAGTACGGATATCCGTAGCGATCCGCAATACGCTGGGAGGCGGCGGCGGTGCCGGATCATAAGGGATTGGGTAACCCGGATTCTTAACGACAATCTGGTGGCCCTGCGCTCCATCATGAAGCAATGCCTGCTGCTGCATGATTTCCGGCTGACGGTCGTAAAAAATGCCGAATCCACCGCGTATCACGGTTTGTCCACTATGAGGGGAATAAGCGAAGGCGACCCGCGGCGCGAAATTGTTGTAATCGGACAAATTTGATTGCCACTCGTGGCGCAGTCCAAGAGAAAGGGAGAGGTTCTGCCGTACCTGGATCTCATCCTGAATAAACGAGTAGTACTCGCGTTGTGTGAGTGAGACCTGGGGATTCCCCTGGTTCATCGTGAAGAGTTCGGGCTGGCCTGAGGAGTATGCGGTCAAACTAGGAAATGTGAAGGTGCCTCCGGAGTTGGAGGCATCAGTGGTTTGAAAAGAGCGAGGCCGTGCCCCGGCACCAAACCGTAAAGTATGTTTTCCTCTGCTAAGAGTGGCTGCATCCTGGATTGTGAATGCTCCTTCCTGCTGGCGCAGACTCATCTGTGCGCCGCCGGAACTAAACGCGCCCAGAACTAGAATTGCCAGTTGGTTCGAGCGAGTGGTGATTCGCTGAGGCTCATCTTTGAAAGCGAAGCGCAGCTCGTTCAAAAAAGTGGCCGAGATGAAAGCCCTCGAAAACCTTCACTTCATTTTCGTGAATGGAGAAGTCCGTTGCGTGCTCGGCAAGATTGAACCCGCCCACTCCCTGATTCTGCTGCGACTTATTCTTAAATTTGTAACTCAACGTCAGAGAATGCGCCGGTGTCAGATCAAAATCGAGACGTCCGAAAAGACGGGTGTTGTGCTCAGGAATGGGAACGTTTTCCACTACCGAGCCGGCGGGAGTGCGGGCGTGGACCGTGGCACTTTCATCGCTGGTGTAATAGCGCCCCGCCACAAGAAATCGAACCTTTTTTCCGAGCGGGCCATCGAGCTCCGTCTCAATGATCTCTCGTTGCAACGGCGGCCGCACACGGGACAAAGCATTGCGTGCATCCAGCGCGGAATTCCGCAGCAAGAATGTGAGATTGCCATGATAGTCGCGGCGAGAGCCCTTCCTGGTAATCACTTCGATGCGTCCCCGTCCCGGCCGTCCAAACTCGGCCGAGTACGGGCTATTGTTTACATATACTCTTCGGATGCTCGTCAGTGGCACCTCCAGCGCGCTGGATTCTACTCCGTCAACGATGATCTTGGGCCCCAGAGTGCCGGCGGCCGCTGGGTCCAAAAAGATAGAAGGCACTGCCAGCGGATCACCTTCTTTTGCAGGTAGATTCTCAAGCCAATTGCGATCCAGTTCGATAACATCGATGTCTTGTCCCGCGGTCGGCATGGATTCACTGTTTGCCGAAACGGTCACGCTATCCGCAGAACCGGCAATTTGCAGAGGGACGCGGATTGGACTTTCCTTGCGTTCTCCGACCTTGACCGACACCTCCGCCGATTTAAAGCCCTGCACATTGACGATGAGTAGGTAATCGCCAAAAGCGACACGGTCAAACCGGAATTGGCTTTCTTCGTCGGAACTCGTGGAAAATTCCTGACCGGTTATCTGGTTTCGGAGTCGCACATCAGCTCCGATCATGTACTCTCCCGTGGCATCTTCCACCGTTCCGCTGAGCGCTCCCGTGTTCTGTCCCCATGCAGGGTCAGCGAGAAGGCAAGAGAAGAGAATCGCCATGGCTCTGGAAATGATCTTGGCGATGATTCCGCCAGTTCCTTCAGCAAACCGTCTGCAAGGCAATGGCACCCGGCGCAGTTGTCCGTGCATGGCTGCGATCATTCGAGAGAATTTGTCCCATTCGCCAGAGTTAAGATAGCTTCCTTCTGAATGGCCAGTTGCAGGCTGTAAAGATGAGCGTACTTGCCTTGAAGAGAGAGAAGCCCGTGGTGGGGTCCTTCTTCGACGATGCGCCCTATGTCCAGGACAATGATGCGGTCCGCAAGGCGGACAGTCGTTAGACGATGCGCAATGAGCAGGGTCGTGCGTCCCTGGGCAGCACGCTCCAGTGCATCGATAACGGTCCGTTCGGAGGCCGCATCAAGCCCACTGGTAGGTTCATCCAGGATCAAGATGGGGGAAGCTCTGAGAACCGCCCTCGCAATGGCGATGCGCTGCTTCTGGCCGCCGGAAAGTGTGGCGCCACCCTCGGCGACCAAGGTTTCATAACCGTCTGGAAGACGGTCAATGAACTCGGCGGCATTCGCTACGACTGCCGCCGCGACAATCTCCTTATCGCTGGCGTCTGGACGCCCGAAAGCGATGTTTTCGCGGATTGTCCCGCTGAAGAGCAGGGAGTCCTGCAAAACGAGACTGATCTGCGCGCGCAAGGACTGAACGGAAAAGTTTCGAATGTCTTCGCCGTCAATCAAGAGCGCGCCGCTGCTGGGATCATAGAGCCGTGGAACCAGGCTTATGAGAGTGCTTTTGCCCGCCCCGGTGGCCCCTACAATCGCGACTTTTTCACCGGGAGCTATACGCAGGTTGATACGGGAAAGCACGGGCTGCCCGGATTGGTATTCGAACGAAACATCGCGGAACTCGATTTCTCCCTTAAGCCGCGGCACTTCTCGAGCTCCCTGCCGGTCGGTTACTTCGGAACGCACGCTCAGGATGTCCGCGATTCGCTCGGCACCGACAGTGGCTTTACTCGTGACGTAGGAGAGCCGCGCCAGGGCTTTCATCGGGCTGTAGAGGTTCGTTACGTAAGCAAAAAAGACGACCATGTCGCCAGTCGTGAGATGTCCTTGCATCACGTGCGTGGCGCCAAACCACATCACTAAGGCGAGACCTGCGGCGGCGAACACGTCGACGAGCGGAGCCACGCGCGCCTGATAGCGGACACCTTCGAGATAGGATCGCAGGCTGCTTTCACTCTGCGCTTGAAAGCGATCGTTTTGCTGCTCCTCTTGGGCCAATCCCTGAACAATTCGAATGGATGCAAGCGTCTCCTGGGCCAAAGAAGCCAACAGTCCTGTGCTCATACGTGCTTGACGCGCGGCGACTTTGATGCGATGCGTGTAGCGGAAGACCGTCCAAAATAAGAGGGGCGCCACGGCTAGAGCAACAAAAGCAAATTGCCAATTTAGCCAGAACATCAAGATGAGCATGCCGATCAAGAGAAATGCGTTACTGCCGAGAACAATCAAGCCGTTGGAAATCAGGTCCTGAATCGCCTGAATATCAGAGGTTAGACGAGTAATAAGATCCCCTCGGCGCTGAGTGTCATGAAAACGCAGGGAAAGCTGCTGCATATGCGCAAAGAGCCGGCAGCGCAAGTCGAAGACAAAACGCTGTCCGACGATACCTAGTGTGCGTGTGTACCAGTAGGTGAGAAGGCCGGTGCTCAATGCGATCAAGATTGTCGCTGCACAAGCGCCGTATAGGATGTGCATGCGGCTGAGAGTAGTGTTATCAAGCCAGACGCTTAAAAAAGGCACACGCGTGGACCGATGAGAAAGTACGCGGTCAATGACGACCTTGAGAGGCCAGGGACGGAAAACGGTTAAAGAAGCATCCACGACCATGGCCAGCACTGCCCACCACAGTTGTTTGCGGAAGGGACGAAGCAGAGGCAAGAAATGCGGCAGCCATTGGTTGGTACTTTTTCCGGCTTGGCGCTTTCGAATGTTGTTATTCATGACTGCCTTTTGTCATTTCGCGCGATCCGCCCGTCCAAGAGAGTTCGATGTCGCCTCGTCCATTTTTCAATTTCATGAATTTGGCGCTGCCGCTTGAAATCTTCATTAGCTCGCTGAGCACTCGTTCTGCCGCTTTGCCAGCTAGCACTTTAGGTTGGTAGTTCGCGCGCGGGTCGCGATTCTTGACATAGAGCGGGTAAACATTCACGACTGTTTTGTTATCTTCAAATCGAACCCCGACTAAGAGCCCTTCGGCGCGGCTATTGCCCGATCCGAACGCAAAATTTCCGACACTGTAGAAGATGGGACACCCGCGATAAATTTCGAAGGGCTGTACGATGTGAGGGTGATGACCGACCACTGCATCCACTCCGCAATCCACAGCGAAGTGTGCCTTCGCCCGGTCCCCGGATGACGGCTCTCGCTCGTAGGGCACGCCCCAGTGGAAGGTGACCACGATGCGATCCGCGTGTTCACGAAGCCCTCGAATGTCGGCTTCGAGAGCTTCGGGGGGATCCATCGCGCTGCCAGGCAAATCCACCGTTGCAGCCGTACGGCGATTCCAGTAGTAAGCAAGCAGGCCGATTCGCGTCGCGCCCGCTTGAAGGACAACGGGTTTATGTGCTGTTCGCTCGTTTGTTCCCGCGCCCAGTGCGAACACGTTGGCGTTCGAGAGTGCATCAAGGGTCTCTAGAATCCCCGATCGGCCGCAATCCATGAGATGATTATTCGCAAGCGTGACGACATTAATTCCTGCACGGCTCAGCGAACTGGCGAGGCTCATATCCACCCGATATGAATAATTACGTTGCTGCTTTCGGGCCTTCTCAGCAAAGGGACCTTCCAAATTGCCCAGCACGATGGGTGCCCTCTGCAAGAGCGGCAACACGCCGTCAAACGGATAATCCGGGCCAAATTCGGTAACTGCTTTCTTGGCGCGCCCGCCTAACATGATGTCCCCTGCGACGATGACCGATGGTGGAGGTTCGCCGAGAGCGGAAATTTGTCCTTCTAAATCTCTTCGGGAAAGCAAATCTGCTGGGCCAGGAATTTCATCAATGGAGACATGCTTAAGCAAAGCTTGCAGAGCCAATGGAGGTAAAGTCAGAAAGTCATTCTTGCTGGATAGAACTGCGTTTGTGCCGTTCAGCATTGCGTCTCGCTCTCTCTTTCTATCCGTGATTCGACTTCATCGCATTGAGCGGCTGGTCAATCTGCGTGTCCAGGAACAATTCGCCGCGCCTGCCATGGCGGAAGCTCGGCGCGGGCTGTATCCCCCGCTTGCCGAAGACTTCCAGAATGGTTTTCTGGTTTTGACTCCGGTTCAGTTGTTCGTCAGCCAGAAGCAGCGATGTCAGTCCGACATCAAAGTTGTTCCGTGCCTGCCGGACGTTAGCCACTGACGTTTCTTCCCATCGAGGTGTGAGCCTTCCCATCAGGAGCAGACCTTTTAGAACCAGCAGATCGGTCTTGCGGATTCCGTCGGGCTCCATTGCAGACATTTGCGTGCGAAGATCCCAAAGCGCCGCGCCCCAGATTGTGCCATTGGCATGCACATCGGCCCGCGGCCCAGTGTCATAGTCCGCCATGGTTTTGCGGGAGGTCAGACTGCGAGCATGAATCTCGTGATCGTCATGACGGCGGTGCAAAATCCAAATATGGGGTGTACCCAGCATTGTGGCTGCCCAATAGTCACAGGTGCCTTCGTCCATGGCAGTTTTGCGGTTGTTCTGCTGATCCGCGGGACGCAAGTTGTTTGCGCGAAAATCCGCGGTATGACGGGTGATATGGTGTCCGTATTCGTGATAGATGATTCCTGCGTTGTGCGAGGCGTTGGCACGATAGCGCCCGCCCGCCGCCTCGACAAGCGCGCCATGCTCCAGCAACTGCCAGCCGGGTCCCAGGTGAATCTCGCCAGCTGGGGGTATGGGATTGTGCTCTGGCATTTCGTAGCGTCTGCTGGGCAAGCGGTAGTGGCCTCCCTGGAAAGGTAACCAGTGGTTGCGGCCTCTCACGCCATCGCGAATGCCGTCTTCTTCTGTAGCGGCATGGTGGGCAGTTACTACGGCTGTGACCAGGGGCAATGGTGCAGAGCCCAATTCGGCGAGTAAATCGTGGACATAAGCCGCGATGCGGTCGACGTGGAAATACGTGTTGACTTCGCCGAAGCGTGACGCCTGAATGTAGCGCCACCGGAAATCTGGCTCTGCAATTCTCGCCTTGTCGATGCGACCACCACCGCGGCCGGGCTCAAATAAGAAGTCACCCGCAGTGTCCGGCCGCGCGTCACCGAGAGGGACCGCACGCTCAGACTTTGTTACCGGATCTCGCTCATAGACCGCGCCACCGTTCCGCACGCAGACGAAACGTCCCGATAAACCGCCAGCATCTCTTGCGCTGACATCGAGATGATGCAAGGATTCGACGCTCGCAGTCAGATTCCCGTATAGGCTGCGGGCGGAATCATCAGTCCAAAGATAGACACGGCCCTTTCTCACGTGTTGAGGATCTCCTCTCGACTTCCAACTGTTACAAGAAGGCTGCCAGCACGTTTAGAGACAGTTTCCTGCAGACAGGCATTCAATGCGCCAGACTGCAACTCACCGGCAGTAAGACACGGCAGCTGTGTGGCTGATTGCGCCTCTTTCATGCCCAGTGGACTCATGGAAACCACTCCGCTAATCGCCAGCGGTTCGATGGCCCAGTTGCGTAGAACCGCAACACCTCCGGCTGCTGCGAGAGGATCGCCCGCTGCAAAAATCCATGCGTCCACGCTGGCCGCGAAGCCGTGGTCCTGCAGTAAGGCTGCGGTTTCGCGCTGTAGCAGTCCATCTGCGATCTCGACGACCACCCAAGAAGCGCCCTGTGCGGCCGCACGGGAGATGAGCAGATCGTATAGATGCAGCAGTTCATCCAACGTGGAGAGATACGTTGACGGAAATCCGCCGTCAACAAAATCCAGTGCTATACACGCACCAGCGTCGAGCATATTCCAGGTATCTTTGCCGGTAGCGGTGCCGGTCAGTTTGATGCCTGCGACCAGAAGCCCTTGCTTCCGTAATCCCTTGATGAGGCTCATGACCGTGTGTGTTTTACCAGCATCCATGGAGGTGCCGCAGACCACGACAATATTTGGATGGTTGGGCTGAGGTACTGGGGCCAAGGCGAAGTCTCGAAGACTAAGGGGAGATCCGGTGATGCCGCCGAGGGCGCCCAACAGGCGAAGCCTGCTGGGTTCAGCTGCTTTTGCGTGCTTGCTTTCCACTAAACCGCAGAGACCGCCCATGGAGAGCAAGTCGCAGGAATCTCCATTCGCGCGTGCGTAGCCTTCGAACTGCAGGGTTGCGTAGCGGTTTCCAAACACCACCGCGAGAAGGTCTCCTTCATGGAGGTTGCACCTTCGGCCGTTCGCCAGTTCGAGAGTCGCGTTCTTGCCGATTTTCTCGAGCTTCGCAAGCACGATGTCACCAGCTTGCGGAGACACTGGGCAAGGCAGCAGAGTGGCCATACTCGCTCGTGGAACCCAGCGCAGCGCATAAGAAACTCGCATGTTCGCCTTCATCTCATCTGTAAGAAAAATGCTCATGAATGAATTCTCCAGAAAAATAAGTGCCGCTGTCCTTGTAGGACCTCCAACAGTCACTGGTATTAATGGCAACCGGTTGGCCAAAGGGCGGGCGGCGTAAGTCGTTCAAATTGCACTTTTAAGCCGCCGCCCTGGGGCTGCACTTGGAATGCCTTAACCCATCCGTGTGTTGATACGACACGAGCCTTGATGCTGGGCACACTCAGAACTTGAGCGGTGTTTGGCATAGTTCGAGAAAGCACGCGTTGTTAGACCAAACCGGCCGCTGCGGTCCCTGAACCCCTGACGTTCCGCCAGATTGATGACTACTTATCCGCTCAGAAGCGGTACCTTAGGCCCACAAATGCCCCATCGCGTTTATAGTCGTTGACCTCGCCCACGACTCCGGGGTCATTGGGACGGTTGGAGTTTTCGAAAATGTAGCTATACCCGGTCGTGAACTGGAGCCTGTCATTTAGATGTGAAACGAACGCGACCTGGAAAGTATTGCGATTATCGGTCCGACCGTTGTGGAACACGTCGAACGGCTCTTTCGACAAGAAATTCCTGTGCCGACGCTCATAGCCGAACTCGATATAGCTTTTTTCGCGAATTCCGAGCTTCGTGTTGGCTCGGAAACGCTGCTCGTGGTGACGACGGTCCACGAATTGTACTGTCCGGATATTCAGATCGGTGGTATTCCCGTCGTTGTTGAAGTCAACACCGAAATCGGGCTCGTTCAGAATCATTACTTCCTGCACGCGAGGACTGTCTACGAGCGCGTAGTCGAAGTTGCCCTCCATCCTCCACCAATTGGTTAGCCCAAAATCGAGTCCGCCACCCATGTGGGGTTCGTTGCGATCATGCCCGATAAATGGCGCTTGGTTACGACGCTGCAGATAACCGGCGCGTCCTAGCAGAGCAGCTCTCCCGCCAGCCAGGCGGTACCGGTAATCGACCGTGATATCCCATTCGCTGTAGACGTCGGGCTTATACACGCGCTCGCTCGGCAAAACCGAACTGGTGTAATTCGTCGCGTCCGCCAGATAGTTTCTATAGAAGTAGCTCGGAGTGTACTCAAACTTGACACGCGCTCTGCCGTTCCGCGAAGTGTTCTGCTCCGCGGCTGCCTCAATATTAAAGTGCCGCCGCCTGGGATTGAGGAAGTACATGTCGTAATTGACGCCCGCTTGCAAGCCGAGTTTTCGACCACCGAAGCCCGGTCCCTCAGCGAGGAACTTCACCGAAGGCGTAAAGATATAATCGTGCACGCTGTTCATGTCCTTGAACCGGCCGCTGATCTGCTCGTCGGGTCCCGCCGTCTGCAACTTGGTTTTTTGCCCATCTGAAAGCAGGAAGGTGTTGCTGTCGTAACGACCTTTGCCTTCCACCTTGATCGCTGCCTTCCATGATTTCTGCGCCTTCTCCGGCTTCTTTCCAGGAGAGTCCTTGGCAATGGCACTGGGGCTAATTGACGCGAGTAACGCGCCCATCGCTACAAGCGACCCTGTCAGAGAATTGAAATTCCTCATTGTGTTTTCTCCTGAAGAACTTGCAGCTCCATGAGCCCGATCTCCACTGAGACCAGTTAGCGTACGAAGAACGACCTCTTCATCCTGTTTCCTTCGCTAACGAACGCTTTTCTCAGGTTTGCAGTTCTAGTACCTAGCGATGTAGGGCAATCGCCGCTCCAAATGACCCCACGCGGTAAGTCTTTAATTTTCAATGCTCAACGCCAATTAGTTCTCCGAGGCAGTGGGTGCCAGCTATACAAGGGTGGGTGGGGTCAACTCGTATTTCGGGTCGGCCAAGTCTTGGATTTCCTAGGAGTCCACAAGGCAACAGTCGGCCATTAGAAAACGAAAGGTAGCGTACCGAGAGTTTCTCAACGCCTCAGGTGAGTTGGAGAGACACACCCACAAAAATTGGGAGGGCTGAAATTACAGCACTTATTCCCCTCCATGCTTGGTGATGAAACTGCCTTATAGATTCCAGGACTTTAATAAGAACTCGGTGGCGCGCGAGAAGATCTTCTCCGCTTGCTCGTCCCCGGCCGGAAACATGAATTCGAAACTTGAGCAGAGGTACCTTAGCCATGCTATTTAAAAGCGGAGACGTTCCCGAACGGTGCTGCGTAAACACCGCACAGTTTGAGGAGACGTCGCCGAGTAATTTTCTGAGTTCATCGCTTGGCCAAGATCACGAGGTTCCGGGTCGATCGCAGGTGCTGCGCGCAAGCAGTCCTCATGCACGGCCCGATTTTGATGGCACAAGGAGCCCGCGAAAGCCAGGTGCGTTCGAATTCCCTGAGATTCCTCCGCAAGACGACACAACAATCATAATCTCGGTAATCGAAGGCCCCTCGAAGGGTTTGATGTACCAATTGAGTAAGTTATGTATCACGATGGGGCGAATTGGCGGCGGTGCAGATTTCGAGTTCGATGAGCCGGAAGCATCCGACGTGCATTGCGTCATAGCAGCACGTCAGGCTGGGATACGGCTGTATGTCGCGCCTTCTGTGAACAACATATACGTCAACGATCAACGAATTTGGACCGTCGAACTAGGCCATATGTCTACGTTTCGGGTTGGATCGTCTCTACTGCTGGTCAGCGTCCTTCCAAACCAACCCGCCGACATCAAAAAAGAGCAAGGGTGACGAGAAATAAGCGAAGCGAAGTGAGACGGATGAGGAGGTTCATGGAGGCGTTGTTGAGCAATGTGTGGTTTGGGCACGCGAAGTAGGGGGCGGGACGAATCATGCTGCATGTAGTCGCTACAATACCATTTGACGCCCCGCGATTCCTACTCCGTGTCGCGAGACGGGGGACATCGATCACCTCATCTCTGCGAACGGCAGCAAGGTCGGCCGAAGTAGTCCCTTGGAGGGTCGTGAAAGAGAAGATCATGGTTCGAATTTGGATTCTTCGCGTCAGCCTCGCCTTCGCCGTCATCGTCGTAGGAAAGGCCCCGGAGGCGCGTGCGGCGGAAGGGGCGTCGGTACAGCAGAGCATCGCCGAGGAACAGGTAGCTCTCCGCCATCGACACTATTCGCAGGCAAGTCGAACACTGGAGGACGCCCTCAAGCGTTTTCCGGGCAATCTCCAACTGCGGCTTGAACTAGGCAGGGTTTACGTCTATCAACGCCAGGACTCGCGGGCTATGAAGATTTTTCGCGCCATTCTGCGGGATGACCCATCCAACCGGCAAGCAAATCTCGAACTGGCCCGCGTGCTGAGTTACGACGGGAAGTACGAGAGCGCGAATCAGTTCTTCCGTGAACTGCTAGCAACAAATCCGAACGACGAAGCGGCTGCCATCGGACTGGTCCGAAACCTGCTATTTCAGAAAAAGAAAGATGATGCGCGCCGCGAAGTGGAACAGGCACTTGGTCGTCATCCGAACAGCCTTCGCCTTCAGGAGTACCGGGACGACCTGCAGAAGAACCAGTTGCCGCTCGCGGCCTCCAGTGAGGGAAACGCGCTGAACCGGCTGCAGGCGGACGCAAATTATTTCAGCGATACAGCCGGGAATCGCGCCACGCGCGCGGGACAGCGATTTGATCTTCAGCTTGGACGCAATTTCACAAACAGTTTTCGCCTCGATGAAAAATCCCTGTGGGTCAGCCAGGGGCCAAAGGCAAACATCTTTACCGTCAATGATGAAGGTCGAGTGCGAGTTGCACGCTGGTTTTTTATTGGGGGTGGGGGCGGGATCGTTCGATTTGCTGACCATTCGAATCGGACTCTTTACGGCGGAACGTTGATTCTTCATCCTTTCAAGAGGTTTTGGCTGCAAGGAGGTTTCTCGCGGATACCGATCACTCCCACTTTCCAGTCGGCTCAGATCGATTTGCTGGCGAAGGGTTGGTGGAGCAGACTGGACTGGCAGTCGCGCTCGTGGCACGTCAGTGCTGATTTCTCCAAACAACATTACTCGGATTCAAACCGCACTCAACGGGAAGATGCGGAGATAGTGCGTTGGATCGGAAACCCGCACTTTGCCGTGGGGCTGGGATATCAATACGCACATAGCTCATTCACGCAGACCCTCTCGAACGGCTACTTCAATCCCAATCAATATCACAGGCACCTTGCACTCGGAGGTTTCCGCTTCGCGATTGGCAAGATCTACCACGGCGAATACCTCGGGCAGTACGGCACCGAAACTGTTAACCAGAATCCCCATGATTTCGCCTGGGAGGCCACCGCGAAGAACCGCTTCGTATTAGGGAAGCTGGAACTGGGCGCGGACTATTCTTACTTTCACCTGGCACAGAGCACAGGAGCGTTTCGAGCACAAGTAGGGCGGGTGAGCGTTGCGTATCGTTTCTAGGTGATCCGATGCAGCAGTTCAAGAAATCTCGGGTAAACAGCGGATCAGATCGGAGATGAGTATGGATAAACGGCTCAAAGTACTCGTCGTCGACGATGACAAGTCCATTTGCCGATGGCTGAATGCCGTATTAACTGCAGAAGGCTACGAGTGCCTTGCAGCCCGAAGTGTTGAAGATGCCGAACCTCTCCTTCATGAAGGCCCCATCGATCTGGCCCTTCTGGATATTTATATTGGACAAGCCAACGGTCTTGAATTCCTCAAAAAACTGAGAGCTTTGCAGCCGGAATGCAAGTGTGTGGTGATGACGGCGCACGCCAGTGTCGAAACAGTTGCGCGCTCGGTAGCTGGAGGAGCACTCGAATATCTGAGCAAACCTCTACTGATCGATGAGTTGCTCGCGTTGTTGCGAAAGTTGACAGGGCCGCGGCAGACACCCAGTCCGGCGCAGAAAGACAGCACTGCTCCCGAGTCGGCGATTATCGGACGAAGCTCGAAGATGCTGGAAGTTTATCGAGCCGTCGCGCGGGTCGCGCCCAGCACGGCCAGTGTGCTCATTACCGGTGCAAGCGGGTCGGGCAAGGAACTTGTAGCGCAGGCCATTCATGCGCACAGCGCCCGTACCGAGATGCCTTTCACTGCCATCAACTGCGGCTCCTTTCCCGAAACCATTTTGGAGAGCGAGCTCTTTGGACATGAGAAGGGCGCGTTCACCGGCGCGGATATCAGCCGCAGCGGCTTGTTTGAAGCAACCAATGGCGGCACGATGTTCCTGGACGAGATATCGGAAACCAGCCTGAGCTTTCAAGTGAAATTACTTCGCGTTTTGCAGGAACAGAAGGTTCGACGCTTGGGCTCGAATACCTTCCTTCCTATCGATGTGCGGATCGTTGCTGCGACAAACAAGGATTTGAGCGGACTGATCCGGGCAGGACGATTTCGCGAAGACCTTTATTATCGGCTCAGCGTTGTGACGATTCAACTTCCTTCGCTCGAAGAGCGGGCGGAAGACATTCCGCTCCTCGTGCAGCATTTTCTGGAGCGTTTCAATCAGCGCAACCAACGCCATGTAAATATCAGCGAAGAGGCGATCAAACTGCTGGCTTCCATGAGCTGGCCGGGCAATGTCCGTGAGCTCGAAAACCTGATCGAGCGGCTAGCTATCTTTGCCGCCACGGACGAAATCTCTGCCAAGGAAGTGGAATGCGCGCGGGCTCGCCGAAGCGAGACAACCTCGGCGCCAGAAAATTCGACAGCTTCGTTACCGGGGAAGCTGCAGGAAATGGAGCGCCAGGAAATTCTCCGTGTTTTGCGGGAATCGGGTGGCAACAAGTCTCTTGCGGCACGAAAGCTCGGGATTGAACGCAAGACGTTATATGAAAAGGCGCGCCGTCTTGCAATCGACCTGCAATCGAAAGAAACATGAACGAATCGCCAACAGGCCGTTCGAATCAAAAGCATCTCCAGACAAAGCGCTGGCTGCTTTTGAACGTATTGCTTTTGGCAGTGGTTGGCCTGCTCAGCCTCAGTTATCCGGTGGAAGAACTCAGTCGCCGCGCAGGAGACATGTATTTTCGCCTACGAGGGAGTCAGAGCACTTCGCCCAATGTCGCGCTGGTACTGATTGATGACGCAAGTCTGGAACGGTATGGGCGATGGCCGTGGAAACGGTCCTTGCTGGCGCAAGTGGTGAGGGCTGCCAGCGCCGAGCACCCAAAAGCGCTTGGCCTGGACATCTTACTCTCGGAAACCGAAGACGAAACAAACGATCGCCAATTGGCAAAAGCGCTGAAAGACGCGGGAAACACGGTTCTCGTTGCGAAGATCAGCAATTCCACGCAGGGACGACTTTGGGTCGAACCGTTGCCGCTATTCGCGCAGAACGCTGTCGGGGTCGGACACGCACAAGCTGCTTTGGGGCCTGACAGCATTTGCCGGAGCGTCCCCGTGCGGGAGCTGTCTCTGGAAGGGCCGCGTTGGGCGTTTGCGTTGGAAGTTGCGCGCGTTGCTCGTGGAACTACCTTTGAATACAACGGCCGCGAATTGCGAATCGGGGAGCAGAAAATACCCACAGTCGGGACGTCCTCTCACGCTCACGCCGTGGTAGCCGGGGTCGAATCCGAATCGCTCCGTTTCCTTTCCATTGATTATCGCGGACAGATTGCTCCGGGTGAGACGTCGCCCCCGTTTTTCGCAGTCTCCGTCGTGGATTTGCTTGATGGGAAAGCCGGCGGCCAACTGCAAGGGAAGGTGGTGCTGATCGGATTCGGCTCGACGGAGATTGGGGACCGCATACCCACCCCGGTGAGCGACAAGCTTCCGATGCCTGGTGTTGAAATCCACGCAAATCTTATCGATGCCATTCTTGACGGAAGGAGCTTGCGCCCTCTAAATGGATCGCTAAACCTGCTGGTTTTGTGCGCGTTTAGTCTCAGTTCGACGTGGGTAGTACTGCGTTGGGCGGTTTGGAGGGGCTTGGTCGCGCTCGCGGCACTGCTTACAGTTGGTCTTGCAGCGAGCTATTTTGTTTTTGCCTGGGTGCATATCCTTGTCGGCCTTGGACCATTCTTGTGCGTGGCGCTGCTGGCCGGTCCGCTAGCGCAGTTGCAAAACCTGGTCCTCGTGGATCGAGGCCTGACTCAGGGGCTTCGGCAACTGCAAGTTGCTCTCAAAACCGCCGAACTCACAAAGAAAGATAGCTTGCCTGCTGCCTTGCGTGCAGAGTTTCGTCGTACAGCCGGAGACCTGCACTGGAAGGTGAGTCTGCTTCGGCAATTGCAAGCCGAGCTGAGTTCGTTGTACGCGTTTGATGAAACCCTGCTTGAAGCAATGCAAGAGGGCTTGGCCGTTTTCTCCTTCGATGGCCGAGTGATATTTCGAAATCCGCAGTGGCAAAGTTTTTGTGAAAAGCAAGGGTGGGACGCGGCGGCAGGCCTCGATAATTTCGCTGCGGCACTCCGCGAACCTGTCTGGCGCGATTTGCGCAAATCACTCACGGCCCCCCAGGTCTGGCTCGACTCGGACGTGTATCTCGGCGAGGGCCTCTGGCGCATGCGGGCCGTAAGACTCAAAAGCACGTCACCCTCTGACGCATCGGACTTGATCATGGTCGTGGTGACGGATCAGACAGCCCGGTTGGAACGAGACCGCGCCCGTGCGGAGGCGCTCGGATTCGTCACTCATGAACTCCGTACTCCGCTTGTCTCGATTCAAGGCTTTGCTGAGTATCTCCTCCGCTATTCGAAGGAGCGAGCCAGCAGCGAAGCTGCTGCGACTATTTTCCAGGAGTCGGGCCGTTTGGTGGCCATGATCAATACTTATCTCGATGTGCTTCGACTCGAGGCGGGAGCCCGCCCCATGGGCCAAGAGACTTTCCAGGTCGGCGAAACCGTCAAACAAGTTGCGCGAGTCATTCAACCGATTGCACAAGCTTCTGAGATCAAGGTCAGGACGGAAATTGCTAAAGATTTGCCGGCTCTTCAGGGTGATCCGCACCTCATCGAGGGGGCCTTGCTCAATCTCGTGAGCAACGCCATCAAGTACAGCATGCGGGGGAGCGAAGTGAAACTGCGCGCCGAGCTCGATGGCAATGGCGAAGGAGTTGTGCTGGAAGTATGGAACCCAGGGCCGGCAATTCCACCAGGGGAGCTCGCGCGTCTCTTCGAGCCGTTTTATCGAAGAAATGAACAGGAAGAAACAACGCGAGGGTGGGGACTTGGATTGGCTTTTGTCAAACGGATTGCCGAACAACACGGAGGAAAAGCCGAGGCGTGGAGCGAATGTGGGTCAGGGACATCTTTTCGAATCCATCTGCCAGTGACTCGACTCATTCTTAGTGAAGTGCATCAATGAAATACACAGCCGTTCGTTCCACTTATTTTTTTCTCCTCTTTTTCTGGATATCTGCCGGTATGGCAGCGGCCCAAGAACAACCACCCAGTTCAACGCCCGCGACGGCTGCGATCGCTGGAGCTTCAATCGCCGAATGGAAGGGCAATATTCGTCTGAACCTGCCAGGCCAGTCGCCTTCGAATCCCTTGCGCGGAGAGCAGCTTCCGCCAGGCACAATTCTTGACACAGGCAGCGGCAGATTGCTTCTTCGCCTGAGCGACGGCAGTGAGGTGCTGGTCCGGGCGCACACGAGATTGCAGCTGCAGCAACCTTCTTTGACGGATCCGAGTTACTTTCAATTGCTTCTGGGACGAATCCGCGCGCTTATCAACAAGCGCACTGGCGGTGCCGTGCCGTTCGAACTGGGAACGCCCAGCGCCGTTATTGCAGTTCGCGGGACCCAGTTCGACGTGGAAGTCAATCCGCGCAACGTCACGGAAGTAGACGTGGTGGACGGACTTGTCGAAGTCTATGCACGGAACGCCATCGGAGGATCAGTTCTTCTGGAACCCGGATTCTCGACTCGGGTCGGAATGGACTCGGGCCCAGAGCAACCGGAACCGACCAATGAAATGCGTCCCGAAGTGGAGAGGCCTGAACCCGGTCAAAACGGAATAAGTGGAAAGTCGGAGTTAGAGGGTGAATTCGAGCAAGCAGAAGTAGATCGCGAAGGCGATAGGGGAGAGTCTGCAGAGTCTGCAGAGATTACGGAAATGACAGAGGTGCAAGAGATCTCTGAGCAGACCGCGGTAGCAGTAGAGGCCGACGCCAATCCAGGTTCGGAACCGCAATAAATTCTGCTGGTTCGACTGGCGCAGCTTTGCTGCCTGGTCCTCAGTCCACTAGGTGAACCCGACCTCACCTTCAGTGCCCCCGCCAAACTTCTGCGCTCTGTTACGCAGATCATCAGTGCAAGTCCAGCCAGACAAGCGAGTTAGACTAACCCAAATGTGTGTTGAACCCACGCACATCAAGGGATTCTGTCAGCATCTAACTCATTACAACTAAACAGCTTATTGATTTATTGGTTTGGTGCGCCCTTTGCTTTATCTGAGTGGGTACTGAGCTAGGTACACGAGAGTGTCTTTGGAGGCGCTATGACAGCACGCAGGATGATCCTACTTACTTTGGCGTTTCTCCTACCTTGCGGATTCCTGATTTTGCTGACGAGGTCTGTTCTCAGATCAAGTCTGGGAGAAAGGTTTCTGAAAGGAACCACAACAGTGAGAAAACTAGCATTTCTTGTCTTAGCAGTCCTTGCGGTTGCCGCGCTGGCTGCAGGTTGCGGGGGCGGAACGCAGCCCACGCAGTCACTGGCTCCCCGATCACTCAGTTTGTCGATCCGGGATAACCCGCCGACAGGACTGTCGGTATTGTCCTCGGGGACGGAGGTGAAGGCACCTCCGGAAGTTACTCGCTCACCATCGGGAACAACGTAGTGCTGCGCGGGTTGCTCTTCAAGACCGCAGGCGACCCAATCTTGGTGGCGAAAAAGGTCCGCAAGCGGTAAGCGGATGACGGAGCTGAGAGGGGTCGTCTCCAGAGCGACGATCCCCTCAGAATCCGTCAAGTGGAATTCGCCGGAAACACTAAATCCGACTACGGGCATAAATGAGATAACGAATAAATTAAAAATGTAGCGAAAGCGATTGTCGAATCTAAAGATCAGAACAGAGAGGCATTAATATGAAACGCCTAATAGTCAGTATTGGCGGACTCCTCGCGGTTATGTATCTCAGTGCAATGCCTCCGACTACCCAGCGCACAAAAGCGCCGGCATCGCAGCACAGTCTCGCGGCGTCGACGTCCAAGAGTGAGTCTGCCAAAGCCAGACCGAAAAGTCCGGCCGAACGGCTAGCTCAGAATAAGGTGCTTTCGAACAGACTCAGCGCGATTCTCGAGCAGCAAAATCCGCGAGTTACGGATATGCAGATGGCGTCCCAAGGATTCGGGTCCCTCTGCCAGTTGGTCACTGCAGTTCACATCTCGCATAACCTGGGCATTCCTTTCGACCAATTGAAGACCGCGGTTCTGACGAACGGGAGCCTTGGCAAGGCAATTCCGACGATCAAACCGAACGCGGATACCAAAGCCGAATTATGGAAAGCTGCGGTGCAGTCTGCCGACGACCTCCATGACTCTTATTGGGCCATAGCCCAGTCCTCTTCAAGGTCAATGTGAATCTGTTTGATGTCAGCGGGAATGGAGGCGCGGTGGCATTGCGTCGAGGGAGCCACCAAAGCTGCGTGGATGTCCGTGCGGCGGTTACAAACGACCAAGGGAAATTTGTTTTGTTCCGAGGCGACTTCGATGTCCTCTTTTAGAGCGCCAGTCCCCTCGCTCTCTGGGGACCAGACTGTGGCAGGAAATTTGTGAATCGCGCGGCCCAGCGCGCAACTCCCAATGCTATCGAAAATTCCGCTGTATTGCCTGTACGTGGCCGGCAAAGCTGTAAGTAACTTCATGCGAGCAGCCGAGATTACTTCCAGGTGTAGAAAGACGGGAAGGGAATTACTCCTCTTCTGTGCCCGTGGTTGTTTCTGCGGGTTGGGAGTCGGGTTCTTTCTATTTCTTCGGCTGGGGGCTCCAGCGACGCGTGAACTTACCGGTTACATGGTTGGACTTTTCCTGATGGCGGGGCTCAAGCTTGGTTTTTCCTTGTGGGTGATTCGTGGGCTCGCCTTCCCGCTCATTCGTCACATCAGGCATTCGAACTCTCCGACGCCAAGGGCTTAAACAGACTTGGGAACTTACCTAGAGCAAGACCCAAGGAAGCAGCGATCACAACCTTGAGTTCGACGGCTGACACAGTGGATCCAATTAATGGCTGTTCGGATCCTACTAGGAATTGGCGGGACCGACGGGACTCGAACCCGAGACCTCCTGCGTGACAGCTAGGCGTTCCAACGAAATCACTCGAAATTTACCGGCCGTGAAGTCTTCCTGCCCCTACTTCTGACTCCACACGACGGGGCACAAGAAAGATGCTGGGTTCGATCCCAGCCACCCCAGTTTTTGTATCAGGCTGATTTGGTTGAACTTGGCTTTGCACTTGTGCGATTTCGACCGCAATTAGGCCCGATTTTGCGCCCAAGTTGCGCCCAACTTTTTCAATTCGGGACCGACACCGGACACCGAGTTGAAGCGCGACGGAAACTGACTGCCAGACAGAGCGTCGAGAAAGGAATGCTGTGGGAACGGAAACCATCTTGACGGAATACGCAAGAAGCCCGATCGCTATGACCAAACAGGAAGCGGCGCAGATGCTTGGCGTCAGCCTTCGATCAATTCGGAAAGAAGCGACGCGAGAAAGCTGGCACTAAGAGCGTTGCGATTAAGCTTTACGGCAAACGGAAACAGCAGGTCCTTGAGGGCAAAAAGCTGCCGGAAAATTTCCGCAAACCATCTGTCAAATTCAGTCAACTGCTTGACAACGCGCTCGCCTATTCCAAAAGGAACAAGCGGTCTTACAAGACAGACATTCCTCGTGCTGCCAGTCTAAAGGATTGGTTCGGTTCGCATCCGGCAGAAGAGCTGACACCAAAAGAAATTGAGAATGTTCTCGCGCGGGTGGCGGATAAGGAGAAGTGGGCGCCCTCGACTTTTAATCACTATCGGTCCCTAATGTCCCTGTGCTACCGCCTGGGAATCCTGAACCGGAAGGTGACTTCAAATCCAGCGCGTTCTGTTACCCATCGCCGCGAGGATAATAATCGCGTTCGCTTTCTCACGGAAGAAGAGGAAAAGAAGCTCCGAAACGTCATCGAAGGTAAGTGGTCCTTGCATGTCCCGAGTTGGATCTGGCGATCAATACCGGTTTGCGGAAGGGCAGTCAATACAGCCTGACGTGGGACATGGTAGACTTTAGAGGTCGGATGTTGAACATCCCGCGGACGAAGAACGAAGAACCCATACACGTTCTCTTAAACGATGCTGCCGTAGCCGCCCTCAGGGTTGTGCACGCACGGGGCGATGGGAAAGGGCGTGTGTTCCAGTCGGAAAAAACCGGAGCGCCGCTTGAGAATGGGCGGCATTGGTTTGACGACGCGGTGATTGAAGCT
>WNFC01002204.1_pt1 | contig 20913 bp, 31 predicted proteins | sample 5400541 | NCBI WGS metagenome assembly WNFC01 (sample SAMN13153342, study PRJNA577476) | soil metagenome | isolation source: 120 cm saprolite under Douglas fir tree site 2 hole 2 replicate 1 | place: USA:California | collected 2015-04-18
TTTTTCAGAACTCACAACGCGCTGGCGCCAAAAACGTTCAGATCACAATCACACCGGACGGCTTTTCTATCGCCGACGATGGCCACGGACTTCTAGGCGGCATCAATGGCTTCCACACGTTACTCAAACTCGCGGAATCGGCCTTCGATAATCCGACCGTTGAGGATCAGGACCCGATGGGCGTAGGCATCGTCAGCCTCATGACCCATGACAAAGTTGAAGAAATCACTTTCAGCTCAGGCAAACTGCAACTGACTGTAGATTCGGCCAGGTGGTGGAACGATAAAAACTACTACTCCACTTGGTTCGAACGCCTCCGGAAAGTGGGAAAGGCCGTCACCGGACTCTCGATCTACGTTCGCTGCAAGGCTGAACTTATCACCGAATTGCGCAAGGCACTCGAACCCAAAGACCGAAAGCCGATCTTTTCCGACAGCATCTTCGATCTCTCCAGCCCCGCCCAGGGATACGAAGGTATTCTCACCATTACTCTCGACGGCAAACCAGTGCGCACTTCGCTCCCTGCCTGGGCCCGCTTCGACGACGCCCTGATTACCACAACCTACAAGGGCGCCACACTGACGATCGGCTACGACTCCAGCTCGCACAGTACGAGATCCAGCCTGCGCTGGTATGGCCAACTCATTCTCGTAAAGACGCCACACAACCGCTTCAAGTTCCACCTCGACGTAACGAGCGGCAGGCCCGTCAACCCGCTGTCGCCGACCCGCGCCGGCCTCATCCAGGATGCTGCGTATCACGAACTACTCGCTTTCGTAAAAGACCAGATCTTTTCGTTTGTCCTCAATCCGGCAAACCGGACAAAGATCAATTCAGCCCATGTCGAAGAATGCTTCACCATCGACGCTCTCCGCGCTGTCGAAGAATGCCCTTACATTACCACCCGATCAATACTCCCGATCAACAATCCATCCTCCATCGACGACTGCGAACCCGTCGGCAACGTTGAACTCTTCACCTACGAGGAAGCTCCACTCCTGTTGGACCAGGCAGTCATTATTCTGCAAGACAACCAAACCCAAACGGCCGAATACGGAATCTCTTCATTCGCGCCCTTGCTCAAGAACCCTCACACGCTCCGACACGGCGACACTCGCCGCCTCCGGGTCGGCCGGCTCTGGTGGAAGCCCGGAAAGAAATCGAAAACCCCGTGGTTTTTCAAACCCGGAGAATTCGGGATCTCATTCGTACAGGATGAACAACCGAAACGCTGGAAACCCGTTACCGAAACGCCGGTATTTACCTTCAACGATACCGGCTCCTACAGCGTAGAAGACGTAGACTTCACCGTAGGCACACTCGATCCAATGGCGTTCCTTAACGATCAAGTATGGGTCGCTTACTCTCCCTCGGATGACACTGATCACGAAGTACAAGAAGGGTACTTCCGCGAGTCAGTCGACGCGCTTATCCGCTCGCTTATCGGCAAATGCGTCCCGCGCGATTTCAAACTGTGGGACTTGAGAGAATTCGTAAAAGACAGCAAGGCTGTCAGAACAATTACTTACCATTATCCGAAAGGCACGTTCGCCCGCAACGCGCCAGCCAACGGCCGCCACCCGATCCCGACTGCAATCACAGTCCACAGCTCGGACAAGCGAAGCGTGCGCCTTAAACTTTATTAGGAAGGGCTCTATGACGGAATTCAGAGAACCGGTCTTCTACGTTCCAGGAACCACTACGATCATCGACAACGCCGTCGACCGTGCCGGCGTTCTAGTCGGCCACTACAGCGGAGAAACCCTCGAACAGATACGATTACGCCATCCCGGCGTCGCCCTCGGCTAATGGGACGACGTATATGCAGAAACCGAAGCCTCTTGCAAAACAGAACCTGTTGAAATCAAGGAAGACGAATTTCTGAAGGCACTCAACGTACTGCCACCAGTAAGGTGGACCCAACGGATCGACTCGGAATCCTTCAAAATATCAGAACGTCTTTATGGCTCAATCACAGCTATCTACGCGCGCGTAGGAGATCGCTTCTACACCTTCTCAGACAACATCACCCTCCCACACGACGACGTAATCTCCCGTATAAAAACAAAGTTTCCAGCAACGTGAGAAGTGAGATAAGCGAAAAACTAATGAGGGCGGTCACTCCCAAAATAACGTGCGGCACGCAAGCGACAACGATCCATGAAACGAGTAGTGTATCTACCAGAAGGCAGACAGGTCTCGCTCTCGACCTACGTCGGAGCCTGGAAAAGAGCTCTCGCAGCACCACCCAAGACGCTATTCGATAACGGGTTTAATTGGTACCCCGAAAGCCGCGAGGAAATTCTTAGAGAATTTCGACGCGGACTGCATGATCGAATTAACAGACGCATTGACGGCTTCCCGGGAACACTTCGTCCCGCGCGACTTCCCCAGGGGCGAAAATGGACCTACCAATGGCAAATAGAAACCTACCGCGCAGCACAACAACTCAATCGGCCACGCCTCATAATTGACTGGCTCCCACCCTGGCTCAAGTCACGATATCGCCATCGTCTAAGAGAAAACATCGCAATCTGAAGTCAGGCTTACAATAAACGTCGCAATGCTTTGATTGATTACCTACTTCAAGAAACATGGCCACACCGATCGCGCTTCCCACCTCCCGCATTCCCCGCGCCACCGCCCTTCACGAGGCAGTTACCGGGATCATCAAGCTGACTCCCGAGCGAGCCTTGGAATTACTAGAACTCATGCGCGAAATAACCGCTAGAGCCCGTTACTCTTCCAAAGCCTTCAAAATCTCAAGCTTTGAACCAAACGCGCTTTACGTGCCTTCCTACACTCTGATCAAACGTCCCGCATCAGGGGACTTCCTGGTACTTGAAAACGACTTCCACGTCACCAGTATCACTCCTGTAAAAGTCATCCACGCCGACGTCATGCCCTTTTTCGTCACTTGGGAAGCCTACGACGTGAACGAAAGATTCAAACTCACCACGGCCGAACTCGACTGTGAAGTCTTAAAGGCAATCGCTCGCGGTCACATCCTTGCTCCGGATTCAACGAGCCACACAATCAAAAACTCAACGCGGCTATCAAGCGGCATCTTTAACATGACCAAGGACTGGCCCACCATTCACTAAGACCCTCACTTTCTTCTCCCGTTTTCTAACTAAAATCTCAAACGCTACACGCCAACACTCGCTTTTTGGTAGTGGGCTAAATGTGTGTTGCTGAATCAATTTCGTGGCATGGAATTTGACGGAAGTGGCACGGGAGTCGGTTGCAACACCTCGCGTTCTGGAACCTCGACGATGAACAAACGTCGCCAGAACTCTCTGTCTTTCCGATCCGGTCCCACGAATGTAACCATAGCAAGGTACCCGCCCCGGTCGAGTATCACGCCAACACACAGATGAGAACTCTCAGAGGGCTCCATCCAGAAATCTCGCTTGCCCTCATTCTCATATTCATACTCGTCCAACAAGTTCGTGACAATATCCGTAGAAAGCGGACTCTTGGCATCAGCATCGGCGAACCATCGAACTAATGACCCGACTGGCACAGTTGCAGGAACGCGACGAATAAGGAGACTGCAACTGTGCTCGAGAGCCTCGCTTCGATCCGTAAACGCCGGTTCACCTCGCTTTCTTCGCCTTGCCAACACACGCCGTGTACTCTTGTTTGTGAGCGTAACATCGAAGTAAACGAGGAAACGCTCGTCTGTCTGCGGAATTATCCTAACACCCAGTTCGATGTCTACAGCGGGCTTGCTTTCACGCCGAAGAACAAACCTTCTAAGTGCCCAGAGCGCGCCAATTGATATGGCTAGCACTTCAGCGCAGTTCTTCACCGCCTCTGAAATTGAGAGCACAGTGTCTCGCATAGCTCAGAACGTCATCTCATTTCACTATCGAGCGTAGAGTGTTGAGATACCCGCGCGCGCCACTCCATCAGCTATTTGTTCGGCGTGACGCGTCATCGGTCTTCGAAGCCGATTTTGTTCAGCGACGGGTTCAAAGGTTCAAAGCGATCCATTCGTAGCCGAACATACTCGCACCCGCGCCTACGTCAGCCCCGCCAGGCGAATGTCCATGCTGGTGACATTGCGGATCGCTTCTCGAATCAGGTGCGCATAGAACCATTCGTTCTTAGGTTGTGGCTCGTAAAGGTAACGCCTCTTATCAAACGTATTTTTGGCCGCGATGAGAGAACGGTCGAAGTCTGTGAATTTGACGGCTTCGGGGTTAATCACGTCGAGGTTCGATAGAACAGGATGTGAGCAAATTCGCTTGAATGCGTCACGGATGAAAGTCTTCGTTTGCGGCTTTAGGGCATCAAACAGCTTTTTCCAGTCGTGCCCTCCTGGTGGCGCGATGTCCGTGTCCAGTACATATAGGCATTTCAGGTATAGCTCAACCGCGAAGGAGTCCACGAGCAACTTCGGCGCGGAGCATCCCCACTCTTCGCCACGCGCTTGTTGTTCTAAAAGACGTGATGCCTCCGAGTAATGCTCAGCCAGCTGGTAGATCTTCCGGTGGTCAAGTGTCGTTTTCGCCCGTTTCACTTTTTGGCACCGGCAGACACTCCGTAAACCGCACCGAAACTTCGTTATCCCCGAAGCATCTTTAACGCGGCCTGCTTCTTCTCGTAGCCCGTCATCGGCGTGTATATTGATTGCTGCTCCACCGCGTAAACCACATTCACGAGCCCGACAACAGGCTTCGGCAGCCTCTTTTCGAGGTAGGACTGAAGCACGCTGAGGGCAAATTGCACCCATTGTTTTCCGAACTGCTGGTTGAGCTCCTGAACAGTGAAATCTATTTGCCCGCCAGGGTCAGCCGGCACCGACGCCCCGATCTTTTCCTCGTCCGTAGCGACCTTCACGACATACAGAGCCAACGCCCCGCCTGCGATCAACAGCAGAGCTTTTAACCAGTCGTCGCCCCTCTTTTTCGCCATGATACTTACTCCTAACGCAGTTCCGCCCATTAATATTCTCACCTGTAGCAATTCCCGCGTGACTGGGAAAGCAAGAAAATTAACGGGCGAAGATTTCTCACGTCATCGGCCTGCTACAGCCGCCGCATGAACAGAGATTCTATCACATAAGTTTCACCGGTGGAACGGTTTCTCTCACGCACAACGCAGTGAATGTTTGGGCGACATACTGGTTGTTAACCAGAATTGGTCCGTTTATAGCACTTCGAGGGTCAAATTAAATCAGACTTCTGAGTTAGCAGCCATTGAGTTGCAAAAGCGACCGCCAACGAATCAAAAGGAGTGTCAGTGCTCCTTGTGTCACTGGTACGTCAATGACATCATTAAATATTATGACCGCCGATGAACGAATCGCTCTTATTTGCGTAAAGATGGAACGCGCAAAAAAGCATTTCGGTGATTTAGAAATCGCGAGGAATCGATTCATTAACAGCAATCCTTGTGAGTTGAATTTCAAGCCAGATACGAAGCCAGGCCATGAGGGCCTGAATCTTTGGTTTATGACGAGAATCGATCCTATTCCGAGCGAAGTCAGCGTCCTGGCCGGAGAAGCCATTCACAATATTAGGTCTGCCTTGGATCATTTGGCCTGTCAGCTTGTCCGTGTTTATGGCGGTACCGTCTCCGGCCAGACCTCTTTCCCGATATTTAGGAGCACTCAAATTGACGAACCAACGTTCGCACGAAAAGTAGAGGGAATGTCCCAAGTGGCTAAAGATAAGATTAGAACCATCGAACCGTTTAAGAATGGCAAAGGGCACGATCTCTGGGTACTTCATGAATTGGATATTGCCGACAAGCATCATGGTCTACTAACCACACTCTTCAAAGTCGATAGCGTGAGTGTCCAGTTCAAGAATGAATTCGGGGACCGTCTGTGGGTGCAACGCTCCTCTGTTCCGCGTTTCGCCCTTCCAGACTTCGGCGACGCCTTAGAAGTCGGTAAGCCAATCTTTACTTGCGAACCAGGCGCAGAGCACGAGAGCTATTTTGCTTTTGATATCGCAATCGATCAGCCCAACGTGGTGCCGCGTAAGCGAATCATCTGGGCGGTTAAGCACCTCATTGATAAGGTTGACGGATTGATCAGCGAGTTCAAACCCATGATGGCTTGATTATCATTCCATCGAGTCATTCCAACTCTTCCTACGGATTTGGCTTGTTCTTCGCTTCGTTCGATTATTGTGCCTATTGGCAGCTGTTTCGCGGTACCGCGCTCCCAGTCGGGCTCAAATATGTCGCGATCGAGTGACCTTCCAACCAATTGACCCAAGCATGATTCTCGCACTTGCATGACCAGGTTTTGAAACCTGTTCAGTGATTTGCCGAAATCCCTTTGCTCGATATAAATCGGGCATAAGATTTTCATTCCCGCAGCAACACAGATTTAGCCCACTACCCGCTTTTTCTAACCAACACGGCACACAAATTGCCGATTACTATGCTCAGGGAAAGAGCCTGTTCCTGTCTTTGGGCCAGTGAGCCTCAGCAAAAGAGCCTATGACCGAGCCGTTAACAAACCAGGATGATGAACACCAAAGGATCGACACCGCCGATTCCGAAATCACGGATCAGCTCTCACTCTTTCCAAATCATCGCCTCCATTCCGTTCCCAGACAGCCCGTCCCGTCAAAACGAAGACCGATCAGACTCCCACGCTCTATCCTCGTAATCCGTCCGAACGAGCAGCTTCACCATTACCTCAGCCGCGTTGCCAACGCAGCCATGAGCGCCGCCACCAAATCATACGGATCGGCCACACTCGCCGCGCTTCGACTCGGGACTTCGGACAGTGAAGACCCCGAGCCCACAACACCAGCTCAAACTGCTCGACCAAAACTCGCCCTGGCAGTCTCCTTGCAACAAAATCAATAGGCCTCCGAGCTGTTAGCCATACTTAAAGGTGTGGTCATTCGGCAACACCCGCCACGCTCGGGGCGCCCACCTCGCCAAAACAAAGCGGGCAGCATACCTACGAGCTGTTCTAAAGAACGGAGAGGCGGCGAAACAGGTACCATCAGGGCTGAAGATGTATCGTTGGCGCCTGGCCGGCAAACTCCAACAGCGAGCCCGACGTAATGGGAGACGCCCTCGAAGAAATTCAGGAACTCGCCAGCTATACCGTCGAGTTGCTTGCCCCTCCGAAGAGATAGGAAATCAGTGATGACAGTAGCAACCGACCTGACCAACCACGCAAAGACCGAAGCGCCAATGCCGCCAACCAAGCTCGACGCGGCTACGGCGCTAATTTCCCTCCGAGGCTTTATCGGTAAGAGCCAGCTACACGCAATCGACCAGGGATGCTGGGGCGAAGAACGTCAATACTTCTATGACAAGCTCGTCCAGATGGCTGGCATAGTCACAACAATGCCTGAGACTTACGAGCAGGATGGATTAGGCGACAACGCAATCGCGCACCTCCACTACTTCAGGGGTTCGTGCGACTGGTACATCACCGAACAAGACAGCGAGCCGGACGGGCAACACCAGGCCTACGGACTCGCAAATCTTGGATATGGCGGAGAGATTGGCTACATCTCAATCGTCGAACTTATAGAACTCGACGTGGAGCTTGACCTGCACTTCACGCCCTGTACGCTTGCCGAGATCAAAGCACGCGAAGAATGAACAGGACTCCGGACCTTTCCTTCCTCGCCTTATCCCGTAAACAAAGCGGCCAGTAAGAACACTGATCGACTTCAAAAGCGAAGCGAACAGCAGGTACTACTCTGCACACAGCTAAGCAGCTAAGCACGTACTTCTGTCTTTCCACTAAAACACCGAAACGGTACAAGAATGAGAAAACGCAAACGCCCACAAACAGTACTACGTCGCGGTCTGGTGACTTCAAGCACTTCGCCCGTACCCACCGGCCGTCTTTTTAAGAAATGCCCTAAATGCAGCGCCGAGCTCCAGGCAACTGTACCTTTTTACCTATCGGAAGTTCAGGTAGACAAAGACGGCTTCATTACCGACTACGCTCCCGCATACGCCGATACCAAAGATTGCATCAACCTCGACGAGCCCGATCTAACCCAGATCTATTGCGCAAACGATCACCCTTTCGTCCCGCCAACTTCCAAGAAGGCAAAACCACGCAAGCAATCTAAACGCAGTACCAAACAAGCGCGAAAGAAGTAAACATGGAAAACTCACTGCCGCCAATCGCCTTATCGCGCAAAGGACAAGTCAACCCAGAAGACCTCGAAGTGATTCGCCAGCGGCTACACGGCAACAACATGGCGATCAAGTATCTCGGAAGATTTCTGCGTTACGCCAATTCACTTCTCAGCACAAGCGAAAGACTTTGCAAATCACCGCACGACGTGCCCCTTGCTGAAGTGAGCTATGGAAAATGCACCTTCGTTTTCTCACGTCTGCACCAGCAAGAACCAGCGAGCGTCTAAAGATGCTAGCGAACCAATTTACTGTCTACGCCCGACACGAACCGACCACCGATAGTGTCGCTATTCAATATCTTGACGCGAGGACACTGGCAACCTGCAAAGACGTAGTGGTCTATCACGACCGGCACTGCCGGAGCTTCTTCGCAACCTTCCCCTGGCATTACTACAAGTCCAAGCCCACAAGACAAAATCGCTACGTAATACTCAACTGCTTTCGCTATCGCCTCATCTGGGTCTAATCCCAACACGCACGAAAAAAAAACAACAAGCGGCAGACAAACACGGACATTCTAAAAAGCGCGATGCCTGATTATATTTGTCCAGATTGCGGCGGACTAATTACCTGTCTGTCCTGCATCGAAATACACGCCGGCCAGCTTCCCCAGGGGCCAGCTTTCGTCAATCAGTTCTACGACCCCGACTGGTATCGCAACGACTACCTGAACCAGCCCAAGTCCGACCACAACGAGGAACTGAAAGGAACCGAAGACTCCGACAACGAAGAGCTTGAGACCATCGGTGTAAACGAATCGTTATCATTCGACCTTTCTCATTTCACCGACGCGCTCGAACTACACCAACAACACAGAGCGGACTCTGAACCTCCGACTGCACCGTCCCAACAAAGCTTGTTCGGCTAGACCAAAGGACGAAAGACGCTCTCCAGAAAAGTGATGATGATAATCATGAATCCACAAGCACCGCCAAACTTCAATAATTTGCTAATCGACGCCATTAACACGCCGGGAACTATCATGCAGGCTTATTCGGCATTTTACGATTATTCTCTCGGCAACCAGTTGCTCGCCCTTTTCCAATGTCATCTAAGAGGCCTCTCGGTTGGACCAATCAAAACATTTCCCGGATGGAAGAACCTCGGACGCTCCGTAAGAAAGGGAGAAAAAGCCCTCACCCTCTGTATGCCCATTACAATTAAAGACCGCGCCGTGGCTATCAGCCCCGAAGCGGAAATCGACACAGACGAGTCCTTTAGAACCGCCTTCGCCTACAAGCCACGATGGTTCGTTCTATCTCAAACAGACGGACCCGACATCCAGCTACCAAGCCTTCCAACCTGGAACGCAGAACAAGCTCTACGCAACCTCGGCATCACCCAAGTGCCGTTCACCGCCATTGACGGTAACTGTCAAGGCTACGCCAGAAAATTAACCATCGCGATCAACCCCGTAGCTCAACTTCCACATAAAACTTTTTTCCACGAGTGCGCTCACGTGGCATTGGCCCACACCCTTGAAAGCGACTTCGAAGACGGCGAACGTACTCCCAAAAACCTCCGCGAAGTCGAAGCCGAAGCAGTTGCACTTCTATGCTGCGAAGCGTTAAGCCTCGAAGGCGCTGAATTCTGCCGAGGGTACATCCAGGGCTGGGCCAACGACGAACCAATCCCAGAACCCAGCGCCAAAAGAATACTCGGAGTCGCAGACAGGATTCTCAAAGCCGGCACGACCAGCACACAACCAACTGTCCACTAAAGAACGGCGGTAACCAGACATAACGCCATGCCATACTTAAAACTTGCGCTCAAACGTGACCCTGGGATACCGGCCGGCCAAACCTCTCCCATGCATCTAGACTGTCCTTGCGGCCAGCAAGTCCCGATCAACGACAACGTCAACCCGTGCGCCTGCGGAGCCGAGTACAACGCACGCGGCTACGTAATCACTGCAAGACCGGAAACCATAACCGACTGGATTCAACGTAACCCGGTCGAAGCTCGCAATCATGGCTTGTCACCAGCGGACGGCAATTCATGATCCCGGAAAGAAATCACACCGCTCACTCGATTTCCTTGATATGCGCCGTGCCCCACTCATGACCACGTTCCTCGATTACCTACGGATCGAGAAAGGACTTTCCCGCAACACGATTCAGAGCTATGCGCTGGACCTGACCCGATTGCAGCAATGGACCAGCAGAAACAACAAATCACTCCGCGGCCTTAATGAACGCGACATTGAGCGCTGGACAGGCGACTTAGCCCGAAGGAATCTCAAAGCAACGTCAATTTCCAGAGCTCTAAGCGCCGCTCGAGGCTTCTTTCAGTTTCTCGTCCAAGAAAACGAAACCGATATAAATCCCACCGACGACCTCGTTGGCCTTAAAAAGACCCGAACACTTCCGCGCGTCCTAACCACTGAGGAAGTAAACCGGCTACTACAAGCCCCGGACCTCGCAACAAAAGAAGGCCTCCGCGACCGCGCCTTGCTTGAATTGATGTACGCAACCGGACTTCGCATCTCCGAAGCAATTTCTCTTACCCACCGCGATCTTAATCTTCGCTCCCGAATCCTCCGTTGCCACGGCAAGGGGAACAAAGAACGACGAGTCCCAATAACTGAAACGGCCCTGCGCTGGATTCAACAATACACTTCGACCACCAGCCCACGTCGCCAGCCAGCGCTAACTGCGTTTGTTTTTCTCAATCAAGATCGACCGCTCACAAGACAGTTCACCTGGGCGTTAATCAATCAATACGCGACGAACGCAGGACTCAATAACGTCACACCTCATACCTTGCGACACTCCTTTGCCACCCACCTGCTGGAAAACGGCGCCAGCACCGTCTTTGTACAAGCGCTGCTTGGCCATCAACACATATCCACCACTGAAGTCTATACAAGAGTTTCCAAAAAACATTTGCGCAAATCATACGACCGGCACCACCCACGCGCGCGCGCGCGCACGCCACGCGCTGCGTAATAAATTGCATGTAAGGATCAATACCCATGAAGAGACCAAAACAGATATCGCTTATGCAGGCAAAAATAGAGCTACTCCGCGGCGATCGCGAGAGCATTACGATTATCTACCGCAATCTAACCGGCCAGAACCCCGTGAGTCCAAACTATCTGGAAATGATGCAAGAGAAATTAGGAGTAATTATTGAACCCAAAAAGCTACGAATCAAAGAGTAGCGTTGCCAAAAAACCAAGCGGCCAATAACAAGAACAAGCACTCAAATCAGGAACTCAAGCACGCCAATGACAACCGAGACCCCAAAGAAGCACCGGCATAGCGCTTCGTCAAAAACCGCAAAGGAAAACACCTTCATCGTACGAATTGCAAAAGACCTGTCTGAATACGCCGATGTCGCCGTCGAAGCCGTTCGCGCCAGCGAGGCCGAGGAAATCGTCGCAGACCTTCTTTCCAAACCATCAAAGCTCGACGATCTTAACTATGAACCAGGCGACGATCGGGAAGGACCCTACACCTGCGATTCATGGGAGAGCGATGGCGCAGACCAGGTTGCTCTCCTCATAAGGAACGGAGTACCGATCTTCCCGCCAGCGCCTACAAGACTCACCTGCCCTTATTGCAACCACGACGGCGAGAAGCCCAGCGAACACGGCGGCACTTTCCGTTATCTGGCCGAAGTCACCACCTGGCGCAAAATCATCCGTCTCAAGAAAAGTAAGACGAACCCGACCTTGATAATCGAAGGACTGTCTGACAAATACGACGAAGACGAAGAGAAGAACGAACGCATCGAGTGTCGCGCCTGCCTCAGAGAATTTCCGATTCCCGCAGGTCTCAAAACTGATTTTCGATAATTCATTTAGGCAAGACAAAAGCGCCGGCAACCACTGCTAAAACCAGCATCCGCCCGCAACGCCTATGCAACATCAACAACCATCTCGTATCAACGAAGCTATTGAAGTTCTGCGAGCCACTCACGACGGCGAAGATCTAGACCCCAGCGACCTCGCCCTCGTACAGTCGGCCGTAAACCACAACCTGACAGAAGAAGGCGTCCGGATCTTCGACGCGCTTCACCAGCAAGCCATCTCCGGGACGTATCAGAAGCCCTGGCTCTTCGACATCGAACATCTCACCATAGATCACATTGGTAACGTCCGCTGGCGCGATCACATAGTCGAGCATTACACCTTCAACAATGATGACTCCGTCGCGCGCCTGCGCGTCGAAGCAACCGAACTGGCACGTCGCTGCGCTCAATTAGAACAACGTCAAATCACTCCCAGCATCGCAGCCATTCTAAACGACTCTCTCTTCACACACTGAACCCAACCACCATGAGCGCCTTTCCGCGAATCTCAACAACCTCTGTAGGCCAAAACAAGAATGCCCCCAGAGTCTGGATCGAAGGACGATATTTGCTTAAAGCCGGGTTCGTTCCGGCAAGAAATATTCAGGTTGAATTCGCAAGACAAGAGATCCGCATCACCCTCGCCCAGCACGGACCAAGAAAAGTGTCCAGTAAGAAAAACGGCGAGATCCCCGTCCTCGACCTCAACAGCTCCGCCATCAGCGACAGCTTCGGTGAAATCCAACTCCTCCAGGTCCGTATCACCCAGGGAATGATCATCCTTACACCAGCCTATTCCGAACAGCTACGTGCTACTCGCTGCAGAAACGGCAAGGAAGGAAGCGTCTACTCTGGCGGAGGCCTGCTCACAGAAGCAGCCAGGCTTGCCGGCTACCAACCAGCCTTCGCTATTGAGATCAATTCTGACTATGCCGCCGTCTTTGAAGAAAATCATCACCGCGCACGGATGTTCAATCTCAGCGTCGAAGACCTTCCGGTAGATGAATTACCACAAGTCGAACTCCTTACACTCGGAATACCATGTGAGCCTTACAGCACGGCGCGACGACGAGACAAAATAACCGGAGCGAAACGCGATCGTACCTTGCCTCCGGAAGCGCACCCACTCTCTGATCTAACAATCTGGGCCGCACTACTAATTCGCAAAATCAATCCTGCAACAGTCGTAATCGAAGAAGCACCTGGATATCTCAGCAGCGGGGCCGGCTTCATGATGTGCTTTTTCCTGGAACGCGCCGGATATACTGTAGAAGCCCGAGTCGTCGATCCGCGTGAGTATGGCGAGCTAACCGCAAGGGTCCGCTCGGTTATCGTCGCACATTCCGGATCAAACTTTCGTTGGCCGGAACCCATCTCGACAACACGCACGTTCGCAGACATCCGTGACGACGAAACCACGCTTGAAAGCCACTACTTCACTTCAGAAACAAAACCGTGGCTCACTAATCACTGGACCAATCAAACCGCAAAGGGCAATGGATTCACATCGACACAACTCGACAATGAAAGCACCTCGGTTCCCTGCGTATCTAAAAGGTATTTTTCGCAGCAAGGCACGGGCGCGGTCGTGAAACATCTTCAACGATTCCAATGCTGGAGATGGATGACCCTTGCCGAAGTACGACGACTTCATGGAGTCCCCGAATCATATTATTTAGGTGAGGAATCCAAGACCCGCTCCGGCGAAGTCCTCGGCCAGGGAGTGATAGTTTCTTTCTTTCAAAAGATCATCGCCGCCACGCGCAATTTAGGAACAAGACAAATTCCCAAACGCGCCACCACAACCGAGGACAATCCTGCGACAACTGATGTCTCTCAATTAGGGCTCGCGTTCAGGTAACGAATTGATTGATAGATCTGCCTCGTTATTTGACGGTTCTCCATCTTCGCAAACTTGCATCTCCTTGCCAGGCTTAAAGCGAATCGTCTTGCCAGGCGGAATGGCGACCTCTTGACCCGTGCGTGGATTGCGTCCGACGCCTCGTTTCCGCGGCCTAACGGCGAACACGCCGAAGCCCCGCAGCTCGATGCGCTCGCCGCGCGTGAGCGCCGTTTTCATCGAATGAAACAGCGTGTTCACCGCCTGCTCGATTTGCAGCTTCGGCAAGCCGGTTCGATCGGCTACGCGCCTGATAATATCTATTCTGATCAAGGGTTTTTTGGGTTCCCGTTAGTTGTCGATCCCATCCACAATCGACGCTGCTGAATACCAGCGGCGATGATAGAGACCCGTGACAATCGCTGTCAATTAATGTCCCGCAGGTCACATCCCGCACGGCGCAATTAATACCGGCACCTCCATCACTGGTAACGGGACTCCGGCCGCATGGCCACGCTACCTCGGCATTCCACCGACTTCTGAACAAAATCCAACCCAAACCCGAAGTATCAACAATTGCTAGTAACCGTCGCACGTTGTTCGACGGCTTAGAAGGCCGCGCTTCAAAGGCTTGCCACATGACAGCGAGCGCGCGCGGTTCTAAGGAAACAGAATCAAAGTACAAAGAGCGGCTAACAACGCCAGAAGCACTGCGACCGCAAGGTGCGGAAGAAGAATTGATCGCCAAACACACTTACGATTTCGTTCAACTCTTAACGCGTTAAACAAAAACAAATGCAAGGCCCACCACGATTTCTCGTCCAAACGGAAGACGGATCTCTCCATGCCTACTATCGCGAGGACATTCTACGAATTGACCTCGCAATAAACCGGGAACACCCACCAAAACAAGTCTTCCGGCTCCGCGATCAGTCCCTCACTCTTTCGTACCATCCAATCGATACCAAAGACCTGACCACCGCCACGCTCGTCTCAACAGAACAAGCAATTCTCGCAGCAGCTTGATTCGAGTCTCAAATAAGCATGCCACACCAACATATATGTAGATCGCGTTTTCATGAGGGGCCGCGAATTCGCAGTCACTACGATGATCGCTGCACCGAGCTCTACGAATCGGATTGCCTCGAATGCAGTGACGAAGAACTCGCCTCCCAGGGAGCAACATGGGAATGCGCAGACAGCATTTCGTTCAGCGACGCGGATTCCGGACTCTAAAATGAACACCATCACAAAACAAGAAAGCCAAGTCACCAGACTCGACTTGCTGGAAACAGCCAGGCCAACGTGCGGCGTCGAAGGATGCACAGACACTGACATCGTATCCACTTATTGCGGATCGTTCTGTAACGACCACCTGGTTGAACATGTTGAAGAATGCGAAGTGTGTGCAAAGGACTTCACCTAACCCCCAACTTTCACCAAAACCGAATCGACCCAAGAGCACCGGACATGAGCACTCGAAGAGTCACTTGCGCCGCGATGGCGACAACCGACGGCACCATCACCCACTACGCGATATACCGCGCGAACCTGCACTACAACCTTGCTCGTCGCGAACCATATGTCGATCTAAACCGTAGCGCGCAACGTATTGCCACGGTAACGAAAGACAAACGCCAAGAGGACTGTTCCTGGCACAACGACGAACTCAGTCAACGCTATCTGGAAATGGCCCAACCATTCGCCACCTCAGAAGCGCCCGCTTTCGCTTTCACCGATTGCGTTTTCTGCTACGGCACCGACCCTGAATGCCGTTGCGCACGAAGATCAAACACCCCGAAAACTGAATCCAGCTCCAGCTTAGAGGCCGAGCAAGCCCAAACCGGCCTGTACCCAAACGATTGAAAGTGACGACTGTAAATCAAAGTAATTACAGGCAGGCACCCTTTCCGTTTACCACAAGGAACTTCGACGGAAGTTAAGGACACTCGAAAAGGCGATGGGCGAGGATTCAGTTTTCCGGGGATCTAAAAGAAAGGGAAGAGGTCGGTCGCCAAGACCTGTGAACCGCTATGCCAACACCTCGGTCAACATTCATCACCTGTACAGCCACTCCCGATGGCTATGAAATCTTCGTCAACCGGGGCAGAAATATCATCGACGACTACACCGCCGGAAACTGCGCGCACGACTCCGTTCAAGTCGTCCCACTCAACGATCCGTCATGCCTCAGCCTAAGCCAGCTCAAAAAACTCGCCCGCCGAACAGCAAGAGACATCGCCGATGAGTACGGCATCTCTGGCGACCTCATCGAATTCAGCAACTAACTGCGAGGACGAAATGAAACTGCCAACAAGAAAACAAATGATTGCAGCGGCGCGAAGCCAGTATGAATCAGAAGGTGAAATCGAAATCGACGATAACGCCAAACTCAGCAGAGCTGAGGGCAACCCCGACAATGGCGCCTTTGTTCAAGCATGGGTTTGGGTTTCAGATGAAGAGGCCAGCCAGGAACCAGCTTAATTTTCACCCAGCCGAAACAACAGGGTTTTAGATATGACTGCACGTGGTGTTTTGTCCGGACATTTCTCGTTTCTTGTATCTGGGAGGCAGCACATGCAGACTCAATTTCTTCGTATTTACGCTCCAAACTCGCTCCACCTGCTCTATCATCCCATCGACACTGGCAGCCCCAGCCACGACATGAGCGAGCATATATCTCGCCATTCCGCCCGCCGCATCGATATCGAATCCACTCAACTGATTGGCGATCGCGTGATCGGACGAGTAGAACAAGACCTCGGGCCAGCCAACGAAGCCGAACTCCAACACCGAATCCTCACTGTTCCCTACGCCGAAAAGCAACTCGGGTCAAACGCCGACGCCATCGAGTTCGTTCGCGTGATCAAGGAAGCCGTCTCCGCCGGCGCGGACGCCGATCCACGCTCACTCCAAATCTACGCTTCGTGGGCCTATGGCGAAATCAAACGACGAATAGCCGAGTACAACTCTGCTACCCACGACGTCTCCGTGAGCGAATACAAAGCCCAGGCCATCGCAAACGTCCTCAGCGAAATCGCCAAGATGGCGATGCAGCTCACAGCCATCACGGCAACCAAAGAAGACCGCCTGCTCGACGAACCGGAAGTCTACGAATTCTTCGGCTCCCCTCACTACAGCGACGAACTCAACCCATACCAACGACGCGAACTCTTCGAGCTGCGCTGCGAGCAAATCCTCGACAAACGCGATACTACTGATCCATTCACCGCCGAACTGCGCTCGATTTGCAGCAAGCTCTCGCGCGCCCACTCAACAGGCAACGTCTACGACGAAGAAAGCCAGTTTCAATCATATCTCCGCGATCAAGCAGACGCTGGCGCAAGTGAGGAAAATCTCGAAGCGCTTGTCGACAGCCACGAGCGCGTCACTGAGCAATACAGCGAAGGCGGCGTAGTCTCGCTCCACATGAGCGACGGAGAAAGATTCATCGTCGACGGAACTCTAGACGAAGACGTGGACGAAACGTACCTTCCCCACGAGACCGCCGATCTGGTTGCGGAAATCCGCAACCTTTTCACCGATGGCGAAGACACGCAAACGATCGGCAACTACATCGACTTTCGCTTAAACCAAATCTACGGCGATCCAGCCGACAAAGACTCCCGGATCTTCAGAACAACAAGGGCAATGACCTCGACTCGAAAGGGTCTTGTCGAATACACCTATCGCGTCTCAGTTTACCCAAACCGCGAAGAGAGACAATACGTCCGCGAAGTCCTCGAACAGATCCTCGAAAACATGCACCGCGACTTCATGCTCCGAAGCATGAACCGTTCCGTCGCCTTCCGCAGCTTCATTCGAAGAATTGAAGCCGCCACGGAAACACGCGCACTGATCGACACTATCCAAGACGCCTACCAAGCGCGCTTGAAAGGGACCATCTCGATCAAGATGTTCACCGCGCTAAACACTGCTTACGAAGTGAAGCGCGCAAACCTTGAATCCAGCCCCTTGCGCGAAACGAAAGACGTTGACGGCCGTGCCCGTACTTTCATCGTCGCCACACCCGTCATCAAACTCGCGCGAACACTTCCAACCCGAGAACTACGCACTCTGGCGACCGCGATCCAAACGCTTTCCCTGCAGGAACGCGAACGCGTACGGAACATCCTTCGAACGGAAAGACACGATCTCTACGTCCGGATTCAAGAAGGACTGCTCCAAATGATCAATCAGGCATCGGCGAGGAAGCTCATGTACCTACGATTCGCTTTTTACGAAGATCGCAAAACCGGCATTCCGAATGAGCCTCACAATATGATTCATTTGCTCACGGCAGCCGACAAAGCGGCAATCTGGGAAGACCTGAAAAACGCTTCAGGACTTGCCAAACCCATGGCCGCGTAAGTGAGCCTCTTAAACCTTACCAACCGAGTCTTCAGCCCACACAAGAAAAAATAGAAAGAAGCTGACGACAGCATGAGTCACAGTCAGTCACCGGACAGGTGGACCGACTAACCCGAGCTTGCTGCGTCTCAAACGCAGTTCGCTCATCACTCAATGCAAAGTCACCAATCAAAGGAGAATTGAAAATGTCCTTTTCAAAAATCATCGTAGTTGGCAACCTCGGTGGAGATCCCGAACTGCGATACATGCCCGACGGCCGTCCCGTCGCGTCCTTCTCTCTCTGCGCCAACGAGCGCCGAAGAAATGGCGCCGGCGAGGCAACCGAAACCCAGACCTGGTTCAAAGCCAACGTCTACGGCAACAGCGCCGAAGCCGTTTCGCAGCACCTGCAAAAGGGCGACCAGGTTTACGTCGAAGGCCGTCTGAAGGCTGAGATGTGGGATGGCCGCGACGGCGAGAAGCGCCTGACCCTGAACATCAACACGAGCGATGTTCAGTTCCTGGGCAAACGGCGCCGCAACGGCGATGCCGCAGCCGCGGAAGCCAGCGAGGCCAAGGCACCAGACGATATCCCGTTCTGACGCACCCAACCACGCTTGAACAACCACAGAATGCTGCGCGCTGATCGACCTCGGTCGCCCAGCGCGCAGCTACATTTTTTTTGAGAAGAGGCCTGAAACACTATGTCAGCCACTACAGCAGAGAGAAAGCAAGTAACAATCACAACCGACGGCGCCTGCCTCGGAAATGGCCAGGACCAAACTCGCGCGGCGGCGGCGGCTGCGATCCTCGAATACCAAGGCCACAAACGCGCAATAGCCTGCTACATCGGCCCGGCAACAAACCAACGCGCCGAAATCACTGCGGCCGCCTTCGCACTCGAGTCTCTGAAAGAACCATGCACTGTAATTCTCCGCACGGACTCTCGCTATGTCGTCGACAAAATGACCGGAAAATTCAAACGGCGAACCAACCTCGATTGCTGGCAACGCCTTGATGAGGCAGCAACACCGCACGAAATCACTTACGAATGGGTGCGAGGACACGACGGAGATCCAGACCAGGAAGCGGCCGACAAGCTCGCTCGATCAACCGCTCGACTCGGCAAAGCCACGGAGCTAATGCTGACAGAAACCGTCCAACGATTGAAACACACTATCACGCCTGCACTGCGAGATGCCGTCATCCAGGGACTGCGATACCTCGCTGGCCACTGCGACGGAGCACGCCACCGAGATGGCATCGGCTTCAATAAATTCGACGCTGAGTATGGCCACAACCTCGCAGCCAAAGAAACCCTGAACCCGATGCAGATCGCAGCCGGTCGCAAACTTCTACGTCGTTACGTCAATCAACTAACCACATATAGCCCGGCCCTCGTAGCAATTCTCTAACGAACAACAACAAAACAGATGCGGTAAGCAGCCCAACGACATCGACCTCAAAACAAAGGAAGCGCCATGAACTTCAGAAACATCCTGCCACTCATCATCTCCATTTCCGTACTCATCCTCGCAACCACTGCCCTAGCATTATCGAGAAGCGCCCACCAGAAATCAGCCCCGAGCTTTAACGGTCACAACGACGCCTCGACAATCACGGAGACGGGACCAGCCCCGGCAACGATGGCCTTCGCACATCAAGTCCAATGCGCTTACCATGAAGACACCTCGAGCCTGATCCCATCAAGGAGCGTATTCCGCCAGCCGACCAGGTACGCAACTACCAGAACCCCAAACTTCTCTACACCAATCCGCCGCGCTCCAATCCGAAGAAAAGGTCGAATCCAGCACTGAAGACTGAAAGGGAAGGAATCTCGCTCCCAACGACAACCTTCCCAGTCACCTCCTCCCGAAGGTTGTAGCAGCAAGTAAGGCAGGACGTGCGTGATGCTGCCGTCAGTCACCCCTGCACCTTCAATCATCAGACCTTTGACGGTCCCTACAACTACGGGGATACCATCCCCCTCACTCAAAAAATACGTCGAAAGATCAGCCCATCCCTCACCCCCGGTCACCGTTGCCGGCGACTCTTCCGCCCGCTTGAATTCCCCGCACGAAATAAAGCCGCCTACCAATTCTGACGCAAACACACGAGAGAAGATTGACTTCCACTCCCCCCATCGGCGAAATCGACGAATTTCAACGATAGTGACCTGGGACTAAAAAGACTTTAAGATCCTGGTCCCAAGAGCAAAGATTTTAGACCGACCGCAACTACTTGATTTCGGTTTGCGCAGACTATTATGTCTAAGACCACTATTTTTGTTTCTCGATCTCGCTCGATCAAATTCCTGCCTCCAGGCGCGCTGCAAGCACTTGATCGAATTATGGCGCAGGGATTTATTATCCTGGTTGGGGATTGTCTCGGCGTAGACGTGCTCATCCAGCGCTACCTGTCGGCCAAAGGCTACCGGCAAGTCACGGTCTGCCACATCAACGCGCGTCCTCGACACAACCTTGGCTTTAACTGCATGCAAGTTCCAGGAACGCGCCAGACCGACAAAGATGCTTATATGGGACGAACCGCAAACTTCGGTCTGGCCATCTGGGACGGCGCGAGTCCCGGAACCGCAAAAAACATTGCGCGCGTCAAAACGAAGGTCATTGACGTTAATCCGAATGACCAAACTTGTATTGTCTGCAACAGCACCAAGGAAATCGGCTTCGTCAGGATTCCTCTCACATTTCACGAACCATCAAACCCCAAAATCCCAACCTGCTTTATTTGCTACGAGTCCGGCAAACTAAAGCAGGCTCTCGAGC
>WNFC01002205.1_pt1 | contig 20912 bp, 19 predicted proteins | sample 5400541 | NCBI WGS metagenome assembly WNFC01 (sample SAMN13153342, study PRJNA577476) | soil metagenome | isolation source: 120 cm saprolite under Douglas fir tree site 2 hole 2 replicate 1 | place: USA:California | collected 2015-04-18
CAGGACGGCTTGCTCGCCTGCATTCGGCTTGGTCGCCTTGAGTAGAACATCACGCGCCCACTCGCTGATCGTCTGCTCACCAGCAAGGGCTTCAAACTGCGCATATTCCTCGTCAGTGACTTTGGTGCTGATGGATTTGGTTCGAAGTGCGGGCACGGAATTTACCTCATAAAATCAACAAGTTCCCATACGGGAACCATTGGTTACTGCGCAGCGCCTTGAGGAAAGCGATTCGCAGCAAGTCACTGGATTTTCAGCAAGTTCCCATATAGCAACCTTGGTTGCTGTGCGGCACCCGTTTGGGGGTGACGTGTCAGTCCAACCTCCCGGTGCCGTAGGCACCGCTCTCCGCAAAACGTGGCTCGGACACCGATTCACGCAATCAACCCTGTTCGCCATACTCGAACTGCAACTCCTGCAACCAACGCTGAATTTCGGGGATCGCCAATCCCTTCTGAAATAGCTTGCGTAGGGCATCCCACTCAGTTTCGGTGAAGTCGATGGACACATCGTGTTGTCGGAGATCAAGCGAAAACCTCGTACCACCCTTTTCCTTCGAGACTGTCGTGAGGAAGTGCCTTCCACTCCACGAATGCTTTGCCGACCATCCTTCGAGCATGGCCCGCAATTCAGCCAAGTCAGGGTAGTGGGTAATCAGATAGTTGAAACGGCGCGTAGGGCCAAAGTCGATATACACGCCCAACTCCGGGCAAGCTGTCGTCGTAAACGAGAGCTTCAGGTCATCGACCTTGAGCGGATCAGGCAGGATAATTCGGCGGCGAAAATCAGTTTCGTTTGGACCCGTTGGTCGCACGGGCTGGCGGTCATGTCGCACCCAATGGCCCCGAGCGGCGAGGCCCCAGAGCGTCGGCCAGTACGGGGCAAGGATTTGATCGAGTCTATTGCTCTCGACACCTTCATCACTAATGGCGGCTAGGAAGCATCCTCCAATTGTGCCGGGGTTCTGCCATTTCTCCGCCGGCTTCAGCAGCTCCCTGCGATGCGAAATTTGCTTCAGAACTGCTTGATGTCTCTGTTCGGCGTCCTCATCGGAGAGCCGAACGTCGGTGAAGTGGCCGCCAAGGTTTCCGAAATAATACCAGGCGTGCTTCGAGGCATGTTTCTTACGGTTCTGATAAACGGTTTCAAAGGCGTCTAGTAACCTGAGGTATGACTCCCTAGATGGAATCGCGGGCCAAAGCAGCGGCGGCTCTTGAGGTTCTTCCTCTGTGCCGATCTGCACGTACTGCGCGAGAACATCCCACTCGGCGGCGGAAAGAGTGTGCTGTGACTCCCACTTCTTGCGAATGTGATAAAGAGAAGTGGTCGGCGTGCTGAGCATCTCGTGACGCACTGTCTCGCGGTTCAAGTCAGCGCCGCGCTCTTCGATAACAAGGAAAGCGGCCTCCCCGAGAGACACTTCCCGTCCCAGTTGATCGCTGAGGACTTTCTGATAGCGCTCTAAGAGTTTGAGGCGGTCTTCGTTGAGGCGAATCGAAATGACCTCATAGCGGGGCTTCTTCTTGAGGAGCGACATCATGTTGACATATTCTCCTACACTATTGTACAGTGTTTACGTTAGCGTAGCTCTTCTGGCGACTGGATGCAAGAAGAATTTTTCTTCACTACTTTCGGAAGCCGGAGAGCCAATCGGCGAGGTACTCGTCGATCTGCGCAAACTCTGGAGGAGTCGCTGCCACGCAATGTCCGTACCATCCCAAATCGAGACCTCGGTGCACATCGAGCGGCATTATGCCGTTGCGGAAATCGCCGAAATGTGGAACTTGAGTCCTGATAAAGTTCGTGAGCTATTCGAGAACGAGCCAGGTGTGCTTGTCATAGGAGAGCGGAGTCCACGCCACAAGAGACGGTACGTCACGCTGCGCATCCCCCAGAAAGTGGTCGAACGCGTTCATCATCGTCTATCATCGAAACCTGGCGTCCGGTAGGAGTATTCCAAGATGCTGACCATCTATCGTCGTCACCGCAAGGATTGCAAGCAACGCGCAAAGGGTCGGAAACACCGGCACTGCCAGTGTCCCATTTGGGTTGACGGCGCACTTGGCGGGAAAGAGATGCGTGAGTCTCTGAAGCTCCGCGACTGGCAGCGAGCGCAAGAGATGATCCGCGAATGGGAAGCTGAGGATCGGCGCACGCGCCAGCAGGAAAAGCAAATCACAATTAAAGACGCCCATGAAAAGTTTATTGCGGATGCGGAAGCACGGAAGCTGAACGATTCCACGTTGTACAAATACCGCCTACTCTTCCGGCAGCTTGACGGTTTTGCCGAAACCTACAAACTGCAATTTCTCACTCAGCTAGACCTGGACACACTTGCAACGTTTCGCGCAACGTGGACAGAGGGGCCGCGCACAAGCCTCAAGAAGTTGGAACGGGTCAGGGCGTTCATGCGCTTCGCCGAGAAGAGAAAATGGATTGACGACAATCCAGCGACTGAACTGAAAGCTCCGAAGGTTCCCAACAAGCCGACAATGCCATTCACTCGGGAAGAGATGATTCGCATTTTTGCTGCGCTTGAACCTTACGGCAAAAGCGCGGGCGCTCGCAACGCTCGACGCCTCCGCGCTTTTGTTCTGCTGCTGCGATATTCGGGGCTGAGGATCGGCGATGCAACCCAGCTTGATGCAAGCCGCCTCGACGGGAACAAGGTACTTCTGCACACGCAGAAGACTGGAGTACCTGTTTACTGTGTTCTGCCTGATGTGGTCGTTGAAGCGTTGAACGTGGCACCGCGCTCAAGTGAGCGGTATTTCTTCTGGACAGGCGCATCGACGGTGCACAGTGCAAAAGGAAAATGGCAACGCAGATTGCAGCGCCTGTTTGAATTTGCAAAGGTCCCCACGGGCCATCCGCACCGATTCCGCGATACCTTCGCCGTTGAATTGCTGCTCGCCGGTGTTCCCCTTGATAGGGTGTCAATCCTTCTCGGACACAGCAGCATTCGCATTACCGAGCGCCACTACGCGCCGTGGACACGTTCACGCCAAGAGCAAATCGAAGCCGATCTGCGGGCCGCTTGGGGCAGCGATCCCGTGATAGGAGAGGTACACGCGGGGTACACGGGGAAACGCGCCGCCAGAACTCCTGTGTTATCAAGAAGAAGGATTGGTAGGGGCGGTGGGGATCGAACCCACGACCTTCGGCTTAAAAGGCCGCTGCTCTACCACTGAGCTACGCCCCTAAACTCTTTATTGTACAGCGACTTGCGAGGTAGTCGCCTCCGACCCATTTTCGCTGGTGGCACTTGTGGTGGCACTTGCTCCGAGCAAGGACACCACTGCATGCAGCTTGTTCGGACCCAGATGCGCGTACCGTCGTGTCATCGTCAAACTCTTGTGCCCCAACAGGTCTGCAATATCTTCAAGCGGAGCGCCCTTCATTCGCAAACGACTCGCGAACGTATGTCGCAAGTCGTGCCAGCGAAAGTTCTTGATCTCCGCCTCAATCACTGCGTCGTCGAACCAATGCCGCCCGTTTTCAAGCGGCTCACCTGTCTTTTCGGACTGGAACACACGCCCTCTCCCCTCGCCCCGGTCGTGCACAACCCTCAGGGCGGCAACCGCAGCATCATTTAACGGGACGTGTATGGGTTCTTCGTTCTTCGTCCGCGGGATGTTCAACATCCGACCTCTAAAGTCTACCATGTCCCACGTCAGGCTGTACTGACTGCCCTTCCGCAGACCGGTGTTGATCGCCAAGTCGAGCTCGGGCATATGCGAGGCCCACTTGGTCTCAATCACCTTTCGGAGTTTCTTTTCCTCTTCTTCGGTCAGAAACCGAACGCGATTGTTGTCCTCACGGCGATGTGTCACGGAACGAGCAGGATTTGAAGTCACTTTCCGATTCAGAATCCCGAGGCGATAACTGAGGGACATCAGCGAACGATAGTGATTGAAGGTAGAGGCCGCCCACTTCTGCTTTTCAGCCGCTCGTGCCAGGGCGTTTTCAATGTCTTTGGGGGTCAGTTCTTCTGCAGGATGAGGGCCGAACCATTCTTTTAGGCTGGCGAAACGAGGCACGTCCGTCTTGTAGGACCGTTTGTTCCTTTTTGAATACGCGAGGGCATCGTCAACGAGTTGGCTGAAATTGACGGATGGCTTACGAAAGTTTTCGGGGAGCTTCTTGCCTTCGAGCGCCTGCTGCTTACGTTTCCCGTAAAGCTTGATGGCAACGCTCTTGGTACCGGCCTTTTCCCGGTGCCTCTTGCCGAACCGATCGAAGTAGCAAATCCACCAAACTCCGGAACCTGCCTCCCTTTCGAAGACTCCTCTCTGACTCATGGCTGCTCCTTCCTAGATTTCGGAGGGCGTCCCGCTCCCGATTCCTTCGACCACTTTCTAAATGTCTCTGTATCGTATTTCTTTGCGCGCGCCTTTCCGCCCTTCCTCCCGATCTTGCGGAGGAATTCACGTACTTCATCGCCCGGCGCGACTTTTTTGGACACACCGAGAGTCTACAATCTAGTAGCTAGATTATCAAGCGGCTTGTGTCGGATGATCGGCCCTGAGAAGACTTTGAAGACCGTTGCGCGGAATCAAGACCCGCCGCCCCAGGCGGCGTACTGGCAACTGCTTCAGGGCAATGAGCCGGTCAACCGTCCGAACGCTCACACCGAGCATTCGAGCTGCTTCCAACTTACTCAAAGCCAGCGCTTCCGGTATCCGTTCCAGGACCGTCGTTTCAGCAGCCATTGTAGTTCCCCTTGTTCGGTGGGCTGGTGCCCGTCGTGTGCCTCCGCTATTACAGGCAGGCGGAGTCTGGTGCGGGCAGAATAACCTCACGAAACGTACCGGGATTCGCGTTGTCGGTCCAATACCTTCTTAGCCGGGCGTTATAACTGAGCGCTATCGGATGTTGGGAAAGGCGTGTCGAGGGACTCTGGGATTGCCTTAGGTGAGAGTGGCGGGATACTCCCCTAGCCGCTTTTGTTATCCTACCATGTTTTCAGCAACATGCATGACAACCGCATGAATACTGGCGATTTCTACGAGTTCTCTCTTTTCAACTGCTTCAACCCTGCCGCATAAATAGTACGAATTTCGGCCTCGAACAGACACCAAAGACACCAAGCCCCGCGACTGCCGCTAGTCATGTTCAAGACAAGCATTACGTGACCAACCTTGCTCGGGGGACAGAGTGAACTACGCGAAACTGTTCGGACGGCGGTTAAAAATACTACGAAAGGCGAGGAATCTCAATCAGGCTGAACTCGCCGAAAAGGTAGGGATCGAGACGAAATACCTTAGTAATATCGAAACTGGACGGAGAAGCCCGTCCTTTGAGAAGACTGTCGCGCTGGCAAAGGCGCTAGACGTACCCATGAGCGCTCTATTCTCGTTCGACCATGACGAAGCCGATCCTAAGATACTCAAGAGGCGAATAGAGGCCGTTCTCGCCAAGGCCACGGCCCAGCAATTAAGACAGATTTACGGACACGTACGGCAGGTCATGGAATCCTAGCTCATCGCGAAGTGTGCTGCCCAGTTGATTCACGCTCCCGAGTACCAACCTATTTATGGCCCGGCTAGTTGAGCGGCGCAGACTGGCTATTGGAGTTTTCTCAAGCGCAATTACTTCTGCCGCCCCCAAAGCCTCTTCAATTGCCCGTTGGCGCTCTTCTTTGCATCGTTCTCTTCCTGGAGTTTCCGTAACTCGCGCCAGCGGGCGTACTGCTTCACTTTCGCTGGATCGGGGTCTTCGTAACCTTGGAGCCAAAACCGAAACCAATCCACAGTGCCGCCCTGCGAAGCCAATCGCCCAGCGGGATTACTCAGAACGTGAGTTCCTTCCGGCAGGATAATAAGATCTACTGGCTTATTGAGAATCCGCAGCCCTGCATATGATTCCCACATTAACAATACACTCGCCCGATTTAACGCGACTACCTGTAAAGGCGTATTCACTTTGTCGAGGTTGAATTCTGGAGATCGCCTCAGCCACTCCTGCAAGCCTTCGGCAAATGGTCGTGCCCCGATCATTCCCTCATCTTCATTCGCGTTCAGATCACGATCCAGATCTATTTTTATCAGATATTGGAAGTACCCCGCATCGACTCCATCACTGATCGATGCGGCTGCAAAATGCAGTTTGCTTGTCGTCAAGGCCTCCATCACATAATAGGACGTTCGACTAAAACCGACGATGCCCACACGGTTGGGGTCGATGAGGCCATCTCGGGCAAGTTGTTCCACAGCCTTTTCATAGCCGGCGACAACGCAAGGACCCTCCTCTGGCGTGACCAGATGAGGCGCACAAGAAGGAATGTCACGGACTTGTAGCACCATAATTCCTTCAGCGGCTAGCTCCCGTGCAGCGAAAGCTGAAGGGTAAAGGCCGCTTGGGATAAACTCATTCTCGCGAAATCCGTGAGTTTGTATAACAAGCGGATAACGCTGGGTCTGCACGTAATCCGGTGGCTTGTATAAGCCACCAATGAAGTCATGGCCTCCCTTGTCTTTCCATCGGTAAATTGAGGCTTCGCCTAGATCAATATTTCTAAGCTGGGGGTTCGGATCCCAAATGATCAGTGATCTCTTGGTGGGGGGATCGACCGCGACCAGGACAGGCGGGTCATTTAGACCTTGCTTCACAAAAACGTTGATTCGACTATCTTGCACACCATCCTGATTCTGCTTGGAGTCGATCCTCCAGGTGCCGTCACTCCCACGCCGGTGCGTCGCAATCACCGAGGAGCCTGTCGGCAACCGGTAATCCAGGATGACTTGCTGACTATCGCGTGAGAATCGTGCACCGGTGACCTCGGCCGGGCCCTGGTCAAAGTTGTCCGTTGCCTGCCCGTTGAGGTGCTCCAAACATGTCGAGCTTGTCATTTCTACATCGAACAGAACTATACAGGGTCGTTTTGGCGGCTGGTCAGCGCTGCGTCTGTTCGAGTCCAAGAAGGTATTCAGCAAGGCGATGAATTTGCTATCGGCGGACCACACTGCTTGTGAAGTACCAGCCCATCCGATGATGTCAGCAATCGGGGCATTGGTCAGCTTTTTCACATTCCCAGTGAACAGATCGACCAAGACATACTCGCTGATATAGGAGAATCCAGAAAATGCCTCGGTATCCTGTTTGCCGGCCCGGAGTCGATTGCGAAGAAAGGGCCGTGCGGCCGGATATAGGCTGTCCCATCCTTGGGGGATCGAACTCAACGCCAACGCAGTCACAACTGAACGACCATCGGGCGACAGCGCCAATATCTGTTGACCAGCCGAATAAACCGTAAGAGAACGACGGGATGATTTGTCTTCAACCCTGAATCGCTGATCGCCAGCGACCGCCCATAGCTCGCTGCGATCAAAGGCCTCCATCTCCGAATGAATGTCGCTAGGGAATACTAGGCTGTACAGATTTCTCCCGGTTCCTGGGATGCTCGCAGCATGCGCTTCTGAATCAGCTCGCTTTTGGAGAGCCGGACTCAACACGGTATACACGAAGTGGTTGCGATCATGGATGTCGAAACCGGTGACATCCTGATTCTCCGGCGTCAACGGATGGATTGTCCTCGTCTTGAGATCAGCGAGAGTCAACTGATCGTTTCCCGATTTCGCCTTCGCAAGAAATGCCACGGCGCTTGAGTCTGTCAGCCAGCGGACTTCGGTGATTATCGGACCATCCTTGTAGCTAGATCGGCTGAAACTCCAAAAGGGCACCAATTCACGTCCTATTTGAGGATGGGTCAGAAACGCTCTCACATCCGTTGTCCGGTAAATGCGGAGCGTCGTCTCCGGTCTGGCGAGATCGAGTCGGCCACGCTGAGTACGTACTATGAAGTACCGACTGTCCGGCGAGAATATGACTGGCTGCGACGCCCCCGCATTAAACGGATCGCCAAAATAAGAAAACGCAATGTCGTCGGTCACCGTAAAGCGTTGTCTAGAGTGGGCGGGAACACTGGCAAGGCCAGCAAGGGCGATCAGCACACAAATTATGTGACCCATTCGGTTAAGCCCTTTATCAGTTCGAAAATCACCGTGCCCCAAGGAGAATACACAAATTGTCCTGGGGTTCACCGCAAAAAGGCGGACAGATTTTTAGAAGACCACCTTCAGCGCCAGTTGTATAGAGCGTGGTCCGCCGATCTGATACAAGGGGCTAAACCCTCCGCCGCCCAAATTTCCCCCCGAAAGGTTCTGTGCGAGCGTTTGGTTCGACAGTCCGAATGTCCCTCCCCCGAATTGATGATCAGGCTGCCCAAAATTCGGATGGTTCAGGACATTGAACATCTCCGCACGGAATTGAAGCTTTAGCGCCTCCCGGATGGGGAAGTCGCGGTGAACCGCAAAATCCCATTGAACAGCACCGAAGCCCCTTAATGCGTTTCTTGGCAGGTTCCCTTGTCTAAGAGGATTACCTGTGACGGGGTCGCTGGGCGGATCGGTGAACGCGTTGGGGTTGAATCCCTTTCCACCAGGACATGAGGCGCCTGGAGCAAGTTGTCCCAACGCTTGAAATACGGATGCACACTGTTGCCCAAATAGGTAAAACGGCTGACCCGGCACGATGTCCGGCCGAATATTTGTGTTGATGCCTGAGTTGAATTGTGGAAAGAAGTTCGCGTCAGTTAGGTCAACCGGCGGTGCTGTACGAGCAAGGATGAAACTTTGAACTGACCATCCCCGCAAGATGGAATTTGTAACCCGATTCATACGCGGGGCCGAGATTTCGTAGGTAAGAGCCGCACTGAGCGCATGCCGAATGTCGAAATCCGAACTTCCTCGATTTTCATTCCCCGTCGCTGAATAGCTTGTATTGGATTGACCAACGGAGAATGAACCGCTTGAACCGTCGTCAATTGAATGTGACCACGTATATGAAGCGAGTGCCTGCAAACCATGCGACAGGCGTCTTTGGAACTGGACTTGGAGAGCATCGTAGTTCGACGCGGCCGTATTATCCACAAATTCTCCATCTTGGATATTCGCGTTTGTCGGAGGACTAGAAGCATCGCTTGTCTGCAAGAGGCGCCTTCCTCTCGCGCCAACATAAGTGATCGAGAGGCTCTGCTGCCTGCCTAGCTCTTGCTCAATTGCCGCGTTCCATTCAAACGTGTAAGGCATCTTCAGGTTGGGGTTGAAGACGTCAATGAAAGCAAGCGACGCTGTTCCCGGAATCGGTACAGGTGCGCTTTGACTGGCGCTCAAAGGAAACGCTGGACGTATGAATGTGTTGAAGTTGCCGAAAGGCGGTGCATTAAAACTGCGCACGTTCCCTGTCTCAGAACTAACAAGGTCGTAGAATATTCCAAATCCACCGCGCAGCACAGTTTGCCACTTTTGGCTTTGCGAGATCGCATAGGCCAAACCAACTCGGGGCGCGACGTTACCGTAGGTAGTTTTGAAAGGCGCCGTCCCCGGCGATGCAACCGCTAGTTTCGAAAAGTCGGTCAGGCTGTACCCGGTCACTGCCGGGATACTTGGGCCATCCAGGGACGACGGCGCGAAATCGACATCCCACCTGACGCCATACGTAAGCGTCAGACGAGGAAGCGCGCGCCACGTGTCTTGCGCATATGCTCCCAAGTTGTGGAAGAGTAATGTAGAGCCGTTTTGCGAGCTCACCTGAGCACGAAGAGCGCTTCCCGCCTCTGCGGCAGGAACAGTAAGAAAAAGAATCGATTGTATATATATCGAAGGCTCGAACACCGGGGACAACCGTCGGAAGTCGGCGCCGACTTTCAAGCTATGGGAACCTCGTTGTGTGGAGAAAGTATCCACTATATTGATCTGATGCTGAATGGTTCGGGGATTCTGCCCAGCTAGTAAACTCGCACCAACGCCAAGCCGTATGAGGGCCAAACTGAAAAGACCATTCTGATTGTTGAATGAGGTCGGAAACGGAAGAGCTGCTAACGGAACCGCACTGCCGAAGTTATCTTCGGAGAAATTGCTTCCCGCGTTTGTCCGACTGTAATTGAACCGTAGATCGTTCACCATGATGGGAGAGATAGCCCAAGTCGCTCCCGATGTCGCCGTCTGAGTCGTAATTCGATCCGTCTCAAGAGAGCTCAATGCGGCGTGGCCACTGACTGTGCCACGGTCGATAAACTCGGAAGGAGAATAGTTATATCGCCCAAAGACTGTCAGCTCCTTGTTAAATTTATGGTCAACCCGAAGGCTGTAAGCATCTAGCGTACCGGGATTTGAATAACTTGCGTTGAATTGGGCTACGCCGGTCGTAGTGTTGTCAGGTCCGTTAGGCAATGGGTACGCGTTAAGAAAAGGCTGCATCGCTGCCACGGCATTCTGCCGGGCCGCGGTGTCGGGCACATGACTCAACGTGGTCACCGGCAACCGGAGGCGAAGGCCTTCGTATGAAAAAAAGAAGAATGTCTTGTTCTTTAGGATGGGGCCACTGAATGTTCCGCCGAAATCATTCTGTCGCTCCTGTGCTTTGGGCAGCGGAGGACTAGTAGTACCGTTGAACCAGTTATTAGCATCGAGGACATCGTTTCTCAGGTAGTCGAAAGCTGTGCCGTGAAACTGATTCGTGCCCGAGCGAGTGACAATGGAAATCTGAGCACCAGGTGTGCGACCGAACTCCGGTGCAAACGTCGATGTCTGGATACGAAATTCTTGCATGGCATCTACGGAAACCAAGCTGTTGGTCCCGCCAAAGGCACTGAATGATCCAAGTGCCCCGCCCAAACCATTCCCCAAGAAAGCGTTCGGACTCGCTCCAATATTTGCGCCCACTCCGTCAACCATCCAGTAGTTGGCCGCAGCCCGCTGGCCATTCACGCTGAATTGGCCGGAGTCGAATTGAGTGCTAGGAACAACAACGACTCCAGGCGTTAGCTCGATGAGGCTTTGAAAGCTTCGGCCATTCATCGGCAGGTTCTCGGCAAATTGCCGGTCCACAACCGTGCTGACCGTGGCATCCGTTGTGTTAATTTTCTGATCGTTTGCGTTCACCGTCACGCTTTCCGCTACTGATCCAATCTGCAGCCGAAAGTTCTGCTCAATGTGGTCCTGAACGTTGACGATCATGCCGAGCAAATCGACCTGCTTAAATCCCGGCTTGTGTACTGTGATCTGGTACTGACCGGGGTGAACGCTCGCGAATACATAGATACCTGCATTGTTCGTCGTGGCGCTCCCAACCGTTCCGCGCTCCACACTTTGCAGCTTCACTTCCGCTCCCGGCACCACCGCTCCCGTATCATCCGTAATCAGGCCGGAGACTGTCGCCGTCTCCGTTTGGCCCATCGCCCCACTGGCAAAGCACAACACAGCGAGCACTAAACCGCAGGCATCCCGCATTAAGCGCGTCATTGTCATCGTCGGGCACCCCCCTTCTCTGGTATGCCCGCGAAGTTGGGAAAATTCGCCAACCAAGGCAAAAATTCTTTTGAATCGCCGACGTGTGGCCTGGACAATCAACAGGAAGAGGCCATTCGCATCCAGGCGCGGAACCGCTACCGAGGGGGAGAAACTATGGATGGTTCGGCTGGCTTCCGAAATAGGCGTACAGGACCTTCTTGCCGTGGGGTTCGTCGTAGTGCTTGTTGGCTGATTCCGCGGTTACGAACACCGAGTTGATCTGGCCCAGAACCTTCGAATCGTCGAAAGTCATCGCCCAGCGGTTCTGGCCCCCATCGTCCTTACGGAGGATACCCAAGCTGTGGGTAACTTCCTTGACTCCGGCCTTTCCGCCCCAGACATGAAAGACGATGTTGGCTCTGAACCGGCCCGGATCATCAAGGTCGTAGGCGTAAAACACGAGTGATTTTCCCTCGATATAGAACACTCGCCCGAAGGAACGCTGTCGTTTTCCGTTCGGGTCGGCATCATAGACATCCACGATATGCAGGTTACGGGCAGCCACCACATCGCCCAACTCGCTCTTGGCGGACTTTAGGTCGAGCTCCCGCCGAAGGTCGGCTGTCGTGAGTTCGAGCTTGGCACTAAGTTCTTCGTTCGTCTGTTTCTGGACATCCAGCTTGACCTCGGACTCGGCCAGCCGTTGATTGAGCCGGTCGACCTGGCTTTGCTGAGCGGCGACTTGATTCTTCGCTTCCTGACCTTCCACCAAAGAACTCTGCGAGGCACTCTGGGCCTGCGCTGTCACCGCTGCAAGCTTTTCTTTCGCAGCCGCCAATTCGTCTCGTAGAGACTGTCGTTCACCGTCCGCGTTCGATAGCCTTTCTTTCAGTTGGGCAAGCTCGCCTTCTAGTTCTGTCTTTTGCTGCTCAAGCTGACGCACATGATCCGAGTCAATGGTCGGGGGATTGCGCTCAGATGCAGGCGCGATTGAGGTAGGCGCTTTCGTCACTTGCTGCGGCGTCTGCCTGAGTTTCCGCTCACCCGCATAATATCCGCCAATGGCGACCACCACGCACGCGGCCACGGCGGCGAGCGAGCGCCACAGCCGAGAAAACGGCACCGGTCGTGGGCCTGTAACTAGCGCCTTTTTGCGCGTATCGCCCTCAAATCGCTCATCGAGTGGGAGGGAGATCGATTCCCGCACCAGAATGGGCGACGGACGCAGTGTCACTCTGTCTTTGGCGTTCACGCCTTCCGTAGCGAGCCGAGAGAGAAAGCGCTCGCGCATGCCTTCCGGTGGGGCAACGTTGCCTGCCGGTGCATGTTTGTCGGCGAGCAGCGGCATGGCTTGCGTACTTATCTGGGCAACCGATTCCAGGAACTTGCGGCATGATTCACATGCTGCGATGTGCTCGTTCAATTCGCACATCTGCGCGCCGCCAAGCTGTCCGGTTACGGCAAGGGCGCACATTTCTTCAAAACGTCCGTGCGCAACCGGCCACAGTCCGCTCGCCACTTCCACGAATTTCCTATTCTTTTTCATGGCTGTTCCCAAACATTGCCCGCAAAGCCGCGAGGCCGCGGTGTAAGTCGTGTCGAACCACGTGTGGGGATTCACCCAACCGACAGGCAATCTCTTCTGCGGTCAGTCCTTCGTAATACGTCATCTCAACAACGGCGCGCTGCCGCGATTTGAGGTTTCCCAGCATTTCCTCGGCGAGCCGAACAGTTTCCGGCAACTCGCCCCACAACGCTCGACCCGAGCCGACCTCGATCGCCGCTTCCAGTTCCTCCCAGCGATAGAAGTGATTTGAAGCAAGATGCCGTTTCCTATGTAGAGCGCGATGATAGGCATACTGCAGGATCCACACTTTGAGTATGCCCTTGCGACAGTCAAAATTCGCCACCGCCCGATAAATGTCCAGGAAAACCGTCTGAACAACCTCCTCAGCTTCGCCCGGATCCCGGACGATTCGGAGTGCTACGTCGAAAACAAGATGCTGATAGCGGTCAAAGAGAGCGGTGATAGCGTCCTGGCAGCCGACTGCCACACGTTTCATGAGCTCTTCATCGGAGACCTTGAAGAGGTCTTCGGATTGCACCCCAAACGGCTTGGTTAGACTCATTTTTTGTTCGACCAGCCAAATTTCTTTGGGAACCAAACCAGCCTGCACCGATTCACATCTCTATAACACAACTGCAAGACTTCGCATGGGAATTTATTTTCGGTCGCCTTGGCCAATTTCAGGCCTCGCGCGGGCATACTTTGGAGTATGGCCCGTGGGCGACCGTGGAGAGGATAACGCTTAGCGCGGGCTTAAATGAGAGGAGCGCGAATGGTGGGATACTCACCCTGGCCTATTCGCTATCCTAGCATGTTTTCACCAACTTGCATGAAACCCGCATGAATATTGACGAGTTCTACGGAGTCGCATTCCGCAACTAGTTCAACTGTTTCGCATGAATAGCACCAATTTCGCGCCCAAACAGACACCAAAGACACCAAGCTAGCCTGATCCCAGATTAAGCGACCGTTCCCGATTGTTAAAACTGAGCATTCATTGAGCATATGCGTTCTCGCTGGTCAAGCACCGCTTTTCTTCCGATGGGTAACGTTTGCACCCAATTGACTTTCTTATACAAATGATGGTAAATCCCATCAGCACTTCAAACTAAGGAACCCGTCAACGTCACGCTCGTGCAGCCTCCGCGTCTCCGTAATAGAGGGAGGACCCTACATGCCGTCTCCACAACCGAATGGAAAGGACCTGCAGAACTTTCAGCGGCTCCCGCGCTCTCCACTCGCATCTTATGTCGCGAGAGCGGCTGAAGATCAACAGAGGTACCACTATGTGCTTTCTGCTCTCGAGCCTCATGCGCTTTGGCAATGGATCACAGAGTACTTGGGAAATCGCCTAGGCCCCAGGCACAAATTCAACACTTACGACGACCCATCGCATAACAACGGGATCTATAAGCTCGGTGACGATTCCCTGCTTGGTGGGCAGCGCGATCCGAACGGCAAGATAAAAATGAGTATTGCCGGAGACTGGGGGACTGGAACGGACGAGGCTGCCGAAGTAGCGGCGCAGATCGCAGAGTTCTCACCCCACTACACGGTTCACCTGGGTGATGTTTACTACGTCGGAGAAAAGGATGAAATCGATGAAAACTGCCTCGGGCAACCGGACGCTGATCACAGTTTCACCCCGTGCCTCTGGCCCTGGGGATCGGTGGGAAGCTTCGCGCTCAACGGAAATCACGAGATGTATGCCCTAGGCGACGCCTATTTCGAGGTTTTTCTTCCGACGCTCGGGTTGAGACCCGCGCTTGGTAGTAAGCCAGGCGGCCAGAAGGCCAGTTTTTTCTGCTTAGAGAACGATTTCTGGAGAGTGATCGGATTAGATACCGGCTACAACTCCATCGGTCTCCCAGTTCTAGAGTACGTCTTTTCTCCAAGTTGCAAACTTCGCAATGAGGAGCTTGAGTGGATACAAAACAAGGTAAACCCGAAGGCCGACAGGCGCGGGTTGATATTTCTGACTCACCACCAGTATTGCTCCGCATTCGACCAGGAATATCCAAAAACTGCTCAGCAGTTGTCGGCGCTCATTGACCGCCCGGTTCTCTGGTTCTGGGGTCACGAACATCGCATGGCAATCTACGGGAAATACGCGACTGACGGAGGTATCCAGGCCTACGGTCGGTGTATTGGGCATGGCGGGATGCCGGTTGGCATTAATCCTAAGATGAAACGCTCGGACCGCCCTCTCGTAGCCTACGATAATCGGCAGTACCCGTCTCCCGAAAACATCACCGTCGGATACAACGGCTTCGCCAATCTCACCTTCACTGCGAATCAACTTTCGGTCGAGTACCACGACCTCAAGAACAATCTCTTGCTAACGGAAAATTGGAAGGTCGAAAACGGGAATTTAATTGGGACAGCTACTGCCCCGAGCCAAGTCCCCGGCCTAACGTTACGGACAGATCTGGCGCTCGCAACAAAGTAGGCATGTCGAGGTCGGTGCGATTGAACCTGCAACGGAACAAGGAATGGCAGATGAGCGACACATCAGCGCGGCACAGTGTGACACCCGGCAATGAAATGACTGGCCCCGGTCCTATCGGTCTTCGCTTCACGGAGACAATGCGCGGCTATCTCTCAATCGATATTCAGGACGATTATCAGCGCGCCGCAGAAAAAGCCAAGCAGGATAACTCTCCCTGCGAATTCACGCTCACGGTTACCTCCTCAGACCTCGACCGGATGCTCAAAGACCCGAACCACACAGCCAAGCTCTCCGGCACAGTCACCGCACCTGCCTTGAGTCTGCAACCAATGACGGTCCTGACAGGAGAGTTTCACCTTTTCGTGCCCGCCCCCGAGCAAGTAGAAACCCGTCTGATGCGCTACCGGATGTTGCTCGCTGGCGCGCGCGGCGAGAAATTTCTCTTCGATGGATTCAAGGTGGTGCGTAATGACGGCGTGTTTAACATCTGGCATGACACAAGCACGCTGTACATCACCGTGTTTCGCGGCGAGCAGCCGGAGTCTCCGATCGCCGGCAAGGGAATCCTTCACATCCTCCCGAAAGATTTCATGCATCAGCTTACGACGATTGAAGCTACGAATGCTCTCAATGAGCTTGAGCGCATCAACGCGGAGGCACGCTTTGGTCGCTTTTTCGCGGGCGTGCTATTCGATGTGTACGGCGGCATCTTTGCAAGGCCCACGATTTTCAATCCGGACGCTCCTGCCCGGAAGAAGCGCTCACTGCGGGTTTCCGCGCCCGAAGTGCATTTCCTCAATGCAAGCGATGGTGTGCAACTCCGGCTGACTCGCTACCAGGGCGGGCGGAAGGGTCCGGTGGTGCTCCTTCACGGGCTAGGAGTGTCGAGCTCGATTTTTTCCATCGACACAATCGAAACGAACTTGCTGGAGCACCTGTTTACGAATGGGTACGACGTGTGGCTCCTGGACTTTCGCGCCAGCATCGACTTGCCTTCCTCGGCGACGCAATTCACCGGCGATGATGTGGCGACGAAAGACTACCCCGCGGCGATCACTCAAGTGCGTGAAGTTACAGGCGCTGCCAGCGTGCAGGTGTTGGCGCACTGCTATGGCGCAACAACGTTCTCCATGGCTTTGTGCGCGGGATTGCAGGGTGTCCGATCCGCCGTGATCTCCCAGATTTCGACGCACATTGTTCCGCCGACCGTGAATCGCATCCGAACCGGCCTACACTTGCCTGACTTCCTCGACAAGCTCGGCGTAAGTACACTCAACGCGTATGCGGACACACATGAGAATTGGCTCAGCGTGCTTTACGACAAGGCGCTCGACCTCTACCCCGTGGGTGAGAGCTGCAAAAATCCGGTGTGCCACCGAATCACGTTCATGTACGCGCCGCTCTACCAGCATGAACAATTGAACGAAGCCACGCATGAAGCGTTGCACGAGATGTTCGGCATCGCCAACATGCGCGCGTTCGAGGGGGTGGGACTCATGACTCGAAGTGGCCACATCGTCGCGGCCGACGGAACGGAAGCTTACGTGCCACACATGGACCGCATGGCGATCCCCATCGCGTTTATCCACGGCGAACAGAACGAATGCTTCCTGCCAGAGAGCACCGAAATCACCTACAACCTGCTATGCCAGAAAAATGGCCCGAGCCTCTACACGCGTTCCGTAATCCCCGGCTACGGGCACATCGACTGCATTTTCGGAAAAAATGCCGTGAGCGACGTTTACCCACTGATTCTTAAACATTTCGAGGCAACATCCGGATGACGATGGCTAGCGACATCCGCCGGGAGAAGTCTTATGGACTTTGACGTTATCGTGATCGGAAGCGGCTTTGGAGGCGCGATCACTGCCTGCAGGCTCGCCGAGAAAGGCTACAAAAGGATTCTCATTCTCGAACGAGGGCGGCGATGGGACCGGACCACCTACCCGCGCAGGCCCGAAGACCCCTGGGTTTGGAATCACGAACATCCTGAATCGGAGAACGGCTGGCTCGATCTGCGTGTTTTCGAACACATGTCGATCGCTCAGGGCGCCGGTGTGGGTGGTGGTTCCCTGATTTATGCCAACATTTCCTGCGAGCCCCGCCCCGATATTTTTCAAAATGGTTGGCCGAAGGAAATCACATACGAAGAACTCAAACCACACTACGACGTAGTCGCCAAATTCATGAACGTCAAAGCGGTTCCAACCAACCAATGGCCAATCCGGACGCAATTGATGAAAGAAGCCAGCGATGCGATCGGCGAGGGTGGCCGTTTCAAGCAGCTTGAGCTCGCCGTTACCTTTGATCCAAAGTGGAATTACGGCCAGCCAGACCCGCACAACTTCAAGAAGTCCACACGATCGCCGAATGCCCAAGGAGTGGAACAGGGCACGTGTGTTCATCTGGGGAATTGCGACATCGGCTGCGATGTCGATGCCAAAAACACTCTCGATAAGAACTATATCCCGTGGGCGGAAAAGCACGGGGCTGAAGTCAGGGCACTACACCTGGTAACGAACATTGAGCCTGTCACTGGCGGTTATAAAGTTTCCTTTGACCAACTAAAAGATGGTGACCGGCTTCCTGGCAGTGAGACGGCCCGTATCGTCATCGTTGCCGCTGGCTCGCTCGGCTCTACGGAACTACTGCTGCGCTGCCGGGACTTGAACCGTAGCCTTCCGCAACTCAGCCGCTTTCTCGGAAGAGACTGGAGCAGCAACGGAGATTTCCTCACTCCGGCCCTCTACAAGCATCGCGAAATCTTTCCCTCAAAAGGACCAACCATCACATCATCCATTGATTTCCTCGACCGCAGCCAAGACGGCGAATCCTTTTGGGTCGAAGATGGAGGTTTTCCAAATCTTCTTGTTGGCTATTTGCAGGCTCGCGCTAGAAAGATTCACTTAGGCGCAAACGCAATGGCACTCCTGACCGCGCTGCATGGCATCTTACTCGGGGGCGATCCTTTGCAGCACTTCATGCCTTGGTTTGCGCAGGGCGTGGACGCTGCCAATGGCGTGCTCGAACTCAAACGACCGTGGTGGTATTTCGGCCCGCCTAAATTGAGTCTGGAGTGGGATGTCGCCAAATCGCGCCCCACCATTGATGCGATCGTCAAAATGCATGAACGACTCGCGCAGGCAACCGGTGGGATACCCATGGTCCCGCCAACCTGGAGCTTGGACCATTACCTGATCACGCCACATCCCCTTGGCGGCTGCAACATGGGCGACAGAGCCTCAAATGGAGTCGTGAATCACATGGGTGAGGTCTTTGGTTACCGAAATCTTTTTGTTGCCGATGCCTCCATCATTCCGGAAGCACTGGGCGTCAATCCTTCCAGGACCATCGGTGCTCTCGCTGAACGAATTGCCTCCCTGATTGCCTCGGATGCGCGCTGAGCCGCCCCATGGGGGGCTGGCTCAATGCTAAACTTCCGGAAATGGGGCCAGAAATGAACACGGACGGTGCCTCCGAAGGAACTGAGCAAGCAGAAGGAGATTAGGCTGGTTGCAACACCTGCGCAATCGGCTTTAGCAAGCACCCTTACGGGTTGAGAACGTCGATCTCGGCGAACGAGTCGGTGCCTTCCTTAACGGTTGACCTTAATTGCTCGACTCGGATCCCGTAGTAAGGAAAGCCAACGCAAACGCTGACTACCGGGTGCTGCCTACTCTGAACCTAGTAACCTCCGCCGCCGCGCCCGCACCCGTGGCTACCTCTTCTCTGATCTTCAAGAAAGGAAACACTACTTCTTGTGCCTTTCCATCTCTCTCCACTAGGATCTTGGCACCTGTCTGCAGCTGTTCGAGCACCCATTGAAGGGTCTTTAACGCATATCTAATTACTTCTGCCCTGCTGCTCAGGCTTAGCTTATTTTTTGTACTATCAAGAGTCTGAAGCGCGTCGGGCGTAAAATCGAATTGAACTCGAAATTTGTCTGGCATTGAAATCTCCGCGGCTACCGCCACAGCACTAGGATCATGGATCGGTTATGGACGACTGTTTGAGTCCAGGCCCGTCCAAGACCTGCTTCTGAGTGGACTTGTCTGGTCGCCGAGGTTCTCCTTTCACAAAAATGGGCACTGGAGTCACATCTTGTACTGTCCCTCCAGGAATGAGGTCAAGCGCGCCTTCTGAGGCAGTCACAATAACACCCCAAGCGTTCACGGCCTCATTTTCCGCTCATATTCTACTCATGAGAATGAGTACATGTCAAGCAGTAAAATAAGACCTGTATTATCATAGACTTGCGGACAAATGAAAACACAGTCTAGGCGATTTCAGGCATCCGCAGTGAGGCCTTCTCCGTCTAGGTCTCGCTGGGCGGCGAGGTTATTTCCCTCGTCGTAATATCAATATCCTGCGTAGGTCCCACTTCGGTTTTTTCCGTTTCCGCCCTCTTCAAAGCGCCGGTGATATATAGGCGTGTAATTAGATATCCCCCTAAGAAGCCATTCGCTAGGAAAAGGACAATTACAGTTACCGCAACCGACGGACTGGAAGAAGTGTTCCCCAAACAGCTTGCGAAATAACCACCTAGCCTTCTAGCATATTCGGGAACTTTGGTGAGCTGCACCAAGCCGACACCAACGAGAATTTTCGTCAGCCAGTCCGAGATCTGTTCCAGATTCGTATTCACCTGATATTCGAGGACCGGCCTTGACAGTCCGGTTGGTTCTGTTTTCGCCCCCTGGTTCGCTTGATCCGTTGACCTCTGGGCCTGGAGCGCTCGCGGAATTGCAAAGATAAACCCCAACAAGGATCCAAGCCCAAAGCTCCCGCAGGCGATGAGCAACCCGCTTCCCAGAATCCCACAAACCTGGGCAGTCTTACCCTCGAAGGCATACTGAAGTGCGAAGATCAACAAACCACCCACTCCGAGCGAACCGAAGAACAGAACTCCTGTCTTTGCCCACCGTATATCTCTATCTTGGTCTGGCTCGCTCGCTGGCGTAACGTCTCGAATCACCGAGGTCTCTGAAGCGTCTTTCATCGTCCATAGTCCTCCAGCCGGAGATGAAAACGGCACTGCCCCTTCCGGCACTGGCGTACTTTGTAGGCCTCAGCTGACGCTGCTTGGGTCGCAGTGCCAGGACTGTGTGCACCGTCCAGAACAGTTTGCGAAAACCTGAGCGTCTTTGTATGGTCGTCCCGTGAGAAAACGGGTCGCGACGGGAGAGCGATGGCGAAAGCGACCAGTAAGAAAAATATCCTTCTTTTCCTCGAGTCCAAGGACAGAAATAACATTGAGACCTCTGAAGTCTGGGGTTTTTGGAAAGTCGAGTGACTGAACTATGCTGCAACCGCGTGCACTTGTCAAGTATTTCACTACATCAATGGATGTAATTGGGACGATGAGGGCTAACCATTCGAACGGCATCACCGGCTACTCGCAGAAGCGTATTGGTCTGCGTGAGAGTGGTGGGATACTCACCCAGTCTCTTTGAGCATCCTATGCGCATTCCGATGAAGATAATCAGTGTTCCCGGCTGATCGTGATCAGCATTCCGGGTTGGTGTGATCAGTCGTCGGAGCGAAGCGACGCTGGTTTTTGCATTTTGTAGAAAGTGATTACGATCGTCAAGCTTGTTGTTGTTGA
>WNFC01010366.1_pt1 | contig 20910 bp, 18 predicted proteins | sample 5400541 | NCBI WGS metagenome assembly WNFC01 (sample SAMN13153342, study PRJNA577476) | soil metagenome | isolation source: 120 cm saprolite under Douglas fir tree site 2 hole 2 replicate 1 | place: USA:California | collected 2015-04-18
GCGGCAAGCCCGCCAGCTACCTGCAACTGTTCCAGCAGTCGGCCGCCTTGTACTGCCCGGGGCTGTCCTGGACGGTGCTCGCCGCCATCGGCCAGATCGAGAGCGGCGACGGGAGCAACATGGGCCCGTCCAGCGCTGGCGCGCTCGGGCCCATGCAGTTCCTGCCGTCCACCTGGGCGACGTGGGGCATCACGGCCTTCGGGGAGCCGGACCCGCCGAACATTATGGACCCCTACGACGCTGTCCCCTCGGCGGCCCGGTACCTGTGCGCGGCCGGCGCGGCCACTCCGGCTGGCCTGGTCGGCGCCATCTACGCCTACAACCATGCCACCTGGTACGTGACCGAGGTGCTCGCCCTGGCCCGGCAGTACGCGCAGACTTACGGCTGACCGGGCGCCCGCCCGGCCCTGGGCTGCCCGGCGTCCCTGGTTGGATGGTGTCATGCCGGACTACGACGCGTTCCTGCTCGTCTCCTTCGGTGGACCGGAAGGTCCCGATGACGTCATGCCGTTCCTGGAGAACGTCACCCGGGGCCGCGCGATACCGCGCGAACGGCTCGCCGCGGTGGCCGAGCACTACTACGCGGCCGGCGGGGTCAGCCCGATCAACCAGCAGTGCCGGGACCTGCTCGCCGCTATCGGCAAGGACTTCGCGGCGGCCGGCCTCGACCTGCCCCTCTACTGGGGCAACAGGAACTGGGATCCTTATCTCACCGCGACCGTCAGGGACATGGCCGCTGCTGGGGTGCGCCGCGCGGTCGCGTTCGTGACCTCGGCCTACGGCTCCTACTCCAGCTGCAGGCAGTACCGGGGCGACATCGCCGCCGCGTGCGCCGAGGTCGGCCCGGCGGCCCCGCGGATCGACAAGCTCCGGCATTTCTTCAACCACCCGGGCTTCATCGAGCCGTTTGCCGAGCACGCCAGGGCGGCGATTGAGTCACTGCCAGCAGACGTTAGGAAGGATGTTCCGCTGGTTTTCACGGCGCACAGCGTGCCCGAGGCGATGGCGGCATCCAGCGGGCCCCCGCCAGGCGGCCTGTACCAGGCGCAACTGGCCGAGGCGTCGCGCCTGATCGCGGACCGGGTTGGCGTCAAGCACCCGTGGCGCCTGGTGTACCAGAGCCGCAGCGGGGCGCCGGCCCAGCCCTGGCTCGGCCCCGACGTCTGCGACCACCTTGCGGACCTGGCCCGCTCCGGGGCCGCCGCGGCCGTCCTGGTGCCGGTCGGCTTCGTCTCCGACCACATGGAGGTTGTCCACGACCTGGACGTCGAGGCGGCGCAGGCCGCCGACCGGCTCGGCCTGCGGCTGGCCCGGGCGGCCACCCCCGGCACCCACCCGCGGTTCGTGTCGATGATCACCGAACTGGTCCGGGAACAGGTCGATGGGCGGGTGCCCCCGGCGTCGCTGGGCACCCTCCGGCCACCACCCGACATTTGCCATAACGATTGCTGCCCAGCCGGACCGAGGAGCAGAGCGTGAGCGAGCCGGAGGGGCGCGGCGCTGCCTGGACTGAGGAGGGACGAGCGAGGGACGAGCGAGGAGCGACGAGGGAAGGCAGCGCCCTAAAGCGCCCTGGAGGCGAGCGGGGACAGCAGAGCGAGCCGGAGGGGCGCGGCGCTGCCTGGACTGAGGAGGGACGAGCGAGGGACGAGCGAGGAGCGACGACGGAAGGCAGCGCCCTAAAGCGCCCTGGAGGCGAGCGGGGACAGCACAGCGATCCGGATCCGGCCGGCCTGCTCGACCTGGCGTGCTCCGCGGCGCAGGAGGCAGCACGGCTGCTGGTGAGCCGCCGCCCGCCCGGCCCGCTGGGCCGCCCGCAGGTAGCGGAGACCAAGTCGAGCCCGACCGACGTGGTGACCGAGATGGACCGCTCCGCGGAAGCCCTGATCGCGCGGCTGCTGCTGGCTGAGCGGCCGGGAGACGCGATCCTGGGGGAGCTGGATGGCACCGTCAACTACCTGTACGGCCTGCCGGACTGGGCGGTCAGCATCGCGGCCGAGGTGGACGGCACGGTGGTGGCCGGGGTGGTGGCCGTCCCGGCCCGGGGTGAGGTGTTCACCGCGGTCCTCGGCGAGGGCGCCTGGTCGCGGTCCGCCGGGCAGCCGCCGGTCGCGGCGCGCTGCAACGCACCGGTGCCGCTGCACCAGGCGCTGGTGGCGACCGGGTTCGGGTACACGGCGGCACGCCGCGCGGTGCAGGGGGAGGTCGTCGCGGCTGTGCTGCCCCGGGTGCGCGACATCCGCCGGGGCGGCTCGTGCGCCGTGGACTTGTGCTCGCTCGCGATGGGCCGGGTGGACGCCTACTACGAGCGTGGCGTGAATTACTGGGACTTCGCGGCCGGCGGGCTGGTCGCCACCGAGGCGGGCGCGCGGCTCGGCGGCTTGAACGGCAAGCTGGCCAACCCGGAATTGACCATCGCGGCCGAGCCCGGGCTGTTCGGCGCGCTGCACGAACTGCTCGCGGGCCTCGATCCGGAGCGGGACGCGCCCTGCTGAGCGGCGCGCAGCCGTCGCGGGCCCGTTCCGGCTGGTCAGGCCCGCTTGGTCAGGACGCCGGTCGGGCTGGGGCCGTTGGACCGGCTGAAGCTGAACGTGAGGGTTCCGTTGGCCTGCTGGGTCAGGGTGACGACACCGCCTGTACAGCTCTGCTGCCCGGTGCTGATCGCCTCATCGAGGGTCAGCTGGCCGGCGGCGGCGGAGACGAGCTGCAGGTGGCCCGAGCATTTGAGCTCCGCGTAGGAGATGGTCCCGGCCGATGACCCCCCGGTGAGCGTGATCGTGACGGTCACCTGCACCACGGGATCGGTCTGGTGCACCTCCCCGGACCAGGCACCCGCCAGGGCCGCCGGGATTGTCGCGGTGACCGACGGCGAGGGCGACGCTTCCTTGGCCGACGATGCTGTGCGATTGTCTGACGTGGACCGCAGCGCGTTGCTGCCGCTGCCCTGGTGGTGCATGAAGATGAAGGTGCTCGCGGTGGCTATCGCGGCGACACACGCCACGCAGGCGCTGACCCAGCCCACCCGGCGGGCCGTGGCCGAGGACCGGGTGATGGCCGGGAATTCCTCCGTGGCCCTCCCCGGGCTGGCGCGGGGGAAGCCACGGGCTGCCGCGCGGGCCTGCCTGGTGCCCTCCGCCAGCAGGCCGGCCGCGGGATCGCTGCGGCCGAGCAGGGTCGTCACGACACCACGGGCAGGCGGTCGGCTGGCCGGGTCGGGGGCCAGGCAGGCCGCCACCGTGTTGCGCAGCGGCTCCGGCAGGAAGTTCAGGTCTTGCGGGCCGATGGCCGGGCGGCCCGCCGCGGCGAACAGTATCGTCTGCGCCCATGCGAGCATGTCGGCGGACGGCGTGGCGGAACCATACGGCGGAGTGATGCTGAAATGAACGATCCGCGGGCCCTCGGCGCCGAGCACCACATGATCCGGGCCGAAGTCCCCGTGCACCAGCCCGGCCTGGTGAACCGCGGTGAGGCCGGTGGCCGTACCCACGGCCAGCGCGGTCAGATCGGCTTCCGCGAAGGAACCCTCGGCGCCGACGGCCTCGGTCAGCGACGGCCCTTCCACGAACTCGCTGACCAGGTAAGGTTCATCCCCGTCGAACCCGGCATCAAGGACCCGTGCCGCGCAGAACGGCGCCACCCGGCGCGCCGCCCTGGCCTCGGCCGTGAACCGGTCCCGCGCCGCGCCGCCCGCCGCCCAGTCCTTGCCCAGCAGGGCGACGGACGCCATGGAGCCGTCCGGGAGCCGGGCGACGTAGCTGTTCGTCGGGCCAAGATCAGCCGGATAGTCCGCGATGCGTCCGGAAAGCCGGTAACGGCCGACGCGCCGGGGATCGTCCGGCCCCAGTGGCGTGACGAAGGGCATGCGGTGTCTCCGCGGGGTCCTGCAGGGATGGCAAGAGTGCGTTTCGTACCATACGCACTCTTGCCTGGTTAGCGGCAGTGATCTGGGGAACTTACCGTCCGAGGCACGTTCTGGAGGGGCTGTCTTTGCGGGCTGCGCGGGATGCCTGACCCAGACACGAAGCCGCAGTGCCGTGCCCTGCGTGTGCCGGGCGGCGGGACGTGACAGAATTCCCCGCCGGAATCGGGCACAACTGCGGCTCGCCAAGCGTTACACCCGCGCGACGAGGCGCACAACGAATGGAGGGGGTGGAGTACCCACATGGCAACCGACTATGACAGCCCGCGGAAGACTGACGAAGAACTCACCGAAGACAGCCTGCAGGAACTACAGGCGCGGCGGATGGACAAGTCTTCCAGCACGATCGACATCGACCCAGATGACGTTGCAGAGTCGCTGGAGCTTCCTGGGGCGGATCTGTCGAACGAGGAGCTGTCGTTTCGAGTCATTCCGCGCCAGGCCGATGAGTTCACGTGTTCCAGCTGTTTCCTCGTGCATCATCGGAGTCAGCTGGCGGAAGACCGCAACGGGCGGCCAATCTGCCGGGAGTGCGCGGCCTGACGGTGTGGCAGGGCGGTGCGAGGCGGGCTCGGGGCAGCCCTCTCGCCATGGTGGCAACGGTGTTTTCAGGGAAATCACCGCGACCCATGGCCAGCGGGACCGGCGGCCTGATCCCGCGTTTCACCGCCACCGTCCTGACCTGCAGCCATGCAGTACTGGGCGTGCTGGGCGTGCTGCGCACGAAACCATGGCCGTTAGTGAGGTCCGCCGCGGTCCTGGCCGCTGCCGCATTGGCCCTCCCGGCATGCGGATCAGCGGCCCCGGACACATCCCCGAACTCCGGATCGGGGCACGCGACCGGGCCGGCGTCAGCCGGGCAGAATGCCTCCGCGAGGACGCCTGCCGGCAACGCCGGGCAGGCAGCCACACTTCCGGCGATCGCCCACACGGTGGTCGTGGTCATGGAGAATCACTCCTACGGCGAAGCGATCGGCAATCCTCAGGCGCCGTACATCAACCAGCTTGCCGGGCAAGGCACTGTGTTCACGAACTCGCACGCGGTGGCCCATCCGAGTGAGCCGAACTACCTGGCCTTGTTCTCGGGCAGCACCCAGGGCGTCAGCAGCGACAGCTGCCCCGTCACGTTCGATACCACGAATCTGGCTTCCGAGCTGATCGCAGCGCACAAGACCTTCACGGGATACGCCGAGAGCCTTCCTGCGGCCGGCGGCTCGGTGTGCTCGAGCGGTGAGTATGCCCGCAAGCACGTGCCCTGGGTCGATTTCAGCAACGTGCCACCGTCGGCCACGCGGTCGTTGACCAGCTTCCCCACCGGGAATTACGGCCAGCTTCCTGATGTCTCGTTCGTCATCCCGAACTTGTGCAACGACATGCACGACTGCTCGGTGGCCACGGGGGACAGCTGGCTCAAGCGGACCATGGGCGGCTACGCCACCTGGGCCCAGCAGCACGCCAGCCTCCTGATTGTGACCTGGGACGAGGACGACGGGAGCGCCAGCAACCAGATCCCGACGATCTTCGTCGGCCAGCAGGTGCGGACGGGCAAGTCCGCCGTGGCGATCACCCACTACAGCGTGCTGCACACCATCGAGAGCCTGTACCGGCTGCCGCCCAACGCCAACGCCGCGACCGCAGCCGTAATCACCTCCGTCTGGCGGTAGCCCCGCTCCACCCCTGCCGGGCCGGGGGAGCGCGATCATAGGTGCGTGGACATACGACGACACGCGGCTCCGGCTGACCTGATCTTCACCGGCGGGCCGGTTTACACGGCGGACGCGGCTCGGCGGAGCATGGTCGCGGCCTCCCCGGCTGGCATGGGTAGTGGTGATCGGCCGGGTGGCGGTGATCGGCCGGATGGCGGTGACGGCCCGCCGGCCGACGCCGTGGCGGTGCGCGACGGCAGGATCATGGCGGTCGGCGGCGCCCGCGAGATCCGGGACCTGGCTGGCCCGCGGACCGAGGTGGTGGACCTGCGGGGCCGGGCGCTGCTGCCCGGGTTCCAGGACGCGCACGTGCACCCGGCGTTCGCCGGGGTGACCATGCTCCGCTGCGACCTCACCGATGCGGCCGGCGCCGACGAGGCACTGGCGGTGATCGCCGGCTACGCCCGCGCGCACCCGGACCAGGAGTGGATCTCGGGCAGCGGCTGGCGGATGGAGTGGTTCGCGGGCGGAACGCCGTCCCGTGAGTTGCTCGACACCGCGGTCGGCGGGCGGCCTGCCTACCTCACCAACCGGGACGGCCATGGCGCCTGGGTCAGCTCCCGCGCCCTCGACCTGGCCGGCCTGGACGCCGCTACCCCGGATCCGCCCGACGGCCGGGTCGAGCGGACGGCCGATGGCACGCCACAGGGCACGCTGCACGAGGGTGCGGCCACCCTGGTGGGGCGGCTGGTGCCGGCGGCCTCCCTCGATGAGCGGCTGGCCGGGCTGCTGCTGGCCCAGCGGCATATGCACTCCCTCGGGATCACCGCATGGCAGGACGCGATCGTCGGGGACTACCTGGGCCACGCCGACCCGCTGCCGGTCTACCTGGCCGCCGCGGCGGCCGGCCGGCTCACCGCGCGGGTGGAGGGCGCCCTCTGGTGGGACCGCGGCCGCGGCGGCGAGCAACTAGCTGACCTGCTCACCCGCCGGGAACTCGCCCGCCGGGAGGCGCACCGCCCAGGATCAGGCGAGCCAGGATCAGGCGAGCCAGGATCAGGCGAGCCAGGATCAGGCGAGCCAGGATCGGGCGAGCTGGGATCGGGCGGGGCGGAATCGGGCCGGGCGGGCCGGTTCCAGGCGAACACCGTGAAGATCATGCAGGACGGGGTGGCCGAGAACTTCACCGCCGGCATGATCGAGGACTACCTGGACGGGTGCGGCCGCCAGACCGGCAACCGCGGCATGTCCTACGTGGACCCGCAGGAACTGCGCGAGCACGTCACCCGCCTCGACGCGGAACGATTCGGCGTGCACTTCCACGCGATCGGTGACCGGGCCGTGCGGGAGGCGCTGGACGCCGTCGCCGCCGCGCGGAACGCGAACGGCCCGACCCCGGGCCGCCATCACATCGCGCACCTGCAGGTGGTGCACGGCGATGACATCCCGCGGTTCCGCGAACTGGGCGTGACCGCGAACATGCAGGCCCTCTGGGCCACGCATGAGCCGCAGATGGATGACCTGACCATCCCGTTCCTCGGCGCGGAGCGAGCGGTGCGCCAATACCCGTTCGGTGACCTGCTGCGCTCGGGTGCAATGCTGGCCGCGGGCAGCGACTGGGCGGTGAGCAGCGCCAACCCGCTGTGGGGAATCCACACCGCAGTGACCAGGACGCTTCCGCCGGGCGCAGGCGAGCCCGCGGCCGAACCGCTGCTGCCCGGCCAGGCGCTCAGTCTCGGCGCCGCGCTGGCCGCCTACACGGCCGGGTCGGCGTACGTGAACAACCTGGACCAGACCGGGGCCATCGAGCCGGGCAGGCTCGCCGACCTGATCGTGGTCGACCGGGACCCGTTCGCCGGGCCGGCCGGGAAGATCGGCGCCACCACGGTGCTGCTCACCTACGTCGGAGGGGAGCGGGTGCACGCTGCCGACTCCGCGTAGGGGTCGGCCCGGGCGTAACGTTGTAATCATGGAGAGGATCACGCTCGACCGGATACCACTGGGCCGGGGCGGGCCGCAGGTGTCCAGGGCCGGGCTCGGCCTGATGGGCATGTCCGGGATCTACGGGCCGGCGGACGACGCGGAGAGCATCGCCACCATCCGGTCCGCCCTGGACGCGGGGATCACCCTGCTTGATACCGGCGATTTCTACGGCATGGGGCATAACGAGATGCTGCTGCGCGACGCGCTGCGCGGCGTGCCCCGCGACAGCGTGTTCATTCAGGTCAAATTCGGCGCGCAACGCGACCCCGGTGGTGCTTTCGTCGGCTACGACGCCAGCCCCCCTGCGGTAAAGACCTCCCTGGCCTACTCCCTGCGCCGGCTCGGCACCGACTACGTCGACCTCTACCAGCCTGCGCGGCTGGATCCCGCGGTGCCGATCGAGGAGACCGTCGGCGCGGTCGCGGAGATGATTGACGCCGGATATGTTCGTTATGTCGGATTGTCCGAAGCGGGGGCGCAGACCATCCGCCGGGCGCAGGCGGCCCATCCCATCACCGCCCTGCAGATAGAGTATTCGCTGATGAGCCGGGGTATCGAAGGTGAGATCCTGCCCACCGTGCGCGAGCTCGGCATCGGCGTGACGGCCTATGGCATCCTGTCCCGCGGCCTGCTGAGCACCGACACGGCCCGGCTGGGAGCCGGCGACCCGCGGCGCCGCTTCCCCCGGTTCCACGACGGGAACCTGGAACGCAACCTCGGCCTGCTCGGGGCGCTCGAGAAGATCGCGCAGCAGCGGGGCGCGACCACCGCCCAGTTGGCCATCGCGTGGGTCCTGTCCCGGGGCAGCGACATCGTCCCGCTGATCGGCACCAAGCGGCGGGACCGGCTGGCCGAGGCGCTCGCCGCCTTCGACCTGACCCTCACCGCCGACGAGCTCGCGGCCATCGAGGACGCCATCCCGGCGGGCGAAGTGGCCGGCGACCGCTACGACGCGCCTCAGATGGCCGCGCTGGACAGCGAGCAGCGTTGAGCGGCGCTAGGCCCCCCGGTAGGAGTCGGCGAATGCGCTGAGGCGCGCGTGGGCGCTGTCCATGGCGTCCGCCGCGGGCAGATAGCGCTTGGGCATCTTCGCCACGCTCGTGTAGTTCGGGTCGCAGACGTTCGCCAGCGGGGACTCGACGGCCTGGGTGACCAGCTGATAGGCGTCCAGAACGTCCAGCCCGTAGTCGCCGGCCAGCCACTGCACCATGTCGTGCTGCGCGATGCGGAACGCGTCCTCCAGGGGGCGGGCGGAGCCAGCCGACATGATGTGCGTGTCTGACTCCAGCCGGGGCCACGGGCATGTCCTGCCCTTGACCAGATCGACCGCGAGGACCGTGTTCATCGCTGTCTCCACGGCGACGCCGCAGGTCTCGCCCTCGCCCTGGCGGGCGTGGCCGTCGCCCAGCGAGAAGAGCGCGCCTTCGACGTTGACGCCCAGGTAGCAGGTGACCCCGGCGCGCATCTCCGGCGTGTCCATGTTGCCGCCGAACGCGTCGGGCACCAGGGCGCTACGCACCTCCAGGTTGGCGGGCGCGACACCGACCGTTCCGTGCATCGGGTTCAGCGGCAGGTCCACCGAGAAGTCACCCCGGCGGGCGGTGAACCGGCATGTCCCCTGCGCCCGGTCAAACTGCCATAGCCAAACGATCTCCGGCAGCGGGTCATGGAGCAGTGCCGTGGCGTGGGTGGCACTCAGCGCGCCGAACAGCGGGACGGTGGTGGACGCGCCCCAGTCCCTGGCCGGCTCGATGGGAACTCGCAGACCTCCGAGACCAGGTCGGTCTCGCTGCGCACCCGGCCGGCGAAGCAGTCCTCGGTGAACACCTCCAGCACGGCCGGGGGCCGGATCCGGGCCAGCGGCGGCGCCCCGCCGAACGTCCATGCGTACTGACCGGGCGTCGGCCGGAAGGTGCTGACCTGCAGGTCACTCATGCTGTGTCTCCCGCTCGCTTTCGGGGCGCTTGGAGGTGCCGCCTTCCCTCGTCGCTCGTTCCTCGCTCCTCAGTCCAGGCAGCACCGCGCCCCGCCAGCTCGCTCATGTTTCGTATTCTTCCAGTGGGTCCAGATGCACGAGCCCGACCTCGATGACCCGCCGCGGGTCATGCCGGTACAGGTAGACCAGGTAGATCACGCCCAGGATCATGAACCCGGCGACCCCGGGGCCCATGTAGGAGTACGGGGGCGCCAGCGGGGCCACGAACGAGAACACCTTGATGCCCGCGGCCGTGAGCCAGGCCGGGACGAACGTGGCGATGCCCAGCACCGGCAGGATCAGGTGCAGCAGGGGGTTGAAGCCGCTGCCCCGCCGCGCGAAGAAGCCGATGCAGGCGGCGTTCATCAGGATGTAGATCGCGACCAGGACGATGACGAGGGCCGTGGCGACCATGACGAAGGCGGTCACCGGGTCGTAGCTGAGGCCGAGGCCGAGGGTCACCGCGACGGTCACGACGAAGGCGGTCACGATGGCCACGGCCGGGGAACGGTGTTTGGCGTTCACCTGCGCCAGGAAGCGCGGGAAGGCGCCGATCCGCCCCATCGCGTACGCGGTGCGGCTGGACACGTTCACGCCGGCGTTCGCGTTGGCGATGGTGGAGTTGACGATCGCGAGGAACACGAAGAACCAGAAGATCCCGTAGAGCGATCGGGCCAGGCCGACCCAGGATGCGGCGCCCGTGCCGGTGGTGAAGCTAGTGAACCGGGCCGGCCCGTACGCGACGTCCACGGCGTACGTGGTGAACACGTAGAGCGCGCCGATGAGCAGGGTGGCCAGCATTATCGCCCGCGGGATGGTGCGCCTCGGATTCCGGGCTTCCTCGGCGAGGGGAGCGGCGCCCTCGAACCCGCCGAAGGCCAGAATCGTGTACACCGATCCGCCGATCACCCCCGAGATGCCGCGGAACCCGGGCGGGGTGTACTTGGTCGTGAAGACGCTGAGGGTGTTGTGGCTGCCCGCGTGCACCAGCAGGAAGATCGCGAGGACGAGGAAGACCCCGATCTCGAACACGCCCAGGACGGTGCCCAGCCCGGCTGACGTGCGGATGCCGTAGAAGCCGGCCGCGAGCACGATCAGGGCGCCGAGCAGCGCCCACGGCCACCACAGGCTCGCCGGGTAGCCACTGAACTCGGCGTTGATCGTGGCGGCGGTGGTGAAGCCGAGTTGCAGCAGCACCAGCGGCGGGATCAGGAACCCGACCAGCACGTACCCCCAGGCGACCAGGAAGCCGATGGAGGGATGCAGGCCGCGGGCGGCGTAGGCGGCAGGGATCCGCCGGCGAACGCGACACCGGCCGGGATCGACGCGGCGATGGCGGCGCCCGGCGCCATATCGGTGACGCTCTGGAAGAGGACCTCGCGCAGCCCGATCGCGTCGCGCCGAAGTCCTGGCGCGGCCGTGGCCGTCGTCTTTGCCGCCATGGCCGCCTCCGATGTCGTGATGCCGCTCCTGCCCGGATGGTCTCACGGCGGATGGCGGCCATGGCAGGCCCAAACATGCTCGGCATGCGGGACAATCGCGGCATGCGTGGCGACAGGCCCGAACCCGGCGGAACTCGCCGGGATCCGCTCGGGGACCTCAGGGAGCGGCTCGCGCGGCTGCCGGCCGGCCATCCATCGTCGCCGGACTACCGCCCGGCTCAGGAAAGCGGCGGGGAGGGCGCCCGTGGCGAAGCCAGCGACCGGGGCGGGGCAGGCGACCGGGGCGAGGCAGGAGTCCTGGCCGGGGGTGACGAAGGCCTGGCCGGTGACGAAGGCCTGGCCGGTGACGAAGGCCTGGCCGGGGATGACGGAGCGGCGGGAGAGGGTACGGCGGACCGTGACCGGGAGGCGGACAGGCCGCACCAGCGTGGTGCCGCGCGGCCGGAGGGCGGCGGCCTGAACCGTCCTGGCCAGTCCCCGTCACGGCCCCCGGATTCCGGGCTGTCGCAGGGCGGCGAGCCGTACCGGCCATGGTTTTCCCCTGGCGACGAGCCGGAACTGTGGTTCAGCCCGGATTCCGGTGACCGTTCTGGCTGAACTCCTCGGGGTCGCGCCACTGGCGGGGCAGCGAGACCTCGGCGGTGACGTCGCCGGCGAGCCGGACGCTGTCCCCGTCGGCGAGGCGCGCCTCCATTCCCGGCAGCACCCTGTCGCCGTTGACGAAGGTCCCGTTGGTCGACCGCTCGTCCCGGATCGTCGCGCGGCCTGCGTCGCTGACGGTAACCGTTGCGTGACGTCGTGACACGTTGTCGTAGTCCGCGAAAGCCGCCGCCACGAGGGACTCCTCCGGATCGCGGCCGAGTACGAGCGAGGTTCCGGCGGGGACCTCGACGTTGCCGGTCGGGAACGACAGCCGGAGCACCACCGGCGAGATGACCCCGGTCGGCTGCGGCAGTGTCTGCCCGCACATCACGCAGAGCACTGAGGACGGCTCGCGAATGGCCGCGCCACAGTGCGGGCAGGCGGAGGGGCCCTCCGATGCAGCGGCGGCACTGTCGCGGCGGAGGTACTCCTGCATGACCGTCGGCGGGGTGGCCGGCTCGTTCAGCGGGCGATCCCTGGGCAGGTTGGCACCGCAGGTGAAGCAGATAAGATCGTCCTGCTGGACCTCAGCGGCACAGGCAGGGCAGGTCAGGGTCGCCATGTCGTCCTCCGGGACGGCGGCAGTGAGTGTCCACTGAGCCTAACGTGCGCGGCGGGGCACGGGTGCCCAAGCCATAGTGCCAGTAGCATAAAAGGGTGGTTAGCTACCGGCTCGACGAGGAGCAGGAAGCCCTCCGCCAGACGGTCGCCGATTTCGCCCGCGAGGTTGTGGCGCCGGTGATCAGCGACTACTACGAGCGGGCCGAGTTTCCTTACGCCATCATCGACCGGATGGCGAAGCTTGGCTTGTTCGGGCTGCCATTCCCGGAGCAGTTCGGCGGCATGGGCGGCGATCACTTCGCGCTTTGCCTCGCCTTGGAGGAACTGGCCAGGATTGATTCCTCGGTGGCCATCACCCTGGAGGCGGCCGTCGCGCTCGGTGCCATGCCGATTTACCGGTTCGGCTCGGCCGAGCAGCGCCAGCGCTGGCTGCCGGATCTGTGTGCGGGGAACCGCATCGCGGCGTTCGGGCTGACCGAGGCGGGCGGAGGGTCTGACATCCCGGGCGGGATGCGCACCACCGCCCGGCTGACCGGCGGAGACTGGGTGATCGACGGCAGCAAGTCGCTCATCACGAATTCCGGCACCTCGATCACCTCCCTCGTCACCGTCCTGGCGATCACCGGCAGCAGGCCGGACGGGCGCCGGGAGATCTCCTCCATCATCGTCCCGGCAGGTACCCCTGGGCTCACCGTCGGGCAGGACTATTCCAAGGTTGGCTGGTGTGCCTCGGACACCAGGGAACTCGCCTTCGCGTCCTGCCGGGTACCCGCCGATCATCTGCTCGGTGAGCGGGGCCGCGGGTACGCCCAGTTCATGCAGATTCTGGACGAGGGCCGGATCGCCATTGCCGCGCTGGCCGTTGGGCTCGCGCAAGGATGCGTGGACGAATGCCTACGGTATGCCGCCGAGCGGGCGGCATTCGGCCACCGGCTCGGCCACTACCAGGCCATCCAGTTCAAGCTCGCGGACATGGCGGTGCGGGCCCAGACCGCCAGGCTGGCCTGGTATGACGCCTCCGCGCGGCTCGTGGCCGGGGAGCCGGTCAAGAAGGCCGCCGCCATCGCCAAGCTGACGGCCTCGAACGCGGCCATGGACAATGCCCGGGATGCCACCCAGATCTTCGGTGGATACGGCTTCATGAACGAGTTCCCCGTGGCCCGCTTCTACCGCGACGCGAAGGTCCTGGAGATCGGCGAGGGCACCTCCGAGGTGCAGCGCATGATCATAGCCCGGGAGCTCGGCCTCGCTGAGGACAGCTGACTCGCTGCGTCAGTGGAAGATCATGCTTGACACGGTGATCGGCGTGTTGAGCCGGTTGAATTCTGACATCAGGGCGGCGACCCGCTGCAAGCTGCTTGCCTTCAAGGACGTCGGGTAGACCCCCAGCGTGACCAGGGCTGCGGTCTGGCTCCCCATGTGCTCCTCGCTGGCCAGCACCGCCTGCACCTGGGCCGCCTGAGCGGCCTGCGCCTGCGCCCTCAACAGCGCTGACCGGAATGCCAGTACGGTGCTCCGGTAGTTGTGGGAGAAGGAACGGAGGGTGAAATAGCCCGTCAGCGGCATGCTCCCAGTCTTGCCGCTGCAGGAGTCGATCACCTCAGTGGCGCCGAGCTTGGTTTCCGCCTGGTAGATGGTCGGCTCGGTGGCGAGGATGGCGCTGACCTGGTGACTCTGGAGCGCGCCGAGGAGCTGGCTCGTGGGCATGGCCTTCCAGTGCACGGTCGACGGGTTCACCCCGCTGTCGGTCAGCACCGACTGCGTGGCGAGCGTCTCCTCGCTGTAGGGCAAGGTGGTGCTGTACGGGATCGCCTGCGGCTCGGGCGTGCCAATGGTCTTGCCCGCGAGTTGCTGGGGGGTGGTGATCGTGCCGGGCAGCGCGAGTACCTGCATCACGCTGGGCGCTGCGTCGTAGCCATCCGCCACGATGGAGAAGCCCGGGTGATTGGCGGCGTCCTGCGCGTAGAAGAAGTCCGCATAGTCGCCGACTGCGACGTTGGCGCTGCCGTTGGTCAGCGCCGCGATCTCCTTGCCGACGGAGCTGTAGGTCTGGATGTTGACGGTGAGGCCGACGTTCGCGAACAAGCCGCTGTGGAGAGCCAGGTACAGCGGCGCGTTATCCACCCCTGGCAGGGCGGCCACGGTTATCGATGACCTGGTGAGGGCGGCCGTGGTTGATCCGGTGAAGGGCACATGGCAACCGGCCGCGAGGAGGCTCACCGCTACTGTGGCGATCGCGGCCGAGACTGTGCGTGACCGCCGGGAAGGCCTCCGGCGGGAGACGATCTTGGCGCCAGCCGGACCTGACCTCATGACCCTCCTTGGTAACAGATGCGGGCGGCGAACACGGCCCAGACAGTTCGGACAGTTAGGACAGAACGGAACACAGCCGTAGCGCCAGAGAGTACCCTACTGGCGTCAAGCTATACAGCAAACGTCACGTTAGAGCTGCTTTCCGACGCGATGTAGGTATTGATGCTTGTTAGACGGTTAAGAGGTTAAGATCAACCCTTGACCGCGCCCGCGCGCGGAGCTCGCAGAATCGTCACCCAGGAAAGGGGTGCGTCATGTCGGTTCCGCCGCTAGTCCTGCGGGCCTGCGGGCCCACCGAAGTCGCTAGGTGAGAGGTACAGACGCCGTGCGGTCCCGCAGCAAGAACCCCCGCCGCATACCGCTGACGGCCGGCAACGGGGCATCGGCCCAGGCGTCCGCCGAGGCTGTACCGGACGCCCCGGCGTCCGTGCAGGTCAACGGCCGGGCCGATGAGGGTGAGCCGGAAAGCGGTCATCAGGCAAGCGCCAGGCACGGCGGAACCGGAGCGCGCCGCGGGCTGAAGAACTGGCGGGTGCGCTCGCGCCTGGTCCTGCTTATCGCCATCCCCACGCTGACCGCTGTGGTGCTGGGCGGCATCGGCGTCGTGTCATCTGTGACGAGCTACCTCGCGTATCAGCGGGTCGAGCAACTCGCCAAGCTGAGTACCGACATCACGGTCCTCGCCCAGCGGCTTGAGGACGAGAGGGACCAGACGGTCTACTTCATCGGGCTCGGCGCCAAGGGCGGCCGCTCCGATTCCCTGTCATCCCCCACCAAGTCGCTGCAGACCCAGGCCGCACTGGCCGTGGTCACGGGGCAGTACACCGACGCGGACCGGTCGGCCTCGGTGGTCAGCAACGAGCTCAGGCAGATCGGCGGTTCCTTCTCCACGCAGGCCCAGGAACAGGCGGCCACCTCGCTGACTATGCTGTCGGGGCTGTCAGCATTGCGCAATGCCGCTGTCTCCACCCAGATGCCACCGCTTGTCGTTATGCAGAAGTACACCCAGCTGATCCAAGATCTGCAGGCCCTGGAGGATGAGACGTCGCAAGGATCCAGCGATGCGACGCTGTCCCAGACCGTCCGGGTGCTCGGGCTCGTGTCGAGGATGAAGGAAGAGGCCTCGCAGCAGCGCGCGATCCTCACCGGGTCGCTGCTGCAGGGCCAGATGACCGCGGGCGAGCTGGCCGCGCTCAACGCCGCGCTCGCGGACCAGCAGGGCAACCTGCAGGCGTTCAACACATCCTCGACCGTGGACCAGCGTCAGCTCTGGCAAAACAGCGTGTCCTCTTCGTTCGTCTACCAGGCGAATTCCGAGGAATTGCAGGCGATCTCCACCGCGCAGGCCAACAACAACTCACTGGCGACCGACTCCGCGAGCGCGGACGACTGGTACGGCGCCATGAAGAACGAGATCAACTTCCAGATGGGCTCGGTCGAGCGGACCCTGGGCTCGCGGGTGAAGGCGCGCGCTGACTCGCTGCGCACCCAGGCGCTCATCACGTCTGGCGCGGTCGGCCTCGCGGTCCTGCTCGTGCTGGCGCTGGCGCTGGCGCTGACCGTCGTGGTGGGCCGGTCCATGGTCCGCCCGTTGCGGCGGCTGCGCGCTGGTGCCCTCGAAGTGGCTGGAGTGCGGCTGCCCGAGATGGTGCGCCGGATGAGCGAGACCGACGGTGCCGGAGTCCCGGTCGAGGTCGAGCCCATCGACGTGGACTCGTCTGACGAGATCGGTGAGGTCGCGCGGGCGTTCGACCAGGTGCACCGAGAGGCACTGCGGCTCGCCGCCAACGAGGCAGCACTCCGCGGGAACGTCAACGCGATGTTCGTGAACCTCTCACGCCGCAGTCAGTCCCTGGTGGAACGGCAGATCAGGCTGATCGACGACCTGGAGCAAGGCGAACAGGACGCGGAGCGCCTGTCGAACCTGTTCCAGATGGACCATCTCGCTACCCGTATGCGCCGCAACTCCGAGAACCTGCTGGTGCTCGCCGGTCACGACGCCTCCCGGCGATGGAACCAGCCGGTCGCACTGGTGGACGTGCTCCGCGCGGCCGTGTCCGAGATCGAGCAGTATGAGCGGGTCTCGCTGAACGTGCAGCCGGGCATCGCGGTACGCGGGCCGGCCGTGAACGACGTGGTGCACCTGATCGCCGAGCTCGCGGAGAACGCCACCTCCTTCTCCTCTGCGGAAACGCCGGTCGCCGTCTCCGGTCACCTGCTGAACAGCGGGGGAGTGCTGCTCGACATCTCCGACCAGGGGGTTGGCATGGGGGCCGAGGAGATGGCCCACGCCAACTGGCGGCTGGACAACCCCCCCGTGGTGGATGTCGCGGTTTCCAGGCGCATGGGGCTCTTCGTCGTCGCGCGGCTCGCGGCCCGGCACGGGATCAGAGTGCGACTGCGCCCCGCGCCGACCGGTGGGCTGACCGCCCTGGTGTGGCTGCCGGATGAGGTGGTTACCCATGAGATGAGCGGCTTGTCACCAGGGATCCGCCGTTTCGAGCGGAACACGCCGGGCAGCGTGGAGCTTCCCTCCACCGTGGGCCCGTTCGCCTCGGAGTGGTCGGCCGGCGACCGGACGGCGGCCGAGCAGGCGGTCACCGCCGCGCGGGCGCCACGGTTTACGCCGCTGCGAGCGGAGAACGGTGACGGGGCCGCGACCGCGGGCTACCCGCAGGCGACCCCTTCATGGGAGAGCAACCCCCCGACCAGCCCGATACCGTCGGTGCCGAGCACCGGGCCGCTGCCTGTGTTCGGCGCGCCGGTGAATGGTGACGTGGATGAGCAGTTGCGGCCGGCCAGCCGCCCGGACGTGTCGTTCGGCGCCGAAACCAGCCAGCCGAGGCGTGAAGTCGTGGTGCCTCCGGCGGCGGACCCCGGCCAGGGCAACCGGCTGCCCATCTTCGAGTCGGTGGAATCGGACTGGTTCCGCCGGGGCAAGCACAGCGCGGATGGAGTCGGCTCCGCCTCCAGCTCCGGTTCGGTGGAGAGTGTGCCCAGCTGGACTTCTTCGGCGGGGGACGAAGGGTGGCGGGCGGCGGAAGCCGTGCACACGCCCACCTCCGGTGGCGTGACAATGTCTGGGCTCCCGAAGCGGGTTCCGAAGGCCAATCTTGTTCCTGGTACCGCGGGAAGCGGGAGCGGCGACGCGACGTCCGCGCCTCCCGCCATCCGGTCGGCCTCGGTGACCAGAGATCGGTTCGCCAGCTTCCAGCGAGGTGTCCGGGAAGGCCGTGCCGCTCTTCGCGGCGATGACGACTCCGGCGGTGAGGACGACGGTGTTTCATGAGAGGTGGGGTGGCGGTGCCGCCGCTATCATCGAGATTTTCATGCTGAGGCCGCCGAGAAAGGAGGGGTCGTGAGCCTAACTCGTCCGGTCCAGGATCTGAACTGGCTGATCACGAACTTCGTCGAACGGGTTCCATCTGTCGCGCATGCGATCGTCGTCTCGTCAGACGGCCTGCCGCTGGCGTATTCGAATGGCTTCCCCGCCGACCGTGTGGATCAGCTGGCCGCCGTCACCTCGGGCCTGACCAGCCTGACGCAAGGTGCGGCGCGGGTGTTCGAAGGTGGCCCGGTCACGCAGACTGTGGTGGAGATGGAGCGTGGACTTCTGCTCGTGATGGCGATCAGCGACGGGTCAAGCCTGGCGGTGCTCGCATCCTCTGACTGCGATATGGGCCTTGTGGCATACGAGATGGCGTTGCTCGTCGAGCGGGTCGGGCGCGCCTTGACACCGGATATGCGTGGCGGGTTTCGGCCGAAGGATGGCAGATAGGTGACAGGAGACACCGGTGTCCGGCCCAGGCCGGGATGACTGGTCGGCGGCCGGAGGAAGACGTCCGGTCGGCGGTGGCAGGCGCCCACGTGGCGTTGACGGTGCCGGGAGCGGGCTAGTCCGGCCATATGCGGTAACCGGCGGCCGTACCAAGCCCCGGTATCAGCTCCAGATCGAGGCGATGGTGGCTGCTTCTCATTATGAGGCTCGCGACCTTTCGACTCTTAGTCCGGAGTGTCAGGCCATCCTGGGATTCTGCCGTGACTGGCGTTCAGTGGCAGAGATATCTGCTGTACTCAGGATGCCCTTGGGCGTAGCGCGTGTGCTAGTCGCTGACATGGCGGTGGAGGGGCTAGTCAGGGTGCACCAGATCGACCACGCGCACGGCCGTCCGGATCTTAACCTGCTCGAAAGGGTGCTCAGTGGACTTCGCAAGCTCTAGGCCCGCGCCGGGCAACGCGGGGGAGACCGCCATGACGTCGGTCAAGATCGTCGTGGCTGGTGGCTTTGGCGTGGGCAAGACCACTTTTGTCGGGTCGGTGTCGGAGATCACCCCGCTCACAACCGAGGCGGTCATGACGTCGGCCAGCGCCGGGGTCGACGACCTGTCGCATGTGCCGGACAAGACCACGACCACGGTCGCCATGGACTTCGGCCGGGTGACCCTGGACGCTGGGCTGATCCTCTATCTGTTCGGCACGCCGGGCCAGCACCGTTTCTGGTTCATGTGGGATGACCTCATCCAGGGTGCGATCGGCGCCGTTGTCCTGGTGGACACCAGGCGGCTGGCCGACTCCTTCCCCGCCGTCGACTACTTCGAGACAGCCGGCCTGCCCTTCATCGTGGCTGTCAACGGCTTCCACGGCGAGTTCCCGCACAGCGTCCAGGATGTCCAGGAGGCCCTGTCGGTCAGCCCGAACGTGCCTGTCGTCGAGTGCGACGCGCGGGGCAGGAAGTCGACCAAGGCGACACTCATCTCTCTAGTGGAGCACGCTATGGCGATGCAGTTGAGCCCCAGGTAGCGTGACGAGCCTGGCGGGCCGGCAGCCCCCGGCGGGTAACGTTCTGCGGTAATCTTCACGCGGCGCGGGGGGCGGTAGCTCAGCCGGTCAGAGCAGCGGACTCATAATCCGTCGGTCGTGGGTTCGAGCCCCACCCGCCCCACCATGTCTTACCTGCGACGTTGTGCCTGTCGTGCGCATCGTCAATCCTTTCTGGTTGCAGTTCTGGTTGCAGTTCCGTTTTGGTCGGCTTCCGGTCCCTGCCGGAAGCCGACCGCTATCCCCACAGGGCTTTGCCCATCCGGTCAGCGGCGTCCTGGGTCAGCTCGGTGGTGACGTGTGTGTAGCGCTGGGTCTGGCTGAGCTGAGAGTGACCGAGGATCTGCTGCACGACCCGGATGTCGATGCCCTGTTCCAGCAGGAGCGTGGCAGCCGTGTGCCGGGCGTCATGGACCCGTGCCTCGCGGACGTCGGCCGCGCCGAGCAGCGCGTGCCAGTCATCCCAGTCGTCGTGGTTGTCGATCGGCGCACCCGTCGGTGAGCAGAAGACCAGGTCCCAGTCTTCCCATGCCGGTCCCGCGGCCAGGCGTTCGATGTCCTGGCGACGGCGGTGCGCGCGAAGTAACGCGCTGAGCGGGCCTGGCACGGGCAGGACGAGTTTCGCGTTTCCCCTGCCGGGCTTGACGCCCTTACGGCGGGTGAAGTGCCAGCCGCCGCCGGTGCGCCGGGGGCATTCCCGCGCGTGGGCGGTGCATCCCTTCGGGCACGGCCGCTTCACCTCCGGGCAGCTGTGCCCCCGCTTGCGGCATTCTTGGGCGCAGCCGGGACGGTGCCGGTGCTTGCTGCAGCCTGACGGGCACGGCGCCCGGTGACGGTTCTTGGTGCAGGTGACCGGGTCATCGCAGCCGTGCCGGTAGCGGGCCCGCCTGAGCTGCCAGCCAACCTCGATCGTGCTGGCGTCCAGGTTGACGTACTTCCAGCGCAGCCCGATCGCCTCCGACTGCCGGATGCCCACCGCGAGCGCGACCGACCAGCGGGCGCCATTGCGCCGGTCCGCGGCAGCAGCGAGGATGCGGCGCGCCTCCTCGCGGCTCAGCGCCTCGATATCAGTCTCTTCACCGACCGGAGCATCGACGAGCATGGCCACGTTGTAGCCGACCTTGCCGCGTTTCCACGCGATCTTCAGCGCGCGAGACAGGATCCGGTGGATTTGCACGATCGTGTTGGGCTTGAGCTCCTGACCGGCCAGCCAGGTGTAGAAGGCGTCGAGGTGCTCGGGCTGGAGACGGTCAAGCCGGTGCTTACCAAGCCGGGGAATGATCCAACGGCGCACCTTCGGCTCGTACGTGCTGTCCAGCGTGCCCTGACTGACCGTGCGCGGCGCGATCGTAGTCAGCCACGTCTGGAGCCAGTCGGCGACAGTGAGTGGCTTGCTAGCCTTGCCCGCTTTACCTGCGTCCCGCTTGGCTTCCAGTTCCTGGACCTTGCGGGTGACCTCCGCCTCGGTCCGGCCGGTGCGATGACGGCGATCTGGAGACCCGTCGTCCCTGATGCCCATCATGACCCAGCCGTGCCAGCGGCCGTCAGCCTGGCTGAAGTAGATGGATGAACGAAGGTTCGGTTTGCGGTTACCCACGAGGACCTCCTCGG
>WNFC01004167.1_pt1 | contig 20905 bp, 14 predicted proteins | sample 5400541 | NCBI WGS metagenome assembly WNFC01 (sample SAMN13153342, study PRJNA577476) | soil metagenome | isolation source: 120 cm saprolite under Douglas fir tree site 2 hole 2 replicate 1 | place: USA:California | collected 2015-04-18
CCGACTCCGTGTGAGGAAAGTTGCCTCCCCACCAGTACCAGTCGTCACCGGAGCGCTCGACGCCTTGCACAAAGATCAAGACGTGTGGGTTGATCGCTACGATGGCATTGCCGGCGCGTTGCGCCGCCAGGCGCCAATCAGTAGCCGGATCTCCACTGCCCCAGGTGGCTGGACCGCGCGGCTCGTTGTGCAGATCCATGCCCAACAGCGCGGGCTGGTCGTTGTAGCGCTGGGCCAGCATGACCCAATCGGCGATCCAGCGGTCCTCCGGGACGGCATCCGTGTACCACAGCTCCGACTGCGCCTCAGCCGTCGGTCGGTGGCGGTCAAGGATGACCTTTAGCCCACGTTCGCCAGCGCCCCGGACGAGCACATCCATAACTTGCAGCCCTGTCTTCCCAGTCAGATCAGGGTTGATGTCGTAGTTGATGCCTTGCGGCATGCGGCCTGGGGCGAGCACGTCATTACTGTATGGCAGGCGAACGGTGTTGAAGCCCAGCGCGGCGATCTGATCGAGCATGGCCTGCCAGTTGCGCGTCCACAACCCGTGCGGCGCATACGTCCCGGTCTCCATGCCGAACCAGCTGAGGCCCGTGATCTGCACCGGCTGGGCGTCAACTCCGAGGATACGCGCGCCGCACGTGTAGAACGTTGTGCCGTTGGTTGGGGGCGCTACATTGGCCGGATCGTGCTGGCACGCGACCGGCGGCGTTGCGATCGGTCGCGCGCGCCCAAAGACGGCCATGGCGATGACGACCGCAACAAATGCAGCCGCGGTTCCGATCACGACTCCCCGACGCGGCGGCGCTCTTCTCCGTAAGCGCGCGCAGAATCGCATCTTCAGCCTCCGCAGCCCAGCTCCGTGGTCAGCGTGTCCACCTTCGGGGTGGTGGTGAGACTGCCGCTGGCGATGGCAAAGGTCGAGATGCTGTTGAACCACTTGCGCATGGAGCCAGCCGGGTCGAAGATGCCCAGACTGACGGTGTACGCGGGGCCCTCGGCCACCTGTGAGAAGCGTGCTGCAAGCGCGCCAGGACGGCCAGGGGCCGCGGTCAGACGGACGTCCTCGAGTGGCTGCGTATTGCCCACTTGATAGAGGTAGGCGTGCGGCACGTATGCCTCACCGGAGGGGACGTTGATCTTCATCTCGGCCAGAACCCCATTGGCGTCCAGCTGTACAACGAGATCCTGAAAGCTGTACGGGTACTGTTGCTCCTGAATCTGGCCGAGCGTCGGTTGCGCGGCCCCGTCCACGGCAACGTCGCTCCAGTGGCCGACCACCCAGGCGCTGAAGGTCGGAGCCACGGCGCGCCAGCGACTGATGCCGTCGCCGGCCCAGTAGCTCCAACCAAACGCGCCGGCATACCCGAGCGAGTATGCGTTGTCCATGACTTTGGGCAGGTCGTAGTACGTGCTGCCGCCGGCCGGGTATTCACCGAGCACGATCGGCCGGTCGAGGTTCGCCGCGCTCGCAGGCGTTGCCAACGGCTCGTACGGCTCGAGCCAGTCGTACCAGCTGAAGCTGTAATAGTCGAGTCCGAGGCCCTGCCAGGTGTGCATATTGCTGAAGCGGTTGGACTCGACGGTGGCTAGCGCGTGGGTGTGCTGGTGGATTGCGCGGGTGACCTCCGCCACAAAGTCGTGGACGACCACCAGCGGTACTTTGATGCGTGCGTCTGACTCCTGATTCAGCTCGGCGATGCCCCACTCCGGCTCGGCGATGATCTCGAAGCCAACCACCCGGTCGCTCGCGGCCACATGGTCGAGCAGTGGCACCACCGCGTGATCGATCAAGGCCTGCCGTTTGGTCGGATCGATCAGCGTGCTGGCCTGACCGCCGAGATGCACCTGGCCGCTCTGGCAATCCGCGGTCCATAATCCGCTGGAGAATAGGGTGAATACCAGATAGAGATCGTGCCGCTTCGCGATCTCCAGCGCTGCGTCGACGTCTGGAAAGAAGAACTCGTCCAGGCCGGTGACGTTGCCGTTGTCGCCAAACTGCAGGCCATAGCGGCCATCGCTGAAGATACGCCACTTCACGACGCGCACGCCCTGCGAGGCCATGTTGGCAAAGTCGGCGTCGATCTCGCGATACGTCGTCGCATCGCTTGCGCCCGAGTGCCCCCAACCACCGGTGCCAAAGTCTTGTCCGGTTTTCCACGGATAATTGAGGCCCGCCCAGAAGGCCGGCTGGCCCGCGGCGGTCAACCTGTCGGTCGGTGCAGAGGCCAGGCCCGCGAGCGGTGACACGATCAGCGGCGTGGATGGCGAACTGCTGCGCATGACGAACACGGCGCCGACCGCGACGGCAACGAGGGCAATGACGATCGCAGCTGCTGCTCTCCGTTTCATGGACGGACCTCCTGAAGCAGTCGCGCCCGCGGCCCGAAACGCAGCGCCCAGACGATGCGAATCGCCTCGCCAACAATCGCCGGACGCATCTTGGAATGGCCCAGCCGGCGGTCCACAAACGTTATCGGCCGCTCGACGATGCGGAATCCGCTCTGGTAGGCGCGATACGTCATTTCGATCTGGAAGGCGTAGCCATTGGACCGAATCGCATCGAGGTCCAGCGTACGCAGGACCCGCGCGGAAAAACCCTTGAACCCGCCCGTTAGATCGTGAAATGGCAATCCGAGGATCGTTGCGGCATACAGTGAGCCGCCCTGACTCAGCAATCGACGGCCAATCGGCCAGTTCTTTGTCTCACCGCCGCGTACGTAACGTGAGCCGAGCACGAGGTCGGCATCGTCTAACGCGGCGCGCAGCGCAGGCAGCGCCGTCGGATCGTGCGAGAAGTCGGCGTCCATCTCGAAGATATGCTGGTAACCACGCGCCAGGGCATCGCTGAAACCCGCCAGGTAGGCGGTGCCCAGACCCTGTTTGCCCGCGCGGTGGAGTACTGCCACCCGTTTCAGAAATCGATCGGCGAGCGCTTCCGCGAGCTGCCCGGTCCCATCCGGTGAGTGGTCGTCGACGATCAGGACGTCAAAATCACCTTGCGCCAGGACCTGCTCGACGAGGGCGGACAGGTTTTCTATCTCGTTGTAGGTTGGGATGACGACCAGGCTGTTCATTGCATGTGCCCTCCAGTTCACTGTTTGTTGACTCGATCGATTTCGAGCATCACGTCGCCATGCTGGACCGTCCACACGGATTGCGAATGGTCGAGCGCTTGGAGAATCCACGTCTCGCCGCCGTCCGCGTTGTTCAGCAGCATGGCATCGCGCATCTTGTTGGACATGACGATGTAGTCGATGTTCCGCCAGTCCTTGCCGAAGAGCTTGTCGCGAACATCCGGGTCGGAGGCGGCCTTGTAATGGGAGTGCGCCCACTTGTAGTAGGGCTTCTGATCATGCAAGTCAGCCCACATGTCGTCGTCGATGATGAGCTTGGCGTCGGGCGGGATGTTCTGCCGAATCCACTGCAGCTGTTCGCCCTGCATGCCGGTCTGATTCAGCTTGTACAGGTCGTGCGGCACCACGTGGCCGAACTGGTCCACCACCATGACGTACCCCCAGGTGGAGTTCAAGGCGAACACGCCAAAGAGCGCCAGAAGCGGCACCGGCCGCACCAGGTCCGGTAATCGAGACAGCGCCCAGCCCAGCGTCAGACCGATGTTCATCGCCAGAAAAGGGAGCAACGGGACCACGTAGAACGCCAGCATCTGACTGCCGCGAGCCAGGTAAATGCCGTAACTCAAAGCCAAGCCCGCGGCGACAACACCTTCAGGGCGGCGGCCGCGCGACAACGTGTCCTTCGGCAGCCACGCGCCGAGCGAGAACTGCCAGACTGGACTGCTGGTATCCAGGATGCTGCCCTGGCCGCGATGAATCTGCCACCAGATCGTGTACAGCAGTGAGACGTGGTCGGCCGGCGGGTTGTTCAGGTCGAAGCTGAGGCCTGACGGAAAGAGCTCGTTCTTGAGCGTGGCGTAGAGAAAGTACAGCGAGACGACCGACACCACGGAAAACGACCAGAACCCCACGCTGAATCGGTAGTTCATCCGGCCCCGCAAGCGCCTGAACAGCAGGTAGCCGATCACTGGCCCAAAAAAGATGGCGTTCTCCTTTGTCAGCACCGCGACACCAAATGACAGTCCGCTCAGCATCGCGGCCACGATGCGCATGTCTCCGCGCCGCCAATCCGACCCACTGGTGACCAGGTACAGACTGAGCAGCATCCACGTGACCATCAGGTTGTCGAGCAACAGCTGCCGCTGGTAGAAGATCGCCAGCGGCGAGACGTTGAAGAAAAACGCGGCGATCACCGCCGCCAGCGTGCTACCCGATAGGCGCGCAGTCACTCGATACAGCAGAAATGTGCTCAGCACGTGCACGAGCAGCATCAGCGCCCGGCCCGTGTCGATGGCACTGCCGAATGTCTGGAATTGCGTCGGCAGAAGCGCTACCCAACTGGCGATGGCGATCCAACCGGCGGGCGCGTGATCATAGAAGTAGGTGTAGGGCGAGAGACGGGCCTCGCGGAGAACCGACCAGGCCTGCTGGATGTAGATACCTTCGTCGGTGACGTACAGCGGATAGTTGAACAGGTTGAAGCCGTGGGTGAGCGCGCCCGTGGCCAGCGAGACAACAACCAGGAGCCTGTCGATCTGCGTCTTCCACGCCATTCACTAGGCCTTCGCACCCGCCGCGGTGCCAACCGGCTGAGGCTCCAAACGGTGTGCGCCGACATGGGCCGTCTTCTCCCAGTTGTTGATGCCGCGCAGCTCGCGAATGCTCGCGCGCACGGACGCATATGACAGCACCCACTGGTACGGCAAATACGTCAGCGTCATCACCAACGGCGTCTTCCACGAAGGCTTGAGCTGGTGCGCGTCGGCGAATTCGTACAGCCCGATGACCGAGAGCAGCAAGTGTGCGAGCAGCAGGTACAGCGGCAACGACAGCGTAATCGCCACCAGGACGGGCGTCTTGACCGTGAACATCGTCGCGAGCGACACCATCACGTACAGCCCGAGCACGGCCTGGATGCTCGGAAAGGCAAGCGTATAAATCGCCAGCAGCCGCTGTTCGAAATTGGGCAGACGTGCCCATTCGCGCTTCATCAACGTTTGGAGGAAGCCTTGACTCCAGCGCGTGCGCTGGCGGATGAAGTGATCCAGCGTCGGCGGCGTCTCTTCGCGCGTTACGTAGCGGTCGTCGTAGACGACGCGCACCGGCTCACCCATCGAGCTGATGCGAATGCCGACGTCGGCATCCTCAGTCAGGTTGTTTTCATCCCAGCCGCCCGCTCGCTCGAGCACGGGCCGGGCGAAGAACACCGTATTGCCGCCAAGGGGTGTCATGCCTGCCCGGGCGTGGTAGTGCAGGCGGCTCTTGAACCAGAAGAAGTACTCGAGCACGTTGAGTGTCGAGTACCAGTTGGTCTCGTAGTTCATCAGCTGGACCCCGCTCTGGACCACGTTGACGCCTTCCTGGAGCATCACCGTATTGATGACATTGAAAATGTCCGGGTGAATGTCGTCCTCAGAATCGAAGATGGTCACCACCTCATGCTGGGTGTTGTTAAGGCCGACGTTCAGGCCGTGCGGTTTGTTCGTGGGTTGGTTGCTGAAGGTCAGTACCCGCACGTTGGTGAGGCCTTCCCTGCGCAGCTGGGCGATCTTCTCCTCCGCCTTGTCGATCGTGCCCTGGTCGTCGGTCTTGCAGATCACGACCACTTCGAGCAGCTCGCCCGGATAATTGGCGCGCACGACGCGTTCGATCGTGGTCTGGATGACATCCTCCTCGTGCCGTGCAGGCAGCATGATCGTGAACGACTTCTGCGCCGGCAGGAACCGCGTCGGTGCCTGCGCTCGCTGATGCGCTTCGGGACGGTCCCAGGTGTAGAGCATCAGATACAGCGTGTAGGTGGACTGAATGGTCAGCAGAACGGAGAGGAGGAGCGATCCCAAAATCAGAATGTCCGTCAGGACAGTCATTGCTCGCCGCTCCCGCTCCAGGTCCAATTCAGATTCCCGAGGAAATTCGAACCGGTTCCCAGCGCGATGCCGACGACATTCGCCACCAGGTAGTGGACGCCCAGTAGGGTCACCAGTGCCCAGAGCGTGGCGGTGGTAATGATCAGGCCGACCAACGAGACCAGGGTGAATCGGAGGAAGCGTCGAAGTGACGCCGCATGGCGGCTGAAGGTCCAGCGATCATTCAAGAGGTAGTTGTTGGCAATCGCCAGCGTCACCGCCAGCGCGGACGCGACCACGAGTGGGAGGCGGAGCACCTGATAAAAGGCGTACAGGGCGACGTTATTGAGAACGACACCCGTGCCACCCACGACCAGGAATTTGGCGAGTCGCATGCCATCACCGTAGACGCAGACTCCCGAACTGGAGTCGGCAGGGACTTACTCGCGCCCGGACGACACCTGGCGGGCATCACTCCGTGCACGACTGTTCGTCCTGTCGCCGTTAAGGCCATCGGGAGCATGAACCGGGGTGCAGACAGGATTCGGCCAATAGTCTGAGTCCGATGAACCAACGCCTCGTCTTGATTGGTGCCGCCGGGTTGGTGCTGGTGATTGTGGGTGTGCGTCTCGTGATGGCCCGGCCGAGCACAAGCGACGTCGCGGTGGACACCACCGGCGCAAGCGCCCAGCCGGGTGCCGCCGCGCGTCTCACCCCCGGTACTCCGGGCGGAGCTCAGACTGCGACTACGTCTGCGAGCGGTACGCCAGGCGCAGCGCTCGCGGTCAAGCCTGGTGGTACGACGACCACCGCGGTGCTTGTCCAGATCCAGGGCACGGCCGTATCGATTCAAGCTAAGCCCTTACTTCTGCTCAATCCAAGCACCGTGCGGCAGGGCTCCAGCGTCGGCGTGACCGGCAGTGGCTTCGATCCTGGCGCCACGGTTGACATCTTCGTCAAGCAGCAGGTTTCCGATGCCGTCGACCCACTCACATTCGTCCAGGTGGACAAAAGCGGTGGATTCGGCGGCGTGACCTTCGCCGTGCCTGATGCGCTGCCGCGCGGCAACTTCATCGTTGAAGCCAGCCAGCGTGACAGCAGCAACGTCGCGCGCGCGACCGCGGTCATCGCGGGTGGTTCACCACAGGTCAAGCTCGGCACCCAGGCCGCGAAGTCTGGCGACACAGTCCAGCTCTCCGCGGCCGGGTTCGGGCCGGACGAAGACGTCAACGTCTACTGGAACGACCTGTCCAGCGACGTCATCGGCTCGATCCACACCGACGGCACTGGCAGCGTTCGTCAAGGATCGGTGCGGGTGCCATTCGGCGCGGTGGGCAACAACGGCTTCATCTTCGTCGGCGAGAAAAGCCAATCACCGGTGACCGTTCCGTTTCAGATGTTGAACCTCTATCCGAACGTGGACCTCTCCAGCTACGCGATCAAGCCGGACAACGTGCTCAGTTTTTCCGGCAAGGATTTCGGGCCCGGCGAAGCGGTGACGGTGTACTTGAACAACCCCGATGCGCCGCCACTGACCACGATTCAAGCCGACGACACCGGCGCGTTCACCAACGCCGGTGGGTTCCTGGTGCCGTTCGGCCTGAAAGGTAAGCAAACGCTCATTTTCATGGGTAAGGACAGCAAAGCCCCCACGACGGCCAGCTTCGACACCTTGCCGTACACACCCAGCGCCCAGCCGAGCACCTACGGAGGTAGACCGGGGACCACGCTGACGTTCTATGCCATTGGTTTTGCCCGTAATGAAATTGTCCACGCGCTGGTCGGGCGCGCGCAGGACAGCCCAGGACAGGAGGTCAGCTGTTTTCGCACCGACCCCCAGGGCACCGCGGCTTCCGGTGGGTCGTACGTCGTGCCTGGTGATGCATCGCCAGGTCAATTGGTGTTCAGCCTGATCGGGAGCCGGTCGGAGGCGGTCGCGACCGCGGCCCTGGAGGTCATTGCTTCGGACATACCGGTCCAGGTCCCACCACAGGCGTCGTTCTCCTGTGATCTCACCGATGGGCCCGACGTGCCGCAGGTCGTCGGCGTGGTCGAGGGCCCGCCGGCTCTGGCAGATAGCACTAGCGGATACGCGGCCACGCCCGCGCAGCAGAGCGGGGCGCTGCCGGCACGGCAGCCGTCGACCAGCCAGTCACCGGTGGCGGCCGCGAGTCCCCTCGCGGCACCCAAGGCCAGTGCCACGCCGAAGGCGAGTCCGACCGCGAAGACAAGCGCCACGGCAAATGCCAGTCCAACTGCCAAGCCAGGTGCAACGCCAGGTGCAACGCCGAAGGCCAGTCCGTCTGTCGCGCCCCCACGGAGTGCGACGCCACAACCGCCCGTTGCGGTGGCCCAAACATACACAGTCCGCGACGGTGACACACTGCCGTCGATTGCGACCGCGGTCTACGGCGACGCGAACCAGTGGACCATCATCTACGACGCCAACCGGGGGACGATCGGCAACGATCCCAACCTCATCCAGATCGGTGAGCAACTCACCATTCCACCTAAGGGGTCCTGAGCATGTCCAAACTGTTCGCCGTGTTTGCACTCTTCGGCATAGTCACCCTCGGCGTGCCCACCACGGTTGCGGCCCAAGCCGACAATCCGCTGCAGTCGCAGCCCCCGACGGTCCATCTCGACAGATACACTGGCAAGCCGACCCACACGTTTAGTTTCGCCGGCGCCGGCTTCGTGCCGGGCGAGCAGGTCGACGTGTACCTGAGCGCGCAGTCCGCGGCGCCGCTGGTGACCGTCACGGCCGACGGCCGCGGTGACATCACTGGCCGCGACATGCTCATTCCGCCCGTCAGCCCTGGCGAGTACACCCTGTCTTTCGTTGGAGCTGGTTCACATACGCCGGTCTCGGTGGGCTTCAATGTCCAGGGCTTCCACCCCTGGACCGTACTCGAGAACTACTACGTCGCGCCGCACACGGGCGTCGGATTCGAGGGTACGGACTTCGTCCCAGGCGAGGTCGTCCAGGTCTTTCTCAACACCCGACTCTCCCAGCCGGTGGCTCAGATCACCGCCGATGGCGACGGCCGCTTCCGGACCACCAACGCGTTCACCTTGCCAGATCTGACCGGCAACAACGAGCTCATTTTCGTGGGCGACCAGAGCCAGACCGAGGTGACAGCCACGTTCGCCGCCGCGATACCCACACCCCTGCCTGGCAACCCCTGATTAGAAGGATTTGACTTACATGTTTCGTCTGCGCTCGCGTTCCTCCATTCGCCCGCTTCAAGCGGCTACCGTTCTGGCCCTGGTGGCCCTGGCGGGATGCCAGGCCAGCGTGCCCAGCATGGGCACGCCGCAGCCTACGGTCGATGCGGCAGCGCCGACGGTCACCACGGACGTGGTACCGCAGACGACCGCAACCGACGCTGTCGCGGCCGACGCGGCCACCGCGGTGCCGCCGACGCTGGTACCCACGCCGGCGCCACGTCCCACACCACGTCCGCTGCCCACGCCGATTGCCCCGGGCCAGGCCCTGGACCCGGCCACGACCGCACTCGAAACGAAGCTCAGTGCGTTCCGCGGCGCCCTGAAAACACAGGATGTGAACGGTGCACTTCGACTCCAGCGCGAGCTGCTCACCTCGGCCAGTGATGCCGAGTCTGCCATCAAGAATGACAAGTCGCCGCAGGCGCAATCCGTCCGCGCGGCGATCGCCGAGATCCGCGCAGGCATTGCCGGCGACAACAACGGACTGGAGCACGCCGACACCGCCCTACGCCAGGTGCTCGGTGGCTCGAGCGGCACACTGGGCGTCACGCTGACTTCAGACTCGTCAGCTGACCCCGCGGGCGACCTGCATACGCTCAACATGGACCTGCACGACTTTCGGCAGGCGGTCCAGAGCAAGAATGGCGGCGACGCGCTACGCCTGCAAGGCAAGCTGGTGAACGAAATCATCGCCGCGCAGAAGCTGGCGGCCAGTGACCAATCCGGCCAAGGCAAAGCGCTCAGCGATGGACTCGCGATGCTCCAAAAGGGTCTTGACGGCGACTCCACGTCGCTCGCGACGGCGGGTGCGCTGCTCGATAAGCTTGACACCGGCCCCGGCCAGGTCCAGGTGGCAACCGATTACGCGGGTCTGGCCGCGTCACTGGCCGCCAAGCTGGACGCATTCGAAACGGCGGCGGCGACGGCCAGCCAGAGCGACTTGCTGCGCCTGCAGCAGGAGATTCTGAGCGAAGCGACCCAGGACGAAGCCGCGCTTGGTTCTGACCAGTCGCCTCAAGCGACCGCGCTGCGCGACGCCATCAAAGGCGCGCGCGCCAGCGCCTCCGGCGACCTGACCAAGACTGACTCCGCGCGCGCCGATCTGGGCCGGGTCTCCGGTCAGGCCGCGGCCCCCGGCGCCTCCACCGCCAAGCCCATCAGCGACATCAAAGGCTTTGCCAGAGATCTGGACACGACGGTATCGTCGTTCCAGGCCGCGCTGCAAAAGAACGATACGGGGTCGATGCTGCGCCTCCAGAAGGCGCTGGCGGACCAGGCTGACCAGGCCGATACCAGCCTGAAAGGGGTCCAGAGTAAGCCTGCCCAACAAGTGCTAGCCGCGGTGGGTGCCATCCGCGCGGCGTTTGCGGGTGACACGTCCAAACTCGCGGATGCGCGAGTCCAGCTGCGGCTGGTGACGGGCGCCGGCACCGGCGGCACAACAACTACAGCGCCTGCAGACGGGTCGGTGAAGGCTGCGCCTGCAGACGGGTCGGTGAAGGCTGCGCCCACGAGCTCCGCTTCCCCGTCCGACCCCCAGACCGCCGCAGGGGGCGTGCGCGACAAACTGACCAGCCTGAGTGATGCCGTGCATGACCCACGTCAAACCCCCGATGAGATCGCCAAACGGCGCGACGCACTCAATACCGCGGCGATGCAGGCCGAGGCCGCGCTGAAAGGTGTGGCCGATCCGCGTGCCGATCGAGTGCGCGGGGCGCTGACGACGGCCCGCGAGGCGGCGGCCGGCGATGACGCCAAGGTCCAGAGTGCTCTGAGCGGTCTGCAAGCCGCGCTCAACGGCCAATAAGCGGCGTGCGAGTGATTCGTGGCGCGGGGCTTGGCGTCCTCTTCGTGGTGCTGGCGATCGGCGGGCTGCTGGCCGCGACCGGCGGCCTGGGGTTCAGCAGCGCCGCACCACCGCAGTTCACGCCGTTCGGTCCACCGCAAGCCGCGGCCTCCGCGCTACCTGTGCGGGCAGCCAGCGTCGCATCGCCGGCTGCTTCGCCGCGGTCCAGCCCGGCCGCGGCCGCGTCGCCGGCGCCCGTGGCCTCGGAGATCGTCGCCGTCGCCAGTCAGATGGACCAGAAAGTCACCCTGCTCGATTCTGCCAGCGGCAAAACATCGTCATTCGACCTGGGCATACCCGCCGCGAGCATGGCTCTGGCGCCGAATGGTCGAACCGCGTGGGCCTTCAGCAGCAAACCGGGCGAAAGCGATTTTGTCACCCTCGACCTGCTGAAAGGCGAGCGCAAGGAAACCAAGCGCCTGCACGACAACCCGATCGCCGCGGCGTTTTCGACCGATGGCCGGCGCGCGTATGTCTCCCTCGTCGGCGGTAACGATTCCCCACCAATCCAGCCGAGCATCGTGTTCATCAACACCAGCAATATCGACGAATTCGGCCACGTCGACGTTGGCCAGCAGAGCCCCGGTGTCCAGATTCGTCGACAAGTGGTCGCCCTGGCGGTCGCGCCCGGCCCCGCAGGCGATGTGTTGTATGGGGCAGGCACGGCGAGCGGGACGGTCTGGGCCATGGATGCTGGCTCGGGCAAGCTCCTGCAGCAAATTGAAGTGGGTGGTGGCCCCCTGGCCGTTCTGCCAGACCCAGCCCGCCAGCGAGTCTATGTCGTCGTCGACACGATCGATCAGATCGTCGCCATCGATACGACCAGCCAGCAGATAGTGACCCGCCTCGCCTTGCCGGGGCGTCCCTCCGCGGGCGCGGTCGGTCACGACGGCAGCTTGTACATTGCCAGCGCGGACACCGGCCAGCTCTGGCCGGTCGACCCTGCGTTTACCGAGATCGGCGCCCCGATCCAGATCGGCAGCCAACCGGTCGCGGTGGGCGTGAGCCAGGATGGCGCCCGGGTGTACGTGGCTGTACGCGGCGACAATTCGTTGGCGGTGGTCGACGCCCGCCACAACCAGGTCACCGCCCGCATACCCGTGGGCAAAGATCCAGTGGCTCTCCTCGTGGCGGCGGGTCGGCCCGCGGCCGGCAGCACGCCCACGCCGTCACCCGTCCCGCCCGCACATCCAACCGCTACCCCGACGCTGGTGCCAACGGCGACGCCGTTACCGGAGGGTGCCACTCCGCCGGAGCACATGCCTCAGGGCGCGGTCAGCGAGACATTCGTTGGAGACGCGGCATTTCCGGTAGCGCTGGCATTTGCGCCCGACGGCACCCTGTTTTACAACGAGCTCCACACGGGCAAGATTCGGGTCGTCCAGAACGGGACGTTGCTGCCGGACGCCTTCTATCAGTTCAAGGTCTCCGGTCAGCCCGAAACGGGCCTGATTGGGCTGGCCGTCGACCCCAACTTTGCGCAGAACCACTACCTGTACGTGTTCTATACGTCGGTTCCCGACGGTCAGGACAACGGTGGGCCAAACGGCCCTAACGAAGTGGTGCGCTTGACTGACGTCGCCAATCTGGGCACCAATCTGACACCCATCTTGCGCGACCTACCATCTGGTCCCATTCACAACTCAGGCCAACTGCGCTTCGGCCCGGATGGGATGCTGTACGTTTCGCTTGGCGACAACGATCAGGGCTCGAACGCCCAGGATCTGGGCACTCTGGCGGGCAAGATCCTACGGGTAAATCCGGATGGGTCAATCCCAACTGACAATCCGTTCGTCGGCCAGCCCGGTAAGCAACCTGCGATCTGGGCGTACGGATTGCGCAACCCCTACAGCTTTGACTTCGACCCGTTGAGTCATGGGCTGCTGGCCACTGAGAACGGGCCGGGCGACAACGACGAGCTTGACGTCATTTTGAAGGCCGCCAACTATGGCTGGCCGCCCACCGGCTACAAATACAAAGCCGGCGTTGTCGATCCCATCGCCGTGATGAACCCACCGATCGGGCCGACCGGGATGACGTTCTATACCTCCAATCAGATCTCCGACTGGCAAAACGACTGGTTCTATTGCAACTACCATCAAGGCCAGCTGCGGCGCGTGCGTCTGGCTCCGCAGAGCCGCGACCGGGTGGTCTTCGAGGAGATCGTCAAGAATGGCTGCAGTCTGAGTGTGGCCACCGGACCCGACGGGGCGCTGTACTACTCCGGCCTCAAGTCCATCTCGCGGATTCACCGCTCGACGGCGACCAACCTGCTCCCAGTCGTCGCGGCGGCGCCTGCTGAGCAGTCTGCGGCGACATCAGAGAACTCCCCGGTGGCCGCGCCAACACCAATGGCCGCGGCAACACCAGCCCCGACAGCCGCGCCGCTGCCCGCCGGCACCCGCGCCGAGGACCGCGACGTCAACGTCAGCCTCTCGGAGTGGAAGCTGCAGCCGTCGCGTACCAAGGTACCCGCTGGCTCGATCCGCTTCCTCGCCGAAAACATCGGCACAACCCAACACGCGCTGCGGATCGTCGGCAAGGGTATGGACGTGAGCACGGACAACTTCGGCCCGGGTGAGTCGCGCACCATCACCATGGTGCTACCGGCCGGTCAGTATCAGTTGATCTGCTCGATTGTCGGCCACGAACAACAGGGCATGGTCGCCACGCTCACTGTTGTCGGACAGTAGATCTCCCTCCCAGGCCTGCCTCCGTAGGTCCCCTGGTGGGAGAGTCTGTCACCTCACCATGAAGGTGACCCGCGCTGCCACGGGCGGATTGACTGATACGTCGTTGCTGCCGGCCAGCAACACGGTCAACGCGTGGCTGCCATGCGCGACATTGTCGAAGGTGATCCGCGTCGCTGTGGAATGGCGGATTTGAGGGTCGCAGTTCGGCATGACCTGCAGCGTGCCGATGTACGGTGCGGCGTCCTCGTCCAGGATGTACACCAGGTGGTAGTTGTCCATGCCCGGCGCACCCTTCGCATTCATCAGCGCTGGTCCCCAGTAGTCCACTGCGACGGACACGGATCCACTGGGCAGGGCCGCCACCAGCGTTTCACCCGCGCGCGGCGCGCTGATGCCCAGAAGCACTTCGGATGGTTTGAGCGCCGCGGCGCTCGAGGGTGTCACCGTTGCCTCGGCACAGCCAGCGGGCGCCGCCCGTGTCGGACCGGGGACGGTGGTCGCGGCAAGCGCGAGGGCGAGCACCAGCCCGAGCCGGCCTCGCTGTGTTCTGGGCACGTCCACATAGTCAGTGTGCGTGACGGTAGTCGACTGAAAGTCGAACGCAGGTCGTCACTACCCGGCGGGCGACTGGCCAGGAGCGGGAGACTTCAGCTCACCGTGAAGTCGGCCCGGAGGGGTGGACTGGAGCTCGGAAACAGGTCATTCGGCTCTGCGCGCGTCGGCACTTCGACGGTATACACGCCGCGCTCAACGGCTGGCGGCGCGGCGGAATCGATGTCGCCGGGTGTTACGGCCAAGTGCGCGAGAGCGAACTCGAGATTAATGGTGCGCGACTCAGTCGGCTCTAACGTGACCCTGGTGAAGCCGACCAGCCGATGCAGTGGTAGCAGGACCGCACTGGTAGGTTGATGCACGAACAGCGGCACGACCTGGGTGCCAGCCACACCACCAGTGTTGGTCAGCGTAAAGCTTACACCGACGGACCCGTCCACGCGCGCAGGCGGCGTCACACGCAGATCGCCGACGCCAAACGTCGTGTACGACATGCCGTATCCAAACGAGAACAGCGGGTTGTAGCCGCTGCCGGTGCCCGAGCTCGTGGACGGGAATTGATCGAAGACTTTGGGTTGGTCCCCGAGTGGCGACGGAGCCCGGATGTTGAAGTCTCCGCTCTGGCCGAACGGCGCACGAACATCGGCGTCTGTCGGCCAACTGACGGGCAGCTTACCACTGGGGTTGACGACACCGAAGATGACCTCGGCGACCGCCTGGCCTGCTTCGGTGCCACCTTGATACCCCATCACGATGGCCGCGGCGTTGCGCTCGTTGCTCGCGCCAAGTCCCAGTGGCCGGCCCGCTATGACGACAATCACGACCGGTTTGCCGGTCGACTCCAGGGCCGCCAGCATGGCCTGCTGATCGGCGGGCAGCGCCGGCGCGGGATTGTCGCCGACACCCTCGGCATACGCCAGCTCGCCGACGACAGCGACGACGACGTCGGCGCCGCCGGCGGCCGCCACAGCCTGGTCCTGATATGCCGCGAACGTCACGGATGGGTTGATAGCCCGAATCCCCTGGAGCACGGTGGTCCCCGGCGGGGTCTGCCCGGGCGGGCCTTCGCAGCAGTTGTGCCCGGATGTCGATAGGCCTTGCCAGGCCACGCTCCAGCCACCCAGCTGACCGACCATCGAGTCGGCGTTCGGACCGGTCACCAGCACATTCGCACTGGTCGGGATTGGCAGAGCGTTGTTGGTGTTCTTGAGCAAGGTGATCGATTCGCGCGCGGCCTGCAGCGTCTCGGCACGGCCGGCCTGGACCGCGACGCCCGCGGCGTCCACATCAACGCAGGCCAGCCGTGCGTCTTGCACGCAGGGCTGGTCGAACAGCCCGAGCTCGAACTTCAGCGTCAGGACGCGGCGCACGGCCTCGTCGATGCGCGCCTGGGAGATCTTGCCGTCCCGCACGTCGGCGAGAATGTTCGCCTGCCATTGGTCGGGGTCGTCGACCCACATGGCCATGTCCAACCCAGCGTTGACCGCCATAGCGATCGCTCCGGCCAGATCAGGCGCGATGTGGTACGTCGCCCAGAGCGCCTGCACGTCCTTGTAATCGCTGATCGTGACGCCGTTGAAGCCGAGGCGCTGCCGCAGCAGGTTCGTCTGAAGAAACGTCGACGCGGTGGCGGGTACCCCGTTGATCGACGATGAGCTGATCATCACCATCCGCGCGTTGGCATCGATGCCGTCCTTGTATGCCGGGAGGAAGACGTCCTGCAGCTCGCGCACCGGCAGCTGGCCCTCGACCCGGTCATGCCCGTTGATCGACTGCGAGTTGCCGACCAGATGCTTGAGCGTGGCCGCGACGCGCAGACTGTTCGTCGTGGCGCCCTCACCTGGAGCGGCCTGCAGGCCGCGCACGTCGGCCGCGCCCAGGGCGCCGGCCAGCATCGGTGCCTCCGACCAGGACTCGTAGGCTCGACCCCACCGATTGTCGCGATACACGTCTTGAACCGGCGCGAAGTCCTCGACCCACCCTGTGGCGCGCAGGCCACCCGCGGTAACCGCTCCGGCCCGTTCGGCCAGCGCGACATCCCACGTGGCACCCATCCCCATCGAATGTGGGAACAGGGGCGCATCGACCGGATGACTGAAGCCGTGCACCGCGTCGACGCCGAACAGCACGGGGACGTGCAAGCGCGACTGCTGCACGGCGAAGGCCTGGATAGCGTTGTAGGTCGCCGCCCAGTCGCGACCGGTGTTGCCGGCGCCGCCCGAGTGGCTCGTGTCGTACGGAATGTCCGTGCCGCCGGCCAGCAGGGAGCCAACGTTGTTGTCGATCAGCACCGACTGCATGGCCGCCGGGTCGGCGTCACCGAAGCAGCCGGGGCAGCTCGGCGCCTGCGCTGGGCTGGTCACGTGGTCGATCAGGATCTGATCCATCTGACCAACTTTTTCACTCAGCGTCATCTGGCTCAGGAGGGCATCGACGCGATCAGCGGTTGGCCGTGAGTCGTCGAGGTAGTTCGTGCCGAGTGCCGCGGTGCTGCCACGCCAGACGAGCAGCGCGCTCAACAGCGCTGCGACCCCGACCAGCCCCAGGCGCTTGCTGACGACGGACACAGGCACGCCCAATGTTACGGGCCGGCGAGGGCGACAGTCTCCGATAGCGGCATTCGGTACCCGACGCCCGGCTCGGTCAGCAGATAGCGCGGACGAGCGCGGTCCGGCTCGATCTTACGGCGGATGCGCTGCGCAAACGTCCATACGTAATCAGATTCAGCGCCGTACTGCCCACCCCACACGGCTTGCAGGACCTGGCGGTGCAGCAGGATCTTGCCCGCGTTGCGGGCGAAATACGCCAGGACTTCAAACTCGCGCCGCGTCAATGGCACTTCCACGCCGTGGACTCGTGCGCGCCGCGCGCCGAAGTCTACTTCCAACCCTTGATAACGGTAGGGTGCCGACGCCGCTTTCAGTCCGTGCGGCACACGTCTGAGCAGCGCCTTGACCCGCGCCAGGAGCTCTGCAATACCGAACGGCTTGCTGAGGTAATCGTCAGCACCCAGATCGAATGCCTCCACTTTGTCGCGCTCACGGGCGCGCCCCGACACCACCAGCACCGGCACCTCTTCGGTGCGGCGGACTGCCTCGAGTACTTGCAGCCCATTCGGTCCGGGAATACTGACGTCAAGCAGCAGCAAGTCGAACGGGTGCTCCTCGATCAGTTTCAGCGCCTCGGTGCCGTCCAGCGCGACACGCACGGCGTAGCCGCTGGCCGTGAGGTTGTTGGAGAGAAGTTTGCGCATGGGTGCTTCGTCGTCCACGACGAGAATGTTTTGTTGGCTCATGAGCTCCATCCTTGTGTGTGGCCGTACTCATCCCCCGCAAGCTTCGACCATAAGGCGGCCGTTGGCGCTGGCCTGGGTGTGCCGGATCGGGGTGCTCCGCTGTGCTTTGATGTGCCGGCTCGAGTCGCCTCACTCAGCATGGGGCAACACACAGAGCTCGTCGTGTCGAATGTCTACCCCGAGTGAGCCGAGCGTCTGCAGGACCGTGGCCGCCTGCGTGTCGACTTGCGGCGCGAGTTGGGCGCACGCTGCCCGCGCGCTGGCGGTCATGCCGTACTGGTCCCAGAACTGCGCCGCGAGACGCGCCAGCGGCGCCTCTGGATCGCGGTCGGTGAGTAACGCCAGGCGGCGGTGCGCTTCTTCCTCACGGCCGGCCGCGGTCAAACCTACAATTGCGCGGAAGCCGGCCAGGCCGTCAATTGCCGCCGACATCACCGCTGATTCCTCCCGCGACGCGGGGGTATCGAACACCTGCTCGTACAGATTGGCAGCCGTGTCGATGTTCTGCTGGGTATAGGCGCGGTTTGCATCGCGGAGCGCCCGCACTCGCGGAACTGCGAGCTGGATGAGGTGCGCCTTGAAATCAGCGCCCCACGACGTCGCGTCGCCGGCGTAGCTCCTGAGCAGCGCGTCTCCGCCGCCCCAGGTATTCCAGGTCCAGGCCAGATACCCGAGGCGGTGCTGATCCGCCCAGTTCATCAGCTCCAGCGCCCCCGCGTCGGTAAACGGCGGTGTCCAATCAGTCCCGAGCTCGCCGATGACAATCGGCACGTCCGCGGCCAGCGGCGCAATACGGTCGTCCCAGCACGCGGCGCTGTTGCATGGATTGAAGGGGTAGACATGGACGGACGCGACGAGCTGACCAAGTGGATCCGCCGGTTGGTGGCTGCGCCATTCGCTCACGTCGTTGCCAAACGCAAGTCCGCCGAGCAGAATCGGCTGGGTAGCCCCGGTGGCCCGAATCGTGTTGACCAGCGATTGCATGCCCACCGCCTGCCACGGGCCGCTGTCAGGTCCACCCGGGTAGACGCATCCGTCGCGCCAGCAGTCCCAGTCGACGCCAAAGGGCTCGTTGTACACGTCGAACACCACATTCGGGTTGTCCACAAACGCGGTGGCGACAGACGTCCAGAAGTCTGTCGAATGGTCCGCGTCGGGCATGGCCCGCAATGCTGTCGCGGGCACCGTCCCCGGAGCGCTCCAGTGTAAATCCACGATGGCGTACATGCCGTTCGCGGTCACCTCGTTCACGTAGTCGATCACCGCCCGCTGGTAGTTTTCACCGCCATAAGCGCTGGGGACGCCGTTGATACCGAGCCAGCAGTCTTCGTTCAATCCCACGCGAACCGCGTTGGCGTGCCACGCGCGCATCACCTGGCTGGAGCTCTCGTCAACGGGGCCCTCGAAGATCCCCCACCCGCGGATACACGCATACTCCGCACCCGAGCGGTTCACGCCGATCAAACGAATTCGCATGCCATCACCGTCGACCAGATGGTTGCCGGAGACACGGATCCCATGCTGCGCCGCGGCATGTGCGGTGGACGTGCTGCTCACAAACCAGGCAACCAATCCAAGCAAGGCGAACACAATTGTGCGCACGCTTCGAGCGTAGGCACAGTGCTGTCAACTCCACCTGGACACAGCCGGGCCCCGCCCGGACGCAGCCTCAACCAATCGAGCGACGGAGTCGAGCCGTGATCATAGCGCGGGTGCGACCGGTCCGGTTCGATCTTGCGCCGAATCCGCTGGGCAAAGGTCCACACATAGTCCGACTCGCCACCGTACTGTCCGCCCCATACGGCTTGCAGCACCTGACGGTGCAGCAAGACTTTGCCCGCATTCCGCGCCAGATACGCCAGCACTTCGAATTCGCGCCGCGTGAGCGGCACCTCCGCGCCGTTCAGGCGCGCCTGGCGCGCGGTGAAGTCCACCTCCAGTCCGCGGTAGCGGTAAGGTGGCAACGGTCCCCGTGCTCCGGGGGTGACGCGGCGCAGAAGCGCCTTCACTCGCGCCAGTAGCTCGGAAATACCGAACGGTTTGCTGAGGTAGTCGTCGGCGCCGAGGTCGAGTGCCTCCACCGTGTCGCGCTCTCTCCCGCGCCCCGACAGCATCAGGACCGGCGTCTGCGCGTCACGCCGCACGGCTTCGAGCACCTGCAGCCCATTGGGGCCGGGCATGTTGATGTCAAGCAGCAGCAGGTCGAAAGCGTGCTCCTGGATGAGCTTCAACGCCTCTGAGCCGTCGGCGGCCTGGCGAACGGTGTACCCGCTGGCTTTGAGATTGCTGGCGAGGAGCTTGCGCATTGGCGCCTCGTCGTCGACGATCAGAATGCTCTGTTGGGTCAGCTGCTGGGTCATCGCCTTGATCCTCCAATTGGTACGCGCGGTTGAAGTGCCCGGCGCGGATAGGCGCCGGCAGGAACACACTGAAACACGCGCCACCACCCACTTTTTCGCTCACCTGGATCCGGCCACCGTGGGCCAGCACGATGGACTGACAGATGGCCAGCCCAAGCCCATGTCCGGGTACCGTCAGCTGTGCTGCGGAGCGTTCGCGGAAGAAGGGTTCAAATATGCGCTCGCGATCCTCAACGGGGATGCCGGGACCTTCGTCGTCGACGGACAGCTCCAATTCGGCCGCAGCCGTGATGCGCGCCGAGATACCGATTGCCGACCCTGGTGGCGAGTACTTGGCCGCGTTTTGGATCAGATTGCCGAGCACGCGCTCCATCTGACTCGCGTCCATCCGCACTGCTGGCAGTGTCTGCGGAAGGTCCAGCCGAAGGGGTCGACCATCAAGTAGGCCACGGACGCGGTGGAGTGCGCCTTCGACGACAGCCGCCGGGCGGCGGGGCGCCGCGCCGAGACCCGATTTGGGCGGGAGCTGCAGCGGGCCATGCTCCAGGAGTAACTCGACGATCTCCGTTAGCCGATCGGCTTCCAGGTCGATCTCGGCAATGAACTCGTCGCGCGTCGCGTCATCCCATTCGACGTCGGTGCGCCGCAAGCTGGAGACGAAGCCCTTGATGTGGCTCAGCGGCAGCCGGAGCTCGTGCGCAGTTGCCGCCAGGATCTCCTCGGCGGCAGCAGATTCAGATGCTGGATGTATCACTGGTGATGCCAACAGGGTGGACACAAGTGCCTCCTTAAGAGGTGAATTATGTGCGAAACAACTTCATTCGCGGCGCCAGAGCGATAAAAGGCTTCGGGCGCACCCACCAAGCGTCTCGTCCGCCGACAGTTGCTGAACGAGCGCGACGCACTCCGCGGTGGGTCCGGCGCGTTGGAGTGAGGTGAACGCGGAGTAACGCAAATCGATCAGCTCATCCGGGTCGAGAGCCAGGCCGCCCAGCGTGGTCACCA
>WNFC01002808.1_pt1 | contig 20904 bp, 19 predicted proteins | sample 5400541 | NCBI WGS metagenome assembly WNFC01 (sample SAMN13153342, study PRJNA577476) | soil metagenome | isolation source: 120 cm saprolite under Douglas fir tree site 2 hole 2 replicate 1 | place: USA:California | collected 2015-04-18
GACGTAGACGGCGCGCGCGAGGAGGCGCGGATCGACCGACGCCTCGTCCGGGAAGAAGAGCGCGCCGCGGGCGGAGGGAGAGATCGCGGGCTCGAGCCGGCGGACCGCGCTCTCGTCCAGGACCTCCACCGGGAGCCCGTGCCGGAGCATCTTCTCCGCGCGCCCCGCGAGCACCTTCGCGTGCGTCTCGTCGAGCGCGACCTCGAGGGTGCCGAGCGCGCGGAAGCCGACCGACATGCCGGAGAGCGCCTCGACTTCGCGGACGAACGAAGGGTAGCGCTCGAGGGACGCGCGGCACAGCGCGTGGAAGGGCCCTGGCTCGACCGCCTCCACGCCCGGTGACAGAATGCCGCCCGCAGCGCTCGACGCCTCGGCGCCAGGGATGCCGCGCTCGAGCACGGCCACCTTCGCGCCCGCCTGCGCGAGGCGAAGGGCGACGGACGAGCCCTGGATCCCCGCCCCGATGACGGCCACGTCGACGCGCATGAGGAGGAGAAGACTACGCGGCGGCGACCAAACGGCAAGCCGCGGATCAAATGGCAGCGGGGGGTGCTTCCGTCGACGCGAGCCGACCTGAGGCCGTTCCTGTCCTCCAACCTAGATCTTCCCGCCCTGCTCGCGGAACTCGCGCGCCTTGGCGTCCATCTGCTCCCGCACTTCCTGGGTGATCTTCATCGAGCAGAAGTGCGGCCCGCACATCGAGCAGAAGTGCGCCTGTTGCGCCCCCTCGCCGGGGAGCGTCTCGTCGTGGAGGTCGCGCGCCGTGGTGGGGTCGAGCGAGAGGTTGAACTGGTCCCGCCAGCGGAACTCGAACCGCGCCTTGGAGAGCGCGTCGTCGCGCGCCTGCGCCCCCGGATGTCCCTTGGCCAGATCGGCGGCGTGCGCGGCGATCTTGACGCCAGAGTAGCTCGTTTCGCTCTCGGGCGCTTGCTTACTGTGCCGCCTTCGTCGCGTTCGCCCCAGCCTCGAGGAGTGCGGCCCGTCTCTCCTCCTGCGAACCAGTTTGCATTGCGATGATCACCGGGCCTCTCGACCCTCCGCTGAGACGCTACCTGGTCGCCGCGGGCATGCTCGGCTCCATCACGCAGGGGGACCTGGCGGCAGCGCGGGAGCTCTGGTCGGCGCACGAGAGATCGATCGACATCGCCAACGACTTGCTGCTCCAAGTGCTCGTGTCGCGCAGCCGCGGGGAGTAGCCCGGGCGACGACGCTGGGCGTCTTGACATCGCGCGAGCGGAGGAGGAGGTTCGCGTCCGCAAGTGGTCTGGTGACCTAATCAGCAAGGGGCCCGACCAGTGAACACGTCGGCCACGCGCTCCCGCAAGGAAGACCCGGCTTCCGCGGCGCACTTCCACGCCGTGCGCAAGAGCCGGCGGTACGAGCAGGTCGCCGAGCAGATCCAGCGGCTCATCGCCAGCGGCGTGCTCAAGCCCGGCGACCGCCTGCCGCCGGAGCGCGAGCTGGCGACCAGGTTCGGCGTCGGCCGCAGCTCGCTGCGCGACGCGATCCGGACCCTGGAGGTCATGGGTATCATCGAGTCGCGGCACGGCGCGGGGACGGTCGTCCGCGACCTGTCCAGCGACTCGCTGGTGGTGCCGCTGGCCAGCGTGCTCGTGCGCAAGCGCGAGCTGGTCGCCGAGCTGCTCGACGTCCGCCGCATGATCGAGCCCGCGCTGGCGGCTCGCGCCGCCGCGAACGCCACCGACGAGGAGATCGCCCAGCTGGAGGAGATCCTCAGGCGCCAGGGAGAGAAAATCCGGCGCGGCGAGCAGACCATCGAGGAGGATTCCCAGTTCCACTACACCATCGCCCTCGCCGCCCGGAACTCGGTGGTGCTGAGGGTCCTCGACGTGCTGATGGACCTGTTGCGCGAAAGCCGCGCGCGCTCCCTCCAAGTTCCCGGCCGTGTCGAGCGCTCGTATGCGGGCCACAAGCGGATCCTGAAGGCCATCAAGCGGCACGACAAGGTCGGGGCTGAGGCCGCGGTGAAGCAACACTTGAGGGAGATCGAAGAGATCCTGATGCGGCAGCTCTGACCGGAGGCGCGAGATGGGACGTCTGTTCGCAGTCGAGATTGTCTATCGGGGCATCTTCCAGAAGAACCTGGCCAAGAACATCAGCCGGGCCATCGTCCTCGCCGCTCACCACGAGGGGAAGCCGGGCATCTCCTTCGGGCGCTACGGGGACAGCCCGGAGCGCAACGGCATCCCGGCCAAGAACTTCGCCATCGTCGCCACCGACGACATCACGCTCGAGGAGGGGATGGCCAAGTACGAGCCCAAGGAGGTCGACATCACCATCGCCGTGGACGACACGTTGTGCAAGGGCGTGGAGTCGTGGGCTTGGTACGGGTTGCAGCCAATCAACCGGCTGACGAAGCCCGGCGGCACGCTCATCGTGACATCCCACGAGAGCCCCGAGGCCCTCATCGCCATGGCTCACCGCAAGGAGACCCCCTACCAGCTGGCGATCGTGAAGGGCACCCCCAGCTTCTCCGGCCTCTGGGTCTACAAGGACGACCACAGCGACGTGCGCATCCTGGGCACCATGGCCAAGATCCTGCCCGAGCTGTTCAGCCTGGCCTCGGTCCAGCAGGCGATCCGGGACGAGTGGAACAACGAGCTCAAGGCCACTTCCGCGCTCCGCGCGTACGAGCGGACCACCACCGTCACGGTGCAGCCCGCGCAGGGCAATCCGGAGACGCCCTACTCGTTCGAGATGCCCAAGTGGACGGAGATGCGCGACGGCATCACCATCCCCGCCATCCCCCGCGGCCATCAAATGAAGGATCCGACCAGCGGCGAGATGGGCGGCTTCCAGCCGGAGCGGAACCCCACCTTCAAGAAGTACCTGACCCGCACCATGCGGCCGGTGGTGGACTTCGACACCTGCATCAAGTGCACGCTCTGCTGGCTGCAATGCCCGGACTCCGTCTTCGACGTCACGCCCGACGGCCTCTACGACGCGAACATGGAGGCCTGCTGCGGCTGCGGCGTGTGCGAGGCAGTCTGCCCGGTAGAGAAGTGCGTGACCATGGTCAACGAGGCACAGTTCTCGGACAACGCCAGCCAGTGGGAGGCGTGGAAGAAGGACAAGGAGGGCTACAAGGGCTGGGTCCAGTCGAAGATCGCGAACCGCCCCGACCGCTCCCACGGGTTCCGCTTCCGCGGGCAGTACGAGGAGCAGGTTCCCGACATGTTGAAGATCGCCCGAGAGGGCTGAGGAACGCGCCGAATCTAGGGAGAGCCGTCATGGCAGAAGCAGTGGTAAGCACCCAGCAGCAACCCGCGGCCGACAAGACGTCGCTCATCACCGGGAGCGAGGCGATCGGAGTGGCTTGCAAGCTGGCCGACGTCGACGTGATCACCGCCTACCCGATCCGTCCCTACGACACGGTCATGCAGTACGTCGCCAAGCTGGTGGCGAACGGGGAGCTGGACTGCGAGTTCATCGTGGCGGAGAGCGAGCACTCGCAGTTCGAGATCGTCAAGCACGCCTCGGCCGTCGGGGCGCGGGTCTTCTGCGGTTCGAGCGGCGTCGGCTGGATGTACGCCTTCGAAGCGCTCGTCGTGACACCGGCGCTGCGCATCCCCATGGTCGCCATGGTGGGCAACCGCGCCCTCGACGACCCCGGGGCCTTCGGCGTCGAGCACAACGACGCGCTCGCGGTGCGCGACCTGGGCTGGCAGCTCGTCTGGGTGGACAACGCCCAGGAGGCGCTCGACACGGCGCTGATCGCCTACCGCGTAGCCGAGGACCGGCGCATCTTCCTGCCCTGCGCCATCAGCTGCGACGGCGCCTTCCTCACCCACTCGCAGGCGCTGGTGAAGGTCCCGTCCAAGGAGAAGGTGAAGGCTTTCCTGCCTCGCTACGACCGGGGTGATCTCCAGCTCCACCCCGACAACCCCATCACCGTGGCGCCGCAGGTGAACGAGGACTGGCTGATGGAGATCCGCCGCCAGACCGCAGCCGCCATGGACCGGTCCCCCACCGTCATCCGCGAGGCCTACGCCGACTTCGAGCGGATCTTCGGCCGGAACTACGGGAACCCGTTCTTCGAGGAGTACCAGACCGACGACGCTGACGTGGTGCTGATCGGCATGGGCACGCTCTCGAATCCGGTGAGGGTCGCCATCCGGCAGATGCGCCTGGAGGGCAAGAAGGTCGGCTTCGTGCGCATGCGCTGGTTCCGGCCATTCGCGGCCGAGGAGCTGGCGGAGACGCTGGGGCGATTCAAGGCGGTGGGCGTCATCGACCGCGACTTCTCGCTCGGCTCGCCGTACCGGAGCGGGATCCTCGCGACCGAGGTGCGCGCGGCGATGTACCTGGCCGCGAAGCGGCCGCCCGTCCTCGGCTTCATCTGCGGCCTCGGAGGTCGCGAGGTCACGGTGCCCGCCGTCAGGGAGATAACCGAGAGCGTCTACCGGGCCGCGGAGGGAAAGCCGCAGCCGGGGACGCAATGGATTGGATTGCGAGAATAATGCGCGTCATTGATTGCTGAGGAGGACGAAGCCATGGCCGTGAGCGACAGGGAATTGGCGGAGCTCGTGAAGCTCCATCCCACGCAGAAGCTGGACGCGTTCAAGGGCGTGAAGAAGCTCCCGCTCGAGGAGTTCTTCACCTCCGGCCACCGGACCTGCCAGGGATGCGAGTCGTCCCTGGTGATGAAGATGATGGTCAAGGCCGCAGGGCCTCGGACCATCGTCCTCGGCAGCACCGGCTGCATGTACGTGGCGAATACGACGTATTACAGCACGTCGTGGGTCGTCCCCTGGATGCACACGCAGCTCGGGTCGAGCGGCTCGGCGGGCCTCGGCACGGCGGCCGGTCTCAAGGCGCTCATGCGCAAAGGCAAGATTAAGGACGAGCCCATCAACGTCATCGCCTTCTGCGGCGACGGGGGCGGGGCGGACATGGGGCTCTCGGCGATCTCCGCGACCCTCACACACCCCGATTACAACGTCCTCATCCTCATGTATGACAACGAGTCGTACGCCAATACCGACATCCAATTGTCGGGTTCGACTCCATACGGGGCGCACACCACGTTCAGCCCGCCTGGGAAGCTGAAGCGCATCATGCACCACCGGTGGAAGAAGAACATGGCCGGGATGATGGCGGCGGGCCACCCCACCTGCCGTTACGTGGCCACCGTCTGCATGTCATTCCCCGTCTATTCGATGAACGCCGTGCGCAAGGCGCTGTCGATCGGCGGGCCCACCTTCATCCACTCCCTCGACCCGTGCCCGAAGGGTTGGGACTACGACCCCATGCTCTCCCACGAGCTGGGCGAGCTGGCGGTGAAGACCGGCATCTGGCCGCTGTACGAGGTGGAGAACGGCGTCCTCAATCTCTTCGGCAAGACCCGGGACATCGCCGACGGCCGCCTCAAGCGGCTCCCGGTACGCGACTACCTGATCAAGCAAGGCCGCTTCGCCCACTTCACCGACGACGACTTCGACTACTTCCAGTCCAAGGTCGACGAGATGTGGGCGAAGTGGCTCGTGCCCGGCGTGATCCCGTTCCACCGGCAGCTCGAGGAGGAGCGGAAGCCCGCATAGCCGATCCCGAACAGCAGGAGGTACAGCCATGGCGAAGAACCGCTGGGTGATCCTTTTCTTCAGCGTCCTCAGCATGGTGGCCGTCGCGAACTTCCAGTACGGATGGACACTGTTCGTGCCGCCTCTGCAGAAGCACCTGGGCCAAGAGCAGGCGCTCATCCAGGTGACCTTCACCGTCTTCGTGCTGCTGGAGACATGGCTTGTGCCCGTCGAGGGCTGGCTGGTCGACAAGTTCGGACCGCGCCGGCTGGTTATCATCGCCGGCATTCTGGCCGGCCTGGGCTGGATCGGCGCCGGCCGCGCCGAGACGCTCACCCAACTCTACCTGACGTACGCGGTGGCCGGCATCGGCGCCGGCATCGTCTACGGCACCGCCGTCGGCAGCGCGCTCAAGTGGTTCCCCGATCACCGCGGGCTCGCCGCCGGGCTCACCGCAGCGGGCTTCGGCGCCGGCTCGGCCTTCACCGTCTCCCCCATCGCCAACATGATCCAGTCGGTGGGTTACCAGGCCACGTTCGTGCGCTGGGGCATCATCCAGGGCGCGGTGGTGGTGATCTCGGCGCTCTTCCTCGCCTCGCCTCCGGAGGGCTGGCTGCCGCACGCGTGGAAGGAAGCGCCCAAGGGCGAGGAGGTGAAGAAGCGCCAGTCGTCGGTCGACTTCACCGCCTGGCAGATGTCCTCGACGCCGCAGTTCTGGCTCATGTACGCGATGATGACGATGGTGGCGACCGGCGGCCTGATGGCGGTGGCGCAGCTCAACCCCATGGCGGTCGACTACAAGGTCGACAAGATCCCGGTGAGCCTCTTCTTCCTCACCATGCCGGCGCTCCAGTTCGCCCTCTCCGCGGACCGGCTGGTGAATGGCGTATGCCGGCCGTTCTGGGGCTGGGTCTCCGATCACATCGGCCGCGAGAAGACGATGACCCTCGCCTTCGGCCTGGAGGCGATCGCGATCTTCGTGCTCATCAAGTTCGCCGCCAACCCGCTCGCCTTCGTGGTCTTCAGCGCCTTCACCTTCTTCGGCTGGGGCGAGATCTTCTCGCTCTTCCCCGCCCTCTGCGGCGACCTCTTCGGCCGCAAGAACGCGACGGCGAACTACGGCTTCCTCTACACCGCGAAGGGGACGGCCTCGGTGCTTGTACCCATCGGGAGCGCGCTGGCCGCCGGCAAGGCCTTCGACTTCCGCGCCGACGTGCTGCTCCTCATCGGCGGCGCGCTGGCGGTATTCGCACACTTCGTCGGGCCCACGGTGCTCAAGATGAACATCAGCCGCAAGCTGCACGACACGCTCTTCTACATCGGCCTGACCATCGTCGCGTACGGCCTCTTCCTCACCGTGGTGCCGGCCACCTGGACGCCGTTCGCGGCCAAGTTCACGCTCCCCAAGGTGGGCTGGGCGGGCGTGTTCACCATCGCCATCGTCTTCGACGTGAGCGCGGCGGTGCTCGCGTTCTTCGTGCTGCGGCGGATGAAAGTGCCGGTCCTGCCCGCGGTGCCGGCCAACGGAGGACAACAGGCGGTCGTGGTTCCCGTGCACTGACAAAGAAACTGCAAACCGCGAGGGTTCGAGGAGCGCGAAACGGCCTTTTGTTTTTTCGCGTCCCTCGCGCAGTCGCGCTGGGCTGTTGCTTTTGGCGGTAGAGTCCGCGCTTGGACCTCGTCGGCATGGCGAAGCGCGTGCGCGTGTACGTGAAGGAGAGCGACGTCATCGGGCGCCGGCTCGCGCCGCAGGCCATCCTCTAGCCCCCCGGATCCTTGATTCCTAGAAAAACCGCCTCATGCCCGATGCGCCTGCTGCGTTCGCTGGCCGAAGCGCTGTACCTTGGCGAGGATCTCGTCGGCAGTCTTCGACCACTTGAACGGCTTGCCGATCTCATTGTGCACTTCGACGTACTCGATGATTGCCTGCCGGAGCTGCGGCAGAGAGGTATGCGATCCGCGCTGAAGCGCCTGCTGCGTGAGGAGACCGAAGAAACGCTCTACAAGATTGAGCCACGATGAGTAAGTCGGCGTGAAATGAAGAACGAAACGCGGATGGCGCAGCAGCCACCGGTGCACGACCGGCGCCTTGTGCGCCGATAGGTTGTCGAGCACGACGTGAACCGCGAGGCTCGGTTCGACACTGGCGTCGATCGCGGCGAGAAAACCGACGAAGTCCTTCGCGCGGTGTTGCTTCTTGCAGGCTGCGATGACTTCGCCGGTCGCGACGTTGAGAGCAGCGAAGAGATCGAGCGTGCCGTGTCGGACGTAATTGTGAGTTCGTCGCTCCGGCTGCCCGCGGTCCATCGGCAGGATCGGTTGCGCGCGCTCCAGCGCCTGGATCTGCGATTTCTCGTCGAAAGAGAACACCACCGCGTGGTCGGGAGGATTCATGTAAAGCCCGACCACGTCGCGCACTTTGGCGATGAATTGAGGGTCCTCCGAAATCTTAAAGGACCGAGTGATGTGCGGCTTGAGGCCGAAAGTTCGCCACATCCGGCCGATTGTCGCGTGGCTCATGCCGACGTGCGCCGCCATGCTGCGCGTGCTCCAATGCGTTTTCCCCTTTGGCTTTTCCTCGAGGGTCTTCACCAAGACCGCTTCGACGGCGTCGTCGGCAATCGTCCGCGGCGCTCCAACTCGTGGCTCATCAAAGAGGCCGTTGAAACGCTCTTCGACGAAACGCTTCTCCACTTCCCGACCGTCTGAATCGTCGTTCGATATCGGAGCGCCACTGCAGTATTCGTCATTCCCGAACCGCACGCCATGATGAGCCGCGCGCGAAACGCGAGGCTGCGATTGACGCTCGCCCTTCTCGTCAATCTGGCGAGCTCAGCGCTCTCCTCCGCCGACAGCTTCAGCTCCGCCACGGGTCGTCCCGGCTTTCCCATGGCCCGCTTAGATCACACCTGGGAAGTTTTTTCTAGGAACTTCGTTTCCGGGGGACTAGCAGGTTGCTGAAAAACCCGGCGAGGGGATCGACAGCGAAGCTGAGTTCTGATCTGCTGCGCGCAAGAGGTGGCGCATGCGCGGAACGGAGACGAAGCAAGGAACGATGTTGAGCCTGCTCTCGCCGGAGCAGCGTGTTCCGCAAAAGCACCCGCTGCGAGCGGTGAAGGCCTTGGCGGAAGCCGCGCTGAAGGACCGCCGCTTCGCGCGCCTCGGAGCGCTCTACGCTGGACCGCGCGTGAATCTGCAGGCGGTGGGCGCCGCATTCCACATCCGCAAGCACGGTGAGGATCCGCGTTTCTCGGGGAGCCCCCTCCGAGTTCCGGCAAACGTCTTGAGGGATCGCGCCGCGGATGTGCTCTCGCCGCGCGAGCTCGCGCTCCGCCACCGCGCGTACCGGAGCCGCTTGAGGATGGGCCCGACCTACCGGGCCGACGTCTGGGTCGCACTGGAGGCCGCCCCGCATCTCTCCGCCGCCGATCTTGCGCGCCGGACGTACGCGTCTTTCGCCACCGCCTGGCAGGCAGAGCAAGACTTCGAGATCCTCGAAGGCTCACGGAGGAAGAAGGGGAGGGGCACTCGCAGCACGTCCAATCGTTCAGCGGAGAGATGACGACCAGTTCCTTCATGTCAGTGGTGGATGATAAGCGAGCCCGGATGGCCGAAGACCCGATCCCGCTCGCGCTGGCGCTATCGCCCTCGGGCGCGGTGCACCTTGATGCGCGTCCTTCTCCCGAGAGCGCAGTTCCGGCCGCTCTGGCGCGGGCGCTCACCGCCGACCTCGCTCGCGGACCTGGCCACGCCATCCTCCAACTCGCGGCGCGACATCCGGGCGAGACGCTGCCGCCCAGCGTGGCCTTCTTCCGCGACCTGGGAGCGCTCTTCCTCACCCGCGCGTGCGCGCTCCCCGAAGCGTCCGTCGACGCGCCTTCGGACGAGTTGGCTCGCCTCGCTTCCGAGGCACCGCCGATCAGCGGCGGCGAGTACCTCAGCGCGGAGGCGCTCGAGGCGCTCTGGCTCGATCTGGATGCCGCCCTTCGCAGCGAACTTCAACACACCTCGCTCGAGCAGTGGTTCAAGGACCGCCACGCGGCCTGGAACGTGGTGGGCCGCGTCTGCTTCCACCTTGCCGAAAACAAGGCCGACGAGGAACGACCGTTCGCCTTTCTCGCCACCTACACCACGCGCCTGTCGCGCGCGGCGCAGCCGCAGCACCGGCCGCTCGGGCAAGCCTTGCGCGATTTCGCCTCCGACAAGAGCGCGCTGCTCTCGCTGCTTCTGCCCGTGCAGCGCGCCTCGGCGCAGAGCGCACTGGCCAAGGAGCTGGCCGACAGCGGCCAGGTGTTCCGCACACTGGCCTGGACGCCCGCCGAGGCGCTCCGCTTCTTGCGCGAGGTGCCCGCCTTCGAGGCGGCGGGCATCATCGTCCGCATCCCCGACTGGTGGAAGAAGCGGCAGCGTGTGGGCGTCGAGGTCACGCTGGGAGGGCGCAAGCCTTCGGGGCTGGGGCTGGATGCGCTGGTCGACTTCGACGTCCGCCTCGCCCTCGACGGCGAGCCGCTGAGCGAGAAGGAATGGAGGGCGCTCGCTGCGCTGCACGACGGGCTCGCGCTGGTCCGCGGGCGGTGGGTGGAGATCGATCGGGACAAGCTTGAGCAGGTCCTCGCCCACTGGAAGGAGGCGCAGCGGGCGGCCCGCAGCGGCGCACTTTCGCTCCTCGAGGCGATGCGGCTTCTGGCCGGGGCAGAGGGCGAGGCGGCCGCGCCGATCGAGCAGGGAGTCGCGGACTGGTCGCGGGTGAGCGCCGGTCCGTGGCTCGCGCAAGCTCTCGCGGGCCTGCGCAGTCCGGATGCCCTCGAAAAGCTGCTTCCGGGTCGCGAGCTGCGCGCCGAGTTGCGGCCGTACCAGGAGGTCGGCGTGCGCTGGCTCTCGTTCGCCGCCGGGTTGGGCCTCGGGACTTGCCTGGCCGACGACATGGGCTTGGGCAAAACTCTTCAAGTGCTGGCGTTCCTTCTGGCGCGCAAGAAAGCGGGGCGGGCGGCGGGCCCGAGCCTCCTGGTCGCGCCGGCCTCGCTTCTGGGAAACTGGAGCGCGGAGATCGCGCGCTTTGCTCCCACTCTGCGCACGCGGATCGAGCATCCCTCGGCGCAGGGCGACCAGCCGGAAGATGCCGACCTCGTGATCACCACCTACGGCATGCTGGTGCGCAAACCGGCGATCGCAGCCGCGGACTGGGACGCCGCCATCCTCGACGAAGCGCAGGCGATCAAGAACCCGGGAGCACGGCAGACCCGCGCGGTCAAGGAGCTGAAGGCGCGCGTGCGCATCGCCCTGACCGGCACGCCGGTCGAGAACCGGCCGCTCGATCTCTGGTCGATCTTCGACTTCACGAACCCCGGTTTGCTCGGGTCGGCCAAGGCGTTCGGGCAGTTCGTCAAGAAGCTGGAGAAGCGCGGCTACGGCCCCCTGCGCGAGCTGACGCGGCCCTATCTCTTGCGCCGGCTCAAGACCGACAAGAACGTCATCCGCGACCTGCCCGACAAGACGGAGCTGACCGCCTTCTGCGGCCTGACCAAGAAGCAGGCGGCGCTCTATCAACAGACCGTCGCGGAGCTGTCGCGCGCCCTCGAAGGCGCGGAGGGGATGAAGCGGCGCGGCCTGGTCCTGGCCTCTTTGCTGAGGCTGAAGCAGATCTGCAATCATCCCTCGCAGTGGCTGCGTGACGGAGACTTCGCGCCGGAAGCGAGCGGCAAGTTCGCGCGGCTCTCGGCGCTCTGCGAGGAGATCGCGGCGCGGCAGGAGAAGGTGCTCGTCTTCACGCAGTTCCGCGAGATGACGGAGCCGCTGGCCGCGTTTCTCGCGCAGGTCTTCGGCGCGCCCGGCCTGGTGCTGCACGGTGAGACCAAGGTGCGCGAGCGGCCGGCGCTCGTCGAGCGCTTCCAGAGCGGCGAGGCGCCCTTCTTCGTGCTCTCGGTCAAGGCGGGCGGCACCGGGCTAAACCTCACCGCCGCCTCTCACGTCGTTCACTTCGATCGCTGGTGGAACCCAGCCGTCGAGGAGCAAGCCACCGACCGCGCCTTCCGCATCGGCCAGAAGCGCAACGTGCTGGTGCACAAGTTCGTCTGCCGCGGCACGCTGGAGGAGAAGATCGACGCCATGCTGGCGGAGAAGCGGCGCCTTTCAGGCGAGCTGCTCGAAAGCGGAGCCGAGGCGCGGTTGACGGAGATGAGCGACGCTGATCTATTGCAAACCGTCTCGATCGATCTCGACCGTGCGCTCGACGAGGCGGCCTGACAAGAGGAGCGATGGCCTACTACGACTTCTACGGTGATTTCCCCAGGTACGTCCCAGTCGCCGAGCGCCGCGCCAAGGCGCTCCTCCAGGCCAGGAAGCTGGAGAAGCGCGGCCGCGTGCTCGAGCCGGTGAGGCTCGAGGGACAACGCATCGCCGGCTCGTTCTGGGGCAAGGAGTGGTGCAAGAACCTCGAGTCGTACATGGACTTCAGCAATCGGCTCCCCCGCGGGCGCACATATTTGAGGACCGGGGCGGTGGTCGATCTGCGCCTCGGCCCGGGGCAGATCGATGCGCTGGTCGCCGGAGGCTCGCTCTACGAGGTGTCGGTGCGGATCGACAAGCTCGCTCGCAAGAGCTGGGGAGCGGTGATCAAGCGCTGCGCCGGGCGCATCGACTCGGTGGTGGAACTCTTGCGGGGGCGGCTGCCCGAGGCGGTGCTGGAGGCGCTGGTGGACCGCCGCGCGGGGCTCTTTCCGAGTCCAAAAGAAATCGACTTCACCTGCTCGTGCCCCGACCATGCCTCGCTCTGCAAGCACATCGCGGCGGTGCTCTACGGAGTGGGGGCGCGGCTCGACAAGAAGCCCGAGCTGTTCTTCACGCTGCGCAGCGTGGCCTTGGAAGAGCTGGTGGCGAAGAGCGCGCTCCGCCGCGCGGGGCCGGGGCAGGACGCACTCGAGACGAAGTCTCTAGAGGGAATCTTCGGGATCGAGCTGGACCGGGAGCCGCGCCGGCGTCGCCGGTGAAGAGCACTTACCAGGCGAGCGTGTCGAGGAGTGCGCGATGCTCGTTCGCTTCGTCCGAGCCCGGCGACGGCACGTCTACGTCGCTGGTCGAGTGCGCGGGGTCAACGATCGAGACCGCGCTTCCCCCGATGAGGACGATGGTGCAGGGCGCGGCCAGTTCGCGATCGACGCGTTCGAGGAACTCGAAGAGCGCGGATGCCTCAAACCTGGCCGGCATGCCGCTCGTAGAGGGCGCGGAAAGAATCCTCACCCATGTTCATGAGGAACCCCCATTTCCTGGCGACCGGCGGCGTTCGGTGCTCCGCGAGCTCCCTGTCGAATTGGTTTCTAGGCCGGAAGAAGTGATGGGGCTCGTGCGGCGGACGCCACCAGCCTCGCGCCTTTTCGGCAAGCTGCGGAAGGCCAGCGAGCGATCCAGTCAGCTCCGTCAGCATTCCGAGAAGAGCCAGTGAGCCCTGAGCACGCGCGCTGTTTTCCAGCTTGCCCCAATCGAGGTCCCGCCAGGTTCGAGCCAGCACGACAGGCAGAGAGCGCAGCAGCGAAGCGTCCGTGCTCGCGAAACGGAGCGCGAAGGCGAGCGCTGCCTCGGGAGCGAGGCGCCGGTTCGGTCGCCAGCCACTCAGCGGAGCGCCGAGCGCGACCAGCGTCTCCGCAGTCGCTTCCCAATCGCTGTTCTGAGCCACACCATCCATCATGGGTCTCATCGTAGACTCGTCCGCCACTGCCGTCGAGTCAGTAGAGTCTGCCGCCGGCCTCGGGCAGCGGAAGCCGCTCGGCCAGCGTTGCCCCCGCAGCAGGTACGCCATGGACGCCTGTCCAAGAGGTCATCTGTGGAGTTGCGACCACGGCGATAGGTCCGTCTTGCTCATCGGCTTGGTTCACCGCGCGTGCGCCGGGCCACGAGGGGCACCAGGTACGGATGAAGCCGATGGCGGATAAGCGAACTCGGATGGCCGAAGATCCGATGACGCTGGCGCTCTCGCCCTCGGGCGCCGTGCACCTCGATGCGCGTCCTTCTCCCGAGAGTGTAGTTCCGGCCGCGCTGGCGCTCACCGCCGACCTCGCTCGCGGACCTGGCCACGTCATCCTCCAACTCACGGCGCGACATCCGGGCGAGAGGCTGCCGCCCAGCGTGGCCTTCTTCCGCGACCTGGGGGCGCTCCGCCTCACCGCGTGCGCGCTCTCCGAAGCCAGCGTCGATGCGCCCTTCCAAGGATGAGGCAGTAAACCCCTGAGGTTGCGGAAACCGCAAGGTTGCGTTAACCTCAATCCGTGAACGCCACGCGAGCGCGCAGGCTGGTCCGAGGCCTCGCGCGCGCTAGTTGGTGGCAATTCGCAGAGCATGCCGAGGAGCGGATGATCGAGCGCGATGCAGCCCACGGAAGACGTGTACGTGGTGCTGACCCGCGCCGTGGCTTGCCGCAGGACGGACTCCGGCCGCTGGCGTCTCGACGGCGTATACCGCATCGGCGAACAGCTCTCGCTCGTTGTCGAGCTACGCGACGGCGTGATCGTGGTGACTCTCTTCCGAGGTGACGAGTGAAGCGACGGTGCAGTAGGTGCGGCAAGGGCAAGTTGCGCTCGATCACCCATCCAGCCAAGCGGGAGATCGACGGCAGGGTGTTTGCCGCGGACGTTCCGGCGACCCGCTGCGACGCCTGCGGAGAGGTGCTGATCTCGGGTCCCGGCATGCTCGCCTTCGACCGCGCCCTGACGGGCGAGCTGGCGCGCTCCGGCACGGTCGGGCCGCAAGGCTTCCGCTGGCTGCGCAAGGCGGCCCGGCTCCCATCGGTACGGCTCGCCGAGTTGCTCGACGTCACCCCCGGCACGGTATCGCGCTGGGAAAACGGGAAGCAGGCGCTCGACCGGCGCGCCGTTGCGCTCGTGTCCGCGCTGGCGCTCGAGGCCCTGGGCAGCCGGGCTGCGGCCCTGGACCTGCTGGAGGCGCTCGCGGCGGGGAAGAAGCCTTCCAAGCGCGTGCGCCTGGATGTGAGCGCGGCCGGTTGAAGAGGGGTGCGGGGGTTTCCGTTTGATGAAACCCCGGAAGAGGGCACAGGCCGGTGAGCCCATGCTGCGGGCGAAGAAACCGTGGGCTGACGGCACCAGGGGGAACGTCCTGCGCGTTCCGCTCCTTCTCTCAATGTCGCGGACGGTGCTCGGCTCGTCGTTCACCGCGACCGCATCGCGCGAGCCGGCGTGGACGAGAGAGGGCAGCTTGCAGGCGTCCTGCACCGTCTGCTGAACGACCTGCAAGCCGCGCGGCCGGTGGACAACACGGAAGTGGCCAGCGTCAACGTTGACGCCGCCTGATCGGCAAGGAGGTTCGACTGTGATCGCTCGCATGATCGTTGACCTGGGTCGATCAGAAGATCTGGAGCACCGCGAAGGCGGCGACGCCGTAGCCGACCAGTGCGCGAAAGACGCGACGACGTTGCAACTCTGCGAAGAGCGACAAGAAGGCCCCCAGCTTCTGCGAGAGGGACCGTAGCACGATGCGAGCCTCGGCAGACCCGGAGCCGGTGCGCAGTACCGCCGCGCGCAGGTCGCGGCCTCGCATGGGCCGACTCCGGCCTGCGGTATCTGAAAAACGATCCGCTTCTGCGCAAACCTGCGCGGCGACCCGCGCTACACCGTCCTTCTCAAGAAGATGAACCTGCCGCTGGACTGAGGCCGCTGCTCGGACCCTCCCCGGGTTGACGAGCGCTACCGCATCGAGAAAGAGATCGGCCGAGGCGGAATGGGGCGGGTCTTCGTCGCCCACGACCGCAAGCTCGGCCGCGACGTCGCCATCAAAGTGCTCGCTTCGGGATTGCACGGAGAGGAAGCGTTGCGCCGGTTCGAGCAGGAAGCGCGCGCCACCTGCGCGCTCAATCACGCCAACATCCTTGACGTGCACGACATCGGGACGCACGAGGGCAACCCGTACATCGTCTCCGAGTTGCTGCACGGGAGCACGCTGCGCGAGCGTCTGCGGAAAGGACGATTGTCTGTGCAGGAGGCGAGCGGCTGCGCGCTTCAGCTCGCGCAAGGCCTCTCGGCTGCGCATGAGAAGGGCATCGTCCACCGCGACCTCAAGCCCGAGAACCTCTTCATCACCGAGGAGGGTCGGCTGAAGATCCTCGACTTCGGCATCGCCAAGCTGGTGGCGCCGATGACACTGGGAACGGGCGAGACGCTGCCCTCGCCGCAGCCGCACACCGAGGACGGCGCGATCCTCGGCACGGTCGGCTACATGTCGCCCGAGCAGGTGCGGGGCCAGCCTGCGGATCAACGCTCGGACGTCTTTGCTTTCGGGGCCATCGTCTACGAGATGCTCGCGGGTCGCAGCCCGTTCGAGCGCGACACCGCCGTCGAGACCGGATACGCGATCCTCAACGACGATCCGCCGCCGCTCCCCGCCGGGGTCCCGACGGCGCTGGATCGTCTCGTCCGTCGCTGCCTCGCGAAGCGGCCGGAGGACCGAGTCCAGGCGGCACAAGAGATGGTCGATGCGCTTGCGTCGGCCACGGTCGAGCGGGCTCCGGCGCTGAGGCGAGGCACCTACGGATGGGCGCTCGGCGCCGGCGCCGCGCTCACCCTGGTTGTGCTCACCGTGCTCGGGTGGAGGCTGCGGACTCGCGGCGAGGGACCGGGCAACTCGATCGCGGTGCTGCCGTTCGTCAACATGAGCAGCGACCGCGAGAACGAGTACTTCTCCGACGGGATAACCGAGGAGCTGATCAATGCTCTCGCCAACGTCGAGGGGATCCGGGTCAGCTCGCGCACCTCCGCCTTCGCATTCAAGGGCAAGGATGTCGGCGTGCGCAGCCAACAACGTAAGTGTGCGAGAAGTGGCTCCCCGAGCTGGGTTCGAACCAGCGACCCACGGATTAACAGTCCTGTCTTGCTTGCGCCTAAGTTGCCGGCTCGACGGGCGGAAGGCGAGAGGGAACCTGCATCGTGCAGTGCCGGTGCAGTAACCCGAAGCGTTGCAGTAAATTGGGTATCTGTTATACTGATACCCACCATGAAGCCAGTCGAGATCCTCACTGCGTTTGATCGCTATCTCGCCGCCCGGAATCTTCGGCTGGAGGCTGTGGTCATCGGCGGCGCCGCGCTCAACTTGCTGGGCGTGGTGTCCCGGCCGACAAGAGACTGCGACATCCTCCTCCCGCCTCTGCCGGCCGCGATCGTGGAAGCAGCGCGTGCCTTTGCTGCTGAGGTCCGCCGGAGCGGCGAGACGCTCGCAGACGATTGGTTGAACAACGGGCCCGCATCGGTTGCCGACCAGCTTCCTGCCGGCTGGCAAGAGCGACTCCAGCTCGTCTTCACAGGCGCGGGGCTGGAGCTTCGCTGCCTCGGCCGGCAGGAGCTGCTCTTCACCAAGCTCTTCGCGCTATGCGATCGCGGGATCGACCTCGGGGACTGCCTGGCGCTCGCCCCCACGGCTGCCGAGCTGCAGGTGTGGATCCCGTTGCTCGAGCAGCAGGACACAAACCCGGACTGGCCAGCACATGTGCGGGCCACTCTCGCAGACGTGGCGAGGAGGCTGGGCCATGGCCTTTAGCCGCGCCCTCGCCCCCAGGGCGGCACCTGGGTCTGACGCACTGACTTCAGCGATGGTTGGCATCGGGATGGCTTTCGCCGCCCCAGCCGCGGTCGAACCGAACATCGAGGACACGCTTTTCTTCGCGTCCGTCGAGGCGATGGAAAGAGACGACCTTCGGGTGCTCGCGGTGCTGGTGACTTGGTTCGGAGTGCATGGGCGCTGGGTGAACGCTGACCGGCTCACAAGGCTCGTGGCCGCGCAAGGAACTGCTCGAGTGCGGGCGCTCTGGAGTGCGCTGGCTGTCTGGCAGGCGAAGGACCGCCGTTTCGCGCGCCTCGGAGCGCTCTATGCTGGACCGCGCGTGGATCTGCAGGCGGTGGGCGCTGCATTCCACATCCGCAAGCACGGTGAGGATCCGCGTTTATTGGGAAGCCGCCTTCGAGTTCCAGCAAACGTCTTGAGGGATCGCGCCGCCGATGTCCTCTCGCCGCGCGAGCTCGCGCTCCGCCACCGCGCGTACCGGAGCCGCTTGAAGATGGGCCCGACGTACCGGGCCGACGTCTGGGCCGCACTGGAGGCCGCCCCGCATCTCTCCGCCGCCGAGCTTGCGCGCCGGACGTACGCGTCCTTCGCCACAGCCTGGCAGGCAAAGCAGGACTTCGAGATCCTCGACGGGTCACGGAGGAAGAAGGGGAAGGGCTCGCTTCGAAGGAGCCGTCGGTCAGGTGCGGCTGGCGCCGTGGACGTTGATCATCCTCGGTAAGCACGGGTCGCTTCGGCAGCGACGCCGGACGAAACCAGCGTCAGCGTTGACGCTGCCTGATCCGAGGGCAGGTTCGAAAGTGTCCGCCTACATGATCCGCAGGGTGGAGGGATCAGAGGATCACGCTAGCGATCAACACGACGCTGCCGTTTGGATCACTTTGTCGGCGGTAAGAGGGCGTGTCGGCTGGCAACCAGGGCCCCGCCTCAACTTGGCTCCGGATCACCTTTGCGCCGTCCACCGTCCCTGACCCCTCTCCCACAACGACGGTAGAGGGGTCAGGGGCAGTGTCCGGTTGGCAGGTTTGGGAGTGGATGGGGGCGGGGCCCTGGCTCGGGAGTAGGCCAAGGCAGGTGCAGGCGACAAACCAAAAAGACGAAAGCAGGGAGGTCGAAGAGTGCGGTGCTGGGAGGCGGGGAATGGGTGATGAAGAACTGAAGAACAAGAACGGAAGAAGAAAACAAAGGGCAACGGGAACGGCAGAAGCGAACAAGAAAGCGACGACGGAACAGAGGATGCCGGTGGAGCAGGAAATAGGAATCGTTCGGTGGAGAGAGCCTCGATGCAGAGTGAGGAGCGAATCCTTGCGGGTGTGGCGGGTGTGAGCAACGCTATTGCGGATTTCGTTCAGGGCCTGAAACACGGGACCAAGAAGGCCCATGTAAAGGGAATCGGGTGCTTCCGCGAGCCTGAGAATCCGGACAAACTGCAACCCAATTTCCCTATCGGGCTAAGGTTCGGGTTACGGTGCGCAAGAACTTCACGAGCTGGTCACTGACCCGGGCAGAGGCTTCGTGTTGTACCCAGTGGCCCACATTGTCGAGTTCGAGATTCCCCACGAGACCGGGAAGGCCGGCGCGGAGCTTTTCGAAGGGTGGATAGAGCGCCCCCAAGCCGTCCGCCTTTCCCCCAACGTAAAAGGAAGGTTGGGTGATCTTCGCGCCTTTCCAAGCGGCAGACACAGCCCGGGAGCCGGTCGATGAAGGCTTCGTGCAGGATCCATTGGGTTCCACCGCGTGTCGGCTGGGGCAGAACCCGATGCCCAATACAGAATCCCCGGAATGGTGACTGCGGCGTCGGCCCAAATCTGATCGGCTTCCGGTCGTATCTGTTCGAACATGTAGAAATCGTTTTGATGCCCGGACTTCCGCATGCGCTCGAAGACGCTGACGTCCCCACGCGGAACGTAAGGCACGCTCATGCAGAACACAGCTTTAAATCGATCGGGACGCATCAGCGCTGCGTTCCACGCATGAGCTGCACCCCAGTCATGGCCCACGAGGACAGAGCTGGGGACGCTCAGCGCATCGAGCAGACCAACTAGGTCACCGGCCGTATGCAGTGGCGTGTACAAGGTTGCGTCTGCCGGAGCTGAGCTGTGTCCATAGCCGCGCATATCTGGAGCAATTGCTCGATATCCGGCTGACGCGACGGCTTTCATTTGTCGGCGCCACGTATGGGAAGTATCCGGAAACCCGTGGCAGAAAAGAACAGCTGGCCCTTCCCCTTGCTCAGTTACGTGCAAGGTGATGCCATTAGTATCGATGTCGTATTCCTTGAGCAGGGGGCCGTCGGCGCCTCCAACACTGCTCGCTTCAGCCATTTGACCCAGCAGCAGGCCTCCACCAACGGCAGCCCCAGCCGCGAGGAAAGTGCGGCGAGAAATAGCTGGCCCAGTACTCAAATATGTTTCCCTGTCTGTTGTGATGGCGGGCATGCCCTGCTCGGAGCTGATTTCCAAGTGTTTCTCATTGAAGCTCATGATGGTCACCGAATTCATTTCCTGTGGGTCCGTATTTGAAACCGTTTCTCTCTTCATAACCGGAGTGCTGTCACTTTCGACCTAAGTAACATTAGGACGTGGATCGAAATCAGCGTCATTTGTAGCGATTGCTGCTCGTTCTCGACACTCCGAAGTTACCCCGCTGCGAGCCTGCCTACTACAGCCCTTTCGTTTTGAGCCACGAACGGATGGCTTGGACGAGTTCGGTCTTGCGCTCGAGCGGCATCCAGTGGCCGGCCGGCAGGTTCGTCACGGAAAGATCCCAGACCAGGGCACGAGGCTACACCAAGGGTGACGGAAGCTGAGTTATCTGACCTATGATCTCAAGCTGATCGACAACGCCGAGGTCCGTGCCAGAGTCATGGCGCGACTGCGATCCGTCCGCGGCCAGTGACCGGACCGAAGTTCTTCGCCGAGGCGTTGGCGGAATACGAGGATGCGGTCGTCTACTACGAGAGGCGCGAGGAAGGGCTCGGTGCGCGGCTGGTCTAGGAATTCGACGAAGCTGTCGCTCTGGAGTTCCCGGGCGCGTTCGCAATTGTGGAAGGGCCCCCGCGGCCTACGAACTCCGCTCGGTGATGCTCCGGACCTTTCCAATCAAGCTGGTCTACACCGTGCGCGACGATGCGCTTCTCTTGGTCGCGGTGTTCCATGCGCGTCGCCGTCCAGGCTATTGACTGGAAAGGCTCAAGCAGTTGGGGCGCTAACCGCGTTGCCATCAGGTTGCCATGAGGCGGCGGTTCGAGGCGGCATGGTGCCAAGCTTTGCGATCAGGTGTCCAGGCTCAAGGTCAGGCGTCCTTCGGTCGTCGCTTCGTGAGCCGTTACAGCCGTTACAGTCGTGTCGTGTCCCGATGCGATCTCGCTCCTCGAGAGCGTCGTGTCGCGGGCGCAAGCGCTTGAGTTTGTAGTATCCCGATGCGACTCTTTACGACTCTTTGCTACAATTTTGCAGTGAGCGCCGTTTTCGATTCCCGCCGCCTCCATGGTCAAAATGGCTCTCAAGTCTTCGTGACTTGGGAGCTTTTTTGTTTCAACGAATTCACTGTCACACGGACTGCCACACGCGGCCCTAGCAAGCTTCCGGAATTCCAGTACGCGCCCCGCTCGCAGCTCAACGCGCAGCTTCGCCACCTCGTCGCACCGCGAGGCCCACGGAAGCGTCGTGATCCCTATTCGTCCTCTCCGTCGCCAGGCCGCGCATCGCACGATTGCTGCGCGGGAGATGGTGCGCGCTCGCCCGGGGAATCATGCAGACCTGCCGCCTCTCCGAGCGCAATCAGGCGCTGCAATTCGGCATCGTAA
>WNFC01031332.1_pt1 | contig 20904 bp, 17 predicted proteins | sample 5400541 | NCBI WGS metagenome assembly WNFC01 (sample SAMN13153342, study PRJNA577476) | soil metagenome | isolation source: 120 cm saprolite under Douglas fir tree site 2 hole 2 replicate 1 | place: USA:California | collected 2015-04-18
CCAGCGAGTTCCACACGCCCGAGACCGACAACGGCTGCTCGCCGTAGATGCGCTCCGCGTAGTGCACGTTGAAGCGGAAGAAATCGATCAGCTCGCACGCCGCGTCGATCTCCGCCTGATGCGCGGTCTTCGACTGGCCCAGCATGGTCGCGCCGTTGACGATCGGCCGGTACCGCGTCGCCAGCAGATCAGCGGCCTTGAGAAACACGGCGGCCCGCCGGTCGAACCCCCACGCCGACCACTCGCGCCACGCGTCCCGCGCCGCCGCGATCGCCGCCTGCACTTCCGCAGGCCCCGCCTGATGCGCCTTGGCGAGCACGTGCCGATGGCAATGGGGCATGACGACGTCGACTGTCCCGGCGGTGTGCACGTCCTTGCCGCCGATGACGAGGGGAATCTCGAGCTGGTGGCCAGAGAGCTCCTTCAGCGTTCGCTTCAGCTCCACCCGCTCCCCGGCTCCTGGGGCGTAGCTCAACACCGGCTCGTTGACAGGTGTGGGGATCTTGGGAATGCCGTTCATGGAGAGCAATCTAATCGCCGGAACCCTGGTACGTTTTCATGGGATGAGCATTCACCCCCAAACCCGCATCGGGCACGTGCACCTCACGGTGTCGGACTTGGACCGGGCGCTCGCCTTCTACCGCGACATTCTCGGCTTCGAGGTGACGAGTCGCTACGGGCGGGACGCTGTGTTCCTCTCGGCGGGCGGCTACCATCACCACATCGGGCTCAACACCTGGGCGGGCCGCGGAGCGCCAGCCCCGGCCCCGGGAGCAACGGGCCTGTATCACTTCGCGATTCTCTACCCCGACCGCAAGACGCTCGCCAAGGCCGTGCGCCGCGTGCTCGATGCCGGCGTGCCGCTCGAAGGCGCGTCCGACCACCTCGTCAGCGAAGCGATCTACCTGCGGGACCCGGACGGCAACGGCGTCGAGTTGTACCGCGACCGGCCGGAGCGCGAATGGCCGCGCGGGCCTGACGGCAGCATCGCCATGCAGACCCAGGCGCTGGACCTCGATACACTGCTGGCCGAAGCCGATTAACGCGACGCTAGTTCGATCCTTTGCCTTTCACGATCAAACTGTCGCTGACCTTCACCGCCTGCACCGGCGTCGGTTCCGTCGGGGTGCCCCGCGGAATCATGCCCGAGAGGTTCGCGAGCTCATAGGCCGACACCGCCATGACGGCGGACGCCTGCATCAGGTCCGCCGCGACGGCCATGTCGTAGGTGTCGGACTGAGAGTGGTGCGTGTGGCCGTAGCCCCGCTCGAGCTGGTTGAAGTTGAACCCGGGCACGCCATACGGGAGGAACGAGAGGTGGTCGGTCCCCGTCTTGTTCCGGTTGACTACCGAATCGACGCCGAGCCGCGCCACCGGCGCGAAAACGGCGCGCCACAGACCTTCCAGGTCCGTCCGCCCCTGCAGCGCCTGCCCTGTGATCGCGCCGGTGCCGTTGTCGAGCACGATGACTGCCTGGATCGAGTCGGCCTCCGCGGCGTGCGCCTCCGCGTACTTGCGCGACCCGATCAAGCCCTGCTCTTCCCCCGTGAAGAGCACGAACCGGATGGTGCGCTTCGGCTGCAAGCCCGACCGGGCGATGATGCGGGCCGCCTCGAGGGTGCTCATCGCGCCGGCGCCGTTGTCCGTGGTCCCGGTCCCGAGGTCCCAGGAGTCGAGGTGCGCGCCGACAATGACCACCTGACCGGGATGCTCGCTGCCGCGGATCTCGGCGACGGTGTTCCACTGCGGCACGGAATCGCGCGTGATGGTGTTCGAGATGCTTACCGCGAGCTGCGGCGTCGTGCCCGCCTGGAGCAGGCGATCGAACAGGGCATAATCCTCATGTGCGACGGCGATCTGGGGAAGCGGCAGAATGCGGTTGGGGGAGCCGCTCATATTGAGGAGCGCTTGCTCCTTGCTCGCGTCTTGGAGAATGCCGAGCGCGCCGGCGCGGCGCAGCAGATAGGGCAGATCGTTGGCGAACTGCTGCATGCGCGCCCGAGTGGTCGAATCGAGGTCGCGGAAGGGCGTGAAGATGGTACGGAAGAAGTCGCGCTGCCGCTGCGAGTCGGCCGCGGTCATCGACGGCCCGTCGGTGTTCCACACGAGCGATGGCGGCCGGGTCATCACCCAGGCCTGCTTCACTCGACCACGATACAGGACGAAGCTGTCGGGCGTCGTGGCATCGATCCGCACGACCGGTCCCGTGACGGTGGCGCCGCCAGTGCCCGGCGCCCAGGCCCAGCTCGCGGCGATGACGTCGTGCGCGCGCGGCGCGGTCATGCGCGCCCGCATCGGTCCCCGCGTCCACGTGCCGCCGAACTTCCAGGGCTCGAGGTGCGCCTCCAGGCCATAGGCCTTGAATCGCTCGAGCGTCCAGTCGTTCGCCCGGCGCGCGGCGGACGATCCCGTGAGCCGCGGGCCAATGACGTCGCTCAGGTACTGGAGATTCTGCATCACTTCGGAACGGTTGAGCGCCTCGTCGATCAGGACGCCGGCTCCCGTCGTGTCGACGACGAGATCCTGCCCGAACACGGGACGCACGGAACACACGGCGAACACAGCTGTCGCCGCGAGGACATGAAGACGTACCATGGATCCTCCGTTAGGACGCCGGGGCCTCGGACCGTGAATCGACGGCGCGCTGCGCGGGAATGGGGAGCGTGACGGTGACGGTGGTGCCGGTGCCTACGGTCGAATCGACCGCGACGCTGCCGGCGAACATGTTGCGCACGACGCTCTGCACGACGACCAGCCCCATCCCGCTCCCTTCACCGAACGCCTTGGTAGTGTAGCCGGGCTCGAAGATCCGCTCCAGGTCCTGAGGACGAATACCGGCCCCCTCGTCCCGCACCCTCAGCCTGAGCGCATTCCCGACCTGGGTCAGGTCGACGCGGATCGGCGCCGGCCGGCCGGCGCTCGCATCGGCGGCGTTACGGATCAGGTTGACCAGCAGATCGTACAGCGCGTTGGGGTCGCCCTTCAAGTACACGACTTCGAGGGTGGAGTCGAACTCGAGGGGGATCTTCTTTTCCTTGAGGACGCGGCTCTCGAGCGTGCAGCAGGAACGGATCACGCGCACGGCGTCGAACCGCTCCGACCGCGCCAGCGCGCCACGCGCGCGGTCCTTGACGGCCCGCAGGAAGCTCGCCGACCGGTCGATATCCTCCACCACCTGTCCGAGCTCGTCGAGCAGCTCGAGCCGCCGTCCGGCCGCGACCTCCGTCCAGCGCCCCAGCGACTCCATCGCGAGGTGGAGGCCGGCCCGCGCGGCCGTCAAAGGATTCGACAGCTCGTGCGCGATGATCCCCGGCAGCGTGGTGATGTCGTGCAGCGGATCGGACCGGGCAGCCGGCGCCTGGCCGGGCGTCGGCTCGCGCCGGTCGAGCAGCCCGAGGCAGAGCCCGGCGAGCTCGAGCGTGAGCCGTTCCCGGCTGCGGCGCTCCCGGCCGTCGGGAGGCGGCGCGGGCGGCCGCGTGCGCACCGGGGCGACCACCCAAAAATCCTCGGCGTTACTCCGGCACCCCACCCAGCGGCTGCCCTGTACGATGGCGATGTTCCAGCGCCGCAGGGTGGCATCGACATCCAGCTTGGTGGCGTGATGGGTGGGCGCCGGCTCGCTCGAGGCCTGGGGCTCGAGCTCGGCGCGCACGGACACCTCCCACACCGTAACGGGTCGGCCGCCGAGGGCAATGCTCGCCTGGCGGAGGATTTCGCGTCTGCCTTCGACGAATGTCTCCGGTTGCGTCACCGCTGCTCCCACGCGCACCCCGACACGACCGGGCGGCCGAGCCGCCGATCACCGATGGGCATCCGTTTGGCACAAGGGGGCGCGCACTACATATGCGACAAACTGCACAGGTCGTCAAGCTAAGGACGGGCACGGTTTTGCCTCGCTCGCCAGGCGGCCTTATGTTCCCGCAATGGACGTTGGTCCCCGACGAAAGGAACGCCACGTGACGCCCCCGAAAGCCTCCCCGACCCCGCGCATCGGGCGCGCGCCGCGGGCCCCCATCGAGGGCCGGCGCGATCGCGAGCGCATCCGCACCGTTGTGGTGCCCGATCACGACGATCTCGCGCTGCGCCTCGCCGACCGGATCGTGGAGATCATCGCGCGGGAAACCGCTGCCAAGGGGCGGTGCGTGCTCGGCCTCGCGACGGGAAGCACGCCGCTGGGCATCTATCGGGAGCTGATGCGCCGCCACCAGGCCGGCGAGGTGGATTTCTCGCGAGTCGTGACGTTCAATCTCGACGAGTACTACCCCATGCCGCCGGACAGCCCCCACAGCTATCGGCGCTACATGTGGGAGAATCTGTTCGCACACGTCAACATCCGGCCCGAGCAGGTGCACATCCCCGATGGAGGCGTGCCGCGCGAGACCCTGGCCGAGCATTGCGCCGCGTACGAGCGGGCCATCGTCGACGCTGGTGGGATCGACTTCCAGATGCTGGGAATCGGCAAGAGCGGGCACATCGGCTTCAACGAGCCGGGCTCGTCGCCCGACGAGCGGACCCGTCTGGTGACGCTCGACACCGTTACCCGCAAGGACGCGTCCGCCGACTTCTTCGGTGAGGACAACGTGCCGCGGGAAGCGATCACGATGGGCGTGGCCAGCATCCTCGAGGCGCGGGAGATCGCGTTGATCGCCACCGGGGAGCACAAGGCCGACATCGTGGCGCGCGCCGTGGAGGGCGAGGTGTCCCAGGATGTGGCGGCCACGTTCCTGCAGCGCCATGCCAATGCCACCGCCTACCTCGATCTCGCGGCGGCCGCCGAGCTGACGCGCATCAAGACGCCCTGGGTGTTGGGACCAGTGGAGTGGACGCCGGAGCTCACCGAGCGATCGGTGGTCTGGGTCGCCGAGCGGACCGGGAAGGCGATCCTCAAGCTGACGGCACGCGACTACGCGGAGCATCACCTGAGCCCGCTGCTTTCCAAGCACGGCGCCGCCGGACCCATCAACGGCGTGATCTTCAATCGCCTGCGGGACAAGATTCGGGGGCGGCGCAAGCTGCCCACCCGCAAGTCGGTGATCGTGTTCTCTCCGCATCCCGACGACGACGTGATCTCGATGGGTGGGCTGCTGCGCAAGCTGTGGGAGAATGAGAACACGATCGTCGTGGCCTACATGACCAGCGGCAACATCGCGGTCTTCGATCACGACGTGCGGCGGCACCTCGACTTCGTCGAGCGCGCCGCCACGACGCTCGGCCTCGAGCGGGCGGCGGCGCAGCGCGTGCGCGGGGAGGTGGAAGCGAGCTTCGAGCGCAAAGCACCCGGCGACGTCGACCTGCCGGCGGTGCAGGACCTGAAGCGGGTGATCCGCGAGTCAGAGGCGGTCGCGGCGCTCGAGTCGGTTGGCCTGCCGCCCAGCGCGGCGCGTTTTCTGAACCTGCCCTTCTACCGCACCGGCCAGGTCCGCAAGGATCCGATCGGCCCGGAGGACGTGGCGATCGTGCGGGCACTGCTGGTCGAGGCACGCCCCGAGCTGGTCTTCGTCGCAGGCGATTTGTCCGACCCGCACGGCACCCATCGCATGTGCCAGGCGGCGATCTCGGCTGCGCTGGCGCAGTACGACGCGGCGCGACCCGAGGTCTGGCTGTACCGCGGCGCGTGGCAGGAGTGGCCGCTGACCGAAGCCGACGTCCTGGTGCCGCTGTCCCAAGACGAGCTGCGGGCCAAAATCCTCGCCATTTTCAAGCATCAGTCCCAAAAGGACACGGCGCCCTTCCCCGGCGGGCACGACGAACGCGAGTTCTGGCAGCGCGTCGAGGCGCGGAACCTGGAGACCGCGGCCCGGGCGCGGACCGGCTGGGGCTGCCCGAGTACTTCGCAATGGAAGCCTACCGCATTCTTTCACCTAAGGAGGCAGAGCGATGAACGCGATGACCGCCCGAGGGCTGAGTGTGGCGGCGATGGTGGCCGTGTGGACGGGGATTTCAGAAATCGCGCGGGTGAATCTGTCGTTGTGGCCCGTGATCGTGGCCCTGGGATGCTCGCTCGCCGCGGGCGGCGGTGTCCCCGGCCTCCAAAAAACGGTGGCCGCTACGATTTCGGGGGTCGTCTGGGCCATACTCGCGCACGGCGTTTCGCGGGCGCTGGGAAACCAAGACCTCGTGCAGGCGCTGGTCTTGGGGGCCGCGGCCTTCGGGATGGTGCTGCAAGCCCAGCTTCCGCTCCTGTCCTACACGGCCGGCGCCTTTGCCGGCGCGGGCGTCGCGATGGGGCTGCGGGCCGTCAGCATCGAGGGCGGCGTTCGCGTGGCCATCGCGCTCGCGATCGGGGCGGCGCTGGGATTCGCCGCCGAGCGGATCGAGCGCGCATTGCCCCGAGGGCGCATGTGACCGAAGTTCGGGACGCCGAGGCGCGCGCCGCGTCGCGGCGCCTGCTCGCGACCAGCGAGCGCGAGCTGCAGCGCATCGTGCTGGACATGCACGACGGCCCGGTCCAGGACATCTTCGCCGCGCTGTCCCAGCTGCAGGTGCTCGAGCGCGCGCTCGCGGCGGACCCCACCGCCGCCCAACGCGCCCGCCAGGCGGTGCTGCTGCTCGAGCGTGCCCTCGGCGAGATCCGCAACTTCATCGGCGCCTTCCGTCCCCCCGGCTTCGAGCGGCGCGAGCTGGGCCAGATCATCGAGGGCCTCGCCGTCCAGCATGAGACGCTGACGGAGCAGGCGGTGGAGCTCGAGCTGCCCGGGGAGCTGGGCGACTGCGCCCTCCCCACGAAAATCGCGATCTACCGGATCCTGCAGGAAGCGCTCGCGAACGGCCACCGGCATTCCGGGGCCACGCGACAGCGCGTGAGCGTCGAGCGGCGGGGTCTGTCGATCGCCCTGACCGTCTCGGACGACGGCCGCGGTTTCGAGCCACAACGTGTGCTGGCGCGCGAAGAGGACGTGGGCGTGGAGGGGGGACACTTCGGGCTGCGCGGCATTCAGGATCGCGTGGAAATGCTCGGCGGCACGTTTACACTCGAGAGCGCGCCCGGCCGGGGGACATCGCTGACCGTCGCGCTGCCGGCGGAATGAGGCGCGGGCCATGATCCGCGTGCTGCTCGCCGACGACCACGCCATCGTAATCGAAGGCCTGCGCGCGCTGCTGGACGGCGAGCCCGACATCAAGGTCGCGGCCTGGACCACCGACGGCACGGAGGTCGTCAAGCTCGTCGAGCAGCACAAGCCCGCGGCCTGGACCACCGACGGCACGGAGGTCGTCAAGCTCGTCGAGCAGCACAAGCCCGACGTGGTCGTGCTGGACCTCGAGCTCACGAGCATCAAGGGGACGGAAGTGATCGCCGCGTTGCGCGACCGGACCACACCCCCCAAGGTCCTCGTGCTCACCGCGTACAACGACGGCGAGTCGCTCCGCTCGGCCCTCGACGCCGGTGCCGAAGGCCTCGCGCTCAAGACCGAGTCGCCCCAGCAGACGCTGACGGCCATCCGGCAGGTGCATGCCGGCCAGCTGGTGTTTCCCCAGGCGGCGCGCCGCTGGATCGAGGGGCGGGGCGGCGCGCCGGGCGACCTCACCCCGCGCGAGCGCGAGGTCTGGGCACTGGTGGCGGGTGGACTCACCAACCCGCAGATCGCCGAACGGCTCGGGCTATCGGACAACACGGTGAAGTTCCACGTGCAGCATCTCTTCTCGAAGCTCGGAGTGAAGAACCGCACCGAGGCGGCGCTCAAGTACGCTCACGGCCGCTAACTCCCGTCGGGGCTTGACAGTTCCGGCGTCGTCGGGAAGAGGCTGGATGCCATACATGCTGGTCCGCGCAGTCGGTGGAACGGCTCTCACGCCGCCCTCAAGGAGGGAGCGCGGGAGCCGTTTTCGCTTTCGTCCTATATACGGAGGCTGGATCGTATGGACATGCTGACGGCGCTGGCGCTGAGCATCGGTATTCTCATAGCGCTCTGGGTGAAGGTCGGCACGATGGCCAGCCTGCTCGTCCCGGCCGGCATCGTGGCGTGGGCGTGCTTCTTCGCGTCCAGAAGACCATCGCGTCCACGCTGTCTGGCGTAGTGTGGGTCTGGCTGGCCCATATGCTGATCGGCGCGATGAACATGGGCAGTTTCGCCTGGATCATCATCGGCGTCGTCGCCTTCTTCTTGGTCCTCCAGTCGAAGGTGCCGATACTGTCCTTTATCCCGGGCGCGTTCTGCGGGGCGGCGGTCACCGCCTGGGCTGCACCGACGGATCCGAGAGGCTATCTGATGGTCGCGGTCGCCCTCATCGCGGGGGCAGTACTGGGTTACATCTCGGAGATGGGTGCCGGGATGATCGCGAAGAAGGCCTGAACCCGGTGGTGGAAACAACGAGGCGCCGTGACGTGTTCGTCAGGGCGCCTCGCGTTTCAGCGCACGCCGCCGCCGGTCAGGCGCGAGCGGCCCCGACCTCGTCCGGCTTCCACATGCTGATCTTGCGCGTCTCCGGCATCAGGAACAGGCTGAGCAGGAAGGCCACCGCGGGGACGATGATGGGATACATGAGCGCGGAGCCGAGATTGCCGTGGCTGTTCAGGTACGCCGTGGTCGTGATGATCGGCACCAGCCCCCCGCCCCACCCGTTGCCGATGTGATACGGCACCGACACAGAGGTGTAACGGATCCGGGCCGGGAAGTACTCGGCGAGGAACGCCCCAATCGGGCCGTACACCATGCCCACGTACGACACCATGATCGCGACGATGAGGATCGCCAGCGGGTAGTTGGTGTTGGCCGGGTCCGCGGCCTTGCCAAGCGCCGTGTAGAGCGGGTAGTACGTGAGGGCCGCGAGCGCGAACCCCGCCAAAATGATCGGCTTCCGGCCGATCTTGTCCGAGAGCCACCCGAACAGGATGAGCGTCGGAGTGGCGATGAGCAGGGCGACGCCCGTCATGATGGCCGGCGTCAGGGTGTCCGGCTTCCGTATTTGCTGGAGGAAATAGAGCGCCCAGAATTGGCCTGAGTACCACACCACGCCTTCGCCGAGCACGACGATGCTGGCGATCACGACGTACTTGAAGTTCTGGGTCAGAAACGCCTCGCGCCACGGATTGGTCGCCGTCTGACCCCTAGCCTTGATGGCCTGGAAGATCGGCGTCTCCTGGAGCCGGAGCCGGATGTAGATGGCGATCGCTACCATGAGGAGTGAGAGTATGAAGGGAATCCGCCATCCCCATGCATTCCATGCTTCCGGGCCCAAAGACTCTCGCGTCCCGATGATCACGGCGAGCGAGACCACGATGCCGAGTGTGGGTGACGTCTGGAGCCAGCCCGTGTAGTAGCCGCGTTTTTCGTCGGGGACGTGCTCCGCGACGTACGTGATGGCACCCCCGTACTCCCCGCCAAGGCAGAGACCCTGTATGAGTCGCAGGAAAAAGAGAATGAAGGCGGCCGCAACGCCGATGCTGGCGTAGCTCGGGACGACGCCGATCAGCGCCGTCGAGAGGCCCATGCCGCTCAGCGTAATGAGGAAGGTATACTTGCGGCCCACCAGATCGCCGACTCGGCCGAAGACGAACGCGCCGAGCGGCCGGATCAGGAAGCCGACGGAAAAGATCGCGACGGTCGAGAGGAACGCAGCGACCGGATCGGTCTTCGAGAAGAACTGGACGGACAAGATCGCCGCCAAGCTGCCGAAGATGTAGAAGTCGTACCACTCGATCACGTTCCCAACGGCTGCGGCGATGACGACCCGGCGAAGTTCCTTGGTGGAGAGACTGGGCGCCGTCATTGCTCCCCCCTCGAGGGTGTGGGTGTGTGCGGGGAAACCGCTGCTATGGTAGCGCTCACCCGCGCGGGGCGCCAGCACCGCAAAACCGCCACCGCACTACCCCAGACGCACCGTCCAGAGGACCGCTCGAACAGCCCCGGCGGCGTCATGGCTGTGTCCCGCGATCCGCAGCACGCCGCCGGCCTCTTCGGAGATTGCCGCCGCGGAGCTGTGGTTGCCCCCCAGCGTGCCCAAGTCGAGGAGGCTCCCGTCCGGCATCCGGAGAAACGCGCGAGTGAGCGGGAGGCCTCGGGCATCGGTCCCGTCCGTCTGGCTCACTCCTACGATGCAGCCGAGATCGTTGACGTCGTTGGCGCAACTGGTACGTCCCCCGAGGGTCCCCAAATCGACCATCCCGGCCTGGTCCGTCCACAGGAACGCGTGACCGCTGCCGCCCACGACTTCCGTTCGGTTGTTGATTCCCAGCGCGATGCTGGGAGCCGCCCCCAGGGCGCCGAGATCCCGCATGCCATCGGCCGCCGTCCAGAGGAACGCGTGCGGCTGACGGCTGCTCGTCTCGGCCAGGCCCACGACCGCGCCGTCGTCGTTCACGTCGTGCGCGATGCTGGTCGTCCCCGCCCCCCCCAGGCTGCCCAGGTCGACCATACGGCCGGGATCCGGGATCAGGAAGGCGTGCTTCACGACGGCCCCGGCGATCCGACTGTGCCCCGCCACCTGTCCCCGCCGATTCACGGCGAGCGCCTCGCTCTCGTTCCCCCCCAGCGTGCCGAGATCGAAGCTCGTGCCCTCGGACAGGAGGTAGGCATGGAAGTCCCCGAACCCGGTGTCGCCTCCGCCGGTGATTTCGCCGTTCTCGTTGACGTCGTTGGCTGAGGTGTTCACCCCGGTGAGCGGTTTCAAGTCGACGATCCCCAGATCCTCCTGCCACAGGAACGCCCTGGTCCGGCCCTGGCCGTCGCGGCTCGTGCCCACGACCTGACCCCGGCCGTTCGCCGCCTTGGCCTGGCTCACCGCGCCGCCGAGCGTGCCGAGCTCGTGGATCGAGACTACCGGCGCCCGAGCTGCTTGCTGGCCCACAGTCCGGCCTGCACGGCGGTGTCGGCCGTGGGTCCGTCGAAGCACTGCACCAGGATGGCCGGCCGACCGTTGCGGCTGATCGCAACCATGTGGAAGATCGAAACCTGACCCTCGGCCGGGCTGTATCTCAAGCGCAACTGCGCACCGCCTGCTTCACCGGCAGCGCCGAGCGGGATCGCCGGCCGCGCGCGAGCGTTGTAGTCGTTTACGAAGGCTTGGAGGACGTCCATCGCGTCTTTCTGCGGTTGCGGCTCGCTCATGCGTTGCGCCTTTCCTTAGGAGGGGTGCGCAGCCGTTCGACGATCACACCCCCCTTGCCACTTTCCAGCAGCTCGTAGCGCGGCTGGCCCAATGGGTCGCGCGTCACCGACTGCGCGCAGTAGGCGGGAAGCCAGGCGGGATAGTGCCCCGGTGTTCCCCAACCGCTGGTGTCGAACGCCGTTCGGCCATCCGTGACACGGAGGAGCGCGAGGGCAGAGTCCTCAGCCGTCATCAGGGCGTCCGGGTCGAAGTCGGCCGCCCCGAAGAGCAGGCCGCCCTCGGCGTCTGCTTCCTTGACGTGGGCCTTCAACAGCTCGACCTCGGCGGCCACGATCGGTCGTTGCTGTCGTCGGCAGGCAATGAGGACGCGCCGTTCCCAGCCGGCGCCCCTCACCACGCCTTTGACCTCAAGGAGATAGCCCTCGTCGGGCTCAGGCAGCATAGTACGCCGGTGGATACGGAGCCCGGAGATCTCGAGCCCGACTTTGCGAAGCTCTCGCATCACCAGGATTTCGAAATGCTCGGGGGTGAGGTCCGGCAGCTCAAGCATCCGCAGACACTAGAGCACCTCCGCGCCCGCCGCCAGACCCCAGCGGGCGGAGCTATTGGACCTCGGGGACCGGGGGTTGCGCCCTCAGAAGCCGCTCCGTATATCATCCGACAATCGAGTCCGGCGAACCCCATTCTTCAAGCGGGGAGGATTCCATGCAGGTCAGTCGGCGGGATTTCCTGCAACTCACGACCAGCGCTGGAGCGGGGACCGCGATCGGCGGGCTCGTCGGGCTCGGCGTGACGCTGGCACCGGCCATGGCGCGGGCGCAGGAGCTGCGCATCAAGGACGCCAAGACAACGCCGAGCATTTGCCCGTTCTGCTCGGTCGGATGCGCAACCCTGATCCACACGGTCGACGGCAAGATCGTCAACATCGAAGGCGACCCGCGCAGCCCGCACAACGAGGGCACCCTCTGCCCCAAGGGCGCTGCGATCTATCAGCTCCACCTCAACCCCAACCGGGCGACCAAGGTCTTGCATCGCAAGCCCGGGGCGAAAGACTGGGAGGTCGTGGAGCTCGAGTGGGCCATGGACCGCGTGGCCGAGCTGATCAAGAAGACCCGCGACGAGACGTTCATCGAGAAGCTCCCGAACGGGAAGCTCGTGAACATGAGCCCCGCGATGTTCGCGCTCGGTGGCGCGACGCCCGATTGCTTCATCATCATGGGCTCGAACATGGCGGAGTGCCATCCGGTGGCGTTCCGCTGGCCCATGAAGGCCAAGCTCAACGGCGCGAAGCTGGTCCACGTCGATCCCCGCTTCACCCGCACCAGCGCGGTCGCCGATCTGCACGTCCCGATCCGCGCGGGCTCGGACATCGCCTTCCTCGGCGGCCTGATCAACTACGTCGTCAACAGCAAGCGGTGGAACACGGACCCCTTCTTCAAGGAGTTCGCGGTCAACTACACCAACGCCGCGACGATCATCGGCGACGACTTCAAGGACACCGAGGATCTGGACGGCGTCTTTTCGGGAATGGTGAAGTTCACCGAGCCGGCGTTCTGGCCGTACAACGGGCTCGAGGGTCGGTACGACAACGCGACCTGGGCCTATAAGCGCGGGCCGAAGGCCCCGGGTCCCGTCACCAAAGACCTGATTGCGAAGCGCGCCGGCCCCCCGTTCGACGACCTGGTGCGGTCGCTCAAGCCGGGCCCGGCCGAAAAAGACCCGACGCTCCAGAACCCGCACTGCGTGTTCCAGATCCTGAAGCGACACTTCGCCCGCTATACGCCCGAGATGGTGGAGCAGGTCTGCGGCTCGCCCAAGGACAAGTTCATCAAGGTCGCCGAGATGCTGCTCGAGAATTCGGGCCGCGACCGTACCAGCGCGTTCGCGTACGCGGTCGCCTGGACGCAGCACACTTACGGCGTACAGATGATCAGCTGCTGCGCGCTGCTCCAGCTGCTGCTCGGCAACATCGGCCGGCCCGGCGGCGGCGTGATGGCCCTGCGCGGCCATGCGGCGATTCAGGGCTCGACCGACGTGCCGACCCTGTACCACAGCATCCACGGGTACATGAACGCCCCGTCGGCGCTGCGGCCGCACGAAACGCTGCGGGACTACATGGCGGCCGAGACCAGCCCCACGAGCTACTACGGCCACCTGCCCAAGTTCCTCGTGTCGTACTTGAAGTCGATGTACGGCGCGGCCGCGACGGCGGAGAACGATTTCGGCTACGACTGGCACCCGAAGATTCTGGGCGATCATTCCCACATCGCCAGCTTCGCGGCCATGGCGGACGGCAAAGTCAAGGGGATGTGCTGCGTCGGCCAGAACCCCGCCACCTCGCTGAACGGGGGCGCGACGCGGCTGGCGATGCGCCAGCTCGACTGGCTGGTGGTGAAGGACAACTGGCTCACCGAGACGGCCACCCACTGGTATCTCGGTCCCGAGGTGAAAAACGGCGAGGTGCAGATCGCGGACATCAAAACAGAGATCTTTTTCTTCCCTTCGACCCAGATCGCCGAGTACGACGGCAGCTTCACCAACACCCAGCGCATGCTGCAGTGGCACCACAAGGCGTCGGACGCACCGGGCGACTGCCGCACCGACACCTGGTTCTACCACAACCTGGCGAAGCGGATGAAGACACTGTACGCCGGCTCGAAGCTGCCGCGCGACCAGGGGTGGACCAACGTCACCTGGGAGTTCGACCCCGACCCGGGCGTGAAGCCCATCTACCCGGGCGAGCCCGACGCGCTCAAGATCCTGCGCGAGATCAACGGGTACCAGACGGCCGACGCGAAGCAGCACCTGAAGGGCTTCGCCGAGCTGAAGGACGACGGCTCCACCACCTGTGCTTCGTGGATCTACTGTGGCTGCTACCCGGCCCCGGATCAGAACATGACGGCGCGGCGGGAGCCCGACCCACCGGGCGTGCCCGGCGCGCATCTCAAATGGGGCTGGGCGTGGCCGGCCAACCGCCGGGTTATGTACAACCGCGCGTCCGCCGACTTGAAGGGCAACCCCTGGAGCGAGCGCAAGCGCTGGATCTGGTGGGACGCGAGCTTCGTCAACCCGCCCGACCCCAAGACCGGCAAGCCGGTGCCAAAAGGAAAGTGGGTCGGGTACGACGTACCCGATTTCGGCGCGACCAAGGCGCCGGATGCGCAGCCCAAGCCGGACGGCATCGCGCTCGACGCGCTGTCGGGCACCCAGCCGTTCATCATGCGGGCGGACGGCCGGGGTTGGCTGTTCGTGCCGGCGGGCCTCGTGGACGGGCCGCTCCCGACGCACTACGAGCCGCACGAGTCGCCGATCCAGAACCCGCTGTACAAGCAGCAGACCAGTCCCGTGCACAAGGTCTGGGCGCCCGGCAAGCCGTACAACAAGCTCGCGGCGGTGGGCGACCCGAAGTTCCCCTACGTCATCAGCACGTACCGGCTCACCGAGCATTACCTGGCGGGCGCGATGAGCCGCTGGCTACCGTGGCTCGCCGAGCTCCAGCCCGAGTTGTTCATCGAGCTCGGGCACGACCTGGCCAAGGAAAAGGGGATCAAGAACCTCGATTGGGTGATCGTGTCGAGCCCGCGCGGCCATATCCGCGCGAAGGCGCTGGTCACCCATCGCATCGGCGTGATGCACATCGCCGGCAAACCGATCCACCACGTGGGCATGCCCTGGCACTGGGGCTGGATGGGCTTGAGCACCGGCGACGTCGTCAACGACCTGACGTCCTGGGTCGGGGATCCGAACGTGTCGATCCACGAAGGCAAGGCGTTCGTCTGCAACGTGGAGAAGGCGTGAAAATGCCTGAGCCCATGGGATTCTTTACCGACACCACGGTTTGCATCGGCTGCAAAGCGTGCGAAGTCGCGTGCAAGGAATGGAACCAGCTCCCCGCCGAGAACGGCGGGATCGGGGAGCTGAGCGGCGACAGCTACGACAACACCCGCAAGCTGGACGGCATCCACTGGCGGCACGTCCGTTTCATCGAACAGTTCAAGGGCCCATACGACGGCCGCTGGCTGATGATGAGCGACGTCTGCAAGCACTGCGTCCAGGCGGGATGCCTCGAAGTGTGTCCCACCGGCGCCATCATCCGTACCGAGTTCGACACGGTCGTCATCCAGTCCGACGTCTGCAACGGATGCCGGGCATGCATCGCCGCCTGCCCGTTCGGCGTGATCGACGTGAACCCGGTGTCGGGGACGGCGCAGAAGTGCACGCTCTGCTACGACCGGCTCAAGGTGGGGCTCGAGCCCGCGTGCTCGAAGGCCTGTCCCACGGACTCGATCCAGTTCGGGTCGATCGTCGAACTGCGCACGCGGGCGCATAAGCGCGTCGACCAGCTCAAGGCACAGGGGGTCAAGGCCGAGCTGTATGGGGCCGATCCCGACGGGGCGCTCGGAGGGCTCAATTCGTTCTACCTGCTCGTGGACGAGCCGGAGGTCTACGGGCTCCCGCGGAAACCGACGCTCCCGTCGCGCAACCTGACCAAGAGCGCTTCGTTCTCGTTCGCGAGCGCGGCAGTGCTCGGCGTGTTGGCGCTCGTCGGCCTGCGCAAGCGGCGCATGGATGGAATGGGTGGTCCGGGTGGAGGGGGACCCAACTGATGTCCGACACGTTCTTCAGCGGCGCGCCCCACTGGACCTGGTTCATCATCCCGTACTTCTTCGTGGGCGGGCTCGCGGGCGGCGCCTACTTCCTCGCCGCCGCGCTGGACTGGTTCGGCCGGCCCGAGGACCGCCCCGTGGTGCGCACAGGGTACGACGTCGCCGCGGTCGGCGCGATCCTCTCGGGCCTGCTGCTCACGATCGACCTGGGTCGACCGTTGCGCTTCTGGCACATGCTGTTCCAGTCGGAGAATTTCCCCGCCCTCATGTTCAAGGGCTGGTCGCCCATCTCGTTCGGCGCCTGGGCGATCCTCCTGTTCGGACTGTTTTCCGTGCTCTCGGCCCTCGGGGCGCGGGCCGAAGAGGGGCGGCTCCAGCTGCCCGCGCTCCGCGCTATCGGCGGCGTGGTGAAGGGTGGGGTCGCCAAGCTCGTCGCGGGCGTCGGCGGCCTACTTGGGCTCTTCATCGCCGGCTACACGGGGATCCTGCTGTCGGTCACCAACCGCCCCATCTGGGCCGACAGCCCGTGGCTGGGGGCGTTGTTCCTCGCGTCGGGCGCGTCGACCGGGGCGGCGACGCTCATCCTGCTTTCCCCAGGGCGCGGAGCAACGGAACGGTCGCTCGGGTGGCTATCGTGGTTCGACGCCAGGGCGCTCGTGGTCGAGCTGCTCGTGCTGATCCTGTTTCTCGCGTCTCTCGGGCCGGTAAACCGGGTTTGGGTCAGCTTCTGGGGCCTGGTGCTGCTCGTGGGCGTCATCGGATTCGGGATCCTGGCCCCGCTCCGCATGCACGCGAAGCCCGCGCAGGCAGCCAGGCTCGTGCTGCTCGGCGGTTTCCTGTTGCGGATCGCGACGCTACTCGCGTCCGAGGGAATCGACCGCTACCGTGTGGTTGCGGGGTCGTAGCATGACCACGAGACATCGCTGGTGGTTGACGCTGACGCTGGCCGGCCTTGCGGGCTGTGTGAGCCCCGAGGCCTCGCGCGTGCGGGGAGGCGGGCCCGGCGCCGATCTGGGTAACCACGACGCCGTCCCTGAATTGCACCAGGGCGCGAAGATGTACTATCGAACGCCCTGTCGCACCGTGAAGGTGAAATGCTCTGGTCCAATGCCCGCATTCGGCACGCGCGGAACGTAGCACTCCAGGAGCGGGTGGCCGCGGTTCGCCGCGACAACCCTGAGTCCGAAGCGTGGCTCGGCCTCTTGGACGCGGCGCTGGGCGAAAGTGAAAACAGTGCCACTTGGGACGCCGCCGTGCCCACAGCGGCGGCGGGGCGACCCGTCAAGGCGCCCGTGCTGTCTCATGCCGAAATCACGATCGACGCAGGTGCGGCCCGGAGCTGGGTCCGCCACCTCCTGAAGCTCACCCCCACCGCGACCTCGCGGCCAATCGACGGGTTGGCCTTGCTCGAGGCCGCGGTGTGCCACGACGACGCGCGTATCGACGCGCTGGCCGCCGCAGGCGCGGAGGCGCCCGCTCTCCGCGTCCTCGGTCAGATGGCGGCCTTGCCCCTGCTCCAGGCGTGCGGCCGCGGGCTGGCGAGCGAGCTGCCAGCCACCTGGTGGGAGGGGTACTGCCCCCTGTGCGGCGCGCGGCCGGTGGTGGCCGAATACACCGGGCTCGAGCGCAAGCGTCAGCTGCGCTGCGGGCGTTGCGGCACGGGATGGGCGATCCCGCTGTTACGCTGCGTGTTCTGTGACGAGACTCAGCACGACCACCTCGGCTACCTCACGCCGGAGGCGGGCGATCAGACGCGCAAGATCGAGGTGTGTCACACTTGCAAGGGATACCTGAAAGGCGTCACCACGGTGCGCCCGCTCGCCCCATGGGCGATCCTGCTGGACGACTTGACGACCGTGCCGCTGGACGTGGCGGCGCTCGAGCGCGGCTACCAGCGGCCAGAACGGCCGGGCTACGCACTGGAAGCGCGGATCGAGGGTCGTGGAGGATGGTGGAGGTTGTGGAGGATGATGGAGGCGGTGGCGAAGCACCCTACACCAACCTCCACCAACCCCCAGAACCTCCACCAACCTCCGGGGGTCGGAGCGTGAACGCGCGCCCGAGCCTGATCTGCGGTGAGCTGCTGGCGGCGCTGGACGCCTCGGAGGGGAGACGGCGGCGGCGCAAGCGCGACACGACCCCCGATGCGATCGGCCTGACGATCAAGCGGGACCTGCTCGAGCGGGCCGTCGCCGCCGACCCCGAGCCCGACGCATTCGAAGCATCCTGGCCGCCGGCGGTAGCGAGGGCGGTGTCCGGGCCATGGCGCTGTCGATTTTCGAGGAGTGGCGCCTGGCCCACGACGCGGACGCGTTCCGGGACTGGCTCGCTCGCGGCGCACCGTCGGACGACGCACTTTCTGAGTGAACGATCCAACACCGGTCGCTGGCAAGGGGAAACGATGCACGTCGCTCTGCGTATGCGGGTTGCAATTCTCGGCGGGATGGTCCTCACGGCGGTGGGGTGCGGGGGTGGCGCCCGCGGACGGGCATGGCCTCCCGCCGGCCCGCCGCCGGAGGTCGTGAAGCCACTCCAGGTGCCAGACAGCCCGTACTACCTCATCTATTCCCCGCCGGTCAATCTGGCGAAAGCGCCGGATACCACGGCCCACGGGCGAAAGCCCGGGACGTAGCGCCGGACGGTGGCTGGCATAGAAATCCGAAGCCTGAGAAAGCACTTCGGGGATCTACACGCGGTCGATGGGGTGGACCTGTCGATCCGCGACGGAGAATTCCTCGTCCTGCTCGGCTCCTCCGGCTCGGGAAAGACGACGCTGCTCCGCATGATCGCGGGGCTCGAGCAACCCACATCCGGGGAGATACACATCGGAGACCAGCGCGTGGACCGCGACGTGCCCCCTCGTGCCCGCGGGATCGCCATGGTGTTCCAGAGCTACGCCCTCTACCCCCATCGGACCGTGTTTCAGAACATCGCCTTCCCGCTGGAGGCAAGCCGGACGCCCCGCAAGCAGATCGAGGAGAAGGTGCGGTGGGCCGCCGAGATGTTCAGTATCTCCCGCTATCTCGATCGCTACCCGCGCCAGCTCTCGGGCGGGGAGCGCCAGCGCGTCGCCCTGTGCCGCGCCCTGGTGCGGGATCCCAAGGTCTTCCTCTTGGACGAGCCGCTGGCGAACCTGGACGCGAAGCTGCGCAACACGGCCCGAGACGACCTGAAGCGGTTCCAGCGACAAATCCAGACCACGACCGTGTACGTCACGCATGATCAGGTGGAGGCGATGGGGCTCGGCGACCGCATCGTGGTCATGGAGCGCGGCAAAGTGCGGCAGGTCGGAACGCCCCAGGAGGTCTATGAGGATCCGGTCGACACGTTCGTGGCGACCTTCGTCGGGCAACCGCCCATGAACCTCCTCGACACGGGCGACCCCTCCCTTCCCCCCCGTACGCTGACCGGCTTTCGTCCCGAACATTTTCTCCCGCAGAGTGTCTTCGGGTCGGGCGAGGACCTGCGCACGTTCCGCTTCGCAGTGCGACGAGTGGAGTACCTGGGCTCCGATCGCTACGTGTACGGCTCGGTCGCCGGGAGCGGCACGCCGGATGCCACGATCATCGCGAAGCTGCCGGCGACGATCGTCCTTGCCATTCCGGAAGGCGAGACCCACGAGTTCGCCGTGCCCCGGCGCGCGCTGCGCTACTTCGACCCGGAAACGGGATTGCGGCGCTAGGCATGACGGCCCTGCTGCCGCCCCGGCGAACGCTCGCCGACCGCGAGGACGTACTGGGCGCGATGCTGCTCGGCCCCGCCCTCGCCTACGTGATCTTGCTGGTCGGCGTCCCGTTCGCCTTCGCGATTGCGCTGGGCTTCAGCAACGCGACTGCCGGGAGTCTCAGTTTCGGGTGGGCCGGCTTCCACAATTACGGGGCGATTCTCGGCGACCCGATCTTCTTGAGAGCGCTGCGCAACAGCGTCGTGGTCACGGTCGGGTCCCAGGTGCTCGTGGTCATCCTGGCGACTGCCGCTGCTCAGGTTTTCCGCGCCACGTTCCGAGGAAAGCGGTTCGCGCGGTTCGTGCTGCTGCTGCCGTGGGCGGTGCCGGTGTCGCTCGCGGCGATCGCCTGGACGTGGATCTTCGATTCCACGTTCAGCGTGATCAACTGGACGCTCAAGGCCGCGGGCTTGCTGCACGGCTGGCTGTACTGGCTGGGCGACCCCGCGCTCGCGCTCTTCGCCATCATCATCGTGCAAGCGTGGCGCATTTTCCCGTTCGCCACCGTGATCGTGCTCGCGGGTTTGTCGTCGATCCCGCAGGAGATCGTCGAGGCGTCCATTGTGGACGGCGCCGGGTTCTGGCGGCGCCTGTTCCGGGTGGAGCTGCCGCTGCTGCTGCCGGTGGTCGCCGTGGCGGTGCTGTTCGGCGTGGTGTACACAGCGACCGACCTGGGCGTCGTCTACATCCTCACGGGCGGCGGGCCGGCCAACACGACGCACGTCTTGCCCACACTCGCGTTCCAGCGCGGCATCCTGGGGGCCGACTTGGGACAGGGTGCCGCGATCGCCGTGTTCCTGCTCCCCTTCCTGATCGTCGTCGCCATCGGGATGCTGCGGCTGGCCCATCGCACGGAGGTTGGGGGAGCGCGATGAAACGCGTGGCGCTGTACGCCGCGGCCCTGGCCTTCACCGTGTTCGCCGGGTTCCCGTTCTACTGGATGCTCATCACGTCGTTCAAACAGAACCGCGATCTGTACGTGGGCGCGTCGGACTCGAGCCACATCCCCTGGATCTTCAACGACCCGCCCACGCTCGATCACGTGAAGCTGCTCCTCGGGCAAACGGACTTCCCACGCTGGGTCCTGAACACCCTCGTGGTGGTCGTCGCAGTCGTCGTGATCACGGTCGCGGTGGCCGTACCGGCGGGCTACAGCTTGGCCCGGCTGGTGGGCCGCTGGGGCGAGCGGATGGGCATGGGGATCTTCTTCACCTACCTCATCCCCCCGACCCTGCTGTTCGTGCCGTTCTCGCGCCTGATCTCCTTGCTAGGGCTCCAGGACTCGCTGGGGGCGCTGATCCTGATCTACCCGACGATGACCATTCCATTTTGCACCTGGCTCGTCATGGGGTTCCTGCGCTCGGTGCCATGGGAAATCGAGGAGCAGGCGATGATCGACGGCTACAGCCGCCTCGCGGTGATCCTGAAAGTGGCGCCGCGCCTGATCGTTCCGGGGATCTTGACGGTGGTCGTGTTCAGCTTCACGCTGGTGCTACAGGAATTCGTGTACGCCCTGACGTTCATCAG
>WNFC01004441.1_pt1 | contig 20900 bp, 19 predicted proteins | sample 5400541 | NCBI WGS metagenome assembly WNFC01 (sample SAMN13153342, study PRJNA577476) | soil metagenome | isolation source: 120 cm saprolite under Douglas fir tree site 2 hole 2 replicate 1 | place: USA:California | collected 2015-04-18
CCTGCGGCCCGGTAGGCGCCGGCGCCAAAGGTCAAGTAGCCGCAGCATAGCTGTCGCTCCCGGATACGAGGTCTCGCGTCAGGTTACGACGGCACCCGGCCCGACGTCAGTACCACGCATGGACCAAGGCCGACAAGGATGGTCGATGATCGGGAGGTGAAGCCCGTCGAAATGGGTCACGAGAGGTCGCGCGAGCCGCTAGGCTGCGTCCATGTTGCTACTTGGCGTCGCCTTTGCCCTACTAACAGTCGGTCTGGTCGTACCGTGCGTGATCGACATCGCGATGACCCCGCAGCATCACTTCGATCTGCCATCAAAGCAGAGCTGGCTGATAGTCGTCATCGGCTTCTGGATCTTCGGCGCAGCGGCCTGGCTTCTGCTGGGACGCAGGGATGTGCGCATGCACCGGCTATGGGACGACGTCACCGGTAGCTGGGTACCGGTCCGCCGGCCTGAGCACGCGCATCCCGCGAGCCGCGGGGGCCGTTCTGACTATCCGTTCGGCAGCACCAGGCGCGGCCGACAGGCCGCCATGGCATCGGTGCGCTTCGTCGCTCCTGATGACAACCCCGCGTTCCTGCTCGAACTCGACCACCGGATCCGGACGTGGCGGGAGGAAGACGGCGCAGTCTGAGCCGGTTCGTTTCCTGACTATGGCCTGAGGACGGCGGCCGTGCAGCCGCCCCTAGGGCGAGACCCCAGGCTCAGGGTACATGCGCGTACGAGTGCAGGCCGGAGATCCAGAGGTTCACTCCGACGAGGTTGAACATCAGGCAGGCGAAGCCGAACAACTGGATATACGCCGCCCTCAGCCCCCGCCAGCCCGCGGTAGCCCGCGCGTGCAGGAATGCGGCGTAGACCAGCCAGGTGATGAACGACCATGTCTCCTTGGGGTCCCAGCCCCAGTACCTGCCCCAGGCGTGGTCGGCCCAGATGGCGCCGGCGATCACCGCGAACGTCCAGGCCGGGAACGCGAACAAGATGGCGCGGTAGGCCAGCCGGTCGAGCGTATCCGCTCCTGGCAGCCGCGCCATGACGCCCGCCGCCTCGGGCTCCCGGCCTGCGGCGACTCGCCGCTCGTGCCTGGCTGACAAGAGGTAGAGCACGGTCACGACGGCGCCGAAGAGATACATCCCGACCGCGATGATCATTGCGGTCACGTGTATTGCGATCCAGTAGGACTGGAGAGCTGGCACGAGCTGGCCGGCCGGGGTGTAAATGACGACGATGTCGACAGCGAGCGCCAGTACGACGGGCAGCAGCACGAACAAGCCGAGGTAGTGCGCGCGGAAGCGGACCGCGCCTAGGATCAGCACGAGCACAGCCGCGCACGTGATGGCCGCGATGAATTCGTACATGTTGCCCCAGGGCACACGGTGCTCCGCCAGTCCCCTGGTCGTGACCGCGGTGATGTGCAGGGCAAGTCCAGCGCAAGTCAGCAGGAAGGCCGCGCGCAGCCACGGCCCTTGCGGCCACGGCGACCGCCTTGCGCCCGCGACTGCGGGCTCGCGAAGGCCAGCGCTCCCAGGCCGGAACCGACCGTTGCCGTTGCCCGCGGCGTCGTCGGCTGCCGCACCGCCTGCCGCACGGCCGCTGGTGAGGTCGGCCAGCTCGGACGGATCGCCAGGATCGGCGGGGAACGCGCGCCCGGCTGCCTCGGCACCGCTCGCCGCGCCGACGAGCGCGACAGCTTCGACTCGCTCGGGCCGCTGCCCCGACGGCGTGGCTGTGGCTGCCCGCCTTTTCCCGAAGGCGAGGTCGCACGCGTAAACAAGCATGGCCACGGCGTAGAGCATGATTGCCAGGACCAGCGTGACATTGCTGACCTGCGCCAATCCGGTGTTGGGCACTGCCAATCACTCTCCCTTTGCCGCGGCCGTCGCCGCCTCGCCGCCGGACTGCCCAGCGGCCGCAGCGCCGCCGCGGACTTCCTGCATGATCTCGCTCGCGAGTTCCTCGAACTCAATCTCAAACCCGCCGGCCGCATCGGACCTGGTCAGGCCACCGACCTCCACCGCCGTTCCCTGCCGGTCAGCTTCGGCGTCAGCGGCACCGCTCGCCGGCGCCTTGTCGGCGCCCGCGGCACCGCTCGCCGGCACCGCCTTGTCGGCGTCAGCCGCCGCGCCTGCTCGGACGAAAATCCGCCGGCGCCGAACGAGGAACGACAGGACCAGGCCGGCCAGCGCCGTCAGCGCGGAGACCAGCGCGGGCAGCTGACCAGGATCGTAGGTGATCGCCAGGCTGGCCCATTGCCGGTAGCCGGTGAATGTCAGCTTCCCGAGCCCGTCGGGCAGGTTGATGGACTGGCCGGGCGCCAGCGGCCTCGGGCTGACCGCCAGCCGCCGCATCCTGCTCGTGTCGAGGCTGTACACCGACTGAGGCTGCCCAGCGTCGAGGCCCAGGTTGCCCGCGTAGGAGACGAGACTGACCCTGGGGTAGTCCGGCGCGGGGAACGCCGATACGAGCCTGCCGCCGACCACGATCTCCGTAGGCAGGAAAACGCCGGCGAAGCCGAGCTGCCTCGGGCGCGCATCGGGGACCTTGACGACGCCTGCTGAGGTCAGCCCCGACTGCTCCACCGGGATGAACGGCACGGCCTGGTCGAACCGCACGACGCCGCGAGAGTCGGTAACCTTGAACACCGGCGCGTAGCCGTGGCCGATCAAGAAGACTTGTGCGCCATCGACGCTCAGCGGGTGATTGACCCGCAGGTCATAACCGCTTTGCGGCCCCCCGTATCGCGAGTTGTACCGGATCGAGGCGCCGAACCAGGACGGCTGACCGCGCTGGTTTCCCGAGGCGATATATCTGGCGGTGAACTTCCGCAGCGTGATGCTGAAAGGCTGCAGGTCGTTCGCCGAGACCAGGCGGCCGGGATGGAAGGCATCAAGCCCGACGGGCGTATTAGCGAACGTCTCGCCCTCTACCAGCAGCTTGTTCGCCTTGTAGCCGAACAACCCGCCGAGCGCGACGGAGACGAGCAGCCCGAGCAGCGCCACGTGGAAGAGCAGATTGCCGACCTCGTGCAGGTATCCCTTCTCGGCTGACACCCAGCCGTCGCCGGTGCGGATCCTGAAGCGACGGCGGCGGAGCAGGCCGGCGGCCGCAGCAAGCGCCTGGTCCGGCGACCCGCTCGTCAGGAACCCGGCGCCCTGCGGGAGCCTGGCGAGGTAGCGCGGTGCCTTGGGCGGCGGCTGCCGCGCCGACCTGGCGAGCCGGTAACTCCGAGGCAGTACGCACCCGGCAAGCGAGGTGAAGAGCAGCAGGTAGATCGCGGCGAACCAGGGGGCTCCGAAGACATCAAAGCCGGAGAACTTGGCCAGGAACGGCGCCAGCGCGGGATGCGCGGCGTAGTACTGGCTGACCGCGGCCGGGTCGATGCCTTGCTGCGGCAGCACCGACCCAGGGATGCTAGCCAGCGCGAGCAGGAAGAGCAGCACCAGCGCCGTCCGCATGGACGTCAGCTGGCGCCAGATCCAGCGCAGCCAGCCGAAGACGCCGAACCGCCTGGGCGACAGATCGGCGGTCGGTGCGGGGTGAGCCGCGGCCTCGGCCCGCCCGGCCAGGTCCTGGGTCATGACTTCCCGGCCAGTGTCTTGGCGATCAGCGCCCGCAGCCCCCGGTAGGACACCTCGCCGACGATCCGGCCCGCGATATGGCCGGTCCGGTCTATCAGCAGCGTGGTCGGTATTCCCACCGGCGGAACCGCGCCATGGAACGCGAGCGCTACCTGCTCGCCTGGATCATTCAGGCTCGGGTAGCCGATGCTGAAGGTCTGCTCGAACGCCAGCGCGTTGGGTGGGGAGTCCTGTACGTCATCGCCGATGAAGCGGACCGGGGCGGTCTTAAAGGAGGTCGCGAGCGCCGCCAGGGCAGGTGCCTCGCGCCTGCATGGCGCGCACCACGAGCCCCAGAAGTTGAGCACAACGACGCTTCCCCGTTGCGCCGCGAGGCTGAACTTCGCCCCGGTCAGCGTGGTGCCGCTAACCTGCGGCGCCGCAGGACGGGCGCCAGGCGCATAGTAGGTGCTGCTGTAGCTGCCCTCGACGAAGCTCTGCTTATTACTCGCTGGCGTGTTCGCCGCGATCGCGCCGCCCGAGCAAGACGCCATGCCGAGCACCGCGGCGCTCGCGAGCAACCCGCGGATGGCCAGCGTCATCCCGGCGGCACAGCGCGCGGATCGTGGCAGGCGGGTCACAAGGAGATCTCCTACAGGCAGTAGTACGCAACCCATTGTGCAGCACCCGGTTGAGCGCACCGCCTCCGGCCTGCCAGCAACAAATCGAGCAGCCTCCAGGCTACGCGCCGGCAACCCGGGATCCGGCCGAACCCGACGGCTCGGCGTAACTGACCGACGTCACCCTCTCTCCGGCAAACACCAGGCTGGTCACGCTGCCGAGGGCACATTGGCGCCGGCGCGGATCATGCCAGAGCCTGCGTCCCTCCGCTGACCTGCGCGCCACCCAGATGGGAAGCTGATGGCTGACGCAGACCGCCTCGTGCCCGCGCGCCGCCCGGGCGGCGTCGGCGGCCGCCGCCAGAACCCGGGCCGCGACCTCCTGATAGGGCTCTCCCCATGACGGCCGGAACGGGTTGCGCAGGTAGATCCAGTGCCGGGGGGAGCGCAGCGAACCGTCGCCGACTCCGACGCTGAGCCCCTCGAAGTGATTCCACGGCTCGATCAGCCGCTCATCGATCTCGGTCGTCAGGCCAAGCTGCTCAGCTATCGGCGCGGCGGTCTGGACGGCTCGGTCCAGCGGGGACGAGCGGAGCACGGTCACGTCATGGCCGGTCAGGAAGTCAGCGGCGGCCTTGGCCATCATCTGGCCGTCCTCGGACAGCCCGAAGCCGGGAAGCCGGCCGTAGAGGATTCCGTCCGGATTGGCCACCTCGCCGTGCCGCACGAGATGAACGGTAGTCGTCGTCTCCTGGCCGGTCTCGCCGACGGCCTCGCCCGCGCGATTGTCAGTCATGGCGGGCCCAAGCCTACCCGGCACCAGAAGGCAGCCAGGCTTGTCGGGCTCGTCGCGCCCGGCTGATCAGGATAAGGTTGCGCCACATTCAGGCCTCCCGATCGCCCGCAGGTAACCCGGTTGAGTCTCACGGCAGTCGCGCTCGTGCTAGCCGCCGCGATCGCCCACGCCAGCTGGAACTTGTTCGGCAAGCAGGCCGCGGCCACGGGCGCGGCCTGCTTCATCTGGCTGGTCGCGGTCAGCGTGACCGGCATCTACCTGCCGGTCGTCGCCGTGACCGCGTTCGTGACGCAGCCGCGGCTGGCCGGCCTGAACTGGCTGTTCCTGGCCGGCACCGGGGTGCTGCACGCAGGCTACTTCCTGTTCCTGCAGCTCGGTTACCGGCTCGGCGACCTGTCCGTCGGCTATCCGATCGGCAGAGGTACCGGCGCGATGCTCGCCGCGCTGGCTGGGATCCTGCTGCTCGGCGAGCGGCCCAGCCTGATCGGCGGCGCCGGCATTCTCGCGATCGGCGCCGGAGTCGTGGCGATCGGCCTGCCCCAGCGCCCCGCCCTTGGCGCAGAGTCCGTCGCTGCCCGAGCCGCCCCAGCAACTGAATACCCCGCGCAGCCAGTTACGGCGCGGGCGCGGACCTCTGCCGCCGGTGCGATCGCCTTCGCGCTCGTGACCGGCGTGTTCATCGCCTGCTACACCATCTGGGACAAGTACGCGGTGGCGACCTTGCATACCGAGCCGGTCCTGCAGGGCTATGCCGGCTTCCCCGTCATGGCGCTGGTGTTCACGCCGTTCGCGCTGCGCGATAGAGCGCGGCTGGCGCAGGTATGGAAGTCGTTCCGGCCTCAGGTGATCGGGGCCGCCGTGCTGTCGCCGCTCGCCTACATCCTGGTGCTGATCGCGCTCAGCTTCACTGCCGTGAGCGCGGTCGCCCCTGCCCGCGAGGTCAGCGTCCTGTTCGGCGTGCTGCTCGGCAGGCGGATGCTCGGCGAGGATCACATCGCCAGGCGGCTCGTGGCGGCGGCCGCCATCGTGGCAGGCATCATCGCGGTGGCGCTCGGCTGACCTTAAGCCAGTGCGGCAGCCGCGGCCCGCGCCGCCGCGGGCAGGGCGTCGGCGATCCTGGCGATCGCCTGGTCGTCGTGCGCGGCCGAGACAAACCACGCCTCGTACGGCGACGGCGGCAGGTAGACGCCGCCGTCGAGCATCGCGTGGAAGAACGCGGCGTAGGCGGCGCCGGACTGCGAGCGCGCCTGCCCGAAGTCCCTGACCGGCCCGGTCGCCCCCAGGAAAAACGAGAACAGGTTGCCGGCCTCCTGAAGCCTGAAAGGCACCGCGGCGTCGGTTAGCGCGCCGGCCGCGAGCCCGGCGATGGCCGCGGCCGCCGCGTCGACCTTCTGGTACACCTCCGGCGTGCATTCACGCAGCGTCGCGAGCCCGGCCGCCGTGGCGAGCGGGTTCCCGGACAGCGTTCCCGCCTGGTACACCGGCCCGGCCGGCGCCATCAGGTCCATGATCTCGGCCCGGCCGCCGAACGCGGCCGCTGGCAGCCCGCCGCCCATGACCTTGCCGAATGTCATCAGGTCCCCTGCTACTGCCTCGCGCCCGTACCAGCCGGAGCGAGTCACCCGGAATCCGGTCAGCACCTCGTCCATGATCAGCAGCGCGCCGTATTCCGCGCAGAGCGCGGAGAGCAGCTCGTTGAATCCGGCCGACGGCGGGACCACCCCCATGTTCGCCGGGCACGCCTCGGTGATCACGCAGGCGATGTCGCCGCCGTTCTCGGCGAACGCCTGGCGCACCGCTTCCGGGTCGTTGTAGGGAAGCACTATGGTCTCGGCTGTGACCGCGCTGGTGACGCCGGGCGAGTCGGGCAGCGCGAACGTCGCTACCCCGGAACCCGCCGCGGCCAGCAGCGCGTCCACGTGCCCGTGGTAGCAGCCGGCGAATTTGACCACCAGCCGCCGTCCGGTGTAGCCCCTGGCGAGCCGCAGCGCGGACATCGTGGCCTCCGTACCGGAGTTCACAAGCCTAATTTTTTCAACGGGCATCCGGCCGATAATCTCCTCGGCCAGGTCGATCTCGCCGGGCGTGACCGTCCCGAAGGACGTGCCGCGGCCGATGGCCTGGCTGAGCGCGCTGGTCACCGCGGGATGGGCGTGCCCGAGAATCATCGGCCCCCACGAGCACACCAGGTCGACGTAGCTGGTGCCGCAGGTGTCGGTCAAGTACGCGCCGCTGCCCGATGCCATGAACACCGGCGTCCCGCCAACCGCGCCGAACGCCCTGACCGGCGAGTTCACACCGCCTGGCGTCACGGCGCAGGCCCGGGCGTAAAGGTCAGCCTGGGGCTTGCCTGCTGGCTCCGCTGTCATTAACCGATCTCCTCGCATGCATCGGCTAGCACCTCGAGCAGGCGCAGCGCGTCGGGCAACGGCGCAGCATCGGGGTGCACCAGCCATCTGGCCGTCGTACCGCCGCTCAGCCTGGATGGCGGGGCAAGCACATAGCTGTCCCTGCAGTGCCAGCGCAGGCCCGTGATGGCCGGGACCGTTTCAGGCTCGCAGTCCAGGTGGCAGGTCCACCATTCGTCTTCGTCGGCCAGCGCCGCCCGGCTGGCGACGAAGAATAGCGTGCGGCCCTGGGCGCCGGCCGCGACCGGGCCAGGCCGCAGGCCGGATCGCGAAAGCCGGGCGAGTGCCGCCGATCCGGCCCGGCGCGGAACGTCGAGCACGTCGAAGGCACGGCCGGTGACCAGCAGGATGCTCGACTGCGGCATCGCGGTCCACCACTGCGCGACGACGGCGGGGTCGGAACTGGCCTCGCGTTTCCACGCGGGTGACAGCGGATGGGCGCCCGGGGCAGGGCAGCCGACTCGGTCACAGGAGCAGGCGCGGCCGGCCGGCACCGGCTGGGGCTGGCGCCCGCGCGGGCGCGCCCCTGCGCATAGTGGCCAGCCGAGCGCTGCGTAGCTGAGGGCCGCCAGGGCCAGCTTCTCGCCGACTTTGCGGCGCCTGGGTCGCAACACCGCGTCGACCATCTGCTGACCTCCCCGTCGGGCCTCCCGCCGCGCCCTGGGGACGCCAGCGTCCGCTGACTGCACTAACGTTAGCGGAGGCGCGTCGCCATTTCCGTGGCCCAGTAGGTCAGGATAATGCTCGCGCCGGCCCGCCTGATGGCGGTCAGGGACTCGGTGATCACCCGTTCCCTGTCCAGCCACCCTCTGGCCGCGGCTGCCTCCACCATGGCGTACTCGCCGCTGACCTGATATGCAGCCACCGGGAGCAGCACCGACCGCGCGACCAGGCTGATGATGTCCAGGTAGGCAAGCGCCGGCTTGATCATGACGATGTCGGCGCCCTCGCTGACGTCGAGCAGCACCTCGCGCAGGGCCTCGTCGGGACTGCCGGGATCCTGCTGATAGGACGACCGGTCGCCGAACTGCGGCGCGCACTCGGCCGCGTCCCTGAAAGGTCCGTAGAAAGCCGACGCGTATTTCGCGGCGTAGGCGCAGATGGCCATTTCCGGAAAGCCGCCCGCGTCGAGCGCGGAACGGATCGCCGCCACCTGGCCATCCATCATGCCGCTCGGCGCGACGACGTGCGCTCCGGCACGCGCCTGCGCCAGCGCGATCGACGCGTAGCGCTCGAGGGTAGCGTCGTTGTCCACCTCGCCCGCCGGGGTCAGGATCCCGCAATGGCCGTGATCGGTGTACTCGTCCAGGCACAGGTCGGCCATCAGGACCGTGTCGTTGCCCAGGTCGGCAGCCAGGTCGGCGAGTGCCAGCTGCACGATGCCCGACGGGCTGTCGGCTGCCGAGCCGCGCGCGTCCTTCTCGGCCGGGATGCCGAACAGGATCAGGCCCCCGACGCCTGCGCCGGTTGCCGCGGCCGCCGCCTTGCGCAAGCTCTCCCTGGTGTGCTGCAGGACACCGGGCATCGAGCTGACAGGCTGGGGCTCGCTGATCCCTTCCTTGACGAACAGGGGCTGAACGAGGTCAGCCGGGCGCACGGCCGTGCGCGCCACAAGCCGGCGCATCGCCTCGGTCCTGCGCAGCCTGCGGGGCCGGGCTTGCGGGAATCCAGCTGCCATGACGAGACTCCTGGGCGTCGCTATCGTCGCTGTCTTACCTGAGCCTGCGCCGGGCCCCGCGGCGCCGCTCGCTCGGCCGGCGCACCGGCTCGCCTGCCTCGATCGCCGCGGCGCGGATCGACGCACCGTGCTCGGCAAGCGCGTCGACCAGCAATGCGGCTGACGGCTTCGGCGCGACAACGTCCACCCGCAGGCCGAACTCGGCCGCAGTCTTCGCGGTCTCTGGTCCGATGACCGCGATCACGGTCACCGCGTGCGGCTTGCCCGCGATCCCGATCAGGTTCCTGACCGTCGACGATGAGGTGAAGAGCACGGCATCGAAGCCGCCGCCCTTGATCGCCTCCCTGATCGGAGCGGGCGGCGGCGCCGCCCGCACGGTCCGGTACGCCGTGACGTCCTCGGCCTCCCACCCGAGCTCGGTTAGCCTGGCCACCAGGCCTTCCGTGGCGATGTCGGCGCGCGGCAGCAGCACGCGGTTGATCGGGTCGAGCAGGTCGTCGTAGGCCGGCCAGCTGTTAGCCAGGCCCTCGGCGGACTGGTCGCCCTCAGGCATCAGGTCAGGCGAGATCCCGAACGCCCGCAGCGATGCCGCTGTCTGCTCGCCGACCGCCGCCACCTTGACTCCGGCGAAAGCCCTGGCATCCAGGCCGTACTCCTCGAACTTCTCCCTGACGGCGCGGACGGCATTAGCCGAGGTGAAGGCGACCCACTGGTAGCGGCCGGTTACCAGCCCGCGGACGGCGCGCTCCATCTGCTGCGGCGTGCGCGGCGGCTCCACCGCGATGGTCGGAACCTGCTCGGGAACCGCGCCGTAGCCGCGCAGCTGCTGGCTAACGCTTGCCGCCTGCTCCTTCGTCCTCGGCACCAGAACCCGCCAGCCGAACAGCGGCCTTGTCTCGAACCAGGACAGCGACTGCTGGGCCCTGACCACGTCGCCGACGACAGCGACGGCCCGGCCATGCGCGGTCAGCAGGCTCACTCCAGCCGCCTTGAGGTCGGCGTTCACAGTGCCGAGGGTGCTGGCCACGGTGTGCTGGTCGGTGGTGGTGCCATTCCAGGTGATCGCGAATGGCGTGCTGTCCGGCCAGCCGGCCGCGATCAGCATCTTGGCGATATCGGCGATGCCCGTCTCCGCGCCGAGTATCACCAGCGTGCCTGGCCCCGTCGAGAGGCGGCTGACCTCGGCGGCGTGAATGATTCGCACGTCGCCCGTGACATCGGTGGTGAGCGGTATTCCGGCATAGGCGGGCACCGCCGTCGCCGCTGATACTCCTGGAACGATCTCGAATGTCACCTGCGCCTTGGCGCAGGCTGCGGCGTCTGCCGCAGCGGAGCAGAACAGGAACGGGTCGCCGCTGTAGAGCCGGAGCGCCACCTGGCCGGCCTTGGCGGATTTGATCAGCAGCTTCGGGTCCTGGTCCAGTGTTGCCGAATCCACCATGGTCGCATCCGGGCGGAGCAGGTGCGCGACCCGCTCGTTAACCCACGGGGCGCCGACGACCAGGTCGGCTTCCGCCAGCAGCGCGGCCGCCCTGAGCGTCAGCAGCGCCTCGTCTCCCGGGCCGACACCCACCAGCGCGACCAGGCCGCGGCCTGGCAATCCTGGTGGCCCCGCGTGGCCGGCCTTCACTCCCGCCTTCTTCTCGGGCGTGGGGTTCACGTCGCATCGTCCCCGATTTGCAGGTGTCCATCGGACACATTCGAATATCTTCTGGCTCCCCGTCTGAGCAGCTCAGCAGCGACCTGACGGCCGATTGCCGCAGCCTGCTCGGCCGGCCCGGCCGCGCTCGCCCGCAGTGCCCCTCCCCCGTCGGCTGCCGCGACAATCGCGTCCAGCCGCAATGCATTCGCCCCGGCTGCATAGGCGCCGATCGGCGCTGAGCAGCCCGCCTGCAGCGCGGCGAGCACGGTTCGCTCAGCCTCGGCAGCAGCACGGCTCGGCCGGTCATCGACCTGCCTGAGCAGCCGAGCAAGATCAGGCCGGCTGGCCAGGCATTCTACGGCGAGAGCGCCCTGACCGGGGGCCGGCATCATCTCATCGGGCTCGAATACCTGAGTCACCGCGTCGAGCCTGCCGATCCTCGCCAGGCCGGCGTAGGCGAGCACCACGGCGTCGACCTCGCCCGAGTCGACCTTTCCGAGGCGCGTTCCTGCGTTACCTCGGATCGGCACCGGCCGCAGGTCCGGCCTGATCATCAGCAGCTGAGCGGCGCGGCGGGGCGAGCCGGTCCCGATCCGGGCCGCGGTGGGCAAATCGGCGAGCTTGGCGCCGTTTCTGGCGGCGAGCGCGTCGCGCGGGTCTTCCCTGGGCGGTACGGCGGCCAGAGTCAGCGCGCTGTCCTGCCCGGTCGGGAGATCCTTGAGCGAGTGCACGGCGAAGTCGATGTCACCGCCAAGCAGCCGCTTGCGCAGCTCGCTGACAAATACGCCGGTCCCGCCGATCTGCGCGAGATCGGCCTGGCTCACGTCGCCGAACGTGGTCAGGCCAACCAGCTCGACCTGATGTCCGGTTCGAGCAGTGACCAGCCCGGCGACGTGCGCCGACTGCGCCATCGCCATGGGGCTGCGCCTGGTGCCAAGCCGCAGCGTAGCGTCATTCACTCGGTTGCCTCCTGCAGCGACCATGCCAGCAGATCATCGTCGGGTCGCTGGACCGCCTGCACGCTCTCGGGATCAAGCCCGAAGAGCACGCGCAGCGCCATCTCGTACGAGTCGGCGCCCGGCGACCCGGCCAGCTCCTTCACCCGCACGGTCGGGCCGTGCAGCAGCTTGTCCGCGATCCTGCCCATCGTCTGCGCGATCTCCCGGCGGGTCCGCGCATCAAGATCGCCCAGCCGTCGGTCCAGCCTGGCCAGCTCCGATTCCACCACAGTGGCGGCCTTGGCGCGCAGCGCCACGACGGTCGGCGCCACACTGACTGCGCTGTGCGCCTTCAAGTAGGCGGCCAGCTCCAAAGCCACGATCCGCCGGACGGCGACGATGTCGGACTCGCTCGCCAGGCCTGCAAGGCCGATCCGGCCAGGCCGATCCCGGCCCCCGGCTCCGCCAATGCTCTCGAGGTCTATCAGCCGCACCCCGGCCAGCTTGCCAGCCGCGCTCTCGATATCACGCGGCAGCGCGAGGTCGAGCAGCACGAGCGAGCCGGGTGCCCGCAGGACGCCATCGGCGCCACGGCGCCGTCCGGTGCTGGCTGGCTCGCCGGCCAGCAGGCCGGGCCGAAGGCTGAGCGCCCGCCGCACCATGGCCTTCGTGACGACATGCTCCGCCGCTCCCGTGCACGCGACCACGATGTCTGCCCCGGCCATGCTCAGGGGCAGGTCGTCCAGGCCGGTCGCGCTCGCGCCGTACTTGCCGGCGAGCCGCTGCGCCCGCGCCGGTGTCCGGTTCGCGACGACGACTTGCCCGGCCTTCTGCCGGACGGCAGTGGCGACCGCGAGCGAGCTCATCGAGCCAGCGCCGATGACCAGCACGCTCAGTCCCTGAAGGGCCTCCGAGTCGCGCGCACGGGCGGCTAGTTCCAGGCCCAGGCTGACCAGATTCTGCCCGGCCGCGTCGATGCCGGTCTCCGCGTGTGCTCGCCGGCCGGCCCGTAGCGCGAGCCTGCTCACGTCGGAGAGCTCCCGGCTCAGTGTCCCGTGCTGACGGGCTATCTTGACGGCGTGCCTGACCTGGCCGAGTATCTGGCTCTCGCCCACGACCATCGACTCGAGACCGCACGCAACGGCCAGCAGATGCTGCACCGCACGGTCGTCGTAATGCAGGTACGCGGACTTGGTCAGCTGGCTAAGCGGCAACCCCGAATGCCGGGCAAGCAACTCGCCGACGGCCGCGACGCCGCCGTGGAACCGGTCGACCTCGGCGTATACCTCGATCCTGTTGCAGGTGGACAGAACCAGCGAGCCCGCGACGTTCTCTGCAGCAAAGACATCCTGCAGCAGCTTGACCTGCGCGTCGCCGGACACCACGGCACGCTCGAGCGTGGTCACCGGAGCGCTGGCGTGACTGAGGCCGACCGCGAGCACGCTCATGACCCAACCGCCTCGGCCCGCACCTGACCGTCACCATCCAATGCCAGCGTTCTCTTCGCGCCAGCGGGACTCCCGTTGCTGGCCGCGACGCCGACGCCGGGCTCACCCCGGTGCAGTACCCGGACCACCGACCGGCGCTGGGCGTGGAACGCGAGGATCTGCAACTCGATTGACAGGTCGACTTTACGCACATCCACGCCGTCAGGCACGCTCAGCACTACAGGCGCGAAGTTCAGGATGCTGGTGACGCCGGCCGCCACGAGCCGGTCGCAGATCCCCTGCGCCGCGACGGCGGGTGCCGTGATGGCGCCGATCATCACCCCGTAGTCGGAGACCACGCGCTCGATCTCGTCCGCCGCCCTTACCCGGTGGCCTGCGATGACGCTGCCGATCACGGCCGGATCAGAGTCGAGGAGCGCGGCGACGCGGAACCCGCGGGACGCGAAACCGCCATAGTTGGCCAGCGCCCGGCCCAGGTTTCCGGCTCCTACGATGACCACCGGCCAGTCCTGGGTGAGCCCAAGTTCACGCGACACCTGGTAGATCAGGTAGTCCACGTCGTAGCCGACGCCACGGGTGCCGTAAGAGCCCAGGTGTGACAGGTCCTTACGGAGCTTGGCTGAGTTCACGCCTGCGGCGGCCGCGAGTTCCTCGCTCGACACTGACGCGATGTCGCGGTCGGCGAGCGCGTACAGGGCACGCAGATAGAGCGGCAGGCGAGCGATGGTCGCCTCCGGGATGCCCTGCAAGCTGCTGTCTGACCTGGTTCGGCGGGACATACGCCGGCAACTCCTGGGGGGATCGTCGCCACGGGCGGGACCTGCGGAAACCGTCCGCTTCATGCTCTCGCTCTACACCGTACGCTCTTGTGAACGTTTGCACAAAGTCGGCAACCCCGCCCGGCCAGGCGCCGGTCACCTACGAGCTGAGCGCCCGGCGGAGCCTGCTCTCGTCCACCCGCCAGAAGTCGTGCTGAACGCCGTCAATCAGGGTGACGGGAATCATCTCGCCGTACTCCCGCAAGTCGTCGGCGGAATCGGTGACATCCCGCTCGACCCAGGCGATATCCAGGTCCGCAGCGACCCTGGCGATGGTCCTGCGCGCCTCATCGCACAGGTGACAACCCGGCCGCGACAACAAGGTGATCGTGCGCGCCGTCACCGGTGCCAGGAGTCCTCGTCGCGCAGCCCGGCCCAGCCTTCGTAACCGGGCTCATCGGCGTCCTGACCGCCCGGGCCGTGGCGCAAGGGAGCGGATCCGGGCGGCTCGTGCGGCGGAGGCCTGCCGTGGTGTCCGGCCGCGCCAGCGGCAGCACCCCGCGATGCGCGGGTGACGCCGGTCAGGTCGATCCCCGATTCGCTCAGGATGTCGGAGATCGCCGAGTAGGAGGGAAGCGCGGAAACCTTGGCTTGCTGCAAGCCGAGCTCGATGGCGTTGGTGGCCAGCACCATGGATCGTCGCTCAGCGACGTACCTCATGACGTAGGGCCGGGCGAGATGCTCGTCATAGGCGGCGCGGTCGCGGTAGACCTCGTACAGAATCCGCTGCATCGGAGCGGTGGGCACGGCGTGGACGATGTAGACGAGGGTGCCGGGCTCCCGCGACCTGACCTCCTCGACAACCCGCTCGGTCATCCGGTCGAATTCGGGAAGCCGGTCGTCGAGCAGCGTGTAGATCGTGATCTGGCCGAACAGCTGCGACGGCGGATCGCCTCCCTCAGCCAGCCGACTGCGGTGGCTGTCGTTCATGGCCAGGTCGCCATATGGCTCGAGAACGCCCGCGCGCGGGTCAGGCTCAAGCTGGCCCGATTCGTACTGGCCGGGGTCAAACCGGCTCGAGTCGTACTGGCCCGAGTCATACTCGCCAGAACCGTACTGGTCGTGGTCGGACCGTTCCGCCGCGAGCGCGGCGAGTGCGGGGTAGCCGATATCAGCGTCTGGATCCCGCCGGCCTGCCCCGGATCCGCGGCGGCCCTGGTAGGCGGCCTCGTCCCGGTATCCCGAGCTCAGGTAATCATCGACCGGATCGAGGCGGTCGCCCGCGTCTTCGGGCTCGGCATCCGATTCATGCCAGCCCTGGCCGCCAAACTGCCTGTGGCCTGCCCGGTCGACAGCCAGGCGGTCATCGGCCAGGCGGTCATCGGCCAGACCCCTGCGGCTGGCGGTCGTGGCAGCGAGCCAGGTAAGCGCGGCGAGCATCATCAGGCCTGGCACGGCGATTACGATGGCGGCGGCCGCTGCGGTGAGCGCAGGCCTGACCATCGCCTCGAACGCCGGGCCCCGGCTGGACCTGACAAGCACGACAAGCCCGCTGACCACCGCGGTCGCGACCGTGAAAACGGCGAGGAAGTCGATCAGGCCGGCGGGTATCAGCTGATAGAAGACGGCCGGGTCCGGCCAGGAACTGGTTAGCGGGGTGGTCGTGCTCAGCGGATCGTTTCCGAGAATGACCAGGACGATAACGCCGATCGCCGACACGGCGAGCCGCATGGCGAAGCGGCCGGGAACGCTCCTGCCGATCATTTCGACGAGGCCGAGGCAGAGGCCGAGCGGTGCGACGGCCTGAGCACCGATCTCCATGCCGCGGAAAATCGGATCGCTGTAGCCGGACAGGTAGCCGAGCGCCTGGGCGGCGAGCGCGACGGCAAGCCCGAAGACAGCAAGCGTCCAAGCGATCAGGAAGATCCTCGGTGTCCGAACGCAGCGCCCGGCCAGCGCACCGGTTCCCACCGCCGCGGCCACAGCGCCCAGGCCGACCACTATCAGAGAGGTTGTCATTCCTGCCTATGGCGCGGAAACTCACCTGCTCGGCGAACTCCGCTGTCCAGCTAAGTAGCGGCCCTTCCCGGCGAGGTCCGCTCAGGTTTACCTAGAGTACCCATTAGGCTCGACTACCGTGACGGCGCTACCAAGACGCCATGACAGGGCTGCGGTCGCGGGGGAGGCGGCCGCCGCAGCCGCGATGGTCAGCCGCCCGCCGCCGGTCGCTCCTGACCCGCGGGCCGCCGCCTTCTTCGATGTCGACAATACCCTCATGCGGGGGGCGTCGATCTACCACTTTGCCAGGGGCCTGGCGGCACGCAAACTGTTCGGGCCCCGAGACTTGGTCAAGATGGCGATCGGCCAGCTGATCTTCCGGGTTCGGGGAGCCGAGGACGCCGATCGGATCGACGCGGCCAGGGAGGCAGCGCTGGCATTCGTCGCGGGCCACAAGGTCGAAGACATCACCTCGCTGGGCGAGGAGATCTACGACGATACGATGGCCAGCCGGATCTGGGAGGGCTCAAGGGAACTCACCCAGGCGCATCTCTACGCTGGTCAGCGGGTCTGGCTGGTGACCGCCACGCCAGTCGAGCTCGCCGAGATCCTCGCTCGCAGGCTTGGGCTCACTGGCGCCCTTGGCACCGTGGCCGAGGCCTCGGAGGGGGTCTACACCGGGAGGCTGGTCGGCGGTCTGCTGCACGGCGAGGCTAAAGCAGCGGCCGTGCTCGCACTGGCCGAACGTGAGGGCCTGGTCCTGGCGGAGTGCAGCGCTTACAGCGACTCGATTAATGACCTGCCGATGCTCAACCTGGTCGGGCATCCAAACGTCGTCAACCCGGATGCTCAGCTCAGCGCCCTGGCACGGGAGCGGAACTGGCCGATTCACGACTTCAGGAAGGGCCGCAGGGTCACCATCATCGCGATCCCGGTTGCGGCCGGGGCCGGCGTCGTGGCCGGCGGTCTAGCCGCAGGCATCGCGGTCCGCCGGCACCGGGCGGCTGGCCTGGCTGACCGGGCCAGGTAGCGGCGACGCCGAGCGCTCAGGCGCCGAAGGCCGGGCCGCGCTCGGCGAGCAGTTCGTCGATCTTTGTGGCGATCGTGTCCTTCACCTTGGCCACGAGCTCGTCGATGACCTCGCCGTCATCGCACTGATCAGGAGCGAAGCCGTCCGTGCGCACGGGGTCGCAAAACTCGATCAGCCACTTTGATGGCAGCGGAACGGCACCGAGCGCCCCGAACCACGGGAAGAGCGGCGTGACGGGGAAGTAGGGCAGCCCCAGCCTCGCTGCCAGCTCCTGCCAGTCGGCCACCATCGGGTAAATCTCCTCTGCCCCCACAATCGCGACCGGGATGAGCGGAACACCGGTCCGCAGTGCCGTCCTTGCGAACCCGCCGCGGCCGAATCGCTGCAGCTGGTATCGGTCGCTGAATGGCTTGCCGATCCCTTTGAAGCCCTCGGGAAACACCCCGACAAGCTCGCCTGCCCTCAGCAACCGCTCCGCCTCGGCGGGCTTGGCTGGCACATGGCCGCTGGCCCGCGCCACCCAGCCGAGCAGCGGGACCGAGTACACCATGTCGGCGCCCAGCAGCCGCAAGTTCCGCCCCGCGGGGTGCTCGTCGAGAATTCCTACCTGGAGCATGACCGCATCGAGCGGGAGGACGCCTGAGTGGTTGGCGACGATAAGGGCGGGACCGTCAGACGGCACGTGCTCGAGTCCCCGCATCTGGACCCTGAACCAGCCCTTGTACAGCGCCCTCGCGGCAGGCATGAGCACGGCACGGTTCAGTTCAGGATCGAAGCCGGTTTCGGCGTCTACCACGTAATCGCGCGCGGCCCGCCGTCGCAGGAATTCTGCGGCGCTGGCCAGGCGCCCGATCCATTCGGCGGCGATCGGCGGCCCTGGGCCGCTCATCTTCCGATCATCGGCATCGCCAACCCCGCCCGGCAGGTTGCCTGGCGAGTCAGCCCTGACCCGCCAGGCAACCTGCTACTTCTTGTTCCTGCGCTGGACGCGCGTCTTGCGCAGCAGCTTGCGGTGCTTCTTCTTCGCCATCCGCTTGCGGCGCTTCTTAATTACTGAGCCCACGAGACCACCCTCGATCGATACCACGCGCAACGGCATGCCTAGCATTCACCGCGGCAGCCACGCTGCCCGGGGCGCACGCCAGTGCCACAGCGTACCCCCGTCGGCCTACCGCGGCTGTCCCCGGCTAGCTATCTGGGCCCTGCCGGCCGCATCCAGGCGGGTCGGGTTCCGGATCAGCCCGCCTCGACGAAAGCGTCCCTGAGGTACTGGTCGACCGCACGCTCAGGTACCCGGAACGACCGGCCGACCCTGATCGCCTCCAGGTCCCCCGAGTGGACGAGACGGTAAACGGTCATCTTCGACACACGCATGATCGCCGCTACCTCAGCCACCGTCAGGAATCGGACGGCACTGAGCGGAGTAGCCTCTGCTGCCATCGATAGCCCTCTCCGGCGCTTTCCGCTGCGCCAAGCGATATCCAGCGCACCAGTCACGCCCGTCTCCAGCGTAATTGGTACACGCAAAAGGGCAACCCCCGAGCAGCAGTGTGATTTGGCCGGATGCCTTCGTGCCGACCTGCCAATTTATGCAGCTATCTCCGGCTAGCTAGCCGGCGCCAAGTTCCCGCCCTCGGTCCCTGGCGGCCTCTATGGCGGCGATGAAGGCTGCGCGGACGCCGTGCCGCTCCAGTTCCCTGATCGCGCTGATCGTCGTCCCGCCTGGCGACGTCACCGCTTCGCGCAGGATCACCGGATGCTCACCGGATTCCCGCAACATCGTGGCCGCGCCGTAAACGGCCTGCTTGACCATCTCGAGCGCTGATGTGCGCGACATTCCCAGCAGGATGCCGGCATCCACCATTGACTCCACAAGGAAATAGACGTATGCGGGGCCACTGCCGGACAGCGCGGTGGCAGCGTCCTGCTGCGACTCGGGAATCCGCAGCACCTTGCCGACCGGCCTGAGCAGTTCCTCGGTCCTGCGCAGGTGCTGCTCGCTCGCGAACCGCCCTGGCGAGATCACGCTCATCGCCTCATCGACCAGCACGGGTGTGTTGGACATCACGCGCACGACCGCAGCTTGCGCTCCCAGCCTGGACTCGATGAACCTGGTCGTGATCCCCGCGGCCACCGAGATCACCAGCTGATCGGCGTTGACGTGCGGCGCGATCTCCTCCAGCAGGCCAGCCATGTCCTGCGGCTTGACGGTGATGACGAGCGTGTCGGCCTTGTCGGCAGCCTCGCCCGCCGTGGTCACGTCGATGCCGTAGGAGTCATGCAGCACTTCTGCCCGCTCCGGCCTGCGCGCGGCAGCGATGACGCCGGACGGCGCGACGCCGGCCCTGAGCATCCCCGACAGCAGCGCCTCGCCCATCTTTCCCGCGCCAAGAATCGCGATCATCCTCCGAGCCTAGCCCGGCCGGGCGGCAAGGCCGGACCGCTACTGGCGGGAGGAGAGTGCGCGGAGGAAGAACGTCAGGTTCGCCGGCCGCTCCGCGAGCCTGCGCATGAAGTAGCCGTACCAGTCGTTCCCGTATGGCACGTACACCCTCACTTGCGCGCCCTCAGCCGCCAGGCGGGCCTGCTCGTCGGTCCTGATCCCGTACAGCATCTGGTATTCGAAACTGCCAGGATCGCGACCGATCGTGCTGACTCGCGACTTCGCGATCGCAATGAGCCGCGGGTCGTGGGTGGCCAGCATCGGGTAGCCGCGGCCATCGAGCAGGATCCGCATGCACCGCGCGTAGCTGCGATCGATCTCCGACCTGGCAGCCAACGCGACCCCGTCGGGTGCCCGGTAGGCACCCTTGCACAGTCGTACCCGTGACCCGGCCACGGCTAGGGCCTCGCAGTCACCAGGGCTCCGTCTGAGGTAAGACTGGATCACGCAACCCAGGTCGGGAACGTCCGCGCGCAGCTCGTTGACCAGGCGCAGCGTTGCCTCGACCCTGTGCTGGTCCTCCGCGTCGACCGTCACCGTAGTGCCGGCCGCACGGGCGGCTGCGCAGATCCTGACGATGTTCTCCGCCGCCGTCTTCGCGCCGTGCTCGGGCAGGCCAAGCCCGACGGCGGTTGGCTTAACCGATACCTCAGCCCTTCCGCCCACGGTCAGGCCCGCGGATGCCAGCAGGTCAAGCAGGGCCACGTACTCGTTCGCGACGGCGGCGGCCTGGTCAGGATCGACCGTATCCTCGCCGAGATAGTCCATGGTGACCGACAGGCCCTGGCCGATCAGCCGCTCGGTGACGGCGAGAGCAGCAGCCGCGTTGTCCCCGGCCACGAACCTCCGCACTACGTTCCTGGTCAGCGGCGCGGTCGTGATCAGCTGGCGGACCTGTTGGCTGGCCGAGGCGGCCAGCAGAACTCGGCGCAGCACCGCAGTGCACCTCCATGAAGCACGAGCCGAAGAGCCAGTTCCTGCCGGCACAGGTTACTCCTGCGCTACTAGTTTGCTGGCTGGAGTTAAGCGCCGCCCAGTGGCGCGGTTACTGGCCGCGGGACCTCCGGCCGAGGGTGATCTTGACGTTCGCCCCCGCATCCGGCGGCACGATGACCTCCTGAGCCGCGCTGATCCCAGCAACCTGCAGCGCTTCGGTGACCGGGACGGTGCGCTTGATCAGCGCCAGCGCGATCGGCCCGAGCTCGTAGTGCCTGGCGGAGGATCCGGCGAAGCCAACTGCCGCCGCACCAGCGTGCACCAGATCGCCGGGCCTCGGCAGCCTGTCCGCGCTCCCGTCCAGGTGCAGCATGACGAGCCGGCGCGGCGGATGGCCGAGGTTATGTACCCGGGCAACAGTCTCCTGGCCGCGGTAGCAGCCTTTGTTCAGCAGCACGGCGGACTCGATCCAACCCACCTCGTGCGGGATCGTCCGGTGATCGGTGTCAATCCCGAACCTAGGCCGGTGCGCGGCGATCCGCAGCGCCTCGTGCGCCCAGGTCCCGGCCAGCCTGAAGCCGCGACCACGCAAGCCCGCTGCGATCTTCTCGACCTGACCACGCTCGATGATCAGGTCCGTACCGAAGC
>WNFC01002208.1_pt1 | contig 20897 bp, 20 predicted proteins | sample 5400541 | NCBI WGS metagenome assembly WNFC01 (sample SAMN13153342, study PRJNA577476) | soil metagenome | isolation source: 120 cm saprolite under Douglas fir tree site 2 hole 2 replicate 1 | place: USA:California | collected 2015-04-18
AATAGCAGCGGGAGCGACAGTACGAAGCACGCGCCGAACAGCAAGAACAGCTGCTCGAACGAGAGCATGAGCGCCTGCCTCGTCACGAGCCCGTCCAGCACCGCCAGCGCTTTGGTCTGGGCGAGCGCGGGGGGCGTGCCCCCGGCCATCAGGCTGTTCGTGATGGCGGCGACCCGCTCCCGCGTCGCCTCGCTGTATGGCGTCACGTTGGTGATGAGATCGGCGCGGTGGATCGCCGTGAAGCGCTGCAGCAGGGTGGCCGAGAGCGCGATGCCTACACTGCCCCCCAGCTGGCGCATCAGGTTGAACAGCCCCGTACCGTTCGGGATTCTATTCATGGGCAGGTCGGCGAGGGCGAGGTTCGTGAGCGGAACGAAAATGAGCCCCAGCCCAACGCCCCGGAAAATGAGCGGCCAAAAGTAATCCGCCATCCCGCTGTCGGTCGTGAAATGGGCGTGCTTCCACATCGACAGGGCGAAGACTCCGACGCCCACTGCGATGGACCAGCGTCCGTCGAACTTCCCCTGTTGGCGACCCATCACCGCCATAGTGAACGCGCTCGCGAGCGCCCCCGGGAGGATCACGAGGCCTGTCTGGTTCGCGGTGAAGTGCTGGAGGTTCTGCAGGTACACCGGCAACACGAACACCGTCGCGTACAGGCACACGCCGAGCACGAGGCCGAACACGACACCCACGGCGAGCTGCTGGCTCCTCAAGATGCGCAGGTCCACGACCGGATGCTCGGTCCGCAGCTCGTGCCAGACGAACGTGACAAGCGAGACCACGCTGATGATCGCGAGGGCCGTCACTTGCCGAGAGTCGAACCAGTCGAGGCGCTCCCCGCGCTCCAGCATTGTCTGCAGCGTTCCGATACCGACCGCGAGCAGCAGCAACCCAACGTAGTCCACCCCCTCGGCCCGTTCCTGGTGGAGTGAGTCCTGAATGAACGTGAGTGTCAGCGCCAAGGCGAGGATCCCGAACGGGATGTTGATGTAGAAGATCCACGGCCAACCGTAGGTGTCGGTAATCCAGCCGCCCACCGTGGGGCCGAGAGTGGGGCCGACCATCACCCCTACCCCGAAGATCGCCATGGCGGTGCCGTACTCCTCGCGTGGGAACTCCTCGTACAGGATCGCTTGCGAGGTGGATAGCAGCGCGCCTCCGCCCAGCCCCTGGATGATGCGCCACAGGACGAGAGCGACGAGCGAATGTGCGTTGCCGCACATGAATGAGGCCGCTGTGAACAGCGCGATCGAGCCCGCGAAATAGCGCCGCCGCCCGAAGAACGCCGACAGCCACCCCGTGATCGGCAGGACGATCACGTTGGCCACGATGTAGCCAGTCGACACCCAGGCGATCTCGTCCAGAGTGGCGCCCAGGTTCCCCATCATGTGCGGGATCGCCACGTTCACGATGCTCGTGTCCAGGAGCTCCAACACGGACGCCAGCGAAACCGTGATGGCGATCAGGTACCGGTACTTGTACCGATCCCCCGCTCCGGAGAGCACGGCGCCGGCGGGCAATGCGGCAGTGGCCATGCGTCGCTTACTTGGTCGTGATGGTGACGTCCACGCTCATCCCCGGCCGCAACGGATGTGCCGGATCGTTGGGCTGACCCAACCGGATGCGCACCGGGACGCGCTGCACGACCTTGGTGAAGTTCCCCGTCGCGTTGTCGGGCGGCAGCAGGGAGAATTTGGCCCCCGTCGCGGGCGCCAGGCTTTCCACGCGCCCGGCGAAGTGCCGCCCGGGATACGCATCAACCGTGAAGTCCACCGCGGCGCCCGTCGACACGTTCGCGGTCTGGGTCTCCTTGAGGTTCGCGACCACCCACACGTCATCGAGCGGCACGGCGCTCATCAGCGGCTGGCCCGGCTGTACCAGCTGACCCACCTCGACCGTCTTCTTGCTCACGACGCCGCTCGTCGGAGCCACCAGACGCGTGTAGGAGAGCTGCAGCGCCGCCTGGTCGCGCGCTGCGCGCGCTGCCGCGACCCGGGCGTCCGCCCCTACGAGAGCCGCCTGAGCCGAGGCGAGCTGCGCGTCGGCCGCCACCGTCGTCGCGCGGGCAGCATCGAGCTGCTGCTTGCTCACGATGTCCTGCTGCGCGAGCGGCTCCAGCCGCTCGAGGTCAGAGTGCGCCTTGATCGCGTTCGCCTGCGCTTGAGCCACCGCCGCTTCGGCCTGCCCGACGCGCGTCCGCGAGCTCACCGTCGCGAGTAGCGCGGCCAGGTCCGCCTCGGTCTGCGCCAGCCGCGAGCGGAAGTCCCGATCGTCCAGCACGACGAGGGTATCTCCAGCCTTGACGTTCTGGTTCTCCTGGACCCGGACCTCCGCGACGAACCCGCCGACCTTCGGCAAGATCGGGATGATATGCCCGTCTACCTGCGCATCGTCGGTGGACACGTGGCTGCGGGCGAACCACCACTTCTTCACCCCCAGGCCGACTAGCCCCAGGACCACCAGCCCCAGGACCGCAAACACGATCCGCCGCCGGCTCCCCGGCGCGGCCGCAGCGCGCCCCCCCCCGGCTGCCTCGTGGGCGGGGGGGGGGACGCTGGGCCGAGGACCCGCAGCCGCTTTGCTGGACTCAGGTTCGACGATCGTAGCCATTGCTCACGTCCTGTTCGCAGTAGGTTCTCAGTTACGACTGTCCGACCGTCCGACAATCCCTCTAGTGCAGCGAGCGCGCCACGCCGGCCGCGCGCGCCAGGGCAACGTGCGCCGTAGCGGCCGCAGACCGGGCGTCGATATCGGTGTCCCGGGCGCGCAGCAGGGAGGACTGCGCGTCAATCACTTCGATGTTGCCTGCCACTCCGGCCTTAAACCGCTCGCGCGCCTGCGCCAGCTCGTCGTTGGCGAGCTTCAGCCGCTCGGCGGCGATGGCCTGCTGCGCCTCCGCCGAGGCGAGGTCCAAGAGCGCCCCGTCCACATCGGCCACGATTTGCTGGCGCAGGTCCCGTGCGCGGACCTCGGTCTCCCGCACCACCGCCTCCTGCTCCGCCGTCCGGCCCTCCCGGCGGAAGCCGTCCAGAATCGGGATCGTCACCTGCACGGCCACCTGCCGCGTCGCGATGGACGAGCCCGGCGTCAGGCCATTCACGCCGTAGTCCGCTTCGACGTCGAGCCGCGGCAGCCGCTCCGCCCGGATCGCCGATTTCGCGCTACGCGCCGCGTCCCCGCGAGCCCGCTCCGCCTCGAGGTCCGGCCGCCTGGCGAGGGCCATCGCCACGACGGTGTCCCGGGTCGCCGGCATGTCCGCGTGGGGGAGCGCGGCCGCCAGGGTGTCGGCAAGCGCCAGCGGCGTCGCGGGATCGATCCCCAGCGTCCGAGCCAGATCGATGCGTGCGCGGTCGGACTGGTTGCGCGCCACGATCAGGGCGCCCTCCGCCACGACGAGCTGGGTGCGGGCCCGAGTGACGTCGATCGCGGCGCTCACGCCGGCGGCCTTCTGGGCCTGGGCCAAGCCGACCAGCTCCGCCGCGATGCTGGAATCCGCCTGGCGCGCCGCGACCACTGAGGTAGCCCGAGCAGCCCGCAGGTAGGCGAAGGCGGCACCGGCGGCTGCCCCTTCCGACACCGCGCTCCCCTCAGCGGCCGTCCCGGTCACCTGGGCTCGCGCGGCACGCACCCGCGCGAGACTCGACAGATCGACCACCGTCTGCGTGAGGCGGAGTCGCGCGTCCACGTTGTCGAACGGCGGGATCAGCGTCGGCAGTCCTTTCACCCCCGGGGGCGTCGGGAACGTGATACCGAGGGACCTGCTGTTGAAAGTCCGGTTGACCCAGCCGGCCCCCACTGAGAAGCCGGGGAGCAGCGCGCTGCGCGTCTGCTGCACGCGCGCCTGCGCCTCGTCGGTGCGCAGTGTCGCGAGCTCCACTACAGGCGCCGTCCCGGCTGCGCGGCGTACCGCGTCCGCGAACGAGAGGCGCACAGGGGTAGGCGCTTGCGCCCCGAGCGGCGCGGCGCCAAGCCAGGCGAGAGCAGCGACAATCCGACTAACGTTTCGCGATGCCATGGAGATACAGGTCGATGTGGGTATTGAGGTACTTGCCGACGTCGAAGCCTTCGGGCATGCAGGAGGCGAAGGCTCGCCGAACCACCGTGGCGTGCATCAGCGGCGACATGGCGAGCTTGGCGGCGATCATCACGTCCACCTTCCGGAACTCGCCGTTCTTGATGCCCCGCTCGATCACGCTCGCCATCAGGCGGTGCCCGCGACTCACGACTTCGTCATAGTAGAACCGCGTGAGCTCGGGGAAGGTCGCCGCCTCGGCAATGATCAACTTGGGGATCCCCGCGAGGGCCGTCTCCCCGACCAGCCGCCAGTATTCCCGCACCAGCTGTTCGAGCAGTTCGCGGGCGCTGCCGGTGAATGCCTGCGCCAGCGCTTCTCCCTGGGCAATCGCGGGGACGATGGTTGCCCGCACCACCTCTTTGAAGAGCGCTTCTTTGCTCTCGAAGTAGAGATACACGGTGCCCTTCGTGACGCCGGCGCGGCGGGCCACGTCCTCCAGCCGCGCCGCGGCGAAGCCGCGCTCGACGAACACGTCGAGTGCAGCCGCGACGATCTCCTCGGGCCGGGCGTCTTTGCGGCGCTGCCAGCGGGGTTTGGCCTTACGCGGGCGGCGAGCGACTGCGGGCATGCGGATCCTCCGATTAAGTTACTGAACGGTCAGTAAATAAATCTGGTTCCCGCCCCGGTCAAGGGGCTTGCTAAGTCATTCTGATTCTTCTGCTTAGATTGTTGCGGATGGATGCGTGCGAAAGTACACTATCAGCCCCGTGTTAGGCGGGACGGCGCCCACCTGACGCAGCAGCGTGACCACCTGGCCGCGGTGATAGCTCGAGTGGTCGATCGCGTGGCGGAACATCTCCCCTAACGTGTGCTGGAACTCCCCACCGGTTGACGGCTTGACCACCCTACGCTCGAGCAAAGTCGCGTCCGTTACACCCTGCAGAAACCCCGCCCGTTCGGCCTCGACCTGCTCCCAGCGCGCCCGCACCTGCGCCAGCGTCGGTAAATCACGCCCCTGCGCCACCGCAGGATTGGGCTGGCGCAGCCAGCGGCGCAGCCACAACTCCTCGGCCCACACGATGTGGGCTAGTGTCCCGTGGATCCCGCCGTGGCTGCTGCGCAAGTCCCGGAAGTAGTGCTCTTCCGGTAGAGTGGCCGCGACGTCGAACAGCTGCCGGTTGGCCCAGGCGTTGTAGGCGAACAGCTCGCGCACTTCGTCCGCAGTCATTCCGCTCCCCCCCTCCCCCCGCCCCCCCGGCCGCGGCCGGCCCTGGAGGACCGTTGCAACCTGCTGGCCAACGTGAATGGGGAACCGGCGCTAGCGAGCCGGAGCCAGCTCCCCCGCATCGAGCACGCTCCGCGTCACCGTTCTGCCGTCGATCACCTGGTCGTCTCCGACGAGCGAATCGGTCACCGTCGAGCCGCTCACGCGCACACGGCGGCCCAGGATGCTGTTTGCCACCGTGCTCCCCGTGATCGTGCTTCCCGCGCCAAGCGAGACGTTAGGACCGATGACCGCATCGCGCAGGGTCACCCCGTCTTCGATGTAGACAGGTTCGTGGAAGGTGACACCCACGTCTGAGCGTCCTCCTCCTCTGGCCGGTCGGCGCGCTCGCCCGTGCTCGAGCAGGTGGCGATTGGTCTCGAGCAGCGTTTCCACCTTGCCGCAATCGTACCACCCCGCCACCGGCGCCACGCGGAGGCGCTTGCCCTGGTCCACCATGTACTGAAACGCTCCCGTAAGGTAGAACTCATTCCCCGTGCCCGGCGGCCTCCGCTTCACAGCAGCGATCCCTTCGAACAGGGTGTGCCAGTCCTTGATGTAATAGAGCCCGATGTTGGCGAGCTTCGAGATCGGTGTGATCGGCTTCTCGACGATTTGGGTCATGTAGGCATCCGCATCGGCGACGATGACCCCGAAGCGCTGGTAGTCCTCGACCTCTTTGGCCCAAAGTATGCCGTCGGCGGGGTCCGTTCGCACGACCGAGAGGTCGGCCTCGAATAGCGTGTCCACGAAGATGATAAGGACCGGTCCGTCGACCCACGGGCGCGCCAGGTCGACGGCGCCGGCGGTGCCGTCGAGCGTCCGCTGCTCGATGAACCGCGCCCGGATCGGGTAGTGCGTGGTGATATAGCGCTCGACCTGCTCCTTGAGATGCCCGGTGATGACGATCAACTCCTCCACGTCGAGCGGCGCCAGCATGTCCATCACGTAATCCATCACTGGACGCCCCGCGACCTCCACCAGCGGCTTGGGCACGCGCTTGGTGAGGGGAAGCAGCCGGGTTCCCTTCCCGGCGAGCGGCACGATCACCTTCACCTAGACTCTCCCGTAGCGGTCTTTGAGCCGGACCACGTCGTCGATTTCGGGCGTCGAGGCTTCCAGCAGGTCGCTCGCCTGCACGGCCTCGAATTGATGGATCAGCCGGGGCTGGATGTGGAACGCCGCGCCCGCGCGCATCCGGCGCTCGCTCAGTGCGTCCCCCTGTCCCGCCTGGAGCCGCAGGATGATCTCGCCCGTGAGGACGTAGATCGACTCGTCCTTCAGGTTGTGATACTGCAGGCTGAGGACGTGCCCCGGCTCGATGTGCAGGATCTTGCCCACGTAGCGGTCGGTGCGTGCCCAGATCAGCTCGTGGCCCCAGGGCTTCTCCACACGATACGGGAGGTCGGTCACGGGAGCTTCATGAGAGGGTCAATGTGAGCGACGAGGGAACTGTGACGCACGCTGTGACGCACACTCCGCAGCCGACACATCCTTCGGGCTTCAGCACGGGGTGCCCGGCGGCGTCCAGTGCCAGCGCCCGCTCCCCCACGGGACAGGCCCGGGCGCATACCCCACACGCTGCGCCTTGGAACGTGATACAGCGGCCAGGATCGAGCTCCAGCCGCCCCATCGCAATGGACCCCCAACCGTCCGCGGGCATCACCAGCGCCCCGGTCGGGCAAGCGCGCGCGCACGGCATGTCCGGACATACGACGCACGCTTGCACCGCTGGCTCGAGGTGCGGTGTTCCCGCGGCGAGGCCCGCGGACGGCGGCGCCTTGACGATGGCGTGCACGGGGCACACGTCGATGCACGCCCCACAGCGCGTGCAGGCCGCGAGGAAACCGAGCTCTGGTAGCGCGCCTGGGGGCCGGAAGTAGCGCATCGGCGCCACGCGCTGCTCGGTGCGGGCCGCCACCTCCCGCACCATCCGCCCGATGGTCTGGCGGAAGAACCCGCGCCGATCGCTCGGCGTCCCTGGCCCCGTGTCGATCAAAAACTCGGCTCCAGACTCACCTGCCAGCGGAACGTCGTGCGCCGACTGCGCCCGTGCGTGTCCGCCGAGTAGTCCCAGCGGTTCACGACGAAGGGCACCTCGAAGCGCATCGTCCAGGCTCGATCACCTAAGCGCTGGCTGGTGACCAGCCCGACGCCGGCGTCGTACAGCGTGGTCGCGGCGCTGCGGCCGTTGTAGGAGGGAATGGCGAGTGAATCGACGAGGCCACCGTCGAAGAACGCGTCCAGCGCAACGCCGCGCAGCATCCCCCTCGGCCGCGACCACAGGGACCTTGCCGCCTCGATGTTGCCCGCCAGGGCCCACCGTCCCGCCGCGGCGTTGCGGAAAGCCCGTAGGTCCGCGCCGCCCGGCGCGTGATAAAAGAAGTCCGGCCGAACGAGGAGGGCGCCGCGGCTCCGCAGCAACGGGTTCGTGAACGTTTCGTAGGGGTCGGCCCCCGCCACGCCGATACGGCGCTGGCGCAGCGGCAGGGATGGGGCGGCGTAGCCTCCCGCGAACACCCGCACCCCCAGGGTCGTTCCGAGCCAGAACGGCGTGCGCACGCTTGCCTCCCCGGCGGCACGCACAAATCCCTCCGCATCATACCGCTGCTTCGCCACCAGCCCAGGGCCGGGTTTCCAGTAGGCCACTCCCGCGCGGGTCTCGAGCCGGACCCTGAGCGTCCCTCGACCGTGTGGGACCGTCGTGACCATCCAAGGTCCCGCCTCTACCGTCCCCCCGTCGTCCCAGCGGCGGCGGTCCAGGTAGCTCAGGTCGGTGGTGGCCATCCAGACCGCGTCGAACCCCGCGTGGGGGTCGGCCTGGTCCACCAGCCGTCGCTGCAGCGACCGATCCACGTGCACCGCGACGCCCGCCCGCCCCTCCACGTCCCACGCCGCGACACTGCTCGTCGTGCGAGGCTCAGGCCGGACAACGGGGTTCTCGATGCGGGCGTAGACGCCGTAGCGGCTGGTGGCGTGGCCACTCACACCGGCCGACCAGAGGAACAAGTTGCGCTCGAAGCGGCCCAGGTAGTTCTCGCGAGACCGGAGGCCGAGGGTGAGTCCGCCGGCGTCGTTCGACCAGGCGATGGGGAGCCACGAGTCGACCAACTTGTCACGTCGGACGACGTCTTGCGTGGGGTTGTCGAGGCGCAGCTCGACGGCCCCGCGTCCCCAGAAGTTCCGCTCCCGGTTGTTCAGCATGTTCCAGTCGTGACTGCGCATGCGCGGGTCGAGCATCAAGCGACCCGGCCGGCGCGCGCTCGGGAACTCGACGCGCTCCACCTCCGGCTGGCCGGTAGCGCGCGCGTAGATCGTGTCCCCCCTCAGCGTGCCGATCTCCACCGGCATCCAGCCGTCCCCCAGGCGCTCGATGGTGACGGTCGTACGCCAAGTCCCGTCGGGTTGGCGGCGACGCTGCACCTGCTTCAGGCGATAGTCGATCAACGGGGTGCCGTGCAGCCACTGGCCGAACAGCCAACCGAGATCCCTCCCCGACACCTCCTCACACACGTCGCGGAAGGCACTCTCGTTCACGTGCTTGAGCTTCCAGCGCGCGTAGTAGGTCCGGAGAATGCGCCGCATCACGTCGTCGCCCACGACGTAGCGCAGCTCCTCGTAGAAAAGCTGCGCTTTGGTGTAGATCATGGCGTTGTAGGTGGGAAAATCCCGGAAGCGCTCGCTGACCATGGACACGGGCTCGCTCCAGCGATCCAGGTCCAGGTCCAGGATGTAGGACTCGATACTCGAGTACGCCGGCCCGGCGCCGTGCGTCTCAAAGAACCACCCCGTCTGGAAGCTGGTGAACCCTTCGTCGAGAAAGCCCTCGCGCCACTCGTTGTTGGCGAGCATGCCCATCGTGTAGTTGTGGCCGACCTCGTGCAAGATCAAGCCAAGTCCGGCGCCACCATCCATCACCATCATCGGGAACTCGGTGCCACCGCCCTCGATGCGATGCACGTTCGTCAGCTGCGGCCAGGCGAACCGCCCGTACAGCGAGTCGAGCCAGGCGAGCGCCGTTACGGTGCGTCCGACCGCGATCCCGCTGCCCCAAGTCTGCCGATCCTGCGGCTGGTAGAGCACCCGCACCACCACGGTGCCGTAGCGCCCCTCCTCGTAGACGTACTGCGGGTTGAGCGAGAAGGCGAAGTGATGGACGTGCTCGGCGTAGAAGCGCACGCACTTCCGCCCCGCAGCATCCCGGCACCCGAGCCCCGGGGTGGGAGAGGAGGGGGTGGCCCGGGACCCGTACCAGTCACGCTGATAATCGATCCGCAGAGCCGGATCGGCCTTGGCGTGCTCCCACCCTGGGTCCCCTTCAATCGGTACGCCGGTCGCGCCGATCACCTGGTCCGCGGGCAGGTCCAGTGTCACGTCGTACGTCGCGAACTCGCCGTAGAACTCGCCCGCCGGATAGAGCGGGTGCGCTTCCCAACCGAACCGATCGTACACAACAACCTTGGGATACCATTGCGCGAAGTCGAAGCGCCGACCCTGACGCCCCTGGCGTCGCGGCAGGGTCGACGGCCGCGCCTGCCAATCGACCTCGGCCACCAGCGAATCCCCAGGAGCGAGCGGCCGCGGCAACGTCCAGTGCGCCACAGTCGAGTCCGGAGCGAACGGATAGTCGGGCTGCACTCTCGTGCCTTGCACGCTCGCCACGGTGATCCGCTCGAACGCGTAGTCGGGGTCCTGTAGGTGCTGAAAGCGATCCCGGCCCTCGCTGCTGTCGGCGGCCGACCAGCGGGATCCGGGCCGGAACGCATTGAGGTGCTGGTGCACGTAGAAGTCGCGCAGCGTGTCGGGGGAATGGTTTGCGTAGTTGATGCGCACGTGCCCCGCAAGCACGCCCGCCGTCTCGTCGAGCGAGGCGCTGATCCGGTAGGCGACCTGCTGCTGCCAATACCCGCTGGTATCGGCCGTGGCGAGAAGCAGCAGGAACGCAAGCATGGGAAGTGGAAAGTACACCGGGCGGCTCAGCCCGGGGAGCCGCGCGCGGAAAGGACCTTTGAGTCTACGTGCGGACCACGCTGCCGGCGGCGTCCTGTCGGCGCTGTGCCGTGCGGGAGCGGCGGCATCAGAGCGCTGGGCTTTCCTTGCCCAGAGCCCGTTTCGTCCGCAAGGACGACGGGCCCGACGGTCTAGCCGCCTTCGAGACGCCGGCCAGGGGCTGCAGCCAACTTGGCACTGCGGGGTTCCAGCTCATCGGCACCTCTTGGCCGGCTATCTGTCCTGAGGATGGCGCCAGACCCGACTGTCCTTCGATCCTATATGAGACGAGCAGGCTGCTCACCGAGATTGCCGCTTACCCTAAAACAGGCTACGTTCACCCCCCGGCGAGCCCTCCGGTTGTCCGTTCCCTTTTCCAGCTAGGAGTCTGACTATGCGTTCCATCCTGCTCTTTTCTGCCGTCGCTGTAGCTGTCGTCGCTGCACCGGCCAGTGCCCAGAACCCTCCTCCCGCCCCCGCGCCCGCCGTCCAAGCGCAGCGGGCCGGCATCAAGCTCGCCGACGTCGCCGGCCGCTGGGAGGGCAGAAGCATGGTCGGTCCCAAGGATAGCGCGATCGTGACGTACACGATCACCGCGACGGCCGACGGCAAGGGCTGGACCATTGCGTTCCCAAGCCACGACCCGGTCCCGATGCGCATTCTCACCGTGGGCGGCGACAGCATCGTCGCAGAAGCCGGACCGTACGCCAGCGTTGTGAGGCAGGGGCAGATGGTCACCACGCGTACCGTCTATCACTTCGCGGGGGATACGGCGACCGGCACGTTCGAGGCACATTACGCGTCTGGGGACGTACTCCGGGGCAAGATGGCAGCCACGCGCAAGAAGTAGGAAGCGCCGACGCTCGGCCCATACTACAGCCGTAACAGGACCCACCGTGGGAGCTGACCAATGAAGGTCGGGAAAGACCTGATTCTCGTAACGGGAGCCACCGGCCACCAAGGCGGCGCGGTGGCCCACGAGCTCTTGGACAAGAAGCACCGCGTGGCCGTGTTGACCAGGAAGCCGGACAGCCCCGTGGCCCAAGTGCTCGCCAAGCGTGGCGCGACAGTTGTCAGGGGCGACTTCGACGATCCGGCCAGCCTGGAGCGAGCGCTGGACGGCGCCTGGGGAGTGTTCGCCGTTCAGAACACGTGGGAGGCCGGCGTCGAACAGGAAGAAGCACAGGGGAAACGGCTCGCCGAGCTGGCCAAGCGCCGGGGTGTGCAGCATTTCGTGTATACCTCGGTGGCATCAGCGCAGCGCAAGACTGGGATCCCCCACTTCGACAACAAGTGGCGGGTGGAAGAAACCGTGCGACGACTCGGGTTTCCGTCATGGGTCGTCATCCGCCCGGTGTTCTTCATGGAGAACTGGACCTCGGGGTGGTTCAAGCCCGGCATCGACCAGGGAAAGCTCATGATCGGGCTCAAGCCCGAGACCGTATTGCAGATGATCGCCGTCCGGGACGTCGGCCGGTACGGCCGGCTGGCATTCGAGAAGCACGCGGAGCTGAACGGCCGGTCCATCGACATCGCCGGGGATGCACGCACCGGCCTCGAGACCGCGCGGATCTTGAGCCACGCAGCAGCGCGCCTCATCACGTTCCAGCCCGTGCCCATCGCCGAGATTCGTAAGGCGAGCATGGATTACGCCCTCATGCTCGAGTGGTTCGATCGCGAGGGCTACGACGTGGACATCCCGGCGGTCGCGAAGGAGTATGGGGTGCGACCGACGACGCTGCAGGAGTGGGCGGCGAAAGTGTCTTGGCGCTGAGCGCTACGGATCAGCGCTTCCGCTTGGGGGCGGAGATTGGTTCATCACCAGCCAGTACAGACCCAGCCGGTTCACCGCTTTGGTGAACGCCGCGAAATCCACAGGCTTGCGAACGTAGCTGTTAGCCCCGAGTCCATAACCGCTAGCAATATCGCGTTCCTCGTCCGAGGAGGTCAGGATGACCACAGGGAGGAGCCGAGTGCGATCGTCGGCGCGCAGCCGTCTCAAGACCTCCAGCCCATCGAGCTTGGGCAGCTTCAGGTCGAGCAGGGTGACCTGTGGGAGTTCGCTGGGGTCCCGCTCGCTGTAGCGCCCCGTCCTGAAGAGATACTCCAGCGCCTCCACGCCATCCCTGGCCACGACGACCTCGTTCCCGATGTTGTTTTTCTTCAGTGCCCGGAGTGTCAGGGTCACATCATCCGGGTTGTCCTCCACGAGCAGGATGGTGTTGTCGTTCATCGTTCCATCGGACGTTGGGGTTGGCACCGTCATACCGTGAAGTAGAACGTGGCCCCTTGCTCGACGGCCCCTTCCCCCCATACCCGGCCACCGTGCCGGCCGATGATGCGGCGCACCGTCGCCAGCCCGACTCCCGTACCCTCGAACTCGCCAGGGGCGTGGAGGCGTTGAAACGCCCCGAATAGCTTGTCGGCGTACGCCATGTCGAACCCGGCCCCGTCGTCCCGCACATAATACGCCGGCCTCGCCTCATGCTGGGTGATCCCGAACTCGATGCGCGCCCGAGGATGCTTAGCGGTGTACTTCCAGGCGTTGCCCAGCAGGTTCTCGAGGACCAGGTGCAACAGTCGAGAGTCACCGTCGATCTCGACTCCCGAAGTGATGACGAACTCGACGTGGCGCTCCGGGTCATTGCGCTGCAGGTCCGCAGCGATGCTGTGGGCGAGATCGCTCAAATTGACGCGCTCCCGGCTCATCTCGGCACGGGTCACCCGCGACAACTGCAATAAGTCGTCGATCAGCATAGCCATGTGTTGGCTGCTGGCCCGCACGCGCTGCAGATACTGTTGGCCGGCGGCGTCCAGCTGCCCGGCGTAGTCTTCAAGCAGTGCCTGGCTGAAGCCGTCGATGCTGCGCAGCGGCGCCCGGAGGTCGTGCGATACAGAGTAGGCGAAGGCGTCGAGCTCGGCGTTGGCCGCTTCCAGGTCCGCCGTGTAGCGCCTCAGCTTCTCCTCGGCCTCCTTCCGCTGAGTGATATCCCGTACGAACGCCGTGAAGACGTACTTCCGACCGACGGTCAGCGGTGAGATCGTCAGCTCCACCGGGAACTCTACCCCGCTGCGCCGTACGGCGGTGAGCTCAACCACCCGGTTCAATACGGGGCCCTCCCCCGTTTCCAGGAAGCGCGCTAGACCCCGGCGGTGAGCATCGCGCAGCGGCGTCGGGATAATAGTCTCCGCCAGGACACGTCCGATAACCTCCTCGCGGGACCACCCGAACATGTCCTCGGCATGGCGGTTCCAGCCGGTGATGACCCCTTCCTCATTGATCGCCACGAACGCGTCGTAGGCTACATCCACGATGCGCCGCGCGTATTCCTCGCCGGCCCGTAGCACTTCTGCCGCCCGGCGTTGCTCGGTCAGGTCGCGTGTGACCTTCTCGAACGCGACGATGGTCCCGGCGTCGTCCCGTAGTGCCGTCACGAGGACGTTCGCCCAGAAGTGGGAGCCATCCTTGCGAACGCGCCAGCCCTCGTCTTCCGAGCGCCCTTGCGCCATGGCAGTCCCGAGTACTCTGGCAGGTACGCCGGCTTCCACGTCTTTCGCGGGATAGAAGCAGGAGAAGTGCCGTCCGAGAATCTCCTCGGCGGAGTAGCCCTTGATCCGTTCCGCTCCGGCGTTCCAGCTCACGACGCGCCCCTCAGGGTCGAGCATGAGGATCGCGTAGTCCTTGACACTCTCGACCAGCAAGCGAAACCGCTCCTCGTAGCCAGGGAGTGGCGGTGTCGCTTTCGACGACGCGGCTGGGGCTGACTGGGCTGCCGACGGCGAGTGTGGAAGGGAGGGACGAGGGCCGCGCTTGCGGGGCGTCATGGGAGGGGATGGAAGCCCACTGCTACCTACTCACCCGTCAGCATCCTACGCTTCAGCGCAGCCACGCGCCGCCGCAACGTGCCGTCGTAGATTCGGTCGCCCACGCGCACCATGATTCCCCCCAGGATGCGTGGGTCGGCGCGGAACCGGGCCCGCACCTCCTTGCCGATCGCCCGCGTCAACCGCTCCACAATCTGCGCCTCGAGCCGTGCGTCCGCCTCGTCGACGAGGGTTATACCGGCGTGAACCCGGTTCAGCTGCACGTCGAGCAGCGCCAGGTATTCATGGGCGATATCGGCGAACAGCCCCTGCCGGCCGCGGCGCACCACCGCCTGCAGGAACCGCACGAACTCGCGCGGCGCACTCCCTTCCAGCGCGTCTTCGAGCAGCTTGGCCTTGACGCCCTTGGCGACTCGTGGGGACTCGAGCACGACCGCGATCCGCTCGTCCGCCTGGACAGCCCCGGCTACGGCATCGATCAGGCGACCGAACAGCTCGACTTGTTTCGTGGCCGCTCCCGCAGCAAGCAGCGCCTCGGCGTAGTTACGCGCGATGGTGGCGTTCTTCATGGCCGCTGCTCGAGGCTGGCGAGATACTCGACAACCAGTTTGCGGTTCGCGGCCGAGTCGAGGTTCTGCTCGATCAACTTGGAGGCCGCGGCGATCGATAGGTCCACCGCCTCGCGGCGCAGGGCGAGGAGGGCCTTCTCCTTCTCGGCCTCTATCTCCTTGCGCGCCCGCTCCAGCAGCAGCTCCTGCTCCGCCCTGGCTCGCTCCAGGATCCCCTCCCGCTCCTTCTCGCCGAGGGCCTGCGCTTTGGCGATGATCGCTTGCGCTTCACCCCGGGCGTTCCCGAGCGTCCGCTTGTGCTCCTCCAGCAGTCGCGCTGCCTCGGCGCGGGCCCGCTCGGCCTCGTCCAGCTGCTGCTGGATGCGCCGCTCACGATCCTCGACCGACTTGAGAATCGCCGGCCAGCCGAACTTCCACAGCAACGCCAGCAACAGCCCGAACACCACGACCGTCCAGAGAATCAGCCCGGGATTGATGGAGAAGGGTGTGAACCCACCTCCCTCCCCACCTTGAGCCTCCTGGAGCAGCAGCGGCAGGGCCGGCATTACTTAATGAGTTTGAAGAGCAGCGCGAACACCAACGCCGCCAGCCCCACGCCCTCGATGAGTGCGGCGGTCAGGATCATCGCGCCGCGGATGTCCCCCGAGGCCTGTGGCTGGCGCGCGATCGCTTCTACCGCTTGCCCGCCGATGCGGCCAATCCCCAGCCCCACGCCGATCACCGCGAGGCCGATCCCGAGGCCGGCGCCCAAGAGCGAGTTCACGTTCTTGGCGGCCGCTTCCGCGGCGTGCCGCGCGACGGTGTCGGCCTGAACGCTCAGCAGCAGCGTGACCATGTCAACCATGTCGTTTCCTCGAGGTAGGTCGTTGGATTCGCATGTCAGTCAGACCGTCCGAACCGCCCGACCGATCCGACTAGTGCTCGTGCTGCATCAGGCCGATGAACACCGACGTTAGGAGCGCAAAGATATATGCCTGCAGAAACGCCACCAGCAGCTCAAGCAACATCATGAACAACACAAAGGCCACCGAGCCCACCGCCACGCCCCAGCTGGCGAAGATGAAGATCAGGCCGAGCAGCGCCAGGATAACGAAGTGCCCGGCCGTCATATTGGCGAAGAGCCGCAAGCACAGCGCGAACGGCTTCACCAGCTTCCCGATCAGCTCGATCGGGGTCATGATCGCGAGCATCAGCGCCGCGCCGAGTCCCGTCATTCCCGGAGGCACGAAGAAGATCGTCTTGAGGTAGCCCCTGGGTCCCAGGGCGACGAGCCCTGAAAGTTCGATCGTTAAGAACGCCGTGAGCGCCAGCGCGCCGGTCACGGCCAGGTTGCCGGTAGCGGTTGCTCCCCAGGGCAAGAGCCCGAGCAGGTTGCAGTACAGAATGAAGAAGAAGAGGGTGAGGATGTAGGGCGCGAACCTCTCGCCACCGTGGCCGATGTTGGCGATGGCGACGTCGTTGCGTACGAACAGCACAATCGCCTCGATCGCCGCCCCGAACCCAGAAGGACCCTTTCCCGCTCTGTGGCGTTGCTCCACTCTCCAGCCGGCGTACCTCACGGTCACAAAGACCGCAACGGCGGCAACCAGCATGAAGATGACATGTTTTGTCGGAGACACGTCGATCCCGAACAGCCGCCAGCCCGTCGGCAAGTGCCGCGCGCCCAGGAACGGCAGCTCGATCACATGGCTATCCGACGTGTGATCAAAGATCGCCTTGCCGATGTCGGGCGCCTGGGACAGGATCATTGCAGAAACCTGGTCTCCGTGAAGAGCAGCGGCAACAGCACACCGAGATAGCCGAGCGCCGCGGGCAGCACAGGAATCGCCTGCTGGTGCGTCGCCGAGATGGCGAGCAGCGCACTCAGCACCAGGGCCCGGATCGCCACCCCGCCGAGCCAGCGGCTCATGAAGACAGGCTGCGACGCCGCCATCGCGGGCCGCAGCAGCGCTACCGCCGCCGTCTGAGCGATCACCGCTAGCGTCGCCCCGATCCCCGCCGCGCGCCCCCCGACCACGGCCGCCAGCACCACCAGCCCCACACCAAGAACGATCAGGGAAGCATACGGCTTCATGCCCCGCCCCTCCCCTCTCCCCCTTCCCCCTTCCCCGCCTCCGTTTCTCGCTTCACCCGGTAGTAGATGTTCATGAACCCGGCGAAGCCGCCGAGGAAGGCTCCAGCGATCGCGAACAGCGGACGCGTGTGCAGCCAGCCATCGAGCGCCCAGCCGCCGGCGCCGAACAGGAGGATCGCAAAGGCGAAGGTGAACCCCGTCGCCACATACTCATAGCCCTGGCCGAAGCCGCGGGCTGCAGGATCCCGGTTGTCCCCGGCCATGCGTCGCGCGGTAACTTACGCGCTTGTGAAAAATTTCGCAAGCAAACTCTGCACCGGCCTCCGACGCCGCAACTTTATGTGGCGCTTGGGAGTATGATGTGGTAATCTACGCCCTTCATGGCTACCACTCCGGCTCCTCGCCACCCGCCCGCCGCTACCCAACCGGGGGATATCGAGCTGCTCGAGCGCCTCGGCACCGCGCGCGCCGACCTGCTCGTCCAGGTCTCCCGTCGCATCGTCGGCCAGAAGGACATCGTGGACGGGATCCTCACGGCCGTGTTCGCAGGTGGTCATGCGTTGCTCGTCGGCGTGCCGGGGCTCGCCAAGACTCTCATGGTGCAGACGACGGCCCAAGCGCTGGATCTCAAGTTCTCGCGCATACAGTTCACGCCCGACCTCATGCCGGCCGACATCACTGGGACGGAGATCATCGAGGAGGACCAGGCGAGCGGCAAGCGCTCCTTCCGGTTCGTGCGCGGCCCCGTATTCGCTAACATCGTGCTGGCCGATGAGGTGAACCGCACGCCACCCAAAACCCAGGCCGCGCTGCTGCAGGCGATGCAAGAGCATCAGGTGACGGCCGGCGGCCAAACCCACGCGCTGCCCGCCCCATTCTTCGTGCTGGCGACGCAGAACCCGATCGAGCAGGAGGGAACCTACCCCCTGCCCGAGGCCCAGCTCGACCGCTTCATGTTCGAGCTCCGAGTGGGCTACCCTTCCCAAGCGGAGGAGGAGGCGATCGTCGAGGCCACCACGGCGGACCTCTCCGCCGATGTGACGGCGGTGCTTACAGCCGAGGACGTGCTGGCACTGCAGCACCTGGTGCGGCGGATACCGGTTACCAAGGCGCTGGTAGGAGCGGCGGTGGCGCTGGTGCGGCGCACGCGGCCAGCGGACGGCGCAGCGCCAGCCTTCATTAAGGAATACATCTCCTGGGGAGCCGGCCCGCGGGCATCGCAGTATCTGGTTCTCGGAGCCAAGGCGCGGGCAGCGCTGGATGGACGGCCCCTGGCCGATTACGACGATCTGCGTGTGGTAGCCCCGCTGGTGCTGACACACCGGCTGGTGATCAACTTCGCCGCCGAAGCGGCGGGACGGACAGCGGCGGACATCGTGGAGGAATTGGTGAAAGACGCGAGGTGGGACTCTTGAGAATCCTGCCGGTGATGGGCCTCATCGTCGGCGCGTGGGGGACATGCGACCAGGCACACGGGCCGGCGCAGCCCACGCCACCCCTGGCAGGCACTTGGGGCGGGGACAACGCCGGCCTGATAGCCACGGATTCGAGCGCCCACGTGCACATCGGGTGCACGGCCGGTGACGTGGCGGGGCCTCTCCAGGTCGGGACGGACGGCAGGTTCAGCGTGGCGGGACGCTACAACATCACGTTGTACCCGGTCGCCCGCGGTCCTGACCACCCTGCCCGTTTCAGCGGTCAGATCGAAGGGATCGTGATGACCCTGACGGTAACGCTCACTGATACAGCCGTGACGCTCGGCCCGGTACAGCTCACCTTGGGGAAGGAGCCCCGGATGGGGCCGTGTCCGATCTGCAGGCGGCCGACGCCTCACTAAGTGTTGATCGCTGTGTTTCCATACCCACCTGAGGGCGGTTAATCCGTTCTCCCAGAAGGTGTTGACAGTTAGTTGAATGGCCCGTCTAATAGTTGAACCCAGGAACGACCCTGCCAGCCCACCCCTATGCCCTCTCACCACCTATCCACGCTCGGCGTCCCCCTGCTACGCAGCGAGACGGGCGAGCCGGTGCGCTTCCGTACCCGAAAGCACTTGGCGCTGCTGATCCGCCTGGCAGTCGAGGCGGGCAAGCGCCTCAGCAGGGACTATCTGCAGGAGCTGCTCTGGCCTGAGGTCCCGGCCCACCTCGCCCGACACTCCCTCGCACAAGCGATCTCAGTCCTCAAGGCCAAAGTGGGGTCAGGCCAGATCGTGATCCAGCGTGCGACCGTGGCTCTTGCTGCCGGGGCGGTGGACGTCGACATCCACCAGGTGGGGACAGAGAGCCTCGAGGTTCGCGGCCGGTTCCTTGAGGGATTCGACGTTCCTGGGGCGCGCGAATTTGAGCAGTGGAAGGACGAGTGGTACGCACGGTTGGCTCCCAAGATCCGGGACACACTGGTCCGCCAGATGGACGCCGGGCGACGGATCGGGGACTTCGAGACCGTGGAGCGACGCGCGCAGGTCCTCATCGATCTCGACCCGACCAGTGAGGACGGCGTCCGCGGGCTGATGGAGGCCCGGGCGTTCGTCGGCGACCGCAGCAATGCACTGAAGGCGTTCGCCCGGTATGAAGACCTGCTCGTCGAGGAGTTCGCCGCCCAACCGGCAGCCGATCTGGTGCGCATGGCCGACCTTCTACGCGAGGGCCGGCGGTCCCCTCCTCACGTCGGTGTCGTCGAACACTCGTCCCCACAGCCGCCGCAGCGGCGGTTCGAGGGAGAGTTCCTCATCGGTCGGGAGCGCGAATTCAGCGGACTGTACGACGCGTGGGTGGACGTCCGAGGCGGTGTCCCCCGCATGGTGGTGCTCACCGGTGATCCGGGCATGGGCAAGACCACCCTCGCTAACACCTTTGCCTCGACGTGCCAGATGGAAGGGGCTGTCATCGCCCGTGCTCAGGCCTACGATGCCGAGCGCGAGCTGCCGTTCGCGGTGCTCGCCGAACTGGTCCGGCAACTGACGACCCAGCGGGCAATCGGAGCCGCGGATCCGGAAGCGTTGAGCGAGCTCTCCAGAGTGAGTCCCGAGATCCTTCAGGTGTTTCCGGGAGTGCCAAAGCCGGTGGATTGGTCACCGGAGATCACGCCGTTGCGCCTCGCGGACGCCTTCCTCAAGACGGTCACGGCGGCGGCGGAAGGACGCCCCTTGTTGCTCATCGTGGACGACATCCACTCGGCCGATAGCGCGACCGCAGCCATCCTGCATGTCGTCGCACGCAAGCTCGTCGCCACGCGGGTGATGGTGATTCTCACCGCGCGTCCGAGTGAGTTGCGAGTCACCGCCGCGCCGGCGGCGCTGGCATCTGACAACTCCATCGTGGGAATGTGCTCCCTCGAGCTCGACCCCCTTCCGCCCGAGGCCGCGGCGGCCCTTGCGACCAGGCTGGCCGGCGGAGAGGTCGTCGCGGGTTCGGGTCATCCACCGACCGACCGCATTCTGCGGGCGGGCAGTGGCAATCCGCTCGCCATCGAGCTCCTGATGAAGGAGTGGACGAGCCACGGTCAGACCTCGCTACTGCGTGATCTGGAGGCCCTGAACACCCAGCCGGCCGCGACTGTGGGCATCCCCCGAGCGATCGGCACAGTGTTCGAGCGGCAAGTGCGTCGCCTGGACCCGACAACCCGAGCGGCGCTAGACCTGGCGGCCGTCCTAGGCCGCCGGTTGACAGATTTGCCGCTCTACAAGGCAGTCGAACTGTCGAGCGTGGCTGCGGCGGAGGCACTGTCACGGCTGAAGCAGGAAGAGGGCTTCCTCCGCGAGGTGGGTGGGGAGCTCGAGTTCCGCAACGAGCTGATTCGGGCGCAGACGTACTACGCGGTAGCAGGGAAGGCGAGGAAACACCTGCATCGGCAGGTGGCCATGCTTCTGGCGAAGGAAGCGCCGGGCAGCGACGGCCCGTCAAACTTGGAGGTTGCGTGGCACTTCTTGCGTGCGGGCGATCCGCAAGGGGCAGCCCCCTATGCCCTGGAGGGCGCCGAGACGGCAGTGGCGGTGGGCGGGCCTCATGAGGCAGAACAGATCCTTGAAGTGCTCCTGACCTCAGCGCTGGACCAAGCAACTGAGCGCCGTGCCAGGCTGGTGCTGGCCAGAGCCCTCCTGGAGCAATCGAAGGCTCAGGCGGCGGCGCCGCTTCTGAGGATCTTGCGGGAGGATTCTGC
>WNFC01003579.1_pt1 | contig 20892 bp, 16 predicted proteins | sample 5400541 | NCBI WGS metagenome assembly WNFC01 (sample SAMN13153342, study PRJNA577476) | soil metagenome | isolation source: 120 cm saprolite under Douglas fir tree site 2 hole 2 replicate 1 | place: USA:California | collected 2015-04-18
TTACCCTTGGTGCTCTTGGCGAACTCCGCCTTCGCCGCGGCGACGGTGGCCGGATCGGTGAGCAGATCGACCATCGAAGAGCCCATCACCTTGGCGGCCACCATCATGCCCTTGAACCCCATCGGGTGCGCGGCGCAGGTGGTCTGCGCCCAGTGGTGCGCGCCGGTCCCCAGCGGCCGGACGGCGACGTACAGCTCCGCGAGCGGCACCGCCGCGCTCACTTCACCGATGTCCGAAGAGGCGGTCGAGCCGTGCCCCGGGCCGTAGGGGACAATTTCGTTGGTCATCCCTGCCGGCTCGAGCCCGAGCTCCTTCTGGATCGCCCGCGCCAGCTCGGCGTCGCGCTCGTCAAAACGGGGCACCCCGACGCGCTCAAGCTCCTTTTGCATCAGCCGGCCGAGAATTTCGTTGCTGATCGGCTCGCGCACCGAGGCGAGCACGGTCACCTTGGCCTGGGTTTCGGTGGCAATCGCCGCGCCCTCGGCCGCCTTGCGCATCCGGCCGATCATCTGTTCGACGGTGGTGCCATTCACGTCGCGCAGCCACACCTGCACCTTCGAATAGTCCGGAATGATGTTGGCCACCGCGCCGCCGTTTTTGATCACCCGGTGAATCCGCGCGGTGGGCAGAACGTGCTCGCGCATCAAAGACATCGCGTGCTCGAACAGCTCCATCGCATCGAGCGCGCTGCGCCCGAGCCAGGGCGAAGCAGCGGCGTGCGCGGTCTTTCCGAAAAACTCCACCTCGGTCGCGGTGAGCGCAAGCCGCTTCCCGACACTGAGCAAGTTCTTGTCGTCCGGGTGCCAGGAGAGGACGACGTCCGTGCTCTTGAACGCGCCGCCGTTGAGCATGAAGGTCTTACCGACGAGCATCTCTTCCGCCGGAGTACCGAACACCTGGATCGTTCCGGGCAGCTTCTTCTCGATCCGGTTCTTGTTCGCGGCCACCGCCGCGGCCACCGCCGCGGTGCCGAGAAGATTATGCCCGCAGCCATGGCCGGGGGCGCCCTGAACGAGAGGGGCCTTTTGAGACTCGCCCACCTTCTGTGAAAGCTCGGGCAGCGCGTCGTATTCGGCGAGGATGCCGACCACCGGGGATCCGGAGCCCGCGGTAGCCACGAAGGCGGTCGGCAATCCGCCGATGCCGCGCTCCACCTTGAAGCCTTCCTTGGTGAGCAGGTCGGCGAGAAGCGCCGCCGACTTCTTTTCCTGAAGCGCCGTCTCGGCGAAGTCAAAGATCTGCCGCGAAACCTGCTCCCACCGCGGGCGCGTCTGGTCCAGGTAGGCATCGGTCGGGGCAGTCGCGCCTTCTGCCCAGACGGCAGAGATACCCAACCCGGCGACCCATGCGATCAAAACTTGGTGACAGCGCAACGACATCGAAGACCTCCGAGGGAGAAAAATCGGGGGGAGCATAGAGAGCGCGGTCGCGGCGTCAAGGAGCGTCTGGGAAATTAAGGCCGCCCTTCCCGCCGATTGAAAGACGCTCGCATCGACCCCAGCAGGCAGGGTATTTCCCTTCGACTCAATCTTCGGAGGGCTTTGTGTCCTGGGATCCTGCGCAGTACTTAAAGTTTGCCGATCACCGTCTGAGGCCGGCGGTCGATCTGCTGAACCGGATTGACCTCGCCGCGCCTGGTCAAATCTATGACCTGGGCGCTGGAACCGGGAACGTGACCCGGTTGCTCAAGTCGCGCTGGCCCCAAGCGCGGATCACCGGCGTGGACGCGTCGGAGGAAATGCTCGCCAAGGCCAGACAGGCGCTTCCCGATCTGGTCTGGCAGCGAGCCGACCTCGCCAACTGGCGGCCACCGGCGCCCGCCGAATTGATCTACTCGAACGCCGCGCTGCACTGGATCGAGCGACACGACGAGATTTTTCCGGCGCTGTTTTCCGCCGTCGCGCCCGGCGGGGTCCTCGCGGTGCAGATGCCGAACAATTTTTCGTCGCCTTCCCACACCGCGATCGCCGAAGCGGCCCACCGTGGACCTTGGGCGCGAAAGCTCGAGCCACTGCTGCGTCCACCCCCCGTCAACGAGCCGGATTTCTACTTCGGGCTGCTCGCCCCTCTGGCCGTGAGCGTCGACATCTGGCAGACGGAGTATCTACAGCCGTTGGAGGGCGACAATCCGGTCAAGGAGTGGACCAAGGGGACCTGGCTGAAACCGCTACTCGACGCGCTGGATGAGCCGGAGCGGAGCGGTTTCGAAGCGGCCTACGGCGCTCTGGTGTCACAGGCCTATCCGCGAAGGCGCGATGGCAAGACACTGCTTCCCTTCCGGCGCCTGTTCATCGTGGCCAAGGCACGGCCGCAGTAGGCCTTCCTCGCAGTTCTCTCTTCCCGACATGTGGCCAAGTCTCCGCCAAGAGATTCGGCGGGAACAGCTAGCACCACGAGTCGCAGGTGACGCTAAGACATCCGGTCCCATAGACTGGTCCACTTGACAGCGCGGCGCCATCTCTTCCGTCCGGCTCGCTTTTTGTTCCTCGCGTCGCTCGCGGTCGTTTTCGACTCGCCGGCGCAAAGCTCTTCCGACGACGGCGTACAGCCCGAGCTGACCCTGGACATCGAGCATCTCGACCGGATGGGCGGCACCTTCACGCTGATCTCCGCCACCTACCAGCTCGACGGCCAGGAGCTCCTGCGCCTCAAGGGCGCCGAGCTTCAAGATAGGCTGAGCGGCCCCCGCCTGACCCGAGCACCGCTTCCGCCCGGCCTGCACGTGATCGGAATGCGCCTCATCTATGTCGGCCATTCCGAGGTGTTCAGGTACGTCGAGCGATATCAGTTCACGATGCAGGGCTACCTGCTCGTCGAATCGCGGGAGGGGTATGGCGTGAAGGTGATCTCCACCGCGCGAGAGCGAAATTCCCTCACCGTGCAGTGGCAGAATCGCCCTACTTTTCAGCTCGGAGGATTGCCGAAGAAAGCGATCCTCAGCGTCAAGCTGAGCCCGATCGAGCGCAGCGTGCCCAAAGAGGGCGACACCGGCGAGGAGGTGCCGCTGGCGATCGTCATCTCCGAGGACGACGCCCGGCTTCTCGCTGGGCACCTTCATCTGGATTTCCCTGAAAAACCAGCGCCGAAGGCCCCTCCAGCGCAGGTGCAGGTCGACGCACCTGGCTGCGAGCTGGTGACGCTCAAATTCGCCTTCGGGCAAGCGAAGCTCGATCGATTGGGGCGACGGCATCTCGAGCAGCTTTCTGCGTGTCTGATCCGCGCGCCCGCCAGGCGATTGCGGGTGGAAGGCCACTGCGACGAGCGCGGCTCTGATCCGCTGAATGACCGGCTGGGAATGTCGCGCGCGGCCGCGGCGGTGAAGTTCCTCATCCTCCGGGGAGTGATGCCGGATCGCCTGGAAGCGACATCGTTCGGCAAGAGGCAGCCGGTGTGCGGCGAGCCCAGCGAGGCCTGCCATGCGCGCAATGGGCGCGCGGAGATCCACGAGACGCCGATCGCCGCACCCTCGGCGAGCCGAGAGCCCTTGAAACCATCGCCCAATCGGTTCTGACGCCAGGCTCACTTCAGAAGCGAAATCACTTCCAGCTCCTGCTGATTTTGCCGAGCCCGCAGCACCTTCTTGTCGAACTTGCCGACGCTGGTTTTCGGAACCTCGGCGATGAAGGCCCAGTACTCGGGCACTGCCCACTGGGCCACTTTCCCGGAGAGAAAAGCCCGCAGCACCTCGGCGGTGAGGCTGGAGCCCGGCTTTCGGACGACGCAGGCCAAGGGGCGCTCGCTCCATTTTTCATCCGGCCTGGCGATCACCGCGCACTCGAGCACCTCGGGATGGCCCATCAAGGCGTTCTCGATCTCCACCGATGAAATCCATTCGCCGCCCGATTTGATCACGTCTTTGACGCGGTCGGTGATCTGGATGAAGCCGCGGTCGTTGATCGTCCCGACGTCGCCGGTGCGCAGCCAACCATCGTGGAAGCGATCGCGCGAATCGTCGAGGTAGTACGCGTTGGTGACCCAGGGTCCGCGGGCCTCGATTTCACCGACCGCCTCACCGTTCCAGGGTTGGGCCTTGCCTTCGAAATCGGTGATCCGGATTTCGACCCCCGGCACGACCCGCCCGGTCATCGCGCGCCAGTTCAATTGCTCTTCCGCCGGAATGTCTGCCGGAGGCCTCGCCAGCGCCGCGAGTGGGCTGGTCTCGGTCATCCCCCAACCCTGGATCATCCGCACCCCGAGGCGCTTCTCGAACGCCTCGATCAGGCTGCGCGGAACCGCCGCGCCTCCGCAGATGACGGTGCGAAGCGATGAGAGCGCGGCCGGGCTCGCCGCCGGATGGTTGAGGACGCCGATCCACACCGTGGGCACGCCCGCGGCGACGGTGGGCCTTTCCGCCTGCATGAACGCGCAGAGCGGATCCGGCTGCAAAAATCGCCCGGGGAAGAGAAAGTCGGAGCCCGCAAGCCACCCGCCGTAGGGCAGGCCCCAGGCGTTGGCGTGAAACATTGGAACGATGGGAAGAATGCGATCGCTTTCGTTGAGCCCGATCGACCCGGTCATGCACAAGGCCATCGAGTGGAGATAGGTGGATCGGTGGCTGTAGACCACGCCCTTGGGATTGCCGGTGGTGCCGCTCGTGTAGCACATCGCGGCGGCCGACCTTTCGTCGACCTCCGGCCACTCATAACCCGGCTTTTCCGCGGCAATCAGGTCCTCGTAGCGAAGGACGTCTCCAAGCGCGGAGGCATCGCCCTTGCCGATCACAACGAAGTGGCGCACCGTCTTCAGGCGCGGAGCGATCCGGGCAAGGAGCGGAACCACCGAGTCCTCTACCAGGATGACCGAGTCCTCGGCGTGGTTGATGATGTATTCGAGTTGCTCCGGGAAGAGGCGCAGATTGAGCGTGTGGAGCACCGCGCCCATCAGTGGGACGGCGAAGTATGCCTCCAGATGCTCCTGGGTGTTCCAGCAGAAGGTCCCCACCCGATCGTCGGGACGGACGCCCAGGTTGCGCAGCGCCGCGGCGAGCTGTTCCGCGCGATCGGCGAGGGCGGCGTAGCTCACTTTGCGGCTGCCCACCCCTTCGCACGTCACCACCTGACTTCGAGCATGGACCGAACGCCCATGCCGGAAGATCGCGGCGATGTTGATCGGGAAATCCTGCATCGTGCTTTTCATCGAGATGCCTCCTCCGAGCCGGAAGGGGCCAAGTTCTAGCGCGACTCTGGGGGTGAAGCGAAGCGAGTCCTCGAGGGTGCACCGAGGCTTTGAGCTTTGGCCTCGAGAATGTCCCAAGCCCCGGTTATCCCACTTGTTTTGGGTATACGATGACCAAGCAACCCGATCGCGGAGGACGACGAGATGAGTGACGATGCCCGGTTGCCCATGGGCGGCAGCTTCCTTTGGGAACCGACAGGCTCTCGGCAGATCATGGCGCCCGAGCGCTTTACCGACGAGCAGCACGAGATGGCCCGAGCAGGTCGCGCGTTCTCGGACAAAGAGATCATTCCGCGCCTTCGAGAAATCGAGTCAAAGAAGGTCGGCCTGATTCCCGAGCTGTTGCGAAAGGCGGGCGAGCTGGGGCTATTGATGGTGGAGGTGCCAGTGGAGTACGGCGGCCTGGGGCTGGGCGAAACCGCCTCGATGCTCCTGGCGGAGCAATTCGCGCGGGTGGCCTCCTTCTCGGTTTCCCTCGGAGCGCACACCGGCATCGGGACGATGCCGCTCGTGTTCTTCGGCACGGCCGAGCAAAAGGCGGCGTATCTACCCGACCTCGCGACGGGGAAGAGGCTCGCCGCCTACGCGCTGACCGAGGCGAGCTCCGGGTCCGATGCGCTCGCCGCGAAGACGCGGGCGGTCAAATCGGCCGATGGCAAGCACTGGATCCTCAATGGCACCAAGCAATTCATCACCAACGCGGCCTTTGCCGATGTTTTCACCGTCTTCGCCAAAGTGGATGGGGAGAAGTTCACCGCATTCATCGTCGATCGCGTTTCACCTGGGCTGATGGTCGGTCCGGAAGAGCACAAGATGGGCATTCGCGGTTCATCGACGTGCCCGCTGGTCTTCGAAGACGTCAAGGTTCCGCTGGGCAACGTGCTCGGAGAGATCGGCAAAGGCCACAAGATCGCGTTCAACATCTTGAACATCGGCCGGATCAAGCTGGGGCTGGGCACGATGGGCGGATGCAAGCACGCGCTGGCGCTGTCCGCCCGGTACGCGCTGGACCGCCAGCAGTTCGGCAAGCCAATTGCCTCCTTCGGATTGGTGGCGGCCAAATTGGCGGAGATGGCGCTCGCCACCTTCATCGGCGAAACGATGGGCTATCGGACGACGGGGTTGCTCGACGAGCGGCTCGCCCTGGCGAAGACGGACAGCGAGCGGGTCGATGTGATGGAGGAGTTCAGCGTCGAAGCCTCGATCATCAAGGTCTTCGGATCGGAAGCGATGAATTACTGCGCCGACGAGGCGGTCCAGGTTCACGGCGGCTACGGCTTCATCGAAGAGTTCGAGCCCGAGCGCCTTCTTCGGGACTCGCGCATCAACCGGATCTTCGAAGGAACCAACGAGATCAATCGACTGATCATCCCCGGAACGCTGCTCAAGCGCGCGGTGAAAGGCCAGATACCGCTCTTCGAGCATCTCACGACGATTCGTCAGCGGCTCGAAACAGGCGACGTCCCGGGTCGGGGCAGCGGGAAGCTGGCGACGGAGATGCAGGTCTGCGAATTCTCCAAGTGGATCGCGCTTTACGTCCTGGCAATCGCCGCGGAAACCTTTCATGTCAAAGTGGCCGACGAGCAGGAGGTCCTGGGTTTAATCGCAGACATGATCGGGCGCGTGTACGCGCTGGATTCCGTGGTACAGCGCGTCCACCAGATTTCGCAAGGCAGCGACGAAGCGAGGACGAAGATCGCCCTGGACATGCTCGCCGCCTACGCGCCGCTGGTGTACGGGTCGGTGGTGCACACCGGCCGCCACGTGCTGATGGACATCTGCGATGCCTCTTCGCTGCCCGTTCACCTCGCCGCTATCGACAAAGTGCGCACCGACTGGCCGATGAAGGTGATCGCCGCGAAACGCCGCGTCGCCCAGGCCGTTCTCGAAGCGGGCGGATATCCGCTGGCCTGAAACAACGCGCGTCTAGCTTGCCGCCACCGCGATTCTGCCTGGGACCGGGTCGAGCTCCCATCGTGCGTTGCTCGTAACTGCCGATGCAGACGACGCTTTTGGTTTTTGATCGAAATTATGGACCTCAAAAATGGCGTAACTGGCCGCCATTTCGTCGGTTTTCTGGCCACCCATCCGAAACGCCAGCGTTGGCGATCGGAATTTCGACCCGTTTTCCAGAGGTTGCAAGCACAGCGCGAGGTCCGCCCCGTCAACGCGAAATGAGACTCTCGATCGGGGACCGTTTGACGAAGCGGTGCATCGCCTCCACGACTTCTTTGGGATGGTCGCGATGAGGCGAGTGGCCGCACTGGGGCAGGAGCAATACTTCGACCGGCCCGCTGACCTGGCGCTGCACCGCCTCCACCTGCTTCATCGTTCCGTACTGGTCGTCCTCTCCCTGGATGATGAGGATGGGAACCTGGATCCGAGGCAGGTAGCTCTCGAGATTCCATGAGCGGAAACCGGGATCGAGCCAGGCTCGATTCCATCCCCAGAAAGCACCCTCGAGATTTTCGCCGTGGTACTTGGCGAGCTTTTGAGGAAGGTCGGTGGTGAGGAAGGTTTGCCGCGCCTTCTCGATGGTGTCCAGCCCGACCTGCTCCGCAAAAACGTGGGGCGCTTCGAGAATCAGACCCTTGAGGCCGGCTTGGCGACCGCTTCCCGCGTGGATGATCGCGATCGACGCGCCATCGCTGTGCCCCACCAGAACGGATTCTCTTATTCCGACCGCGCCGAGCACCTCCGGCAGGAGAAGGGCTTCATCGTGCATGTATGTGAGGGGACGCGGCAGCTCGACCGGATCCGAGCGGCCATATCCCAAGCGACTGTAGGCGAACGCGCCAAAGCCGGTTGCCTCCGAGAGCTCGCGTGGAAAGTCGCGCCACTGAGCCACGCTGCCCAATCCTTCATGGAGAAAAACAAGCGTCGGCGCTTGCTCCGGCGGCGGCCCCCACCACGCGTACTCCAATCGATGCCCCCCCGCCTGGAGGTAGTGCTCGCTCATGCGGAAGTCGCGTAGCTTGAGTCAGAGAATTTTTCCAGCATCTGGGCGGCTGCCCCACGAGCTTGAAGGGCCCGACGCTGGATGGCGCAGGAGTCCGAGCCCTCTTCACTGCGAAAAACGGCTGGCTCGGCCGCGTCGATACCCGGCACGTGATCCGGCCAGTACCCGACCCGGTCCGTCGTTACCGCGAGGCCACGGTGCTGGTTCCCTCTTCTTTCGGCCAAAGCGCGCCCAGCTCCAGCTCGACTGCGTCGAACGGTTCCGCTCGCACCCGCTCGTCCTCCGAGAACGTCGCCGCCAGAAGCCAACCATCGGGTTGGTAGCGAAGCACTTCGAGAGTATGGATCAGCGGATCGATCAACCACACCGTCGCAACCTGCGAGCGAGCATAGATGGGAAGTTTCCGATGGCGATCGATCCTCGCTGTGGATGGAGATAGGATTTCGCATACCCAGTCAGGCGCCAGAGTCAGAAACGGCTCGCTCGGGGAAGGAGGTTTGGGCAACCTCGTTCGCCTCCATCCGGCGAGGTCCGGGACGAGAATGTCGTTCTCTAAGTGCAATTCGATCTCGTCGAAAATCCACCACCCCCCCGGGCCACCTTTCCCCCGGAAAAAAGGACTACCAATGTCGGTCGTGAGGACGGAAGCCGCGTGCGCATGCGCGAACGCCGGGCGCGGCGAAACGATCAGCTCGCCTTGAATAATCTCACCGACCACGTTCTCCGGTAAATCGAACAGGTCTTCGTACGTCGCCGGCTTCTTCGGGGGCGTGGGCATGACTCGAATTCTACGCATGGAACAGACCTCTTGGGAACCTGAGCGCAGGGCTCATGCCGCCTGGTGCGCGGAGCGGACTGCACCGCCTTGGGCCCCTCGCAGCGCGCAGCACGTAAGGCATGATCCGACCGATGGCCCGTCAGTCTCGAAATTTGCCGAGTTGTCCTTCGACTTGGACGTGCGCGATGGTGGTGACGATGTCTCTACCGCAGCTTGAATCTCTGGATCTTCCCGGTCGCGGTCTTGGGGAGGGCCTCGATGAATTCCACCCACCGCGGATACTTGTGCGGGGTGAGGCGTCCCCTCGCAAGAGTCTGGAGCTCGGCCGCCAGCTCGGAGGAACCTTGTATTCCAGGCCGAAGCACGACGAAGGCCTTCGGCTTGAGCAGGTTGTTCTCGTCGGCCTTTCCCACCACCGCCACCTCGAGGACGCTGGGATGCGAGATCAGCACCGATTCGACCTCGGCGGGCGAGACCCACTGGCCGCTCGCCTTGATCATGTCGTCCGATCGGCCGCAGTAGACGTAATAACCCTCGGGGTTTTGAAGGTACTTGTCCCCGGTGAAGGTCCATCCGCCGCGGAATGTGGTGAGGCTCTTTTGCCGGTTGTTCCAATAACCGGCCGCGCTGCTCGGACCGCGCACTTTCAGCTCGCCCAGCTCGCCGCTCTTCACCGGGCGATCTTCCTCGTCGACGATGGAAAGCTCGTAGCCGGGCACCGGCTGGCCGGTGGTGCCGTAGCGAATATCGTCCGGACGAAGGCTCAAGAAGATGTGCAGCATCTCGGTGGAGCCGAGGCCATCGAGAATGTCGACCCCGAAGCGCTCCTTCCAACGCTCGCCGATCTCCTTGGGCAGCGTTTCCCCGGCAGAAACGCACAAGCGCAGCCGCGGCGAGCCGTGGGCCCGGTCGTTGGCGGGGTCGGCGAGGATCGAGGCAAACAGCGTTGGCACACCGCAGAACAACGTCGGCTGGAATTCGCGCAGCACCCGCATCACCCCGGCCGGCGTCGGCCGCTCCGCGACCAGGACTGAGCTTGCGCCCACCGAGAACGGGAAGGTCATCGCGTTGCCGAGGCCATAGGCAAAAAACAGCTTGGCGGCCGAAAAGACGACGTCGTCGGGGCGGATGCCAAGAACGCGCTGCCCGTAGAGGTGGGCGGTGGCGTTCAGATGGCTGTGCAGATGAACGGCGCCCTTGGGAGTACCGGTGGACCCACTGGAGTAGAGCCAGAAGGCGACATCGTCGCAGGTGGTCGACGCGGCCTCCAACTGCGGCGACGCGGAGGCGAGCAGCGATTCCACCTGCACGAGCAGCGATTCAACCGGGGTGTGATTGACCGTCGGCGCTTCCTCGGGGCCCCGCTCGGAGACGACGACCGCTTTCAAAAAAGGCTGCGCTTGGAGAATCGGCTGGAACTTTTCGAGCAGGCTGCCGCTCACCACGAGCACCCGGGCGCGGCTGTCGCGGAGAAGAAAATCGTAGTCCTTCGAGGAGAGCATGGTGTTCACCGGCACCGGCACCGCGCCGATTTTGATCGCTCCCCAGAAGAAGGTGGGAAAATCCACGCTGTCGAGAAGACACAGCAGGACGCGCTGCTCCATCTGCACGCCCAGCTCCCTCAACGCATTTCCAGCGCGATTCATTCGCTGTGACAGCTCGGCGTAGGTCGTCGTCGTGCCCGCGACGCGGACGGCCGGCTTCGCGCCCCGCCCTTCCGCCACATTTCGATCGATGAGCTCGGACGCGTTGTAATCTCGCGGAATCCGCAAGTCAGAAGGCAGGGCCCCTGGGTTCATCCTGTACTCCCGCTTGGGCTCCGGACAGAGCCTGACGTCGACAATTACCGGCTGGATTCCTAGTCCTTCGGCGCTTTCTTTTCCAGCTCCGACACGATGCTCTGTAGGTCTTCCTCCGCGGAGGGAATCACCAGCACGCCCTCGGGCGCCGTCTTCGACTCGTCCGTGGCCTGGTCGCGACCAGCGGCCGGGATGCGACTGGCGGCCGGCCCACGGCTGGGTCTGATCAAGGGCGCTCGCTCGGGAGCCTCCGCCCTGGGCGACACGGGCAGCGGTTCCTGACTTGGAATCTGCCAGTCGCTCCGCCGGTCGAGCCACTCCCGATAGCGCGCGAATGTCCAGCAGCCCTCCTGTCCACCGCTCTCCAACGCTGAGGCAAGCTTGTAGAACTGACTCTGCCGCACCATCGCTCGGACGGCAGTGGAGCTGACGAGGATCTCGCATTCGGGAACCCGGATCTTGAGCTCCGGCCGGAATCGGAGGCGCTGAGCAATCACCCCGATCAGGCAGTCAGCGAGCTGGGCGGCGACGCTGTTCTGGATCTCGGCGGGGAACGCGGAGACCACCCGCTGCAGCGCTTCGGCGGCGGTGGCCGAGTGGACGGTGGCAAGAACCAGATGGCCCGTTTCCGCGGCGTTGAGCGTGAGTCTCATCGTCTGCGGGTCGCGCATCTCACCCACCATCAGCACGTCCGGATCCTCGCGCAGAGCGTCGAGCAACCCCTGCTCGAAGGACGGCGTGTCGCGGCCAACTTCTCGCTGCCGGATCAACGCGTGACGCGGAACGAAGTCGTACTCGATCGGGCTCTCGAGGGTAATCACGTGCCGGGCCTCGCTGGCGTTGATCTGCTGAATGAGAGCCGCCAGGGTCGAGCTCTTGCCCGAGCCGGTGGACCCGCTCACCAGCACCAGGCCGTGGGTCGGTTGGACCATTCCCTCGAGGTCGGGATGGAGATTGAGCGCCCGAAGCGTCGGCTGAAAGGATGAGAGAAGGCGAATCGCCAACCCCACTCCCCGCGCGGTGCCCAGGACGTTGATCCGGCAGCGCACCCCCGCGGCCACTTTCGACAGATCGTACGATCTGCGCTCTTGAAACTCAGCCCAGCCGCGTTCGCCGATGATCGAGCGCGCGAAGGCATGCAGGCTCCTCGCCGGGATTGGCTCGCCGAACGTGCGCAGGGATCCGCGCACGCGAATCGCCGCGGGCAAGCCTGGCTCGAGATGGAGATCGCTTGCCCCTTCGCTCCTCGCGTGCGCGATCAGCTCGTCCAGCTCCATGGAAATTCGATAGAGCAAGACTCGCGCCGATGCCAAACAAAATTGCGCGCCACTTCGCGAGCGTCTGCGGCAGCCGACCTGCCGCCCGCTGGACGATTTGGCAGCCGCCGGTGGTCAGTAATGACAAGTCGTCACCGGCCGCTCCCCGTGTAAAGGCGAGGTGTGTGACATTTGTGGCCCGCGCGGGCCCGAATTGTCGCACAGTTCATCGATCGCTTAGCGGCGCCGCGAGGAATTCCATCGCCCGGATTCACCTTCTGGCACCTGGGGTGTTGGTGTTTGAGGATTGGAGAGCGCCGATGAGAGTCACCATTTGGAAGTCAGGCTTTTCTGGGATCGCGCTTTTGCTGTGCATGCCTTCCGGCTTGAACCGTGCCCTCGCTGAGTCGGACAACGAACAGACCTCCCGCGAGGAACGGGGCCTTGATTCAGCCGATCGGCACCATCACCATCACCGCCACGGGCTGCACAGGATCCAGCACATCGTCTTTCTGGTGAAAGAGAACCGCACCTTCGACAACTATTTTGGAACATTTCCCGGCGCCTGCGGCGCGACGGAAGGGATGATTCATACCGGGGAGGTCATTCCCCTGTCGCGCCAACCGGACCGGTTGACGCACGACATCGATCATTCTTTCCAGGGCGCGGTCAGGGCGATCAACGGCGGTCTGATGAATCAGTTTGATCTCATCGGGGGAGGCGCGGACCTCTCCGGCTATTCGCAATACCTCGAGGAGGACATCCCAAATTACTTTGCTTACGCGCGCTATTTCACTCTGGCGGACGCGATGTTTTCTTCGTTGACCGGGCCCAGCTTCCCCAACCACCTCTACACGGTGGGAGCCCAGTCAGGCGGCGCGATCAACAATCCGAACAGCGGAATCTGGGGGTGCGATGCCGCACCCACGGCGAGGGTGCAGGTGATGGACGACCAGGGCACCCTTTCACAGGTGTATCCGTGCTTCGATTTCAAGACGCTCGCCGACAGCCTCGAGGAGGCGGACATCTCCTGGAAATACTACGCACCGGGATTCGGCCAGTCGGGATTCATCTGGTCGTCGTTCCAAGCGATTCGCCACATCCGATTCAGCTCCCTCTGGGACGAGAAGGTCGTCGATACCGGCCAGTTCGTGACCGACGCATTGGCTGGCGCTCTGCCGGCGGTGAGCTGGGTGGTCGTGGGCAGCGGTCTGAGCGAGCACCCGCCCGCGAGCACCTGCATGGGAGAAAATTGGACCGTCCGCCAGCTCAACGCGGTGATGCAAGGACCTGATTGGAATTCGACCGCCGTCTTTCTCACCTGGGATGACTTCGGCGGCTTCTACGATCACGTTCCGCCGCCGACGGTGGACCGCTACGGGTTCGGCCCGCGCGTCCCGCTGATCATCATCTCTCCCTACGCCAAGCACGGCCACATCTCGCACACCGTCTACGAGTACTCTTCGCTGTTGAAGTTTGCGGAAAGGCGATTCGGGCTTGAGCCGCTGACGGACAGGGACCTTCTGGCCAACGAGGTGCTCGACAGCTTCGACTTCCACCGCCGTCCCCTTCCACCCCTCATTCTCAATGAGCGCGTGTGTTCCGGGGCGGCCTCGGCGCCAATCACCGAGGCCGAGGATCCCGACGATTAGTCCGCAGCGTTACCCGGTTGACTTAGCCGCGGCCCCCGATTCGACCTTCCGAGCCTGCAGCTCCTGTGGCAGGAGCGCGGATCGTAGCCAGGCATGGACCGGGGCGGCGCTGCGCGTTTCATGGGCGAACCGGACCACCGCGCCGGTCTGCTCCTCCAACTCCGAGGGTCGCCCTTCGACGATGTCCCGGTGCATCGAAGTGGTCGAGCCGGCGGGAAGGGCATCGAGGCGCGCTATCGATATTTCCGACGCCTCCGGACGAAGCCGTATCCCCAGCGCCTTCGAGATCCTCTGGATCTCCTGCATTGCTTCGAGCAGCATCGCCCGCGATTCGGGAACGGAACGAAAGACGTCCACCGGCACCCGGGTGACCGCTCCGATGCTCCCCAGCGGTTCCACGAACATCAGCTTCTCCCAGAGATCGGCTCGAATGTCCGGTGAGAGCGCCATCGAGATTTCCGCCCGTCGAAAAGCCTCGGCGATCTTTTCGAGTCGCGGACTGACCTTGCCACTGAGCTCGCCGAGAGTGATCAATGGGCCCTTGCCCCGGTGGACGACGCGCGCCGGTTGCTCGAGCCACGCGAGCACATGACAGATCCCGCCGACCACCACTCCGGTTGGCAACACCGACTGGAGCTGGTCGGCGGCCTCGACGCCGTTCTGGACCGGAATTACCGTGGTGTCGTGCTTCAACAGCGGCAGCAGCGTCGGCGCGATCCCCATCACCTGCCACGCCTTCACCGTGACCAGAACGACATCCGAGCCACCGAGGACGGCGGGGTCCGACGATGCAACCACCGGCCGGATCGAAAAGTCGCCCAGGGGACTGGCGACGTGAAGGCCCTGCTGTTGAAGCGCCTGCAGGGTGCGGCCACGCGCGAGAAAGGCCACGTCGATACCCGCGCGCGCCAACAACCCTCCCACCAGGCCTCCCACACCACCGCTGCCAATCACTGCCACCTTCATCGTCTGCGACCTCCTGCCATACCCATGGACGCGCGGCGAGCCCTAACGTTGCCGCGCGGAATCGGCCTCGAGCACCAGGAAGTATTGGTAGGGCAGAAAGGTGTGCTCGGCCTTGAGCGTCAGGCCGGCGACACGAGCCGTGGCGAGGAATTCGTCGCGCGAGATCTTGTGGTCCTTCGGTCCGACCGGCAGGTCGCGCTTGTGGAAATCGATGTTGACGATCGCGCCCCCGCTGCGCAGCGACTGGGTGAGTCGTCGCAGGTAAGCGACCGAGTCCGGAAAATGATGGAAGGTGTCGACGATCAGGATGAGGTCGCAGCCGGCCCTCGGAAGCAGCGGATCGCCGGGAAGCGAGAGGACCGGAACCACATTTTTCGCCCCGCTCTTTTCGATCCGCGAAAGGAGCGCCTGGAGGATGCGCGGTTCGACGTCCACCGCGTAGACGACCCCGCCCTCGCCGACCGCGCTCGACAGGCGAAGCGCGAAATAGCCGGGCCCCGCTCCGATGTCGCAAGCGACCTGACCCGGCTTGAGCGACAGGGCCTGGATCACTTCCGTAGGCTTCTGCCAGGCAGCCCGATCCGGCCCCTCCATCTTGGCGATGTACTCTTCGATGTCCGCCGGGTTTCCGTGCCGCCCGTGCTTATCGGAGTGAGCGTGTTTCTCGGGAGAGGATAAAAGCGCCATCAGCACCACCATCGATAGGAAGTTCATCCGTTCAAGCGGGCTCCATAGCACCCGCGCGAGCTAATCGCATGGCCGACGGATTTCAAGCAGCGCTGTGGGTCGCCCTCCTGGCCATTGCCCTGCTCGGCTGCATCGGGCTTCGCGCGATGGGATTGGCGACCACCTACGTCCGCGATCTGCTTCACGTCGGCGCCGGCGCCTGGGTCTTCGGATGGCCGTTCTGGCATTCGGGGGCAGCGCCGATCGCGATCACCCTCGCCGCCAGCCTGGGTTTGCTGGTCGTCCAGCCGCTGTCGACCCGATTCCGGTTGCTGGCCGGTTTCCAGCGCAGCGTCTCCGACGAAGATGAACGCTTTGGCGGCCTGACTTTTTACGCGCTGTCTTTCGCGGCGATGACCTGGCTGGCTTTTCACTTCCATCCATTCCCGGCCGCGGCGGCGCTGCTCGCGCTCGCGCTGGGCGACGGCATCGGCGGGGCAATCGGGCGGCGGTTTGGGCTGCATTTCTTCGCGGTTCCGGGCGGCAAGTCGAAAAGCTTCGAGGGCTCAGCCGTCGTCGCGATCGCGGCGGCTCTCGGCGGGTGGGTTGCATCGGCCTATTTCGGTGCGGCCGCACATCCGCTCGCCTGGATCGGAATCGGTCTTGTCGCCTGCGCCGCGGAGGCGCTGGCACCCCGGGGAAGCGACAACCTGCTCCTTCCCGGAGCCGTCTATCTCTTCGCCCGCATCGCGGCGTAGAACCCGTCCCGTTCTTCGACGGACCAGAAGGCAGCCGTGGTAGCGTGCGCGCCCGATGTCGCGCGAACCGCGGACGCTGCTGCTCACCCTCCTCGCGCTCATAGGCTTCGCCGCCAACTCCCTGCTCTGCCGCCGAGCGCTGGGGCTGGGGTTGATCGATCCGGCGAGCTTCACCTCGGTGCGGCTGCTCTCCGGGGCCGCGGCCCTCGCCCTCATCCTCGCGGTTCGCGGGGGTTCCCCGGTCGCGGGCGGAAGCTGGGTTTCCGCGCTGGCGCTCTTCGCCTACGCCGCGGCTTTTTCCGCGTCGTACGTTCGCATCGGGGCGAGCGTCGGGGCCCTCCTCCTGTTCGGAGCGGTCCAGGCGACGATGCTCGCCTGGGGGCTGGTGCGCGGCGAGCGGCCGCGACCCAGACAATGGCTCGGCATCGCGCTCGCGCTGGGAGGTCTGGCCTTCTTGAACCTGCGCGGCGCCCAGGCGCCGGATTCCACGGGCGCGCTGCTCATGATCGGCGCGGGGGTGGCGTGGGGCGTCTACTCGCTGCGCGGCCGCGGGTCCAAAGATCCGATGGCCACTACCTCGTCGAACTTTCTTCGCACTCTGCCGATGACCGCGCTCCTGAGCCTGGTGGGCATCGGCCCGATGCACTTGACCGCGGGCGGCATTGGCTTGGCGGTCAGCTCGGGGGCGCTGGCGTCGGGCGTCGGGTACAGCCTCTGGTACGCGGCTCTTCCTTCCCTGTCGGCGACCCGGGCCGCCGCGGTTCAGCTCTCGGTGCCGGTTCTCGCCGCCTCCGCCGCGGTACTGCTTCTCGGCGAGTCGCTCATCGCCGGGGCAGCGATCCTCGGCGGCGTCTGGCTCGCCATCCGCGGCCGCTAAAGGACGCAGAAAACGGCGGAGGGCCTACCGCCCAAAGTGGACGTCATCCGCCTCAGCTGCGCGCCATCCTCGGCGCGATGTAGGCCAGCGAGCGATCGTAGCGGTAGTTGATCCCCACGTGGCCGTCCTCGAATTCTTCGTGGACTACCTCGATCTGCGCCGCTCGAAGCTCATCCACCAGCATGCGGGCTCCCCAGCGCAGGGAGTATTCGTCCCGGGTTCCGCAGTCGATGAAGAGGCTGCTCAGCTTTGCCAGCGCCGCCAGGCTCCTCGGCACGAACCTTACCGGATCATTGACCAGCCAGCGGCCCCAGACGTCCGGCCGGATGCGGGCGGTCGGCAGATCGAACGGAAGCTCCAGGCCCATCGGCTCGCCCTTTTTCGGCGAATACGCGGCGGACATCGCGATCAAGTTGATCACCGGAAAATCCTCGCTGCGCACGCGCGTTTCGCGAGCGCGCTGACTGAACTCGCGAAACCAGGGCTCGACGCCGCCAGCCTTGAGCAGCGGACCGGCCGCCTTGGGAAATTCGGGAAGGTAGCAATACTCGAAATACGCGTCGCCGGAATGCGATGCGACGTGCGCGAATACCTCCGGATGGCGACAGGCCATCACCAGCGCGCCGTACCCTCCGGAGCTCTTGCCGACCACCGCGCGAGAGGTCGCCTTGGGAATCGTCCTCAAGGTTTGATCGAAGTGGGTAACCACATCCCGGGCGAGGTATTCGCGGTAGCGTCCGATCGCTTCGCTGTTGATCCACTGACTGCCACCCAACGCCGTCCACCCATCCACGAAGACGCCGAGGAACGGCGGGATGACCTCCTTCCCGATCAGGTCGTCCAGCCGCTCGATCACGTTGGGGGTAAAGCTCGAGCTGTTGAGCCAGGAGGTGGCGCTTCCGGAAAACCCGTGGAGAAAATACACGGTGGGGAACCGGTCCGAGCTCGAGGAATATCCCGGGGGCAGGTACACCGGCATTCGACGCTGGGGTGGATCACCCAGCGGATTGCCGGCGAGCACCGCGGATTGCATCTCATGGATTTCGACTGTTCCGTGCATCAGATTGGCCTGGATGAGGTTGGCGTTGGCGTGCATTCCGGGGTGGTGGACTTACTCGCGGGCTGCGCCGGGCTTTCCAAAGCTTTTCATGACTTGCCGAAGATCGAGCCAGGCGTTTTTCTTCTCCACCGGATTGCGCAAAAGGTATGCGGGATGGAAGGTGGGCATCAGCGGGATGCCGCAATACTCGCGCCAGTTGCCGCGAAGGCGCGTGATCGGCGTAGCGTCGCGAAGGAGAGTCTGCGCGGCGAACTTGCCGAGCGCGACGATGACTTTGGGGCGTATCGAGCCGAGCTGAGCGCGCAAGAAAGGCTCGCAAGCCTCGATCTCGTCCGGCTCGGGATTGCGGTTGCCCGGCGGCCGGCACTTGACGACATTGCAGATGTAGACCTCGTCGCGGCGAAAGCCCATCGCCTCGATCATCTTGGTGAGAAGCTGACCGGCCTTGCCGACGAAGGGGATGCCCTGGGCGTCTTCTTCCGCCCCCGGACCTTCGCCGACGAAGACGAGCTCGGCCTTTGGATTACCGACCCCAAAAACGATCTGCGTCCGTCCGCTGCACAGCTTGCACCGCTGGCAGTCTCCGATCTCGGCGCGGATCTCCTCGAGCGTCCGGCTCTCGGCGGGGCTTGCCAGGGGGGCCTGCGAGCGTGCCATCGCCGACGGGCGCGAAGAGGTAGCGACATTGGACGCGCTTGCCCCACGGGTCGCGAAAGCCGCGGCGGCGGGTGCGCCCGAACCCCCAGGCGCGGATTCCCAGTTTAGCGGGATGGACGTTCGCCCATCGGCAGCCTGCCACTCGAGATGTCGACGAACATCTTCCAGCAGGGTTCTCAGCTCAGGTCCGGGCGGCTTGTATGACACAGGGCTATCAGTCTCAGCGTTTCTTTACCGCGCCCCCTGCATACCGGTACTCTTTAGACTGGTTTGAAGTTTGTTGCGAGGGTTAAGTTTCTAACGAGGGTTCATGAAGAGTCGCCTGCTCGAGATTTCCGTCGCATCGCTCAGCGTGGCCCTGGGCCTCGTTTTCCTGCTGTGGCCTACCGACGCGCTGGCCTGGGGGCCGCTGGCGCACCTGAACTTTTCTTCCGGAGCTTTGGAGAGCCTCCCCGCCTTCAGTGCCGCGACCCGGATCATCCTGAGCAATTTCTCCAGCGAGTTTCTCTATGGCTCGCTCGCCGCGGACATCATCGTGGGGAAGAACCTTTCGCCCTACGCGGTCCATTGCCACAACTGGAACGTGGGTTTTCAGGTGCTCGATCGCGCCAAGGGAGATCCGCAGAAGGCTTTTTCGCTCGGGTTCCTGGCGCATCTGGCCGCCGATACGGTCGCTCACAACTATTACGTTCCCTACAAGACCGTTCAGAGCTTCCGCACCCGCGTGTCCGGCCATGCCTACTGGGAGCTGCGATACGATCAGAAGCTGTCGCCGCACCTCTGGAAAGTCGCCCGTCACGTGTCCCAGGCGGCTTACCGCGAGCACGACGATCACCTGGAAGAGGTTCTCGCCGACAGCCACATCATCCCGTTTTCGGTGTCGAAGAAGATGTTCGGCAGCCTACTGCTCGCGGCGAGATTGAAGCGCTGGCAGCGGATGAGCGAGGTGGTCGCTCGCGAGCGTGAGATGACCCTCACTGACGAAGAGGTGCACGACTGCGAGCGATTGGCAGTCAACCAGATCGTCGGAATGCTCGCCAACGGCACCAGCGCCGAATGCACCACCGCGGATCCCACCGGCGGCCGCAACCTGCACATGGCCACTGTACTGAGAACCCGGTTGAAGAAGCGGAAGGATCTGATGCCCAGGGATGTCGACGAGGCGGTCCGCCTGTCGCGTCCGGCCTTCCGGAACGCGATTCACGGCCGGCTCACTTTGCCCGAGCTGCCTGATTTTCCTTCGGCGTAGGCAATCAGGAAATCCCAGATCTGGCGGGCGACATCCGCCTTGGTTCCCGCGAGCTCCTTCCGCTCGCCGCGCCTGGACAGCACGGTGACCCGGTTGGTGTCCACCGCGAAACCGGCGTCGGGCTGCGAAACGTCGTTCGCCACGATGACGTCGAGGCCTTTTTTGAGCAGCTTCGCCTGCGCATTTTCAGCCAGCCGCTCCGTCTCCGCCGCGAAGCCGACCAGCATCGGCTTGCGGGGAAGCCGCGCCACTTTCTTCGAGGCATCGGCGAGGACATCCGGCGTCCTCATCAGAACGAGCTTCTCGTCGGAATCGGATTTTTTCAGCTTCTGAGTCGCCCGGCTTCTCGGTCGATAGTCGCTGACCGCCGCGGCGGCGACGAAGTAGTCCACATCGGAAATCCGCTTTAAAACCTCCTCGTCCATCTGCTCGGCGCTGGTGACCCGGACGATCTCCGCGCCTGGCGACTGCGCTTCGCCGACCGGGCCGAGGATCACCGTCACCTCCGCGCCCAGAGCTTTCGCGGCGTCGGCGATCGCCAGGCCCATTTTTCCGGTGGACGGGTTGGAGAGGAACCGAACCGGATCGAGGAACTCCCGGGTCGGACCCGCGGTGACGAGCACCTTGACCCCGGAAAGAGCGCCCCGCGAAGCCAACTTCGCCAGCGCCTCCAGAATCTCCGCCGGCTCCGCCAACCTCCCCGGGCCGACATCGCCGTCGGCGAGCAGTCCGACCCCCGGGCCGACGACCGCGAAGCGGGCGTCCGCGGCCAGGGCCTGGAGGTTGTCCTGGGTGATCCGATTCTCGTACATCGCCACGTTCATCGACGGGGCGAGCAGCACCGGTCCGCGGAAGGCGAGCAGCGAAGTGGTGACCGCGTCGTTGGCCATTCCGGCGCGAAGGCGCGCGATAAGGTCGGCGGTGGCCGGGGCAATCACGTAAAGGTCGGCCCAGCGCGCGAGTTGCAAATGGCCGAACAGCCCCTCCTGCGAAGCATCGAAGTAGTCGGTCAACACCGGGTTGCCGGAAAGGGACATGAA